>Ga0114931_10003567_pt1 | contig 19662 bp, 20 predicted proteins | sample 2SBtaG_FD_89579 | JGI IMG/M metagenome (GOLD analysis project Ga0114931, IMG submission 89579) | Deep subsurface microbial communities from Kolumbo volcano to uncover new lineages of life (NeLLi) - 2SBTROV14_V59a metaG | ecosystem: Environmental > Aquatic > Marine > Volcanic | place: Kolumbo...
ACCACGGTCGCCAAGGGAATCGCGAAGAAAACCCCCCAAAAACCCCATAGGCCGCCGAAAAACAGGATCGCGACGACGATCGCTACCGGGTGCAGGTTGACGACCTCCGAGAACAGCAGCGGCACGACGACATTGCCGTCCAGTCCCTGGATGACCAGGTGCGCGATCAGCAGGTACATGAAGTTGGGCCCAAGCCCCCATTGGAAATAGGCGATCAGCGCTACCGGAATCGTCACCACCACCGCGCCGATGTAAGGAATCAACACCGACAGGCCGATCGCCACCGAGAGCAGCATCGCGAACTGCAGACCGAAGATCGCGAAGGTCGCGTAAGTGACCGCCCAGACCAGCATGATCTCGAAGAACTTGCCGCGCACGTAATTGGCGATCTGGATATCGACATCGTGCCACACCTCCAGCGCCAGGCGCCGCTTGCGTGGCAGAAAGCGCTTGATCCACTGGATGATTTGCTCCCTGTCCTTGAGGAAAAAGAACACCATGAACGGCACCAGTATCAGGTAAATCAGCACACTGACGAAACCCACCACCGAGGCCAGTGAAAGCGACACCACCTGTTGCCCGTAAGCCATGATCTCGCCCCGGATTGAGGCGATTAGATCCCGCACCTGGGCCGCCGAGAACAACTCGGGGTAACTCTGCGGTAACGCCAGCAGGGCTTCCTGACCGCGCCCTATCATTGCCGGCAACTGCTGAATGAGCTGGGTCAACTGCCTTGACAAGAGCGGGATCAGGCCGAAGATGAGCAATACGATGAAGGTGATGAAGAGAACGAATACCGCCCCCACGGCAAGCAACCGCGGTACGTTCCGGCGGGTCAGGAATGACACGATGCCCTGCAACAGGTAGGCGATGATCCCGCCCGCGATCGCGGGCGCCAACATCTGCCCGGCCACCCACACGATCAAAAAACTGCCGATCAACAGCGCGGCAAGCGCCATCAACTGCGGGTCGGAGAGTTGCTCGTCGAACCACTTGCGGATGGCGCCCATTGAATTTACTTGCCTAGGTCGTTAGCCGGCCCGCATCGAGGAATGATCAGCGTGCGCCCAACTGCTTCAAGCGTTTGCGGGCGAGATTCGCGGCCGTGCTTTGCGGGTAACGTTTGATGAGATCGCGCAATACACGGATCGCCTCGTCGCGATTCCCGAGTTCGCCGTCGATGTAGCCGATCTTGAGCAACGCGTGGGTGAGCTTGGGGCTCTTGGGAAATGCCGTGGTGAGTTTCTGGAATTCCTGAAGCGCGAGCTTGAACTGGCGGGTCACGTAATAGGCCTCGCCGAGCCAGTACTGGGCATTGTCGGCATATTTGCCGTTCGGGAAGTCCCGCAAGAATTTGGCCAGCGACTTGGCGGCTTTTTCGTAACGCCCACCCTCGAGTAGATCGAAAGCCCCTTGATAGGCACGCTGCTCCGCCGCCGGATCGACGGCGGATTGCGGTTGCGCCGCGCCACCGGAGGTTGCCGGCGCCTGATTCTCGGCTGTCCGAGCAGTCGCCGGCGGGCTGGCCGTAGCGCTCGGCGCCGGTGCCACCAAGTTCGGTTGCGGTGTGACGCCGGCCGGGATGCCTGCCGCCGAGGGCGCGGTGCCGGTCGGTGGAGATTGTCCGGCGGTCGTGGGGGCGGTCGCAGCGGGCGCCGGAGGTTCGGCTACGGCAGGCGCTGTCGCCACCGCCGCACCGGGCGCGACCGGCGCCGCGGCCGCCGGAGGCGCGGCCGCGGGGGCAGGGCGCGCGGCGCGCTCAAGCTGCTGCAGGCGCCGATCGACATCCAGGTACAGTTCACGCTGGCGGCGCTTGAGTTGCGCGATCGCGTTGCTTTGCAGCTCGAAGTCGCCGCGCAATCTGCGCAACTCCGCCTCAAGGGTGTCGACGCGCTGGAGGAGACGCAGCAGGCCCTGGCTCTCGGTCACGCGCTCGATGCGCGCCACGCGCTGCTCGAGCGCGCCCGGCGCGCTGACCGGCGCCTGCGCCAGCGCCGCGGGCAGCAGCGCGACGCCGCCGAGCCCGACGACGATGCGCCCGAGGCGCATCCTTGGCCCGGTGTGGTCCATCGCTTCGCCTAGCGTGTCCGATACACGATATCGACGCGCCGATTCAGACGCCAAGCCGCTTCATCATGCCCCGGAGCGACGGGCCGCTCTTCACCGTAACTGACCGTACGGATCTGCTGCCCGGACGCGCCGAGCAGGGTCATCATTTCCCGTACCGCATTCGCGCGCCGCTCGCCCCGCGCCGCGTTGTATTCGCGGGTCCCACGCTCGTCGGTGTTTCCTTCGAGGGTGATCGACGCCGAGCTATGGGTCGCCAGGTATTTCGCGTGCGCCTCGATCACCGCCTTGTACTCGTCCTTGATCGTGGCGCTGTCAAAATCGAAATAGATGGTGCGGTTGGCCAGGGGGCTCGCGGGATTGTCCAGCGGGTTGCCCTGGAACGCGCCACCACTCTCGACCCCGGTGGTGGTACCGGTACCCTCGGTCGTCGCCGCGGTAGTCCCGGTCGATCCCTCCACCACCGCCGCCTCGGGCTTGGGTTCCTCCTTCTTCGACCCGAAGGTTCCTTCACACCCGGCGACCAGTAACGAAACCGCCAACACCGCAAGCAGGGACTTCAATCCAAATCGCATCACATTACTCCTTATCGGACGCTCAAATGTTTACTTCGCGCCCGTTCGGGCGAGCTCGCGCCGTCAGCGCGTATTAAAAGGTGACCATGCCGGTTCACGGACCTTGCCGTCTTGTAAAGCCAGTCGTTGACGCACCCGCCCGTCAATGGAGACCGCCGCCAAGGCCGCACCGGCCGCGTCGGTCGTAGCATAGAGGATCATAACCCCATTCGGGGCGAAGCTGGGCGACTCGTCGAGGTTGGATTGCGTCAATATGGTGAGCGCCGTGGTCTGCAAATCGAACAGCGCGATTCTGAAGGCGCCGCGATCATTGTGTACCAACACCAGCTTTTTCCCGTCAGGCGCGTAAGACGCGCGCGCATTATAGTTGCCCTCGAAGGTCAGGCGCGTCGCGCGACCGCCGCCCGACGGCATCCGGTAGATCTGTGGCGTGCCCCCGCGATTGGAGGTAAAGACCAGCGATTCGCCGTCGGGCGACCAAGCCGCCTCGGTATCAATCGAGGTATTCGCGGTGAGCCGCTGCAAGCGGCCGCTGCCGAAGAAATACACGTAAATCTCGGCGTTACCGTCCTTGGACAGGGTCATCGCGAGCCGGGTACCGTCGGGCGACCAGGCGGGTGCGCCATTCAGCCCCGGGAACCCGGCCACCATCCTGCGCTTTCCGCTGGCGAGGTTCTGCACGTAGATACGCGGCTGCCCACCTTCGTAGGATACGTAGGCGAGGCGCTCGCCCTTGGGCGACCAGGCCGGCGACAACATCGGCTGCGAGGACTCCAGGATGGTGTGGGCGTTGTAACCGTCGCTATCGGCGATGCGCAGCGCATAGCGTTTGCCCGAGGCCGTGTCGAGCTCGGTGACATAGGCGATGCGGGTATCGAAGGCGCCGCGCGTACCGGTGAGTTTCTCATACACGATGTCGCTCACCTGATGCGCGATGCGGCGCAACTGGCCGGCACCCGCGTCTAACGTATAGCCGATGATCTGGCTTGCCTGGAACACGTCGAAGAGGCGAAACCGCACCTTGAAACGCCCGCCGGGCGTGGGTGCGACGCTGCCGATCAGCAGGTTCGCGGTTCCGAGCAGTCGCCAGTCACTGAAATTAACCGCCTCCGGGCGATCGGGGCGGGCCGGCAAATCAGCGGTCGCGATGGGCTTGAATTGCCCGGTACGCGCGAGATCGGCCGCGACAATCGCACCCATATTCTCGGGCGCCCCGGTGCCGCCGCCGGACCAGCCGAAAGGCACCACCGCGATCGGCTGCGCACCCTCGGCGCCCTGGGTGATCTTGATGGTCAGCACCGCCCGGGCATTCGCGGCGAACAACGCCGCGCACACTGCCATGCCGCCTAACAATAACTTCAATCTCATCGGTCTTACTCAGTTTTGAGGTTCAAAAACAACATCCACTACACGGTCGAACAGCGACGCATCACCCGGCGGCGGTAACGGTGAGGCGCGCCACACCGCATTCACGACCGATCGGTCGAACGCTACGTTACCGCTACTCTTGGTAATCTTGACGTCGACCACCTCACCGCCGGGGATCTGGGATACGCGCAGTTCGCATTTCAGGCCCTTGGGCACACCCGCCGGTCGCAACCAGTTGCGCTCCACCTTGGCCTCGATTTGAGCCTTGTACTCCGCCCGCTGGCGATCGAGCAAGCGGGCACGCGCCGATTCCAGCGCGCGCGCGTCCGCCGCCAACTGCTCTTGGCGGGCGCGCGCCTCCTCCCGGCGCTGGCGCTCCAGCAAGGCCTTGCGTTGCGCCGCCGCAATCCGGCGTTTCTCCTCGGCGGCCTTGCGCTTCGCTTCCTCGGCCTTGCGCTTGGCCTCGGCGGCCTTGCGTTTACGCTCCGCCGCCTTCGCCTGCGCCGCCTTGCGTTTCGCCTCGGCGGCCTTGCGTTTGTGCTCCGCCGCCTTCGCCTGTGCCGCCTTGCGCTTGGTCGCGGCGGCCTTGCGCTTGCGTGCCGCCGCCACTTCAGCGGCCTTGCGCTCGGCTTTTTTGCGCGCCTCTTCGGCCTTGCGTGCCGCCGCCTCCGCGGCCTTACGCGCCGCGACCGCCTCGCGCCGGCGCGCCTCCTCGGCTAAGCGCTTCTGCTCGGTAAGGCGCTTTTGTTCGGTGGCCTTGCGTACCGCCTCCTCGGCCCGCCGGCGCTCGAGTTCCAGTTGCTTCTGCGCCTCGCTGAGCTTACGCTGCCGCGCGAGTTCCTGCTTGCTTTGCTGCGCAAGCTTGGCGAGGCGCTGCTCTTCCTTGCGGCGCTGCTCCGCCAATCGTCGCCGCGTATCTTCCAGCCGCGCGATCCGTTCGTTCTCCGCCTGGCGCTTGCGCTCCAGTTCGGCGAGACGTTTCTGCTCCGCTTCCTGGCGCGCGCGTGCGTCGGCGTCTTCGCGGCTCGCCCGCAGCGAGCGTTCGCGGGTCAGCTTGATGAGACGTTTCTCTTCCGCGAGGCGTTTCTCGCGCGCCTGCTGCTCCTCCGCGCGCAACTTGCGCAGCCGTTCGCGCTCACGCTTCTTCTTCTCCTGATCGGCAAGCTGCAATCGCTTGATCTCGGTCGCGACCTGTTTCTGATCGACCACGACCGCCTTGATCGGCTCGACCCGCGCACCCGTCGGACCGCGCACCGGCGTGGACTCGAGGCTGATCACCAGCATCGCGAGCACGCCCACGTGGACCAGCAGCGCGAGCAGAAAGGCCAGTGCATTATCACGGAATTCGACGGCCTTCATCGGTCGGCTACGCTGGGGTGTTCGGTCATCAAGCCGACGCGCGGGACGCCCGCGGCCTGGAGCAGCGCCATCAGGCGCACCACGTCTCCGTAGGCGACTTCACGGTCGCCGCGCACCACCACCGGGATCCCGGGCCGGTGGCGCAGTAACGCCGCGACGCGGGTTGCGAGAACCGTCGCGGCGACCGGATCCTTCTGCCGTTCACCGTAATTGAGGTAGTAAAGGCCCTGCGCGTCGACGCTTACCACCAGCGGCTCCCGACCCTTGGTCTCGAGGGTCTTGGCCGGCGCCTTGGGCAGGTCCACCTTGACCCCCTGGGTGAGCAGCGGCGCGGTGATCATGAAGATCACGAGCAGCACCAACATCACGTCGATGTAGGGAACAACGTTGATCTCGGCCATCAGCCGGTTTCGACGTGTCGGGCGGCTCACGGTTCAGTTACCGGTGGATATTTCAGTGGTGGAGTTGGCGCTGAAGAATGGTCGAGAACTCTTCGGCAAAGGTGTCGTAACGATTGCTCAGACGCTCGACCTCGTGCGCGTAGCGGTTGTAAGCAATCACCGCCGGGATCGCGGCGAACAAGCCCATCGCGGTGGCGATCAGCGCCTCGGCGATCCCCGGCGCGACGTGCGCCAGAGTCGCCTGCTGCACGTTTCCGAGTGCCCGGAAGGAGTTCATGATCCCCCAAACGGTGCCGAACAGGCCCACATAGGGGCTGGTGGAACCGACCGTAGCGAGAAACGACAGGTGGATTTCGAGCTGGTCGAATTCACGCGCCAGGGCCACCCGCATCGAGCGTTGGGTACCTTCCAGCACCGCCTTGCGGTCGATGTTGTTCTGCGGGCTGAGTTTGGCGTACTCGCGGAATCCGGCCTGGAAGATCTTTTCCAGCCCCTGAGGGGCGTAACCCGGGGCGCTGATCCGATTGTAGAGCGAAACCAGATCCTGGCCGGACCAGAAGTGATCTTCGAAGGCATCGGCCGCCCGCCGCGCCCGCGCGAGGGTCGCCTGTTTGCGAAAAATCATCGTCCACGAAATGAGTGAGACGACCAGCAACAGCAGCATCACGAGTTGCACCAGCAAGCTCGCGTTACGCATGATGTCGAGCAGGGAGAGGTCTGCGGTCACGCTCCGATCTCCAGATTTAAGCCAGATGGAAGGGCACGCGGCGTGAATTCGGCCGCGTCAAGGCAAGCGATTCTGACCGCGCCACGGCACAGCAGTTCACCCCCCGCGCGGGACACCGGTTGATCGAGATCGATGCTCACGCGTCCGCGACGGGTGATATTAACACCGACCTCGAGCCGATCATCAAAGCGTGCCGGACGAATGAAATCCGCCTGTACCGACGCCACCGCGAACACCAGTCCGTAGTCTTCGCGCAACTCGGTCTGCGCGACCCCGAGGCTGCGCAGCCACTCGGTGCGCGCGCGCTCCATGAACTTGAGGTAATTCGCGTAATACACGATCCCGGCGTGATCGGTGTCTTCGTAATACACCCGCAGCGGCCACAGGAAAGCCGGACCCTCGCGGTGGTGTCGCTCGCGTGTCAGTCTCACCGCCGTTCATTCCCCATCCGCGGCGAACAGATCCGGAGTGGTCCGCGGCGCGGCGGGCGGCGACAGCCCGAAGTGCAGCCAGGCATTGCGGGTCGCCATCCGCCCCCGGGGGGTGCGCATCAGGAAGCCTTGTTGGATCAGAAAAGGCTCGAGCACGTCCTCGATGGTGCCGCGCTCCTCGCCGATCGCCGCGGCCAAATTATCGATCCCCACCGGCCCACCGTCGAATTTTTCCAGCACGGTGAGCATCAGTTTACGGTCCATCATGTCGAAGCCGGCCACGTCCACTTCCAGCATCTCGAGCGCGGCGCGTGCCACCTCGATGCTCACCCGCCCGTTGGCCTTGACCTCGGCGTAGTCACGCACACGGCGCAGCAGGCGGTTGGTGATGCGCGGGGTACCGCGCGAACGGCACGCCAGTTCGGCGGCCGCCTGATCGTCGACGCTAACGTTCAGGATCTCGGCCGAACGGCGCACGATGGTGGTCAGTTGCTCGTTGTCGTAGAACTCCAGGCGTTGCACGATGCCGAAACGGTCGCGTAGCGGCGAGGTCAACAAGCCGGCGCGGGTGGTCGCTCCGATCAGCGTGAACGGTTGCAGATCGAGCTTGATCGAGCGTGCCGCCGGGCCTTCGCCGATCAGGATGTCGATCTGATAATCCTCCATCGCCGGATACAGGATCTCCTCGACCGCCGGATTGAGGCGATGGATCTCGTCGATGAACAGGACGTCGCGCGAATCGAGATTGGTGAGCAGCGCGGCGAGATCCCCGGAGCGTTCGATCACCGGCCCGGAAGTCTGGCGCAGGTTGACGCCGAGTTCATTGGCGACGATGTGCGCGAGCGTGGTCTTGCCGAGTCCCGGCGGACCGAAGATCAACGTGTGGTCGAGCGCCTCGCCACGCGCGGCGGCGGCACGAATGAAAATCTCCATCTGTTCGCGCACCGCGGTCTGGCCGACGTACTCGACGAGCCGCCGCGGCCGAATCACGCGATCGATGGCGTCGTCCTGCGGGTCCGCGCCGCCGGCGACCAGACGCTCCGCTCGATCCATCATCTCGGCACGCACTTCCTGCGTTCGATGTACAGGGTAAAACGCTGCACGGTAGTCTCGGGGGTCAACGGACCAGCGCCTTGAGCGCGATGCGCACGATCGCTTCGCAACTCAGCTCCGCGCAATCGATGCTGCGTACCCGGCGAGTGGCATCCTGCGGCTTGAATCCCAGCGCGATCAGCGCGCTGACCGCCTCGCCGACCGGATCGACGCTCACGAGAGCGGCCGCGCCGCCGGGGCCAGCGCCGGACACCGCACCACCCGGGATCACGGGATCCAGGCGGTCGCGCATCTCGATGATCAAGCGCTCGGCGGTCTTCTTGCCGATCCCCGGCAGGCGCGCGAGGCCCGCCGCGTCGCCGTCGTACACGCAGCGGGCGAACCCCGCGGTGTCGAGACCCGAAAGGATTGCGAGCCCCAGCTTGGCGCCGACCCCGCTCACCCGCAGCAACATTCGAAACAGGTCGCGTTCCTCGCGCCGCGCGAAACCGTATAAGGCATGGGCGTCATCGCGCACTACCTGATGCGCGTAAAGCGTTACCTCCGCACCGGTCTCAGGGAGATCGTAGAACGTCGTCATCGGTGCTTCCAACTCGTAACCGAGGCCCTGCACGTCGACCAACAAGCGCGGCGGGCGCTTGTCGCGCAGCACCCCGTGCAGCCACCCGATCACCACGCCTCCCGGCGCGCGGCGGCGCGTTCCAGGCGTGCCAGCGTGGCGCGCAGATTGCCATGACACAGGGCCACCGCGAGCGCGTCGGCGGCGTCGCTGGGCGGCGCCTCCGCGAGTCCCAGCAAGGCCTTGACCATATGCTGCACCTGCTCCTTGCCGGCATGGCCATGTCCGACCACCGCCTGCTTGATCTTGTTGGGCATGTATTCGTGGAGGGTCAGCCCACGTAACACGCCGGCCAGCAGCGCCGCGGCGCGCGCCTGCCCGAGTTTCAGCGCCGAGGCCGGGTTACGAGCCATGAAGACCTGCTCGATCGCCATTTCGGCGGGCGCGTAAGTTTCTACCAAGGCCCCGACTTCGCGGTGGATAGAGCACAGGCGCTCACCCAGATCGTCGCGACGCGCATAGATACAACCGCTCGCGACGTGACGCACCCGGCGCGGCGTGAAATCGATGACCCCGTAACCGGTCACTCGCGAGCCCGGATCGATACCGAGAATGCGTACCGTGGCGCCCGCGCTCACCCCCGTGGATGTTATGGCGGGCGCGATCGGTTCAGGCGATCCGGGCAAGGATCTCCTCGGAGATGTCGGCGTTGGAATAAACCTGCTGGACATCGTCGAGATCCTCGAGCATCTCCAGGAGCCGCACCATTTGCTCGGCCTCCTTGGCGCCCAGCGACACATTGTTCGAGGGGCGCATCGTGACTTCGGCCTGCTCCGGCGTGAGGCCCGCCGCGATCAGCGCGTCACGTGCCGCGGTGAATCCCTCCACCGTGGTCAACACGTCGAGTGAGCCGTCATCGTTGGTGACGACATCCTCGGCACCGGCTTCGAGTGCCGCCTCGGTGAGCCGATCCTCATCGCTGCCCGCGGGAAAGCTGATTTGGCCGACCTGGGTGAACAGATAGGCCACCGAGCCGCTGGTGCCGAGATTACCGGCGCACTTGGCGAAAGCGTGACGTACCTCGGCCACGGTGCGATTGCGGTTGTCGGTCATACACTCGACCATCACCGCGGCGCCGCCCGGCCCGTAGCCCTCGTAGCGCACTTCTTCGATGATCTGGCCGTCGGACTCACCCGCCGCGCGCTTGATCGCGCGCTCGATGGTGTCCTTGGGAACGTTGCCGCTCATCGCTTTGTCTATCGCCAGGCGCAGCCGCGAGTTGCCGCTCGGGTCGCCGCCGCCCTGGCGAGTGGCGATGGTGACTTCTCGAATCAGTTTCGTGAACAGCTTGCCGCGACGCGCGTCCTGCGCATTCTTGCGGTGTTGAATATTGGCCCACTTGCTATGTCCCGACATGGATCCCTGAACCCGCTGAAAATATCTGTACAATTCTATCATCCGCGGCGGGCCTCTTGACACGGGAACATCGACGCGGGTATTCGGGTGCGTATCGCAACGCAACAGGAGTCTGAAATGGCGGAACGAGAGGTGCTGCGCATGGGTGATCCGTACCTGTTGCGGGTCGCCGAGCGGGTAGCGTTACCGTTCGCGCCCGAAATCTCCACCTTGATCGGTGACCTCCGGGACACCATGGCGGCGCGTGGCGGGGTCGGCATCGCCGCGCCGCAGATCGGCGTCGGGCTGCGGGTCGTCGTGTTCGGACTGGAATGCAGCGAACGCTACCCCGAGGCCCCGCCGGTGCCGCGTACCGTACTCGTCAACCCCGCGATCGAGGTGCTCGACGAGACCCCGGTCGAGGGCTGGGAAGGCTGTTTGAGCGTGCCCGGATTGCGCGGTCTGGTGCCGCGCTACAGGCGCATCCGCTACCGTGGTTACGACGCCGCGGGCGCGCCTTTCGCCCGCGAAGCCGATGGTTTCCACGCGCGCGTGGTCCAGCATGAATGCGACCACCTGGACGGGATCCTCTATCCGCGCCGGATCCGCGATCTGGTGAACTTCGGCTTCGAGGAGGAGATCGCCGCGGCCCTCGACGAATCGACCTCCGCGGCGGAAGAGCCCGCCGCGGCCGCGGATTGAGCGGCGCCACCTGGACCGGCGTTACCGCGACAACTCACCGGAGAAATTGACATGTCACTGCAGCAAGCGCTCGATACCCTGCGCGAGAAGGTCGGAACCGAACTCCACGTCGGTGACTGGCTGACCCTGACCCAGGACCGGATCAACGCCTTCGCCGACGCCACCGGCGACCACCAGTGGATCCACACCGACCCGCGGCGTGCCGAGCGCGAATCGCCTTACGGCGGCACCATCGCACACGGCTATCTGACCCTGTCGCTGTACCCGATGTTGCGCGGTATGGTGGCTGGCGGCGCGCCGCTGATTCCGGGCGCCAAGAGCGTCATCAACTACGGACTCAACAAGGTGCGCTTTCCGGCCCCCCTACGCGCCGGTGCGCGGGTCCGCGCGCGTACCGCGCTGGTGGACGTGAGCGAGGTCAAGGAAACCCTGGAGGTGATCACCCGCTACACCGCCGAGGTTGAAGGCGAACAGCGCCCGGCGTGCGTCGCCGAAGCGATCATGCGCTACCAATTTTGAATGCCGCGGCTTTGAACGTATTCATCGTCCATGCGCACCACGAACCGCGCAGCTTCAACGGTGCGTTGACCGCCCACGCCCAATCGGTGTTGGCCGCGGCGGGGTGCGGGGTGCGGGTGTCGGACCTCTACGTGATGGGCTTCGACCCGGTATCCGACCGCAGAAACTTCGTTACCGTCGCCGATCCCGATTACCTCAAACAACAGACCGAGGAAAGCCACGCGACCCGTCACCACGGCTTCGCGCCGGAGATCGACGCCAAACTGGAGAAACTCGACTGGTGCGACACGCTGGTGTTCCAGTTTCCGCTGTGGTGGTTCGGGTTGCCGGCGATCCTCAAAGGCTGGGTGGATAGAGTGTTCGCGATGGGACGCACCTACGGCGGCGGGCACTGGTACGACAACGGCTGCTTTCGCGGCAAGCGTGCGATGCTGTCCCTCACCATCGGCGGGCCGGCGACGATGTACCGTGAGGACGGCCTGAGCGGCGACATCCACATGCTGCTCTATCCGATCCAGCACGGGATACTGCGTTTCACCGGATTCGACGTATTGCCTCCGTTCATCGTGCATGGACCGGCGCGCATCGGCCGGGAGGCGCGCGAGGCCCGTATCCGCGCCTATGGCGAGCGCCTGCTCGCGATCCCCGACGCCGCGCCGATCGATTTTCCGTCGCTTAATGAATATGACCCCGAAACCTGGCGCCGCATCACCGCCGGCTAACCAGGCCCGGTCACGCAGGCGCGGGCCCGCCGGCGTCGGCAGGGCCCGTTTTTCCGCCCGTTACGGGGATCTGCTCCGGTACCGCGCCGCCAATTAAAGCTCTCGCCCGGGGCGGCCGATAGCTGATTCATGCGCCGGCGTGAAGAACACACCGGCTGAGTGAGTTCGACGCGGAGGTAAAAGCAGGATGTCCGATCAGCAGAAATTCCGACTGGTTACGCGCAGCGATTTCGACGGCTTGGCATGCGCGGTACTGCTCAAGGAACTCAACCTCGTCGAGGACATCCGCTTCGTTCACCCGAAGGATGTACAGGACGGCAAGATCCCGATCGGTGCCCACGATATCACCACCAACCTGCCCTATGTCGCGGGCTGCCATATCGCCTTCGACCACCACCGGAGCGAGACCCTGCGGCTCGGCCCGGATGTCCGCCCGAACCACGTGATCAACCCCGACGCGCCGTCGGCCGCGCGGGTCGTGTACGAATATTTCGGCGGTCCCGATGCCTTTCCGCGAGTCTCGCCCGAGCTGATGGCTGCGGTGGACAAGGGTGACGCCGCGCGCTTCTCCCGCGAAGAGATCCTCCACCCGCAAGGCTGGGTGCTGCTCAATTTTCTGATGGATGCCCGCACCGGGCTCGGTCGTTTCCGCGATTTCTGCATCTCCAACTACCAGCTCATGATGCAACTCATCGATTTCTGCCGGACCCATACGGTCGAGGAGATCCTGGAACTTCCGGACGTACGCGAACGAGTCGAGATGTACCGCGAACACGCGCCGCGTTTCGAGGAGCAACTGCGACGCTGTACGCGGGTGCATGACCGCCTGGTAGTGCTCGATCTGCGCAAGGAAGATCCGATCTGGGCCGGCAATCGCTTTATGATTTACGCGCTTTTCCCGCGTTGCACCGTGTCCATGCACGTCCTCTGGGGACGCAAGTGCCAAAACACCGTATTCGCGATCGGCCGCTCAATCATCGATCGCCGCTCGACCCTCAACATCGGTGAACTGTGTCTCGAGTACCAGGGTGGTGGCCACGCCGCCGCCGGCACTTGCCAGGTGCGCAACGAGCATGCCGCGGCGGTGGAGGCCGAACTCATCGACCGAATCACCGCCGCCGAGCTTCGCCACGCGGCCTAACGCGGGCGGCAAGTGTCCGCCTGAGCACCGCCCACCGTTGCGCGGCGCCCGGCGGGATCGGGTATCGCGCTACCTGACGCTGCCGAACGACGGGTCGACGCTGCCGCTCGGCGGCTCCAGTCCGGCGATCCGGCAGCCCTGGGCGATCGGACCTTCGGGAAACAGTTGATACAAGTGACGCGCGGCCCCGCGCGAGTGGAACCGTTCGTCGAGCGCGTCCCGAAGCTCGCGCACCACGATTCGATCGCCTTGATGGCGCTCGAAAAACTCCTGCAGCGCGCGCACGACCTCCCAGTGGTCCTCACCGAGAGAGAGCCCCTCCTTGGTCGCCTGTGCGGTCGCGAACTCCGGCGTCCAACCGCGCGGTGCATGGGGAAACTCCGGCGGCGCACTCCACGCGGTGCCGGGATTCAAGACATCAGCCATCGTATCGGCCATCTTCGTATCCTCCTTCCAACACGTGCCCGCAACGGGGCTATCTTCCACCCTTGGAGCGGTGCCCGCAAATCCCACAGGGCGCCACGGCGGGAAAATTTCGCGGCGTGTTCCGAGCGCGGCCAAAGCCGTGACGGCCTCCGCGCACTCGCAATCCGACGGCAACGGCGCGCGGGCCGCGCTGCCGGGCAAGCTCGAACGCCAGTGTCCCGGCTCCCGGAGCGGAGGATCGATGGCGAAGCGTGCCGATGGACGGTTCCATCTGCTACCCTCCTTCACGGCTCCAGGACAAGAACCGTGAGGACCGTGATGAACACCGTCGAGTCGCACTTCAACCGCACGATCGACGCCTCCGATGCGGCGCTCGCCGAGGTGCTCCGCAACGAGGCGCGGCGCCAGCAGAACCAGATCGAGCTGATCGCGTCCGAGAATCTGGTCAGCCGCGCGGTGCTCCAAGCGCTCGGCTCGCAGCTCACCAACAAGACCGTCGAGGGTTATCCCGGCGCCCGCTACCACGGCGGCGCCCAATTCGTCGATGTTGCCGAGCGGCTCGCCATCGAGCGCGCCCGCGAACTGTTTGGAGTGCGCTACGCCAACGTCCAGCCGCACTCCGGCACCCAGGCCAACCAGGCCGTGTTTCTCGCGCTCCTCAAGCCCGGCGACACGGTGCTCAGCCTCTCGCTCACCGCCGGCGGCCACCTCAGTCACGGTGCGCCGCCGAATCTGTCCGGCAAGTGGTTCAACGCGGTCGCCTACGGGGTCGACCCCGAGACCGGCCTCATCGACTATGCGCAGGCCGAGCGCTTGGCGCGCGAGCACCACCCCAAGCTGATCATCACCGGAGGTTCCGCCTATCCACGGGTGATCGACTTCGCCCGTTTCCGCGCCATCGCCGACGCGGTGGGCGCTACCCTGCTGGTCGACATGGCGCACTTCGCGGGTCTGGTCGCCGCCCGCGCCCACCCTAGCCCGGCGCCGCACGCGCACATCGTCACCTGCACCACCACCAAGACCCTGCGCGGCCCGCGCGGCGGCGTGGTGATGACCAACGACCCGGCGCTCGCCAGGAAAATCGATTCCGCCGTATTCCCCGGCGTCCAGGGTAGCGTCCATCTGTCCAATGTGGCCGCCAAGGCGGCGTGCCTGGGTGAAGCCCTGCAGCCTGAATTCAAGGATTACGGACGGCGCGTGATCGACAACGCGCGGGCGCTGGCGCGGAGCCTGATGGAAAACGGCGTGGACGTACTCACCGGGGGCACCGACACCCACCTGCTGCTGGTGAGCCTCCGCCGCTGCGGCGTGAGCGGAACCGACGCCGAATCGATCCTCGCCGCCGCCGGGATCACCTGCAACAAGAATCCCACACCCGACGATCCCCCGGCCCCCGCGCGCTGGACCGGCCTGCGATTCGGTACCTCCGCCTGCACCACGCGCGGTTTCGAAGTGGCGGAATTCGAAGCCATCGGCCGCTTGATCGCGCGACTCCTCGACGCCGCCAACCGCCCCGCGAGCGAGCGGGCAGCGGCGGTGACGCCCGCCGCGGCCCGGGTCGCCGCCCTGTGCAAGTGCTTTCCCCTCTACCCGCCGGACGAGCCGGCGCCGAGTCCGGGCTAAGCCAGGCCGCTCTTTCCCGCCGTCTCGACGCCAAGATGGAGGTGATCCCCGGGGACGACACCCTATACACGGAAACTTTATAGGTGTAAAAGTATCATTCCTTTGTAAGGTTTCCGAGAAACGCATAGGACAGCGCGCCCGACAATCGTCGCCACAAGGCAACATCGATGGCCAGGAACCTGGCGGACCGAGGGGCTCGGGCCAAAGCGAGATTTCCATTCCGGGCGGGATGGACCGGCGCTCGGAAGGGTGAAGTCAGTTAGAACCATGCCCAAACGCCAGGATGACCACGCAAAGCCGATCGTGCATATCCGTTATTGGGATACCATCTTTCCGATAGCGGGCTTTCTATGCATCGCGTTTCTGATGGTGCCGAAGGTGTTGCTGAAACACGACGGTACGGCCTGGATCCCACTCCTCATCACGTCGCTGGCCTTCGCCGGACTCCTGACGGTGTGGAGCTACGCCTTCGTAAGCATCCATAGAAAGCGATTCAGATTGGGGAAAACGAAATATATCGCCCTTCTGTTTTTCTGTATCTGCCTGCCCGTGCTATCCGGAATCATCTGTTACACACGAGACAAGAGGTATCTCGGGTTCTAGCCGGTCGGATTCGGCAAGGCGGATCTCAATCCGCTCCTTGCCTTTACCGGGGTTCCTGCGCTTGAGTTCGATCGCCCCGACTTCAGCGGTACGACGCGGGTGGGTGCCGCCGCACTCGACCCGGGCGAAACCCGGAATTTCCCAGTAGCGGCGTTGCGCCGCGCGGTCGCTATAGGTGCTGATGATTTCCCGGTCGGCGTCGACGATCTCCATTGCCTGACGTTGGATTTCGGGCAGCAATCGGGCGATGCCGGTGTCGGTTCTGAAGTCGATGCGGGCCTTGTCGGCGGCGATGTGCGCGCCGATCTTGGTCGCCGTCGCATCGCATCGACACACCAGTTCGAGGACGATTTCCGCGGCGAAGTGCAGGCGCATCAGGCGGTAGCGTCGTTCCCCGTCGATCGTCATCCGCACCGGATCGCCGAATTGCAGACCATGGCCGGACTCCAGCGTATAGAAAATATCCAGGTTTGCCTTGCGTGCTGACAGCACCGCATGGTTGCCCAAGGTTCCCCGGTCACTCTCCTGGCCCCCGGAAAACGCATAGAAGATCGTTTCCTCTACCGCTACCTCGTCGCCCCGTACCGCCGCGATCCGGGTGTCGAGTTCGGTTCGGTAGGGGTCGTTCCAGAAAAGCTTCGTCGTCATGTATCGAATCCGCGTCACAGCCGGTCGCGGAGTGCGTAGTACAGCATGCCCGCCACCAGCGCGGGCTTGCGCAGCAGGGTGCCGCCGGGGAAGCGATGGTGCTTTAGGCTGGCGAATAAATCGAAGCGCTCGGCGGTACCCGCCACGGCCTCGGCGAGCAGGCGCCCGGCGAGTTGGGTCAACGCCACGCCGTGGCCGGAGAAGCCCTGCACGGAAAATCCGTTCGGCGCGAGCCGCGCGAAGTGTGGCAGGCGGCTCATCGTGATCCCGACCTGTCCACTCCAGGCGTAGTCGATGCGGACATCGGCGAGTTGTGGAAAGACCTTGAGCATGTAGTGGCGGACGAAGCGTTTCAGATCCGGGCGCTCACGCTCCGTATAGGTCTCGCCGCCGCCGAACAGCAGCCGGTGATCGGCGGACAGGCGATAGTAATCAACCACGAATTTGGTTGCGTGTACGCAGCAGTCGTCACGGATCAAGGCCTGTGCGCGGGCTTCGCCGAGTGGTTCGGTGGCCAGGACGTGATTGCCGATCGGCATCATCCGAGCGACGAGACGCGGCTCGAGTCGCCCCAGGTAGGCGTTGGCGCAAAGCAGCACGTAACGTGCACGAACTGATCCGGCGGCGGTTTCCAGCTCGGCGGGATCACGCCAGCGGATTTCATGGACCGGGCTGTGCTCGTGAATGCGCACCCCGGCGCCACCGGCGGCCGCGGCGAGACCGAGGGCGAGATTGAGCGGGTGCACATGGCCACCGCCGGCGTCGAAGCGGCCACCGCAATACCGATTGCTCGCGACCATCGCACGGATCTCGTCGCGCCCGACCATGCGCTGGCCGTCATAGCCGTAATATTCGGCCAGATGTTCGGCTTCCGCGGCGAGTTCGGGCAGAAAACGTTCGCGCGTCGCGGCCAGCAGATTTCCGCGCCGGTAGTGACAGTCGATCGCGTGGCGTTCGATGCGCTCGGCAAGGATCGCCTTGGCCTCCTCGGCCATGTTCCACAAGGCGCGGGTGGTTTCGCGTCCCAGCGCCGGCTCGAGTTCGAGCACGCCTTTGTTGAGTCCGGAGCCTACCTGCCCGCCGTTGCGACCCGACGCGCCCCAGCCGATCCGCTCGCCCTCCAGCAGCATCACGTCATAGCCGCGTTCGGCGAGGTGCAGGGCCGCGGAAAGGCCGCTGAAGCCCCCGCCGATGACGCACACGTCGGCCGCGGCGGCACCCTCCAGTCGCGGATGCTCGGGGTGCGGGTTGGCGGTCGCGGCGTAGTACGAGCGCGGATATCCCGGCGGATCGCGAGGTGGCCCGGTCACGGCGCGGCGCCCCGCCTCGAAGGAGCGTGGCAACCCGCCATCGTCTTACTCTTCCTGATTCGCATGCGGCGCGGTATTCGGTCGTGGTGGCCCGGGTGCAGGTTTTCGGATCGCGGATCGGCGGGGCTAGAGGCTCGGCCCGGCGCCATTCACGGCGTGCGCGAGTAGCTCGCGGCTAACATACTCGAAGGCGTCGTCGACCGAATCGGTATGGTAAAAGAGCGCGAGATCCTTGGCGTTGACAGTGCCGTACTCGACCAGCGCGTCGAGGTTGAGAACCTCGTTCCAGAAGGTCTTGCCGAACAACACCACCGGCAGGCGCTTTTTCATCTTCAGGGTTTGAATCAGCGTCATCAGCTCGAACAACTCGTCCAGGGTGCCGAATCCGCCCGGCATCACGACGACCGCCTTGGCGAGGTAGGTGAACCAGAATTTTCGCATGAAAAAGTAGTGGAACTCGAAGGCGAGTTCCGGCGTAAGGTAATGGTTCTGAAATTCCTCCACGGGGATCGAGATCGAGAGCCCCACGTTGAGCGCGTCGGCCTCGGCCGCGCCACGGTTGGCGGCCTCCATCGCGCCCGGACCACCGCCCGTACACACCACGAAGCGGCCCTCATGGCCGTCGAGTCCGCGCGACCATTCACTCAGCCGGCGCGCCAGTTCGCGTGCATCCTCGTAGTAACGCGACATCCGCAGGCGCATCTCGGCCTCCCGCAGATCGCCGCCCGCCTCGCGCGCCGCGGCCAGTTCGGCCTCCGCCCGGGCGCGCGGGCGCAGCCGTGCCGAGCCGAAGAACACGATGGTGTCGGTCACCCCGAGGCGCTTGAAGCGTGCTTCCGGCTCCAGGTACTCGGAAAGAATGCGCAGCGCGCGCGCATCGTAGCTGTCCAGGAACTCGCTATTCTTGTAGGCCTTGCGCTTGTTGGAGGTCGGTTTGTTCATCGATCCCTTCGGTACGGAGACGCAACAAAGCCTCGGACTTCGCAAGAAGCCCGAGGCTGGAAAAGGTCGCTGGCCTATTTCGGTAGTTCTCCGACCACGCCCTCGACGTACCAGTTCATGCCCAGCATCTCGTTGTCGGAAAGGGTGGAGCCGGTCGCCACCCGGACCTTGCCCTGCTGGTCCTTGACCGGGCCCTGGAAGGGGTGCAGCGTGCCGGCCGCGATCGCCTGCTCTTTGGCCTTGACCAGTGCCGCGACATCCGCGGGCACCGCTTTGCTGAGCGGCGCGAGCTTGATCATACTCGCCTTGATTCCACCCCACACGCTGCTGGATTTCCAGGTCCCGGCGAGCACCTCGCGCGCCACCCGGGTGTAGAACTTGCCCCAGTGGTGGGTGACGGCGGTGAGCTGCGCGTGGGGCCCGAATTTCGACATGTCGGAGTGGTAGGCGATCACGTAAACCTTGCGATCTTCCGCCGTTTGCACCACCGCCGTCGAATCCGTGTGGTGGGTGAGTACGTCCGCGCCCTGGGCGATCAGGGTCTCTGCCGCCTCGCGCTCTTTACCGGGGTCGTACCAGGAACTGGTCCACACCACCTTGACCTCGGCCTTGGGGTTGACACTGCGGATCCCGCGGGTGAAGGCGTCGATGCCGCGCACCACTTCCGGGATCGGAAAGGCGGCGACGTAGCCGATCTGGTTCGACCGGGTCATCTTGCCGGCGATGATGCCGGCCAGGTAGCGTCCTTCATAAAAGCGTGCGGTGTAGGTGCCGACGTTCTTGGCCCGCTTGTATCCGGTCGCGTGCTCGAAGATCACCTTGGGAAAGCGCTTGGCGACCTTGAGGGTCGGGTTCATGTAGCCGAACGAGGTGGTGAAGATCAGTTTCGCTCCATTCGCCGCGAACTGGCGGATCACGCGCTCGGCGTCGGCGCCTTCGCCGACCTTCTCGACGTAGCTGCTCTTGACCTTGTCGCCCAACGCGGCCTGCATTGCGCGGCGCCCGAGTTCGTGCTGATGGCTCCAGCCGGCGTCGCCGATGGGGCTGACGTAGACGAAGCCGATTTGCAACGGCGCGGCACGCGCGGCGCC
>Ga0114931_10003568_pt1 | contig 19662 bp, 16 predicted proteins | sample 2SBtaG_FD_89579 | JGI IMG/M metagenome (GOLD analysis project Ga0114931, IMG submission 89579) | Deep subsurface microbial communities from Kolumbo volcano to uncover new lineages of life (NeLLi) - 2SBTROV14_V59a metaG | ecosystem: Environmental > Aquatic > Marine > Volcanic | place: Kolumbo...
GGCATGGTAGGACGGCATAGCGTTAGTGCATACCGCCCGGGCGTGATGGTGGAACAGGCTGCTCTAAACCTGGAACACGGAAGGTACCCTGCGCGATTTAGCCTGCTAATAAAGCCATGCTGTCGGCGAAAAACCTTTTTGCTGCTGTGTGACGCCGCTTTGCCGTTTTGCCGTTTTGCCGTTTTTTACTTTGTTTCAAAGCTTATGGCCGAATGATCCGGCCTGAGTTGATGACGCGTAAGTTGCGTATAATCGCGGGATTCAATGTCGGCTTGATACGTGGCGTCACCTCAAATTTCAATGAGGAAAGCGCATAATAAAGCTTGTTTCGGTAACGGGTTTTTCGAACCGATACGATCACGATCTCATACGTAATTCCGCCGGCAGTCACGATTTTTTTCTGGTTTGGCGCCGGGTCTCTGGCGGGTACTTTCAACCATTTGATTGCCTGACCGGAATCGGCATTGTTCACGTTTTTTAAACTGCTTACACCGATTTTCAGTGCGAGCGCATACGGTTTATTGGCAGATAGAATACGTAATTTGGCCATAATCGGTTCCGGCTCGAGCACCATCACCACTTGCGTCCATTTGCCGGCCCGGATTTCCGCCCGTTGCGTGCTGGTGATAAAATCAGGTGCCTGCACACGGATGACGGCAGGGCCGGGCTCGATATCCAGGTAGCTCAATGCGTTGTCCGGTTCGGCCTCGCCGAGTAAGCGGTCGTTGACAAAATAACCCCGGTTGCCGTTTTCCCTGACCGCACTGAACCCCGCGTCTATGATCAGTGCAATCTTGCGGGTTTTTGCGCGCAATGCCTGCAACCGGGTGTGGAACTGATCATCGATCAAATCCGCTTGACCGTCGCGCGAGTTATACAGTAGAAGGGATTGGTCCCATTCACCGGGCTCGTCGGCATCAACATCGTTGACCAGGGAACCGTGACCGGCAAAATAGATCCGTACAAAATCATTGTTCCCGGCTTGGTCAATCAGCGTATGCTGAACGGCGGACTGAACATTTTGCATGCTTGCCTGCTCGTCCAACAGCATGCATACGTTGTCAGGGTAAAACCCGAAACCACCTTTTTCGGCTGACAGGGTCAGCAGTTGCTGCATCTACCGGGTGTCCGACTCGGCGGCGGGTAAAAGTGTGATATCTGCGTTCTTGTAGCGGGAAATTCCCACCAGTAAGGCCAGGTGATTACCTTGATGCCCGGACTTTCCAGCCCGATTGCAGGACCCGCCAGACGTGCTTACTTGATAACCTGGATCGGATTTGCCGCAGGCAATCAGGGTGCAAGCCAGCACGATGAGCGTAAACCGGGTCACCAAGGCCAAACCGCCAATGGCTTTGTGATAGTCCGTCAACGAAAACCAACAACGTCGCGTGCAGGCGCTACCGCTGAAAATCGTCATGGGTTATGTCTCCCTACTGCATCCATTGCCGCCGTTTCGTTCTTGAAATGGGCGGATCCAAGATTGGCTACCCGGGTGTTAAATCATGAGGCGTTATGCCATTAATGCCAATATATGCGCCTTAACACTGCTCGCCAATGCTTCCAGCGCATATCCGCCTTCCAACGTGGAGACGATTCGACCGTGCGCATGCGTTGCCGCAATGGACATTATCTGTTCCGTGACCCAGTAGTAGTCATTTTCCTGTAGTGACAAACCGGACAATGGATCTTCGTGATGGGCGTCAAAACCGGCGGATATAAAAAGCATTTCCGGCTTAAAAGCATCCACCGCGGGTAACCAGTGGGTTTGCACGGCGGCTTGAAATGCCGCGCCGGCTGATCCGGCAGACAAAGGTGCATATACCACGTTTTCGGCGCTGGGGTGGACACCGGTGTAAGGATAGTGAGGATGTTGAAAGCTTGAACAGAACAACACGTTGTTATTCCCTGCGAACATGTCTTCCGTCCCGTTTCCATGATGCACGTCAAAGTCAAGAATGGCCACGCGATTCAGTTTGTAGCGGTCCAGGGCGTAAGCCGCGCCAACGGCGACATTGTTAAAAAAACAAAATCCCATGGCCCGGTGATGTACCGCGTGATGACCGGGCGGGCGGACATGGCAATAGGCGTTTGCCGTGTCTTCACCCATCACCAGATCAACGGCTTTGATTTGCGCGCCGGCCGCCTTGAGTGCCGCCTCTAAGGAATGCTCGTTCATTGCGGTATCCTGATCCAGTTGTACCATTGCCGGCTGCGAGGGAGCCGCCTCAAAAATGGATTGCACATAGTCGGCGGTATGGACTCGTTCCAGATCTACCCGGCTCGCGGATGGTGCCTGCACATGGTGAAGACGGTCGAGTATGCCACTGGCGGAAAGTAATGTTTCCACCACGTCAAGGCGCGCGGGGCATTCCGGATGACCCGCGCTCATGTCATGGAGTTTACAAGCCGGGTGAGACAAAAATGCTGTTGTCATTGAGCTACCTTTTTATACAGATTGAACGACTTCCAACATTGAATAGCATATACGGTCCGGGCCAAGCCCGCGACTTTTTGAATAATCTTTTTATTTTCAAATAAATGCATTAGAATTTTCACACAGTTTGCACAATCGTATGCGAGTATGAAAATCTTGTTGGTGACGGATATTTAACATGAACGGATTAACCACCGGGGACTCGCTGACAATCATTTTGATGGTGTCGGTAAAATGGTTGCTCGTTTGCGGCATCTGCGCAGCTCCAAGCTTTATCATCGCTTTTCCGAACTTTAATGTGCCGGCCATGCTGGTCGGCATTGCCGTGTTTGTGGTGCTGTTTACGTATGTGAATCTCAGCCAGGCTTACCGCCATGCCGCCGGCCAGCGTCCACAATTACGGCTGGCTCTTGTTGTGGGTTTCGGACTGAAGACGTTTATCGCCTTGCTTGGGGTTATGGCGTTTTCAGGTTTTAAAGTATTCGGGTTCTTTTCCTCGCCCGACTTGATTATGGGTATCGCCGCCGTCGGCGCGGTGGGCGGTGTGGCAAGGCATTTCCATCTACCCAATTACGATTTTTTTCTCACGTTAGCTGCTACACTCATCGAAGGATTATTGCTTACACTGGCCGTTATTATCCTGTCCGCCGTCGTATGGGGAATGTTGTTGCTGATAAAAAGAGCCCGGACATCGTAAATCGTAATTAATTAATTATGACTCGCCGGGTAATTAATTAGGACATGCGGAACATTTATCCATTCTTGTTGCATGTTGCATGGTTACTTGCGGTATTCCGTAAATTTCCGGAAAAATAGTGACCCGATGGAACGAAGCCAGTCTTTCCTCCGTGTAAACATTGTTGTGACGCGGAAAAAGAAGAGGGACCTCGATGAAGTTTCGTGCCGTGTTTATTGCTCCGGGACAGCGGTGTTATCAATATCTTTACATGGACGCCGATAAAAGCCATTCCACGCGTAGGTTGATTGAAAGCACGTTATTGGCTTTGTTCGAGACCATTCCGCCGTATGTTATCTATTACAATTTTCGCGATGGCGAATCACAAGATTCCCCTATGTCCAGCCCGGTTAGCCGCACCTTTGAAAATGCCTATGGTATGAAAATTGCCGAATCGCGAAATCATGCCTATAAATTTCGGCCTGTTATTCCATAAGCAAATGTAATCGCGCACACGTAAAAAACAGCTTGGCATGGAAACAAAAATGAATAATGATAGTGGGCACCAGCCGATTTACGAACAACTCCTAAAAAATTCAACAATAGCCCGGCTTCGAGGAATATTGTCCGTTATCGAACGTGTTCGCGCGAACGCAATAACGGATGGATCCCCCGGGTATGCTCGATAGTGGCAATCGTATGCCACGGCGACAGGCAGTAGGGAGTCATGGCGTTGTCAGGCTGGCTGGAGTAAGAGCAAAATTTCTCACGTTTAATTGCCGACAAGGAGAGAATTGATATGCCACAGCAACAAGCAAAGTCGACAGCAAAAAAACAGTCCGGTGCACAAAAAGCCGCTAAACAGGGCGGTAATGCAAAACGACGAAAAAACCAAACCGTTAACCGGGACGAGCGCCAGAGACTCATCGCGGAAAGCGCCTATTTAATCGCTGAAAAGCGTGGTTTTCAAGGTGGCAATGCCATGGACGATTGGCTTAAGGCGGAAGCGGAAGTGGATGCCAAATTTGCGGCTATGCACTAAATCCTTACAGATAAATTAGTCGCGAGGCGCGCAGCGCGCCTCGCATTTATGGTTTTATTGAAATTCAAATCGGGCTCCGAAAGACACATGGTGATCGGAATAATGGATTCGTCCAAGTGTTGTTTCATACTGGAGAAAAAGGGTATTGCCGCCGGAACACTCACTGGATGGACAAGCCTACACTCATGGAAAAGTAGTCCGGATCGGGTTGGTCGGTCCATACGCACCGCACCGCCAACATCGTAGAATCCCTCGCGATGACGTTTATGCTGGTTATGCTGCTGAACTGGGGTTAGGCGCATACTGATAATTATTGCCATAGCCGGGTTAAAGGTTTTCTCACAGGATTCAAGTATAACGGTCTGATTGGCGAGACAAATCTAAAAGTCGCCACTGCTGTCAGGTGGCATTGCGTTTAATTCAGCACTGGTGCTCACTTCAACGAAGGTGCGAAAGTCATTGCATGCTATCGGCAAGTCTTACGCCATACCTTTGATCGACTGAAATCCTCACTACATCCTCACTACCTATGCCCCTGCATCCCAATTTTTATGCTTCGTTGGAGTAATAATAGCATCGAACTACAGCGCCGTGGTGCGCAGCAAGTAGTAAAACCAAGGCTAATAGCGTAAACAAGTTTTTTTGCTGGTATTTATGGAAAATATTTATTTTTATATTGTAACATATTGAATTATTTATTTATTATTTTTATGGTGTAATTTTCACTTGCATTTTAGCGGCAAACCATTAACTATCCTGTTCATCTTGTCAGGAAAGGTACGGCCCGGGAGTTGAAATGGCTACTGAGATGCAAAAATTGGATGTCGACCAAATTGAGACCCAGGAATGGTTGGATGCATTGAGTGCAGTGCTGGAAACCGAAGGGGTTGAGCGAGCGCATTTTCTGCTGGAGCAATTAATCGATCATTTGCGTCGTTCAGGGGTAAACCTGCCGCATTCGTCGAATACCGCCTATGTGAACACAATACCCCTGCATTTGCAGAAACCGATCCCGGGTGATCAAGCCATTGAAGCCCGCATTCGTTCCATCATTCGCTGGAACGCCGCGGCCATGGTGGTGCGGGCAAATCGGAAGGCGTCGGAGTTGGGCGGCCATATTGCCACATTTGCCTCCGCGGCCACGCTTTACGATGTCGGTTTTAATCATTTCTGGCGTGCACCGACACCTAAGCATGGGGGCGATCTGGTGTTCTTCCAGGGCCACTCGGCACCGGGAATGTATTCACGGGCATTTTTGGAAGGCCGGATGCAAAAGGCACAATTGGAAAATTTTCGCCAGGAGGTAGACGGTAACGGTTTGTCCGCCTACCCGCATCCGTGGTTGATGCCGGATTTCTGGCAATTTCCCACCGTATCGATGGGGTTGGGACCCATTCAATCCATTTATCAGGCGCGTTTTCTGAAATACATGCAGGATCGCGGCTTGGCTGATACCAGGGACCGCAAAGTGTGGTGTTTTATCGGAGACGGTGAAGTCGATGAACCGGAAACGCTGGGCGCCATCTCACTGGCAGCCCGTGAAAAACTGGATAACCTGATTTGGATTGTAAACTGTAATTTACAACGGCTCGACGGACCGGTTCGTGGTAACGGAAAAATTATCCAGGAACTGGAATCGGTGTTTCGCGGCGTGGGCTGGAACGTGTCAAAAGTCATCTGGGGCAGTTATTGGGATAAACTGTTGGCCAAAGATCATGACGGTTTATTGAAGCGTCGTATGATGGAAGCCGTGGACGGTGATTACCAGAACTACAAATCCAAAGACGGTGCCTATGTGCGAGAGCATTTTTTTGGCAAATACCCGGAGTTAAAGGCGATGGTTGCCACCATGTCCGACGAGGACATCTGGCGATTAAATCGTGGCGGGCATGACCCGCATAAAGTTTATGCTGCTTATTATGAGGCGGTCCATTGCGTCGACAAGCCCAGCGTCATTCTTGCTCATACCGTTAAGGGCTACGGCATGGGGTCCGCGGGTGAAGGTCAAATGCGAACCCACTCCCAGAAAAAGCTCGGTGAAGACGAAATGGTGGCGTATAAAAATCGTTTCTCCATCCCGCTTTCAGATGAAGAAGCAGCGCAAGCTCATTTCTATCATCCCGGCGAAGACAGTGAAGAAGTTAAATATCTCAAGGCTCGCCGGAAAGAACTGGGGGGATATTTGCCGGTACGCCAGAATTTGGCCGTGCCGTTGGAAATACCCGAATTGTCAGCACTGGAGCCGCTGCTGAAAAGTTCCGGCAGTAAAGCCATGTCGACGACCATGGCTTTTGTGCGCTTGTTGACATTGTTGTCGCGCGACAAAAAAATCGGCAAATACATCGTGCCCATCGTACCTGATGAAGCACGTACCTTTGGCATGGAAGGGATGTTTCGACAATTGGGTATTTATTCTTCGGTTGGCCAGTTGTATACACCGCAGGATAAAGACCAGGTGATGTTCTATAAAGAAGATAAATCAGGTCAGATTCTGGAAGAGGGCATTAACGAAGCCGGTTCCATGTGTTCATGGCTGGCAGCGGCAACAGCCTACAGCAACCACGGTGTCAACATGGTACCCTTTTATATTTTTTATTCAATGTTCGGTTTTCAGCGAATCGGCGATTTGGCGTGGGCGGCCGGCGACTTGCAGGCGCGCGGTTTCTTGCTGGGTGGAACCGCAGGCCGTACGACCCTTGCCGGGGAAGGCTTGCAACATCAGGACGGCCACAGCCAAGTTGTCTCCTCGACGATTCCCAATTGCGTCAGTTACGATCCGACCTACACCTATGAGTTGGCGGTCATTGTTCAGGACGGTATGCGAAGAATGTATAAAGAACAGCAGAATGTTTTTTATTATATAACCGTCATGAATGATAATTACACGCACCCCGAAATGCCCGAAGGTGCACAAGAGGGCATTGTTAAGGGCATGTATTTGCTTACCGGCGGTGGAAAACGTCGCAAGAAAATTCAATTAATGGGTTCGGGCGCCATATTGAACGAAGTCGTTGAAGCAGGTCGGTTGCTGGACGCTGATTGGTCCGTTGATGCGGATATCTGGAGCGTGACCAGCTACAGCGAACTGTCGCGGGAAGCGCACGCCATTGAACGCTGGAATATGCTGCATCCGTTGGAAGCGCCTAAAGTCTCGTATATTGAAAAATGCCTGAAGGACAAGCGCGGCCCGATTGTTTCGGCCACCGACTATATAAGGGCATACGCCGATCAAGTCCGCAAATGGATTCCGGGTAATTACTTTGTGCTGGGAACGGACGGATTCGGTCGATCCGATACGCGTTCGCAGCTGCGCAAACATTTTGAAGTCAATGCGAAATACATCGTTATCGCCGCGTTGTATGCTTTATCTTCCGAGGGCGATATTCCCGCTGGAAAAGTTGATGAAGCCATACAGAAGTATGGTATCGACCCGGAAAAAGCCAATCCCATGACGGTATAACTTAAGCACGGCAAACATTGTATTTTTGGAGTCGAAGCCATGAGTAATTTGGTAGAAATTAGCGTTCCTGATATTGGCGACTTCGATGAGGTGGAAGTCATTGAGGTGTTGGTTCATCCCGGTGACGCCATCGGCATTGACGATTCACTCATTACGCTGGAGTCCGACAAAGCATCGATGGAAATACCGGCGACCCACGCCGGTGTGGTCAAGGAGGTAAAACTGAAAGTCGGCGACAAGGCAGCCAAGGGCAGTCCGATTCTGTTACTGGAAGAAAGTAACGCTGTTGTTACCGAACGCGTCGAAGTAAAGCCGGTGCCGGAAGAAAAGGCTCCAAGTAGTCGTCCCTCTGATCATGAGCCTGCTGTGGCCGAACAGGTGAAAAAGCAGGAAAGCAAACCGGTGCCTGACACGGTGGAAAAAGCCGCCCTCAGGACTTCGCCGACCGCGTCGATCGATGAAACACGGTTTAAAAAGGCCCATGCATCACCGGCAGTACGCAAGTTCGCCCGTGAACTGGGCGTGGATTTGGGAAAGGTTGCCGGGTCTGGACCAAAAAACAGGATTCTCAAAGAAGACATTGCCGGTTTTGTCAAAAAATCATTGACCGCGCCGGCAGCCGCTACATCCGGCAGTGCCTTGGGTGTGGAACCCATGCCGGCGTTGGATTTTAGTCAGTGGGGCGACATTGAATTAAGCAAGCTGACGAAAATTAACAAGCTTACCGGTAAATATCTGCACCGCAACTGGGTCACCATTCCCCATGTCACTCAGTTTGAAGAAACGGATATTACCGACCTTGAAGCATTTCGCAAGCAATCCAATGCGGAATACGCCGATCAGGGTGTAAAATTCACGCTGCTGTCTTTTATTATGAAAGCCGTAGCCATTGCGCTGAAAAAGTATCCTCGATTCAATGCATCCTTGGATGCCGGCGGTGACAATCTTGTTTTAAAAAAGTATTTTCATGTGGGCATTGCGGTGGATACCCCAAACGGATTGGTGGTTCCGGTGGTGCGCGATGTGGATAAAAAATCCATTGTGGATATATCGTTGGAACTAAGGGATATATCCAAGAAAGCGCGGGATAAAAAACTCACGCCATCCGATATGCAGGGTGGCTGTATCTCGATCTCCAGTTTAGGCGGGATCGGTGGGACCAAGTTTACCCCTATTGTCAATGCACCGGAAGTTGCCATACTCGGTGTGTCCCGGGCGGATATTAAACCGGTCTGGAACGGCAAGGAGTTTACGCCGCGCTTGATGTGTCCTTTATCGTTGTCCTACGATCACCGTGTCATAGACGGCGCTGATGCGGCGCGATTTACCACCTATTTAAGCTACCTCTTGGCTGATACACGCCGATTGTTGCTGTAGTCATCCATGGTCAAAGACGGGTTAGAGCATGAGCACTATTGAAGTAAAAGTACCAAACATCGGTGATTTCGATGAAGTTGAAGTTATCGAGGTTCTTATCACATCGGGTGACACGGTTCGGATGGAAGACTCGCTGATCACGTTGGAATCGGAAAAGGCATCCATGGAAATTCCTTCCAGCGCTGCCGGTGTCGTGAAAGAGGTGTTAGTCAAGGTTGGTGATAAGATTGCCGAGAATGATGTGATTTGCCTTTTGGATACCGGCGCCGAAAGCGTCGAGACCTCGCCCGCACCGATGTCCGCGTGGTCGAAAGATTCGGCGCCCGTCGCAGAGAAAGGGCATGAGAGCATCGCGCAAGCCGCTGCGTTTGACGGCGAGCTTGATATCAGCACGGAAGTTGTCGTATTGGGTGCCGGACCGGGGGGTTATACCGCGGCATTTCGTGCCGCGGATCTGGGTAAGAAGGTGGTGTTGATCGAAAAGGATCCCTATTTGGGCGGCGTTTGCCTGAATGTGGGTTGCATTCCTTCCAAGGCATTGTTGCATGTGGCGGAAGTCCTCACTGAGTCCCAAGAGTTTTCCAAATTAGGGGTGGCGTTTAATACCCCAACTATCGATACCCATAAACTGCGCGAACACAAAAACAAAGTGGTGGGAAAACTTACCGGAGGATTAAAACAATTGGCCAAGCAGCGAAAAGTCCAGGTTGTTGAAGGGTACGGCAAGTTTACCTCCACCCATACCATTGCGGTGGAGTCCACTGACGGTACCGGGAAAATCATTGGATTTGATCATTGCATCATCGCCGCCGGATCAACGGTTGCACGATTACCATTCGTGCCCTGGGACGATCCGCGTGTGTGGGATTCCACCGACGCCTTGGAGCTGCACACCATTCCGAAACGCTTGCTGGTTGTGGGCGGCGGTATCATCGGTTTGGAAATGGCAACGGTTTACAGTGCGCTGGGTAGCGCCATAACGGTGGTCGAATTAAGCGAGGGCTTGATTCCCGGTGTGGACAGAGACCTTATTCGTCCCTTTGAAAGGGTCTTGAAGAAACGCTATGAAAATATATTTCTCAATACCAAAGTCACGGCCATCACACCGGCGGATGGCGGTGTCGTGTGTCAATTTGAAGGTGCCAAGGCGCCGGCGGAAGATACCTTCGATGCGGTACTGGTGGCCATAGGTCGTACCCCCAATGGCCGACTGATCGATGCCGAACATGCCGGTGTGAACGTGGACGAACGGGGATTTATCGCGGTCGACAAGCAGCAGCGTACCAATGTCGACCATATTTTCGCCATCGGTGATGTGGTTGGTCAACCCATGCTGGCGCATAAAGCGACGCATGAGGCTAAAGTGGCCGCTGAAGTTATTGCTGGAATGAAGCGTTATTTTGATGCGCGCACCATTCCGTCGGTGGCCTATACGAATCCGGAAGTCGCCTGGTGCGGCCAGACTGAAGCGCAACTGATTGAACAGGGCGTCGAGTATGAAAAAGGTGCGTTCCCATGGGCGGCCAGCGGACGCGCACTATCGGTGGGCGCCGATACCGGTGTGACAAAAGTGCTATACGATAAACACACACACCGCATGCTGGGTTGCGGCATTGTGGGTAAAAATGCCGGTGAACTTATCGCCGAGGCTACCCTGGCCGTGGAAATGGGTGCCGATGTCGACGATGTTGGATTAACCATTCATCCACATCCCACCCTGTCGGAAACCATCAACTTCGCCACGGAAATCGTGGATGGGCGTTGCACGGATATTTATGCGCCCAAAAAGTCCTGATTTGACCGGCACGCGGTTTCCCGCGCGCCGGCCATGGGTTGTGAAACTCGAAACAGCCGTTACCGGACCACTGGTAAAAACTAAGCGTTTTCCATGACTCGGGTATAAAAACCGGTGGTATCCATAAGCCATGGAATCGAAGTTACGCCGCCGTCGCCCAACGGATCATTGGCCAATGTGTAACCCAGCGACGACAAGGCTTCATACCGGTCGCTGTAGTTTTGTTCCGGTAACATCCATCCCCGGTAAATAAGCAAGTCACCGGAAGATTCCGGTAACATATCCAATAGCGCGTCCATCATCCCGTCATAAATAATCTCAAATGGAACCTGGAAATAATTGATACCCAGTTGATATAGGGGAATGCATTTCCAGGGAAAGTCGATCTTCCATATTCTGTGGGTGATCGATGGGGCGTGAAACAGTACGTTGATGGTGGTCATAAAAGTCTTTCGCGGCGACGGGATTTTTATGACTCGATGAAGTGGGCTAAGTTCATGGCGAAACAAGCCACTCGCTTGCAAAAAGAAGCGGTTCTATTGCCCTGTCATTTTGAACCAGCCTGACTCAAAATACCAGAACAATAAAAATAATTCGTAGAATCAAGTATTTACAATCCGAATTTGTTTGTTAAAATACAAAGTTTGGCATGTATGCGGGCTAAAAAATAGTTTATTATTTACCGGCAACCGTTATGTTGCAGAAGGTCCGTGAATGCCCATTTGTAGATTCCATAGGTATGTTTGACACGTAGCGCATGTGAATAGGAGAAATTCCATTAAATGGGTGACGGTGACATTTAACCAAAGTAACATTTAATCAAATAAGACATCGAAGGTAAGTACCATGCGTACCACACATAGCGATTTTTCACAAAGGCTTGTAAATAGATATCCGCTGTTTGCCAAGGCAACGGACTAAACCGTGCCAAAACTCCAACTGCAAGTGGCCGAAATGATTCCGGTCACCGAAGCCGAAGGTCCCGGCAAGCGTTTTGCCCTATGGGTACAGGGTTGCCCGATTTTGTGCAAAGCATGCTGTAACCCGCAAATGTTGGCGTCCCAAGGCGGTCAGTGGTTTGGGCTTGATGAATTACTGGATGCTATCAAGCAAGTTAAAAACCAAATTGAAGGCATCAGCTTGCTGGGTGGTGAGCCGTTTGCCCAGGCGCTGGGCTGCGCCTGGCTGGCCTGCGCGGTACAACGTGCCGGACTGAGTGTCATGGTCTATTCAGGCTATACGCTTTTGCAACTGCGTCACAGCGTTCAGCCGTTTAGTACCGCATTGTTGACGTATACCGACGTGTTGGTGGATGGACCCTATGAGCGGGAAAACCCGGAAACCCATCGTCGCTGGATAGGATCGGCGAACCAGGATTTGCATTTTTTGAGTTCCCGGTATATGCCATCCGATCAGCGTTTTTTTGGCAACAATACCTTGGAATTACACTGGCGAGCCGGCGATTTGGTTGTCAATGGCTGGCCGCAAGCGGCAAAGGCATTTTCCAAATGATTGTGGTATCCCGCGCCGAATCCAAGTTGCTGCAACTTGTCCAGGCATTGTTGGGCATACGTGGCGAGGACTCGCTGCCTATGTTGTTAAACCAAGCACAACAGGTGGCGCCACCGTTTAGTCCAGCGGCAATCGACCTACTCAAAGATTATGTGAGCAAGGGTGTAGTCATGGCGATGGCGCGAGCGAGCGGTCAGCCCGTGGAATATCGTGCGCAGGATAGCGTTGCACGATCGTACTGGTGGCAGCAGTTACCGGCGCCGCCATTGCATTTCAGTCGAGCATCGATGGAATTACTATTGTGGTTGCTGCAACAACCCTTGGGACATATGTGCGCACTATTAGATGGGTCAGCGGCCGGACTGGGCGATGAATTGCTTTTGTGTTTTACCGCTTATTGCCTGCTCAGTCTGCGCAATCCACGGCCCTGGCGCTCACCGATGCTAATGGACAATGCCTTGTGTTGGTTACTGTTTGCGGATCAGTTAGCCATGCACACCGACAGCGTGCCGGATTTCACCCAGGACTATATTCAATGGATTGAGCGATACCCCGCCATAGTCAGCGCATTACAACAATCTTTGCGTTTGCGTTGGCTGGCGATGGAAAAAGCCAAAAGCCAAATCCAGCAATGCTCGCAAATGATTCGTTTGGGTCGGGCTCAGCAACAAGTATTGCAACAGTGGCTTGATGCCGTACGCGCCACGCAGCGCGCGGATTTAGCCGGTTTTGTTTTTTCCAGCACCGCGCGGTTACTGGCGCCGGGTCCCGACAGCAGGTTCTGGATTGAAAGTCTTGACGACACGGGCGGTTTAAGTGAACACCAGCAGGCTTGTGATGCCGCCGGCGCGGTATTGCAGTGCCTAAACAATTATCACACATTGGTTGAAGAGGCAAGGCAGTGTCGTTTTTTTGATGCTGAATATGATGCAAGCCAGTTATTATTACGGCTGTGGCAGCCATTGGGAGATGACGGATTACAACGGGCACAGGCTATCGTCAAACATTTGGGTGCTTTAGACGTTGCTGTTGAAACAATACATAGAGAGAATTGATGAGCAGAGCATACCGTATATCCATTGCAGAATCCGTGCGCAGGCAAGTGGAGCTTGCCGATGGCGTTCAGTCCACGCTGGAATTGCTGCCGATTCTGGCGCCTCAGCGCATGCAGGAAATACTTGCCGGTGAATTGAGCGCGGCGGGATTTGACATACAAGACGGTGTTGCAGTACGGCGCGAGGAGGACGGTGTTGACATTCAGGTGGATTTGAAGAAAGCCACCGTGACCGCGCGCATTGTCAAGCAGGAAAGTATTGAGATCGATGAACAGAGAACCGTTCGTGTGGAAGAAGAACATCTGGAGGAAGGTACGGCAGCGCATAAGCACAAACTCAAGCAGCAACTTGAAAGACAGGCCGACCAGACACAGAAACGCCTACAGCAGGAAGTAACGGAACAGTTGAAGAAAAAACTGCTGGATTTGCAGCACGAAATCGATCAATTGGTAAACCGGACAACGGCTGCTGCGCTAAAAGAAAAAGCAGCACAGTTGGGGGAAATCGAAGATATCAGTGAAGGGGCAGACGGCAGTTTGACTATCAAGGTCCGCGTATGACGACCGAACAGGACCTGCCCCTGGAACTGAATGAATTTCAAGCCGTGGAGGCCGCATACCCCAAGGAGTTGGCGCGCGGTTATGACGCGTTGCAAAGGGGATTGGCGGTTTTGATCGAATGCGATAAGGAGCTTACGCCCTATTTTTTTCGATGTCTTCGTGACCGGTTAAAGTCCGCGGGCAGGCGATGTATTTATCTGGACGGCAGACCCAGCGGTGACAATCCCGCCATAAACACCGGCATGATGGGTACCATGATTCGACAACTGCAAGATGTGGTCCGTGGCGCTGTCGATGAAAGTCTGGTCGTACTACCCCATCTGGATCTGCTCACGACCACAAGCGGTGGTTTAACCGCGGAAGCCCGTGAAGTCATTCCGCTAATGTATGAAAATCCGCATGTGCTATGGCTGGCGTTTAAAGATCATAGTTTTGCGGTCCCGAAAGTCATAGAACAGTTGTTTCCCCATCGTGAATGTATCATCGGCATACCCCGTGATCGCCTGCCGTATTTGATCACCCAGCGTGAAAGCCGGAAATTCGGCAAACAATTGAATCTGTATCACCTATATAAATACGTATCGGGCACCAATGCGGTACGGTTGCGCAAATTGCTTTCCAGCCTGGTGGGAGAAGATTATCCCCAGGATGCGCAGCCTGCTTATCAGCAACTGCGTCATGCCACCCTGGTGGGTGAATTGACGGTACCTGAAATCGACTTACAATCGGAAATTGGCGGCTATACCCAGGTTAAAAAACGGTTGCAGCGGGAAATACTCGGACTGCTGCAGCAAAAAGACAAAACCGCTGACCATACCATGATCGAGTCTATCGAATCCTTGGTGCCTCGTGGTATGATTTTTTGCGGACCGCCGGGAACCGGTAAGACATTGTTTGCCAAAGCCATGGCATCGGCTCTCGGTGCCGCGGTGATCGTTGTTAGCGGACCGGAGTTGAAAAGTCGTTGGGTTGGTGAGAGTGAAGAACGCATTCGCCAGATTTTTATTCAGGCGCGTAACAGTGCGCCGTCGATCATAATCTTCGATGAGTTGGATTCATTTGCGGTGGCGCGGGGAACTTACACAGGGTCCGGTGTGGAACATTCCATGGTCAATCAATTGTTGACGGAAATGGATGGTTTTCGCGACAACGAGATGGTGTTTGTGGCAGGTACCACCAATTTCGCCGAATCCTTGGATCCTGCCTTGCTGCGGCCGGGGCGGTTTGAATTTATTCTTCAAGTACCTTATCCCAATGCCGATGACCGGTTGGCAATATTCAAGATCTACAACGACAAATTGCGGCTGCACATGGATCAACGAACCCTGGATTATGCCGTCAAACGCACCGCTGAATACGTGGAAGGCGGTGACGGGCTTTACACCGGTGACCATATAAATGCCTTGTGTCGTGCTATTGCGCGTCGGCGCATTCGAAAAAACATTGTCGAGCCCGCGCAAGTCGCCGATGTTGAGCGTGCCCTTAGCGAATATATTAATCGCCCCCAATATACCAGCGCCGAAGAAAATGTCATTGCCACCCATGAGTGCGGTCATGCCGTTTGTGCATTGCATTGCGATCATGCACCGAATATCGACCGTATTTCCATTGCCGGTGATCTTGCCGGTGCATTGGGCTTTGTGCAATATGGTGATCCGGCCCATCGTTATGTCATTACGCGTGGAGCCTTACTGGATAGTATTTGCGTGTTGTTCGGCGGACGTGAAGCGGAAAGTTTGTTGTTGGACGATGTTTCCATCGGTGCCATGCAAGACCTGGAAAAAGCCACCTCGATGGCGCGTGCCCTGGTGGAGCAATTCGGCTTGGGTCCGGGGGAGATCGGCATGCGTTCGTTTATGCGGGATAACGCCGATGCCCCGGAACTTTCCAATCTAACCCGTGAAAAGCTTGAACATGCCGTGGCGGCTTTGCTGGAAGAACAACGGCTGCGAGCTCGCGACATTATTGACCAGCATCGCGAGGAACTCAAGGCTTTACGCGAACTGCTGCTGGAAAAGAAAATTATCGACCGGCGAATGCTTGGGACGGTAGTCCCCATGACGGAGGATTAACAACAATGGCAACACTGACCTTACGATTAATTTGGAACGCACAGACCCGCAAACGCGACATTGTCATAGCCTATGACAGTGACAGCGACGCGTTGCCCATGGAACATGAAGCCGATCACAAGCGTATCGTGGATCAATTGATTGGGGGCGGCAGCCTGCAGGCTGCTGAGGTGGGTGTCGTGATTGTGGAACGGGACGGGCAATCCCGGCAAAGCAGTGTCGTGGAGCAAAACGAACAACAAGGTAAAGATCCATTGGATCAAAGTAGTTAGGTGTGATGTCGACGTTAGTGTTTCCTGGGTTAAATGAATTAAAATTGGCGATAACCGCCGGATTGTTGCCGCATGACCTGCTGGGATCGCCGGTGCAATACCGCTGCGACGAGGACGGTAGTTGGTGGGTAAGTTTCAAGGGAAAAATAGATACAAACCGCTTGAATCAGTTGAACGAGTTTGGTATTCGACGGGGGCGTCAACCGAAAACCTTACAAAATGCCGTCTGCTGGCCGGAAATGATTCCACCGGTGGCGCAATCCGCGGAGCCAAACACAGCCGGCATGGTATTGTTTAAATTGGAGGACAGCCAGTCGCTGCTGGATTTCGCCGCGGAATTGCTGCGCTTGGGTTGTGACCGAATCAGCTATTGCAGTACGGTGCAAAACGGTGGCGGTGTACTGATTCGCGTGGTGCAACCACCCTTGTTTAGCTTATACAAGGCCCAGGATCGTATTGGCGGTTTGCAGGCTTATGTCGCCACGCCGGCCGGGCAAGAAAGCGTGTGGACCCAGATTGGCTTTGCGCACGATTTTGTCGAGAATATCCACGCACCGGACAGGAGCTTGATCGTAATTACCGAGCAGGCTTGGGAGTTTTTGGCCGATGGACCATGGACGTCACTGTACGATGCATTGGATATTTCAATGGCTTCACCGCGTTCCTGGCAGTCCGTCGATCCGGTTCCACCGCGAGTTCCCGTCAGTTTACGTTTTAGTCGCAAGGCGCGAACTGAAAATCCCGAGTTATGGATATTAAGGGTCAACGCCGTTGACGGTATGGAACGGCTACTCAATCAGTTACCCGAAGCCGATATCAACCGTTTACAAGTTGCCGTTTGCACCGCCCCCAATCAGGCGGACCGGCCCGCCATTTTGTTGAAAACACGAAACCGCCATCAATCCAGTACGTTAGGGGATATCGGTGGTGAGTCCTATGCGCCGTGGCTGGGTCTGGAAAATTTATATATACCCAGCGACGCCGTATTGAAACCGCCATTACGACGGGATAAATTACAAAGCCTGTTTGCCGCCGATCCGGATGTCATCAGCATCATGCGTGAAGACGATCAGCGGCGGTTGGGGCTTGAAAGCATACCGGTGAACGCCTTTAGTCCCTTGGAAGATTGGGTGGACTATGTCATCCACAGTCGCCGTCAGGAGTTGGTCGTGTGGGCACGCGCCGCGTGTTTTGATTTCGATGGGTATGAATCATCGGCGTTGGAGTGGCAGCAAAAGGCGCTCCAGGACAAAAACACGGAGAATGACCATCACACGTCCGATTCGGAGACAGCCGGTGCGGCCACGCGGCCGCAACAGGTTGTCAAATCGGCAAACAATAAATTGACCGCCGGCGCGCCACCTGTCGAACCGGTTGTGATCGAGGTCGGTGATGAAGAAAAGCAATTGCTGGCGTTGGAAAAGGACTTTGTTGAATCCGGGTGCGCCGTGGATCACCCGCGGCGCGCACAAATGTGGCTACAGATGGCGCAGCTTAATCAAAGCATCGGTCAACATAAAAATGCAATGTTGTGTTGGGTCCGGGCGTTATGGCTGCAGCAGACAGCGTCATATGACTTGCCCTGGGCTGTTGTACCCGCGGGACAAACAGAGGAAAGTTGGGTTAAGAATCTTGGCGATAGTTTACAACCAAACCAAAAACACGTTCGCGACATGGCGACGGGTTTTATCTGCGGATACACCCCCCAGCACGGCACGCAAGATATCCAACGTTGGATTGACGTGCACGATGAATGCCTGGACGTGCGCAGTCTTTGGTTGCTCCATTGCCGATTATCCGAACTGAGTGGTGTCGATAAGTTGCGTTTGATTCGTACACGCGATCGCATATTTGCGCGTTTGCACCATGGCTTGTCGTTGGACCGGGATGTACCCGTGTTTTTGCGCTTTGGTGGCAGGCAGTTGAACGATACCGGTATGCGCCTCGTGGTGGACGCCCTGCATGCGTTATGGAAGCGGTTTCAAAACTGCAAACGGCAGCGGTCACCGCTGGAAGCGGATACTACATTAACCAGCGCGTATACGGCTTTGCTTTTTGCCTGGGCCTTTGCACGTTTCGGTGAAAGTGAAACCGCCGGAAAATTACAGGGCAAGGCATCATCAGATCTGCCGACCGATGACGCAGTACATCACTATCTTATGCGTTGCTATCAAGTTCGTATCCAACAAGCCTTGCAGGCGATTCCACGGGAAATGCCGTTACCGGCAACTTTGTCCGGTGAATTGAATAAGCTGGATAAACTTCAACGTTACAAAGTCGATCGACTGCGTCAGGCTTCACTGATTTTAGAATCGCAGGAACGCCTGGATCCCATTTCGGGGTTTCTGTTGGCGGGTAACAGTGAAGGCGACAGGCAATTTTCTCAATTGCGAGGTATACAGGACCCGGTGGAACTGGGTCAGGCCTTGGACACCATTATCGATAAAGCGCTTGCTGGTGGACCTTGCGTGGAAACTTCTGCATGGCTTGACCGGGCCATGGATTTTTTCCCCTTGCTTGGGGACGCCATGGCAATAGAGAAACTGCTACGTTTGCTCGGTCACATTGATGCCTGCAAACCGGCGGAGCAATTGCATCTGCTGGAAGACGCACTGATGTTGGCCGCGCTATTTAACCGTGAAGATATGGTCAGTGATTTTGTGCAACAGGTTGAAGGTTTACTGGATAAGCTGCCCCGGGAAGCACGTCAGCAAGCAGGTAAGATTCTCTTTCAAAGTACCGCCAGCCTGCGGCGGGTGGGATTGTTGCACCAAGGCATGCGCATCGTGCGGAAAGCCGAACAATTATTTGCCGGCAGTGATGTGGCCAGTCTTATTGCGCGCATGCCAATTGCGCAGGCGTATGCCGAACTCGACAACTTGGATAAAGCCACATCCATTATTGATGAAGCCACATCGGTTTTGGAAAAAACGCCCATGCAAATGCAGGAACGGTTACAACTGCATCGGGCCGTCGCGTTGGCCGTCGGGTATCTGCCTTTGCAGGCGGCGTTTGATCGATTTGCGATTCTTGAACGGCAACTGCCAATGATAACCGATAACTTTAATACCAACAGTCATTTTAGTTTGTCTGTATTGCATTTTATGGAGTCACTCGTATTGGCTATGGCAAACGAGAAACTCGCCATGGGCGAACAGGGTAAAAAGTGGTTGGATGAAGATGAGTGGCTGGTACGCCGTCGTATTCAGCATGATTTACAAGCAATCAACCAATAGTAGAGTGTAGGATGGGCGCCGAACAACGTATTGAAGACGATGACATATACAATCTGAGTCTCGATGAACTGGCAAAACGGTCGCAGTCGTTACGCGAGAAAATCAATCGATTTCGACTTGAGCTAGGACGATTTTTTATCGATAAACAAGAGCAAATTGATTTGATGACCA
>Ga0114931_10003569_pt1 | contig 19654 bp, 17 predicted proteins | sample 2SBtaG_FD_89579 | JGI IMG/M metagenome (GOLD analysis project Ga0114931, IMG submission 89579) | Deep subsurface microbial communities from Kolumbo volcano to uncover new lineages of life (NeLLi) - 2SBTROV14_V59a metaG | ecosystem: Environmental > Aquatic > Marine > Volcanic | place: Kolumbo...
ATCAAAGTCCGGTCACCTTTAAAATTGACATTGTAAACCTGAATATTAGGTTCTATACTGCCCAGATTGTATTGCTCGGATAACGCCGCAATAATTTCCCGATAGCCATTCTCATCGTGGATAGAAGTCACTTCAATTTTTTGTTTTCTGTCATCATCCAGCACGGCAAACAGTTTAAAATCACGTATTAGTTTGGGCGAAAGGTATTGCCTGATAAAACTTTCATCTTTAAAGTTCTGCATGGCGAAGTTCATGGTTTTCAACCAATCACTCCCCGCAATTTCAGGAAAAAAACGCTGGTCTTCAGGCTCCGGATGTTCACAAATTCTACTAATTTCCGACATCATCGAAAAACCTAAGGCATAAGGATTAATGCCTGAATAGTATTGACTGTCAAATGGCGGTTGATAAATAACATTGGTATGTGATTGCAGAAATTCGATAATGAATCCATCGGTTACTAAGCCTTCATCATATAATTGATTAAGAATGGTGTAATGCCAGAACGTCGCCCAGCCTTCATTCATAACCTGTGTTTGCCGCTGTGGATAAAAATACTGTGCGATTTTGCGCACAATACGGATTATTTCCCGTTGCCAGGGCTCGAGCAAGGGTGCATTTTTTTCAATAAAGTAAAGAATATTTTCTTCTGTCTCCACAGGAAAGCGCACTTCCTGTTCGCTTTCCTTTTCATGATCCTGTTTCGCCGGAATGGTACGCCATAATTCATTAATCTGGGACTGTAAAAATTCTTCACGATCACGCTGTTTGAGCTGTTCCTCCTGCAAGGATAATGTAGCCGGACGTTTATAACGGTCTACGCCAAAATTTTTCAGCGCATGACAGGAATCTAGAATCGCCTCAACCTGTTCTTCACCATAACGTTCTTCACATTGCGTAATGTAATTTTTTGCAAATAACAGATAATCAATGATTGCTTCGGCACTGGTCCAGGTGGTAAATAAATAGTTGTTTTTGAAAAAGGAATTATGTCCATAGGCGGCATGTGCTATTACCAGCGCCTGCATCGTCATACTGTTCTCTTCCATTAAGTATGCGATACAAGGATTAGAATTAATGACAATTTCATAAGCCAGCCCCAATTGTCCACGCTGATAACGCTTTTCGTTTTTGACAAACTCTTTACCAAACGACCAATGACTATAGCCTATCGGCATACCGACTGATGCATAGGCATCCATCATTTGTTCAGCACTGATAATTTCCAACTGCACCGGATAGGTATCCAGGCCAAAATTTCCAGCAATACGCTTTATTTCCCGATGATATTTTTCAATCAGTGGAAAAGTCCAATCAGAGGTATCTGATAAAGGTTTTCTGCTCATTCGTTTTGTTTCTGAAAGAGTTTTCGAAAAACCGGGTAAATGTCCGCCACCTGTTCGATGCGCTGCATGGCAAAGTTCTTCCAATCGCTTTTCAGGGTAAAGTATTCATGCCAAAGATTCTGCGGCCGGTCATCGGTAATTTCTATATAGGCATAATATTGCACATAAGGCAGAATGTGCTGAGACAGGATATTCCGGCAATTAATGGAATCATCATTCCAGTTATCCCCATCCGAAGCCTGTGCTGCATAAATATTCCAATCCGAAGTAGGGTAACGTTGTTGGATAATTTTACTCATTAATTCCAATGCGCTCGAAACTACGGTGCCTCCGGTTTCACGGGAATAAAAGAATGTTTGCTCATCAACCTCATTGGCTTCCGTGTGGTGAGAAATAAAAACGACCTGAATTTCTTCATACGTTTTCGTTAAAAACAGATACAACAGCATAAAAAAACGTTTTGCCTTATCCTTTTCTTCCGGCCCCATTGAACCGGAAACATCCATGATGCAAAACATCACTGCCTGTGTTGTCGGCTTTGGCCGGTCCACGCGATTGTTGTAACGTAAATCAAACGTATCAATGAAAGGTATATTGGCAATTTTCTGCTTCAGATGCTCGATTTCCTCACGTAAAGCAACAATCACTGCATCGGTTTCGTTATAGCGCTTCAGACATTCAGCTAACTCCGCCTCCACCTCTTTGAGACTTTCATAATAAGGTGCGCGTAAAGCGATACGCCGCCCCATGGCTCCGCGTAATGAACGAATAATATTGATATTACTAGGAATTCCATCTGTAGTATGGCCCGCCCTAACTTTCGTGGTTTCCTTGATAGTGGCCAGTTTGGTTTTGACCAGGTTTGGTAAAGCGAGGTCTTCGAAAAAGAACTTCAGAAATTCTTCGCGTGTCAGTTCGAATACGAAGTCATCCAATCCCTCACCCTGGTCAGAAGCCTCCTTGCCACCGCCTTTACCGGACTTGGGCCGGGGGAATTTATCACCTTGCCGGAATTCTTTATTTCCGGGATGAACTTGCTCCCTGTCCCCGCCCTGACCATGATGGAAAAAAGGCTCAGAAATGTCCTTGCTTGGAATGGCGACCTTTTCACCATTGTCCAGATCAGTCACACTGCGGTCAGCCATCGCGTCACCTACAGCTTTTTTTATCTGGCTGCGAAACCGCCTGATGAATTTCTGCCGGTTGACAGCACTTTTATTTTTACCGTTCAGACGCCTGTCAACAATTCGTGCCACGATTCTTTCCTGTTTTCATTTGCCTTAAGAGGATTTTCGCACTCTTAAGTACCATTCACTGAGCAGTCTGACCTGTTTCTCGGTGTAGCCCTTCTCAACCATGCGATCAATAAATTCCTCATGTTTCTTTTGATCATCGGGCGATGCTTTGGCATTAAATGATATGACCGGCAGCAAATCTTCGGTGCTGGAAAACATTTTTTTCTCTATGACCGTACGCAGTTTCTCATAGCTGGTCCAGGCCGGGTTTTTGCCTTTATTATTGGCCCGGGCACGCAGCACAAAATTAACAATTTCATTTCGAAAATCCTTGGGATTACTAATGCCCGCAGGTTTTTCAATTTTTTCCAGCTCCTCATTTAAAGCAGCCCGGTCAAACATTTCACCGGTATCCGGATCGCGGTAATCGTTATCCTGTATCCAATAATCCGCATAAGTCACATAACGGTCAAAAATATTCTGGCCATATTCGGAATAGGATTGCAGATAGGCCGTTTGTATCTCTTTACCAATAAATTCAATATATTTCTGGGTCAAATAGCCCTTCAGATAAGATAAATATTTTTCCTCGAGCTCCACCGGAAACTGTTCCCGTTCAATCTGCTGTTCAATAATATACAGCAGATGCACCGGATTAGCGGCTACTTCCGCATTATCAAAATTGAAAACCTTGGAAAGAATCTTGAAGGCAAAACGTGTTGACAAACCCGTCATGCCCTCATCCACACCCGCAAAATCGCGGTATTCCAGGTAGGATTTAGCATGTGGATCTGTGTCTTTCAGGTTTTCTCCGTTATAAATGCGCATCTTGGAAAAAATATTGGAATTCTCCGGCTCGGTCAGACGCGATAACACGGCAAACTGGGCCATCATTTCCAATGTACCGGGAGCGCAGGGCGCAGCGTGCAAAGAACTGTTTTCCAGCAGTTTGTTATAAATTTTTATTTCTTCGGAAACCCTTAGGCAATAAGGTACTTTTACGATATAAATGCGGTCAAGAAAAGCTTCATTATTCTTATTATTTCTGAAATTCAACCATTCGGATTCATTGGAATGGGCCAGGATTATGCCTTGAAAAGGAATGGCCGCGAAACCTTCAGTGCCTTTGTAATTTCCTTCCTGAGTCGCTGTCAACAATGGGTGCAGCACCTTTATCGGTGCCTTGAACATTTCCACAAACTCCAGCAGGCCCTGGTTAGCCCGGCATAATCCACCTGAGTAGCTATAAGCATCCGGGTCGTCCTGGGAATAACGTTCCAGTTTGCGGATATCCACTTTACCCACCAGCGATGAAATATCCTGATTATTTTCATCACCCGGTTCGGTTTTGGCCACGGCAATCTGCTGCAGGATCGATGGGCGTATACGGATCACTTTAAATTTTCGTATGTCACCATTATATTCATGCAGGCGTTTACTTGCCCAGGGCGACATAATGGTCTGCAAATAACGTTTGGGGATACCATAATCGCCTTCCAGAATGTCAGCATCTTCATCAGCATTAAATAACCCCAATGGCGATTCAAATACCGGTGACCCTTTTATAGCGTAGAAAGGTATGCGCTCTGCCAAAGATTTCAGCCTTTCCGCCAGAGAGGACTTACCCCCACCGACCGGACCGAGTAAATATAAAATTTGTTTCTTTTCTTCAAGACCCTGCGCGGCATGCCTGAAAAAAGCCACAATTTGTTCTATAACATCTTCCATACCGTAAAATTCACGAAATGCCGGATAAATCTTTATGACCTTGTTGGAGAACAAACGGCTCAATGTAGGATCATTATGGGTATCAAACAATTCCGGTTCACCAATGGAAGCCAGCATTCTTTCTGCCGGACTCGCATAAGCCAAAGGATCTTTCTTGCATAATGTCAAATACTCCTGAAGACTTAGCTCCTCTTCCTTGGAGGCTTCAAAATTTGACGTGTAATGATCAAAAATACTCATAAAAAAGTTCTCCTAAGATTTCTCTCTTAACTATAGAGTTTATATTAGAGCTCCGTATAGAAATATTTTATAAAATTTATACAGCGCCGTTTTTATGCGGATTGATTTATTAATTTAGATACCAGCAAAAGAGATTTAGTTCGCTGCTGCAACCACACTATTCCAGCCCGAACAATCTCTGGTTGGCATAATTTAACAAGACTGCTATGACAAACACACGATATACAACGCAATCAATTGCTATAAACCCTGAAACCCTAAATTAACCACTGCACAGAACACCCTTATTGAGACCGCAGATTCAGGTTGAGATGCTTGCAATCGCTAAACAGTGTTATTACCAAGAGGCTGTCCGAGAATAGAGAATCTACTGCGGAAATGCTGGTTTTGACCAGATTTCCCCTCTAATTTTCGTTACACGATCAACTATCCGCCTCAAATTATGAAAAAATCTAACTCAAAACAGCTTTCCCTCGCTACGAATTTTATTTTCGGCCGGCTTCGGCTTCCTAATGATCCTCAAAACCATATTTACGCATTTCCTGTTTGATATATTTATTAAACAGTTTTTTTTCGTTGTCATTGTTAATTTCATCCATAGTCCACAAGGATGCACACTCAATTCCGTATTCAGCCAGAAGTTTGACATATTTACTGGCAACACGCCTGATTTTGTAGTTTTCAAAATCTATCACACTATTGCTTGTTATAGGCTTAACATGACATTTATGCAATTTAGCAACTCCACATGCCGGACTCATTGCCAATTCAGCAGCAGGACCAACAACCCATAAACTAAGGACTACCCCGCTATGAAATAATTCCTAAAGCAATGAAACCCTGTTTTTATAAAAAAATCTTACGCACCGAAAGCAGAAACTAACATGACTCGTTTATACGCTTTACGTTTAACAATTCCCCGCTTTCAATGCCTAAATTATTGTACTGAGCCGAACCTAAAGCTACAGGAATAGCATTCTGTTTCAATGCGTTACAACAATTCACACCGCGGCAAAAAGCGTGCTGAAAGTGGGGGATTGTTAAACGCTATGCGTATAATCATCTGCACACTATATTGATGGCGGTAGAACCGGCTCTACGCCTTCAAATTTCACATTCGGGTGGTGCCTTATCACCGTTTGACTAATGTTCTCTATCTGATTTTTCGGGATATCGAGCAATAACAACAATTGACCCTTATCTATCGCTTCAGTAAATTGTTTTAACTTTGAATTTCCGACAGCCAAACCTGATAAGCCGGACATTAAGGAGCCAATTGTCGCACCTGCGAATATGACGCCAAGCAGTGGACCGCCGGCTAAGGCATAACCTGCAAAACGCAGCGCAACCATTCCCGCCAACAAACCCGTTGTACCACCTAACGCCGCCCCACGCTCAATTGCCGCAATAAAATCCGTCTTTATCGAAACGCCTGCTTCAGGCATGTCTTCCAGCGGTGTATCACGTTTGGCCAAGACATGCATATGATTATCGGACATACCCGTTGTGCGCAGTTCATCAATGATTTTATGCAGGGTTGTAACATCCGGAACCAGAAAATAGATTCGTTTCATAATACCATCCTCAGAATCTTAAAAAAACCTCATTACGCTGCAAGCTAAAAATTAAGTTGGATCACGAGTTCTATCACAAGCTCTTGATTACGCGCCCAACTGATCTTTCCAGGTTTAATTTAATTTCAACGCCGTGCTAACTTGTAAAGTTTTAGCGCCTACCTTTAAAAATCAGATGCCCTACAAATTTCAGGGTTCAAAACATTTCTTATCGATTTCCGATATCCATTAATGAAAACAACCCTTGACTTTGGACTCAAAAAACTACTATCCCGGGTATCAGAAACAACAGCATAAGGGTTATGGAAAGGATTATTGCAGAAAGATTAAATTGAATTTTCATGCGCCCAGCCTGTATCAATGAAATTTTGAATGGTTTACATTGTCCTGCATTGCTGACTAATTTACTATTGTACATAGGTACTATCTTTCAAAATGAACCTGCGACCCAGTCAATTATTCTGGTGTTTGAATAATAAAAATCAAAGATATTCTAAAGGTACTGTATGTATTACTATAAGTACGCTTTACAACAAAGAATTCGAGTCTTCTGAGATCCGGATGCTTGAAACCAGGCAGCGGCTGGGTCTATAACTTCCTGGAAAACTAAATCTCTATGCTGACATGCCTGCCAATTCAAAATATTAACTGAACACTAATTTTGTAGAAAAATTGCTGTGAAAAAAAGTAATATAGCCTATAACTTTTCAAACTACGTCGCTGGATTTTTAATTTTTTCCACTGTACGTCTGAGTTATACAGGCTTAGATTCAGCGCAAAAAAGAAGCCCCGGTACACACTGTGGAGCCGGGGCCAATGCATAGCCAACCTCTGGCAATGCTTACTCATCATAACGTATTGACAATTCATGTAAATACCACAAATGAGGTATTTTTCGCACCTAATTTAAGTATTAAAAAATTACCCTTTATTAACTCGCCTGTAAATCATTGGTTTCACAGGGGATTAAAAAAAATCTTAGCTTCACCCATAAGGTTAAGTGGATATTTTTTTAACCGCTGTAAAATCAAGAGCTGGTGCCCTGTGCTGTAGTGAAGTCATGAATTCAGGTTAAAATTAAAGGAGCCTATATAAGTCGTATCGTAGCGCGATAAATTTTTTTAGGATCATATCATCCCTTTTTTAATGACGGTCATTCCATCAGGGATTCACGTTGGACAGCCCAACGACCTTCAGGAAAATGCTAATCTGCTAAACTGACCTCTGTGGAGTTTTTGTGCCAATAAAAAAATTTCAGCCAGGTGAACGTGACATTATTAAGCAAACCAGAACCTGGTTGCAAACCGTTGTAATAAACAACAACTTTTGCCCATTTGCACGTCCTGCGCTAGCTACAGGCAGTATTCGCTTTCATGTGGCTGCCGCTATGGAATTTACCAATGCCTTGGCGGTCCTGCTGGATGAATGTAAACGACTTGATGTGCAGTGTGAAATTGAAACAACCCTGGTAATTTATCCTTATATCAGCCAGGATTTTACTGATTATCTGCTGCTGCTTGAACTTGGGGAACAGCTTCTTATTGCGCAGGGTTATGAAGGCATTTATCAGCTGGCAAGCTTTCATCCGGATTATTGTTTTACAGATTCCGCCGTCGATGATCCGGCCAATTACACCAACCGCTCCCCTTTTCCTATGCTGCACATTATCCGTGAATCCAGTATTGAACGGGCATTGGCAACATTTCCACGAGCAGACAGTATTCCACAACGCAATATTGATTTGGCCAGACGCCTGGGTACCGCTAAAATGAAGGCATTATTGAAAGCCTGCCAGAAGGCAGATGGCAAACCCAATACTCCAAATCATGGCAAAAAAACATAATTACCAACAGCCTTCTCAGGAAACCCAGGAAGAAGCAATGAAAATTGCCCGGGCCACACAAAAGCCTGGTCAAACCAAAGAGCAAACCAAATTAATTGCCCAGGGCATTCAAAAAGGCATCAGTCAATATAAGAAACAATTTAAAGCGAAATCAAGAGAGCTGGATAAACGCCGGACAAAAACTTTGCAGGTTCCACATTCAAGCACAATTGACCCCGCTATAACAACCGTTTATAAGCAGCACTGGCTGCCCTGGACTTTACTGGTAATTTCCTGGGCGGGTTTTCTTGGCTATTTATTATACCGGTAAGCGATTCTGACTGAGGGGCCGCCGCGCTGCTTCAGTGTAACAGAACCCGATCAAAACAGTACTGTGTTTCCTGGGTCATATACTTTTTACGCGCAAAAAAACCACTTTCAGCACGCCTCTTATCATGGTGGGCGCTATTGTAAAACATTGCAACAAACTGCTATGCCTGCTGCTTTACGCCTGCCCCCACCACAACAATATACGCACAGAGAGCAGCGATGATTAAACCTAATAATTAAACCTAAAAAAATCGGTTAAATCGACACATTTGTTACACCTTATTCTTGAATTGGTGGCCCAACTCAAGCTAAGTTTGTAACATTTAATCAATTTACCAGCGCAGCCTTCGCGTTCCACGCCCAAAGGCCGTGGCTGTCTATGTATGAGTCGATGCTTCTTCCTGGTCACTGTGCTTTGTTTTTTAAACTTCGCAAGCGCTTGAGAAAATTTTATTGCGTTGGTTTTTTTGTATCGCTGTCCGCCGGTTCCTGCTCAGCATCTGCAGATGCCGACTGGCTTTCTTCTTCACTACTGGCCTCTTGAACAGTTTCGTCAGTAGATTCCTGTACTTCTTCAGATTCAGCTTGTTCCTGGGCTTCCTGCTCAAGTTTCTGTATAAATTTGATAAACCAGTCAGCCTCATGAAATACGCTAAGATCAGCATCATTTTTAATGTCTTCAATAGCCGGCAGCAAGCCGTGCTCATGTGCCTTCTCCAATGCCGCAAGACAGGCATCTGCATCCTCGCGCAATCCATTCATACAGGCAAGGTTATAGGAAGCCGATCCGGCCTGGATCGTTTCAGCTAAGTCAAACCATTCTGTGGCTTTCGAATAGAGTGCATCATCCACCTGGGCGCCTAAAACCCGGGCCTGACCCATCAAAGCCACACCACCATCAACGGCAGCGCCCAAATGTTGCGGAACGATTGTCAAACAAAAAGAAAATTTAATATTGGCGTCCTGATAAATTCTGATTGCCTCTTCCCCGGATTTTGTTTGCGCTTGATGCAATAAAGCAAACCCCCAGCTGTAGAGTGTTTCAGATATTTTATTGTATTTCGCCACGCTTTTTTGAAAATTTTCATAGGCTTCCTGAAACAAGCTGTCAGCTTTTTCTCCTTCAGCTTTTCGGGCCTGTGCGGTTTTTACATTAGCTTTATCCAGTGACGCACCACTTAAAAACGAATCCAGCAAAGACATTTCTTACTCCTCTATAATCACAAAACCCCTTAAAAGATAATGCGGTCGAAATTACCAGCCCAAAACCGTCTAAGGTCGTTAAAATACTATAGAATACCAGTTTGACTTTATTTCGGCACGTTAAAGCTGAGGGAAAAGAATTCAATACCAAAAAATCAATTACTTATAATTGCAGACTAGCCAGTTGTAAGGATTTTTTATCTATTGCCTGTACTTGGAATTTTTCCCAAACGCCTGCCTCACAGGCAATGCGGCGGAAGTTTTCAGAGCGGTTGGTCATTTCCGATGCTACCCACATCAATTCCAGTTCCAGTGGTGGCATGGCTTTCATCAACGCCTTGACCAACCCGATTTCAACCCCGTTGACGCCAAAATCACCCAATGACAAGGCTCTCGAAAAGCCGTAAAACTGCTGCATTCTACTGGCGCACAGCTGACTGTAGCGCAGCCTGTTTTGCGGATTTTTGAATGACTGCTTGATAGCCATACAGGCCGTAGCTGCATTATAAAATGCATTCTGCACACCATGTGAAAATATCGGGTCAACAAAGGCAGCGGCATCGCCGATACAATAATAATTTGCACCACAAATATTTTGTGAGAAATAAGAATAATCCGGCCGGAACTGTAAGGAATCCGGTATAAATTCGGCCACTTCGAGCAAACGGCTTAGATAGGGCAAACTACGGCAGGTCTGTAAAAAGAAACATTCCCGTTGTCCACGATCCATACCCTTCGTGCGCTGAGTATGGGTAATCAAACCCACACTGGTTTTCCCGCGTAATATAATATGCCATAGCCAGCCGGCCTCATGCGATAATACAAAGGTAACCGGTTTAACTTGTGACAATTCTTCGGGCGCATGACTTTTGCTGTCCACACCGATATAACAGGCGTTTTTAAAATACCCCCACAAAGACAAAAAATTCAACTCTGCACTGATCAGCTGCCGCGTTTTGAACTGATTGGCTAAAAAAGTACTGTGCCCGCTGGCATCAATGACATAACGGCAGCGAAGCTGCTGCGTCTGCCGTTCAGCATCACCCCGCTTGTCCAGATAGGTCACCCGTGGATATTCTGCATCACTGAAATCAACCTGCCGAACAGCAATGCAGGTAAAAATTTCTGCCCCACAGTCACGCGCATGCTGCAACAACAATGCGTCAAAAACATCCCGTTCAACATGCAGACCCGGACGTGTGTAACCGAAATCAGAAAATTTGATCTGCTTTATTTTATTTTCCCAAACGGTTATTCCACCGGATTTTGTAATAAAACCCTGCTGCTGAATCTTTTCCGAGACCCCTAAGGCATCGGTAAATTTCCAAAAATGCGGAATCAGACTCTCGCCCACCTGGTTCCTGGGAAATTCAGCCCGTTCCAGCAATACAACGGCAAAGCCATCTTGCGCAAGTTGAATCGCAGCGCTGCTTCCCGCCGGACCACCGCCGATTATCAGCACATCACAGTGTTCTGGAACCTTCCGACCTGTCAATGCCATCGCGATTAGCTGTTAATAATCGCCCAAAACAGCGCCTTTTGAAGGACTTTGCAACCACTCCGCAACATCGCGGCCCAATGCTTTCACGCAGCGCCCCATGATGGAACAGGTGCCTTTAAATCCGGCAAACATGCCACCGCCAGAAACCCGCCGGCCTCTAAAGTCACCTAAAATATTACCGTTTCTGATAAAGTTCCTTTAATCGCGACACTTTTGCCTCCCGACCAGGCGCCGCCCCCGCCGCCCCTTACATTATCAATTTCAACTTTCAGAATCCTGGTGTCAGCCGGGACGCTCTTTATATCAGTATTGGTTAAAATTTGTGCATAATGATCCGCTGCATACTGATCGATAAACTTTTCCAGTTTTTCAGTCAAATGACAATCATTGCGCACTGTAGACCGGACGCTTGCATTGTTGGCAAATTTCACAGGTTCCAGCACCAAGGTTCCGGTTCCGTTATATTCAGCCGCTTTTGCATGCTGACTTTTTCGGGTATTCCCTGAATTGCAGGCGACCAGTCCCAATAGGACTAATAACAGACTTATTGTTTTGATTTGCATATTTTTCCTATATATTTATTAAAAAACGTATCTATACAGCACCCTTTTCAAAAGGGTGCTGATACTAAATAATGTGTTTTTTACCATGAAGCACATGAAAAAAACCTGAAGGATTAATTGAATTTAATTGATATCTTTCCTTCATTATCCTCATGTTAAAAAGCACTCAATGGAATCTCCGCGGATTCGGCAAAATACTTATAGCCCCGGTAGACTTTTACTGCGTCTGCCGTTAAGCAGTCCCTGCTGAAAAAGATTCCCACTATCCCACAAGTCGCCGGCCAGCAACGCCGCTATTTCATTCTTAATTCGTTCATGGCGTTCAAATTCAAAGATTAAATTATCAATTAAATGAGAACGGTAAAAACGGTCGATAAACAAGTGCATCGTATTAAATCCAGTTTTATAAACAGCATCACCTGCCTGCTGTAAACCGGGATCATTTTCCCGGCCTTCGAGAAACCCCTGATGCAAACGATCGGCGATCAACTCTGCGGTCTTCACAGCGAAAAAGAAACCGGAAGAAAATACCGGATCCAGAAATCCGGCGGCATCACCGCAGCAGGCAAAGCGCTGTCCGTAGCGCCGTTGATTAATATAACTGAAATCCGCTTCCGTTTGCACGGAATTTAGCGAAACTGCGTTTTCCAGGAGTTGCATTAATAACGGTGAAGCATCACGATACTGTTGAAACAGCGCCTCCCCTTTGACGGTCATTGCGCTATTTTTCTGCACAACCAGACCCACACTGAGGCGCTGACCGGTTAACGGAATAACCCATAACCATCCGATGTCAACCAGCAGAATCTGCACATTTCCGCTAGCAAACAATTCGATGACGGCACTATTTTCATTGAGTTGATAATGTTGATACAACGCAAATCTGCCGAGATTTCCCAGGCGTTGAATGCCTTGATGCTTGCGTCCAGTCAAGGCGCTGCGCCCCGTTGCATCGATAAAATATCGCCCCTGATAGCTGGCGAGCGGTGTTTGTACACTGACAGCTTCGGCATGACAATCCAATTGTGTTACCTTTTCCTGCTGATGCGCTTCTACACCCTGTTCAATTGCGTGCTTAAATAACTTCTCGTCAAAGACCGAGCGTTCGATCTGATAGGTTTTAAACTTGCCTTGCAAGGAAAAAAACAAACGTCTGCCACTGGCTTCATGGATAAAGTCAGCGCCGGATTTTCGCAGATTGCCGATACCCCAGTCCACCCCCAGCCGCTGCATTACCGGTTCTATGTAGGGCATCATGGATTCGCCGATATGAAAGCGGGGGTGTATACCCTGCTCCAGCAATAACACTTGATAGCCATACTGAGCCAGCAAGGTTGCGGCAGTCGATCCGGCCGGCCCGCCACCGGCAATAATGACATCATATTGTTTCATTGCTACGATTATACTAATTGCGTATACCAGCGAAGTCCGCTGTAATTTAAAGGAATCAGTTTATCCGACTGGCTTTGCAATGCCTGTAATAACGGGATGACTGCCGCGGCTGGCGTAGCCTGCATAAATTGCAGCAGCTCTTGTTTAATGGTCAGGTTGCGGCGGCTGGTCCTGGGTAGGGCAATTTTGTGCTGTTCCCGCCCGCCCTGTGTACTTAAAACCAACGCACAGGCCATTGCCGTCTGCCCCATTGGCGGCGCCAGATATTGTGGCCAATTTTCATCATAACAGACCAACAGCATGTCACCCTGCGTCTGCTGCAATTGCGACCAGGCTTCCAACAGTCCCATTGCCAAGGTATCATCAACGGCGGCAATAGCAGAGGTGGCAAATTGGCATTGATTGATGATGCTCCAATAACCGGCCGTGGTATTATGCACAGAGTTGTGGAACTGCGTTGGCGATACTAACGCTTCAATATCCGGCAAGGTTCGGCATAACGCATCAGTAATCTGTATTTCCCCGCCCACAGAAGCAAAAACAGACGGTAAACGGCTGGGATCAACTTCCGCCAGTCTACAGGCATGCACCGCTGCGGTAACTGCCATACGTGTTGTCAGACTGGTTCTACGCCGCAGCACCGTGGGTAAAAGCAGCTTATCAACCGCATAACACTTTAATCCAAAGGCTTCTACGCGGTCGGGCTCGGGACTGCAAAGCGCAGCAGCGGCAACAAATAGAGCGTCATGCATAGTCTGAAGACAAGATTAAGCTGGCATTATTACCGCCAAAGCCGAATGAGTTGCTCATAACAATGTGTAGATTCTGTCCTGGCAGGGTCTGTTGATCGACACGGCAGTGGCAATCTGCATCGGTTTGCTGCAACCCCCAGGTACCCGGAATAAAACCATGCTTCAGCGCCAGTAATGCAACAATGGCCTCTATCGCCCCCGCTGCTCCCAAGGTATGACCGGTTATGCCTTTTGTCGCACTACAGGGCAAGGTATTTTTAAATACATATTCCACTGCTTTCGCTTCGACGTGATCGTTAATAAGCGTTGCCGTTGCATGCAGATTCAAGTAATCGATTGCCTGACTTTGCAATCCGGCCTGCTGCAGTGCTTGCTGCATCGCCAAAGATGCTCCCTGGCCTTCAGGATGCGGGGTACTCATATGGTAGGCATCTGTGGATTCACCGACTGATAATACATGGGGATACTGCTGCAAAGCTTTGTTCGGTTTTTCCAATAATAATAAAGCGGCGCCTTCTCCGATATTAATACCCTTGCGGTGTCTGTCCATAGGCCGGCAAAAATCTTCGGCAACCAGTTCCAGACTGTTAAAACCACGCAAGGTTAACAAACAAAGCGTATCAACGCCGCCCACCAATACCGCATCACAAATATCATTATTGATTAAGCGCTGTCCTGCGGCTATCGCTTTTGTTGAGGAGGAACAGGCCGTGGAAATAGCAAAACAGGGTCCCCGCAAAGCCAGTTCATGCTGTAGAAAACGCGGTGTCGCCTGATAGGCATGACGGCTGAGAAAATAAAAATCCTCCGGCATAACACCTGTGTTCAGCATCTTTGCATACGCCGCTTCGGTTTCATAAAGGCCCGAGGTGCTGGTGCCGATCACCACACCTACCCGCGCGGCGCCATAACGTGATCTGGCGCTTTTCACCGCCTCCCGCAGGCCATCTTCAGCATGATTTAATGCCGCCAGTGCAACCCGGGAATTGCGGCTGTCGTAGACTGTCAATTCAGGCCGAATTACCGGTAAAGGCTGTCGAATTTCAGCAACTTTAGTCTTAAACGGGATATCCAGCAGGCCCAGTTCGCCCAATCCGGTCTGCTGCTTTAGCAAGGCCTGGTAAAAAGCAAAATTACCCAAACCACAGGCATTAATGGTTGCATAACTGGTAACAGGCACGGGCGTCATGGACAAGATCAGGCAAGGGTCGTTTAATAAATGTAATACCTGCACATTTTAGCTTATTTTCTGTGTATGCCTAATAATTATCGGGCATAGCAAAAAGCCCAATATTACGCCCAAAGCCACCACCTGGGCCAGCGTTTGCAAGGCTTCTGTTTTGGCTACCGCAAGACTGCCAAAAGCCAGAGCGCTGGTTAACATGGATGCCGCCATTGCCTGATAGGTCAGCAACAGGTTACCGGCACGGTTTTCCTGAAAGAAAATACCATAATCAACACAAATCGCTACTGCCAGCAAAAACCCGACCAGGTGCAAAAAACTGATGGCCTGACCGGTGATGGCCCAACCCGCCAGAATAAACAAGGCCGCGCTAAGCGCCGGAAGCAAAGTCTGCAACGTTAACAGCAAACTTTTATAGCGCATCAGCAGCAGCAGGACAATAACGCCCAGCCCCAGCATTAAAGTGATTTGCGCACGCTGTTGATAAGCAACAGCCATGCGGTTTAATAAATCACGCTGACTGAAATACTGTACGCCGCTCAAGCCCGCCATCCCCTCACGCACCGCTTGGGGCTGGTGTTTGGCAAGCCAGATCATGCACAGCGTTTGCTGGTCTGAAATTATGATCTGATTATCAATCAGGCGCTGCAACGGCGAAGCCAACAACTGCTTTAGCATTAGCGGTTCACTGACGGCATAAGGCAGATCAGCCAGTTTATTTACCGCAAGGCCCTGTTGAATTAACGCCGCTCGCCAGGCGTTGCGAACTTTTACGGTTAGACCGGCAAGCAGCATGTTCTCATTCTGCTGCTGCTGCCGCTTAGAAAGCAGCCAGGGATATAAGCCGATGTAATCACTTAACGCACCCTGCTTTTGCAACTTATCCAGGCGCACATAGACTTGTTCAGCCTTTTGTAATACCGTTTCAACATCCTTGCCGGAGATCAATATAAAACGCCCGGGTTCTATGCTGCTTATCATACGCTGACGTATGCGTTGGTCCAGCGCCTTCAACGCGTCAAGTTCCGGCGTTAACTGCTGTAAATCCTGCATCCAGTGCAGGGAACTAAAGCTTGATAAAGCGCCCAGCATTAGCAATATCAGCCCTATCCGCAGACCCGTCCGGCGCCGTTCGCAAAAATTCATCCAGGCGTTAAGCCAAGTGCTGAAAATGTTACTGCTGCGTTTACCGGTCAGTATACTGGGCAATACATAGCGGGTCAGCATTAATGACAGCAGAATACCACTGCCGGCATAAACCGCTATTTGCTGAAAACCCGGATAACCGGAAAGACCCAAGGCCAGATAGCCAATCAATGTGGTTGCGCCGCCTAAAAAGATGCTGGGCCATATCCCGGAAATAATAACAACGCGCTGCTGTTCATCTTCACCCTGTGCATGCACCACGGCATGAATAGGGTAATCGATGCAAATACCAATTAAGGTCGTACCGATCGCCAGCGTCATAGCATGTACAAAACCAAATACACTTTGCGTTATCAGCAGCGCGGCAGCCACCACGGCCAGCATCATTACTGCCACCTGCAATAAGGTGCTGAAGGATCTGAACAAGCCGAGAAACAACAGGCTCAGCGCAATGGAAGACAGCAAACTGATACGTATAACATCACCGGTAATCAGTCGCTGGGTTTGTTCTGCAAATACAGGAACCCCGGTCATGTCCAACTGATAAGACTTGGCAGAATCAACATTCAAGTGCCCAAAAACCGTTCTGATATGCTGTTGAATCTGACGTTGGGCGGGCACATCCAGTCCCGCCGCCAGCGTCTGCAAAATCAAGTTCTGATAACGGGGATTATGCGCTATAAGTTGCTGCATTTGCCCAAATCGCGAGCGCAAACTGTTTAAAGTCAACAACAAAGGATCCTGTAAAGCCATGGTCTTGATCAGACTGGCTTGCGGCGATAACACCGCTTTTTTCAGCATCGCCGCGCGCTGCTGCAAACCTTGGTCGCTGAGCAGACTTTGCAGTCCGGATTGTGGGTTAAGGCTGTACATTTGCGCGGCGTGCGGCAGCAACACCCTTTGTATGGAGCTGGTTACGGCCCTGACCTGACCAGGACTCCACACAGCTTCTACGCCTTCAATTTGCTGTAATTGTGCAAGCAATTGCGCCACAAAACCAGGCGCTACAACCTGACCCTCACCGGCATCAATTGATAGAATATAGCGCTTGGATAACGCACCGGATTGCATTTCGCTGGCCAACAGAATCTCGTCAGCATTCTCTCCAGCAATTAAAAATGCCGACAAATCTGTTTTGAAGTGCACACTGAAACCGGCCATCACCAGCAGCAACGGCACCAGGCTGTAAAACAGCCATCTACGCCAACGAAACGGCATCAGACATTGCCCTGCAGCTCTGCCAGCAAATGATCTATTTTTTGGTCCAGCAGCCGGGTCTTTTCCGCTGCCTGCAATTCATAGACAGTACGGTCACCATCCAGCAGGTCAATTTCCATCCTGTCTGCTGGCTGGCCGGACGGTCCTTTAATGCTGATTTTATTTATTCCGGTAAGCTCTGCATCCTGCCTGGGCAGCAAGGTAATCAGCCAATGACCGGTCTGATTTTGAAAGGCAATCCGGTAACTGTCCTTTAACCTGGAAAGATCACCGTTGAGCAAAGCCTGAAATGCCAGAACATGCACACTGAGTGCTGATTCGGTATCCAACTGCGCAGCATGCCGGACATCATTAAACGGATCGTAATAGAGCATTTGACTGCCGTTCAAAGCCATGATTTCCCGCTGTGGATACCATTGTTCTTTTATCATCACCGCCGGTGGACGCGCATAAAAAAAACCTGAACCCTGCCAGGGTTTGGCCAGTAATTCCAACCTACGGGTTTCACGATAATGAATCTTCACCGGCTGAGTTGAATGCATACGCGCCATCACCGAAACCAGCGTATCGACAGTTCCATCAGCCAGCAAAATTCGCGGGATTTGCAGCAGGACAATTAAACCAACAATCCCGACTTTCCGACCAATACGGGTACGATAAGCATTCGGGTAAAAGATCCCACGGAAATCGTGGAAAAATGTCTTTTTAGATCTATCCATCAAACTTGCCTTGCAACACTTTAGCTTGCATGAACTTCTTTCCAGATTGCACGGCCATTAACGATCATATTGCGTACTGAGGATTTCGGTGAAGGTATATCCAGCTCCGGAAACCTGAAGTGCCGCCAGATATACTCTCCCACCATCAATACACCGGTCAGCACAAAAATCATGACACCATTATAAAAAGCCCACCAGACATCGGAACCCCACAACGCCAGTCCCGCGCAGACCAGTGCATTAAAGGCAAAAAATCCTGTCCAAAGCAGCGTCAGTTGCCAGCAGTATGTAACAATTTCCGGCGGAAAATCCGCAAACTCCATGCGCACAAAACGTTCGATTAATGAAGGTCCCTTAAACAACGTAGTGCCAAAAAAATGCATCAGTGTCAACTGAATAAATATCGGCAGCAACTTTGCGGTTAAGGCTTGCCAGAAAACCGCACCGGTCAACAAGACTAAAGCAATCAGCAGCTTCATCATGCGACGCTGTTTATGCTGTGTTTTCATGGCATCATTAATATAAAAACCGGCAATCAGGGTCGGTGCAAACCACACGACGCCCTGTTGCATACCGCGATAAACCAGATAGGGATAGACAAGAAAGATCAACGTAAGCAATATTGAACGAAACATAGTGACAAATACTTGTACTTAAGTTTAATTGTCCATCAGATAAGGACGCGGGAAAACCCGCCGTCTAGATAACGGTGATTATTAGCGGCGATACGGTTATTTTATGCGGTTTTCTGCAACAAAATTAACCAACGCATTTAAGGAGGCAAAGATCTCAAGATTGCGCTCATCGCCGGAGGTAATGCGCACACCATAATGCTTATCCAGCAACACAGCTATTTCCAGAGCATCAATGGAATCCAGCCCCAAACCGTCGCCAAACAAAGGCGCTTCAGCATCAATATCGTCTGCGGACATGTCCTCAAGATGCAGTTCTGTAATCAACAAATCTTTTAATTCGTTAACTAATTCTTTTACCATAAAACCCTTCAATTCATACAAAACTGACTATTTTAGCGTAATTCGACATTAATAACTAAATTGCAATTCAATCCAAATCAACAGCTTCCCTAAAATTAAAAAACATTAGCCGTCATAAATGCTTTTAAGTTCACTAAGCTAAGTCTAGACAATGTCGGGTAATGCCTTTATTTGTATTCTTTTTTAAGCATATAAATGATTGACCTGATTGGGATAAAACTTACCCAGTGTTAACTTTATACTCTATGATAGACTGCTTCACCGTACTTTTCTAAAAACCATGTCAGATACCGCTAATAAAATCATTTTGTAAATTCTCCCTACAAGCGTATTGCGCCCGGTTATGATTTTGTCCGCCCTATCACCCACCGCAGCCCTCTTTAGGCCTATTTTACTTGGCCAACACCGTTCGTGAAAAGAGCTTTTGATACCGCGATTATTGAAAGTGACAATGAACATCTGGATGTTGTACAGGTTACTGAGCGTTTACTGGCGGAACAGGCAGACTTTAATGGCAAGTGATCATTTATCCCCGGAGCCTCAATTCCAGTATAAACCTTAAAGTTCCATGACTTGAATACTAACCGCTAAAGACGCTGAATAATTGCAATAAAAGCCATAAGATATGCCGACGAAAGGGCACATCAAGCATCGATGAAGCGCTTCATATCTTTGCACATCTATAAAACAGCGGCTTTCTTGATAAC
>Ga0114931_10003570_pt1 | contig 19653 bp, 14 predicted proteins | sample 2SBtaG_FD_89579 | JGI IMG/M metagenome (GOLD analysis project Ga0114931, IMG submission 89579) | Deep subsurface microbial communities from Kolumbo volcano to uncover new lineages of life (NeLLi) - 2SBTROV14_V59a metaG | ecosystem: Environmental > Aquatic > Marine > Volcanic | place: Kolumbo...
TGAAGCTTTTTGGGAGATCATCCAAAACTGAATAATCGCCTTCAGGATCAAACATTGCCTCATTTGTTTCATCTGCTTTTGGATCAGTGAGGTTTTCTTCCTCGTAATTCAAAGGCAAAACTGAGTTCGGATCATTGATGGCGAATGAGAGATTTTTGGTTTTCTCTATTTCCGTAGTTTCTGATTTTGGGGTTAATATGCCCCCGATTAAGAATTGATAAACGCCTACTAATGACAAACCGCAAAAGAGCGCTGACGCGCAGATAGTAAAATTTACAAGAAAATTTTTAAGCTTCATTCGAAGGTGCTCCCGTTAAAATGTTTAAGAACTATTAATAGGGGAGTATATTTGAATAAAATTTTTAGAATAGAGGTTTGATACTGTTGATGCGCTGTGGGTAGCCACAGTCTTGTCGTTTTTGAGAGGCTAATCTATAATCTTGATCTTACGACACATGCAGAACGCGACTTTGAAGGAGCGTGTCATTTACACACTTCCTGAGGGGAGTGTTTCTGCAATTTGGAGCATTTATGAAAATCGCTGAATTTAACGAAATTATTGAGCCAAACGACCAAACTGAAGCGCGCGAGCAGAATTTGAAAGAATTGATTGAGCTTGTTGGAAATGCGTATCCAAATAAATTTGATCGGACAAGGATTTCGGGCAAAGAAGATACAATCACGAGCATTAATGAATTTGAGCCAATCGCGGAAATTGTAAAGGAAATAGGTGAAGTAGTCGCTGGGCTTGCTGAACGTGAAAGACCTGCTCGTGAGATCAAAGAACCGCTCAATGAAAAGCTTAAAGCACTTGGAACGGTTCGAATTGCTGGAAGGCTTGCAACACCTCCGCGCGTGATGGGAAAGGCGGCTTTTGTACATTTGAGCGATGGGAAGAATCGCCTGCAAATTTATGTTCGCAAGCAGGACGCAAAGGCGATAAGCAATGATACGGGTGAGGTTTTAAAAGAAGGAAACACGGGGTTTTCACTTTTTAAACGGCTTGATCACGGAGATTTCGTAGGTGTTGAAGGTTTTTTGTTCTTGACCAATACGGGCGAACTTTCGGTTCGTGTTGCGAAGATTCAGTTTCTTGCAAAAGCGATGCTTCCGATGCCGGATAAAATGCACGGGATTGCGGATCCGGAATTGCGTCGCCGTTATCGATATGTGGATTTAATCGGTTCGTCTCTTCAGGTCAAGCATGAAGGTTTAACAACTCGCGAAGTTTTTGAACGTCGCGCAAAAATCATTTCTTCGATGCGCAGATACCTGGAAGAAAATGGTTATATTGAAGTCGAAACCCCTATGCTTACGCCAAAAGCGACAGGAGCGGCGGCAGAACCTTTTGAAACTTACCATAACGCTCTCGACATTCCTCTTTTTGCGAGAATTGCCCCCGAGCTTTATTTGAAAAGGCTTGTGGTTGGCGGTTTTGAAAAGGTTTATGAACTCAATCGCAACTTTCGAAACGAAGGTTTATCGCATAAACATAGCCCCGAATTTACGATGCTTGAATTCTATTGCGCCTACATGGATGTCAATGGAATGATGGATTTTTGCGAGAAAATGTTGAGAAAATCTGTATTGGAAGCAACGGGAAGTTTGAAAATCAAATACGAAGGGAATGAGATTGATTTCGAAAAGCCGTTTGAAAGATTGGCGATGAAAGATGCAATTTTGAGATTCAAACCCGATGCCGACATTGACGAAAAAAATATGGAAGCCCTTTTTGATGAATACGTTGAAGAAAATCTGATTCAGCCAACATTTATCGTTGATTATCCGAAAATTATTTCGCCCTTATCCAAAGCCTCGCCGCAAAATACAGAAATTGCCGAGCGGTTCGAATTGTTTATCAGTAAAGCCGAACGTGCAAATGGTTTTTCGGAACTCAACGACCCAAAAGAACAATACGAACGCTTTGCTCAACAAATGAAAGAACGCGAAGGAGTAGACAAAGAAGCGATGGTTCTGGACGAGGATTACATAAAAGCTTTGTCTTACGGAATGCCGCCCGCTGCCGGAATCGGAATTGGAATTGACCGAATAGTGATGCTCTTAACAAACCAGCATTCGATTCGTGATGTAATTTTATTTCCCCACATGCGTCCTGAGAAGAATACGGTCACCGGTGGTGAGGAAGAATCGCAATAGTGAAGATGGGGGCAATCCCTTGTGGTTGCCCCGTGAGCCTTAAGGCGAAAACAAATCGTTATTGGCGTTTTACCACGCCTTTTTCGCTATAGCTGACGGGCAGGGACAAGCCGCCGCCCCTGCATATTCATTGTGTTGATTTTAAAGTTTGAAAGCATTTTTATTAACAACTTTTTCACTCACAGCTTTTGCGTTTAATTCGATTCTTTGTCGTCTCGCTCTTGGCACAGACGCGATTGACGCAAGTAGTTTTACGGCGATTCGCCTTATTTCCGGAGCTGCTACTCTTTTTATAATTCACTCATTTATCTCGAAAAAAGAAGAAGGGATTATGCAACGCGGAGACTGGGTATCGGGACTTTTTCTGTTTGGATATGCCATCTGTTTTTCGTTTGCATATACGGGATTAACGACCGCTGTGGGAGCTCTGATTTTGTTTGGTTTTGTGCAGCTGACAATGATCGTTTTTGCGCTCTCGTCGGGGGAGCGTCCAAAAATTTTGGAGTGGATTGGATTAGTAATTGCGCTCGGTGGTTTGGTTTATTTGGTTTTTCCCGGGCTTGAATCTCCCCCGGTGCTTAGCTCAATACTTATGGCATGTGCGGGGATTGCATGGGGATTTTACACGCTTCGAGGCAAAGGGAGCGAAAATCCTTTGGCAGATACCGCGGGGAATTTTTTGCGTACGGTTCCATTTATTGTTATGGCGAGTCTGCCATTTATTTATCAAATGAAGGCGTCAACAAATGGATTGATTTTTGCCGTTTTATCGGGGGCGGTAGCATCGGGGATTGGGTATTCGGTATGGTATGCGGCTCTTAAATATCTTACAGCGACCCGCGCAGCCGTCCTTCAGCTCTCTGTTCCGATTATAGCTGGGATTGGGGGATTGATCTTTTTATCCGAAGCTCTTTCTCTTCGTTTGATCGGCGCAAGTTTTTTGATTTTAGGCGGGATTGGTTTGGTAGTTTTCAATAAAACTAAGTGACAAGTCTATTCATTTATTTTTCTAAATTCGACGATAAAAGAGTAGCTCTTATAAATTGATTTTAAAGATAATTTCCCCATGCCTTGCTTCTCTAATTGCTTAAGATATGGAATCAATTCCTCCGGATATTTCACGTGGAATTGTTTTAGCCAAACCTTTAAGATCTTTTGAAATGGTTTTGGCAAATCTCTTTGATCGAAAAAATCGACTATATAAAACGAACATCCGTTTTTTAAGTTCGCCAACGCATTTTGTATTGATTCCCGCCATGTGGGTATCATAGAAATCGAATAGGAAAAATAGATTGTGTCAAAAGGCTCTTTCAATCCAAAGGTTTTTTCAAACGTAAAATTATCGGCAAGGACATTCTGAAGGGTTACGTTTCTCAAATTACCTTTATCGATTTTATCATGTGCATTTTCAAGCATTGCGGCAGAGGCATCGAGTCCAAAAAAGTTTGCTCCGGCGTGTTTTTTTGCAAGAATCGCTAAATTTCTCCCCGTCCCGCAGCCTACTTCGAGAATGTTCTCGCTATTCGTAACATTCATTTCCTCAATGAGTTTATCGCGCCCGAGTAAATAATATTTCCGAGTAAAGTCATAAAAATATCGCTGGTGGCGATACATCTTGTCCATCTTTTTGAAAGCGTTTGACATAATAATAGCAAGTGCACTTTTTTTGATCAGTATAGCGAACGGTAGTGAGCACCATCGAAATAGTCTAAGCTGGAAATTCAAAAAAACTCATTACCGTTCAGTATAGCGAACAGTAGTGAGCATTATCGAAATATTCCAAGCTGGAAACTCCAAAACACTCAGTACCGTTAAGTACTCTTATCAGAGAAAGCGATTCGTTTTACGTGTTCACCTGAGCACGTACAGATGAAAGCCACCATAAATTGACGCCCGATCTTTTTTAAGTAGTTCTTTTGAGAAATCCTTTTCATAAGAGAATTTCTTTAGAAGAGTTTTTGGTACTCTCGTTTCGATTGGCGAAGTAGTCCCGGCAGTTCGAAAGATAATTCGCGTACCGTTTTCACATTTCGCAGCAATTTTTGTCCACAAATCGGTCATCGCTTCCGTGTTCATCCAGTCTTGGGCGTCAAGAAAAACAAAGCGATTAAATGTCCCGAAAGGGGTTTGGGTTATTTCGTCTGTGACAGAGCCAATCTTGGTTTGTAAGCAATGGGCGCGGGCTCTTAAGTTCTCAAAATTTTCCTTTTTCAAATACTCGGTAATCGCTTTTTGGTTTTTAGTATCGTATTTTCTCGCAAACGCTTGCCAAGCAAAATAGTTTTCATCGATCGGATATTTAACCGCGAGCCTTTTTGTCCGCTCTCGATAAATATCGACAATATTTCCGCCTTCGCCAAGGTCTTTTTTTAGTTCTTCATATTGCTGCGGCGGTATTCCCAACCCAAAAAGTGTTATTGGCATTTTCCCGACGGTTTTAATCAAAGTGCTGTCGAAGAAGGGCTTGAGATGGATTTCGTATAATTTCTGCTGTTCCTTGCGAGTTTTAGCGGATAATAACTCTTCCGGTTTGTAGCCGAAAAGGTGCGAGAATTTATGAAAAAACCGTAGGAAATATCCATTGCGCGAGTGTTGGTATAGACCATCTTTTTCGAAGAAGCTGATTCTTTTACCATGAATAATTTTTCCGAGAAACGAACTACCTTCCCAAAAGTTTCTGGTTTCCGCATCAAGGTTTGGCGCGATAAATTTTTTGTAGTTCTCGATGTTCTTTTTATGTTTCCCAAGACCGAAAAAAGCAAAGAAATCTTCGTATCTAGGTAGATGTCTAAGTGCCGTGATTTTTAGGTTTGTTAGATAAATATGGTGACGATTGAGGTCAACTGCGGTTACGCTTTGAGGATTTTCAAGTAGATAATTTAGGGCATTACATCCGCCGGAAGAAATTGTCAGGATGCGTGATTCTTCGTTCAGATCAAGCGCTTCAATATCGACTCTGGGGTCTTCCCAAATTTGATTGTAAACAAAAGCATCAAACCAAATTGCAAATAGTTTTTGAAGCGAACCTTGTTTTTTTGAAGCTTCTTTTTGTTTAACCGCACCTAAAACTGTTTGCGCATTACTACTCATTTGTTAAAACTAAGACCGGGTCAATATCGGAGGCGCGCCACGCAGGATAAAGTGCCCCGATCAGACTTCCTCCGACAGCTATCGCGAATGCGGTGATGATCCAACCCGTGCTGAACTTGAATACGAGTTCGAAAATTCGTCCTAACAAAAAAGATACTCCAAACGAAACCGCGAGTCCAAAGATTACGCCCAACGCACCGATTAACAAAGCTTCGCCTTCGATTACCTTAATCACAAAGGATTTCGACGCGCCCATCGATTTTAGGATTCCAATTTCTTTTCGCCGTTCGATAATGGTCGTGTACATCGAAAGCATTACGAAGATAATACTTACAAAGGCTCCCAGCCCTACTAACACTCGCAAAAAGGTTTTCATTCCAGGAATTCGGTCTTGAGCATCAGTGATAATATCTTCGGTTAGATTTACCGTATTCCCCGGAAGGTTTTTGTTGATTCTCGTGGCAACGGTTTGAACATCTTCACTGTCCTTTATTTTTACTAAGATAAAGGTGCACTTATTAGGTACTTGCAGTACCTCTTGCATGGCTCGTAGGGACATCTTGATTCTTGCTCCCGAGGGCGGAGAAAAGACGCCAACTATCTTAAAATTCCTACCAAAAACCTCGATTGTGTCGTTCAGGGAATAATCTTTATCCCTCATGTGGCGTTCGTCAACAACTACCTCGGTTTTTGTTTCGAATGGTCGTCCTCTTATAACTTTGATGCCGTTCATTTCGGCAAATGGTTTCCAATCAACTCCATCAAGCTGTTGGATTCCCCAACGTTCTTTGGCATTCTGCGTGAATTGGCGTATTACCGGAATTGTAGCTTTTACACCTTCGATATCTCGGAGCTTTTCAGCGTATTTTGTGCTTACCGAAGCGTTTGAGGTTGTTAAACCCATCGCCCCCGGACGCGTAAAAACAATCTCTGCTTTCCAATTCGAAGCCCGTTTTGACATATCTTCCGCCATACCGTCTGCGAGACCGGTAAACATTACAACTAAGACAACGCCCAACGAGACACCAAGTATGCTTATCAGGGTGCGAAAAGGACGAGTTTGTAAATTTGCAAAAACTAATTCGAGCATCAATACTTTATAACTTATTTCACAAGCGGAATAAAATCAAAACTCTTTGACGCTTCACGGTCTGTATAAAGTTCGTTTCTTTTTTGGAAATCTTTATACAATTTGTCATATGTTTTGATTAGAAAATCAGTGGATTTCTCGCGCGTGTTTTCTTTCACTGCCTTAAAGGCATTCTTGATTTTTTCTTTGCGTAGATTTGGGTTTTCAACAATTTCTTTTACTGCGTTCGCGAACTGTTCCGCCGTTGGTTCTACAAGCCACGTATTGTCTTCATTTGCATAAAACAAAAGTCCGCCTGCGTTTGGCACAACGGTAGGAACTCCGGAAGCCATCGCTTCAAGCGGCGCGATTCCAAAAGGTTCTTTTGGGTTAGGGTGCACAAAAATATCGCAATTAGCGTAATAATTCGCCAGCGTTTCTTTATCCAAATGCCCCAGTTCAACTATTTTGTTAGGGATGCGTTCGCTTGTTTCGTTCATCAACCATTCGGCTTTAGGTCCTGCCCCGGCAACCAATAGTCGATAGTCTTTATCGGTTTCCTTTGCTAAGACCTCCATAAAAGCGAGGAGAAGACCCACATTTTTTTCCGGCGAAATTCTTCCGGCGTAAAGCAAAACTACTGCGTTCGTTGGAATCCCTGCCTTTTCCAGCATTTCTTGACGGACGTTTACGGATTTTCTATCAGGTGAAAATTGTTTTGCGTCAACACCACGAGGGCATACATGGATTCTTTCTTCGATAGGTACTCGAGGACCCCTAAAGAATCTCCAACACCAATTGAAAAACCACTTTACGCGCCGGGGATTTGATTTTGATTGAATCGACGAATAAAACTCTGCCGCTGTATAAGGTGAATTTGCGATTTGAAAATCAAATGAAGGGAAGTTGTAATTTCCCATCACGCGTCGCGACAGCCATTTAGAAAATCTCCCGCCAAATAAAAATGAAGCCAGATTATCGTCCATACGCTCACAAGAAAAATGCACGAGCATGGGTCGCTTTAACTGTTTGAATTTGCCCATTCGCACCATAGCGCCAAACATACTGAGCGTATATTTATCCGTAATTTCAACCATATCCGGCATTTCTTTTAGAAGAATTCTGCGAATTATTGAGCCATCCGGCATGTAATCCCAGGGCAGCATTATGCGGTAGCGTTTGTCGAAAACAGGGGATTGTCGGGCTGGGACATAATAGATTTTCGCGTACTTGTTAACTTCCTCAATTTCTTCTTTTTCGCCTGGAACGATAAGGCTCATGTAACGTTTATGGCGACCGGCGGCGGCAAGTAAGGCGTTATAAGAAGTGCTGATTCCCCCCGAGTTTTTGTGGTAGTAATTTGTAATATGGACAGATTTGAATGACATAAGAAATAGGCAAGGCAGATTATGTCGCAGTTTGAAGCCAAAGACAATGAAAGAGATTTTGAAAACTTGGCACCAAAGATACAAAAAGGATGCACCTGAGAGCAAAAAAAGATAAAATTGTATTTTATATTTCGCTATAATTGAGGAAATTTTATGAACGACACAATTAAGAAATTTGGCTACCCAGAGACACTTCTAAAGGAATACGAAAATTGGATTGTGATGCTTCGTCCTGCTCAAGTGACGGCGGGCTGCATGGTTTTGGCGTGTAAGGGGACTGCTACTAGCATGGCGGACGTTTCGGCAGAAGCCTTTGCGGAATTACCTGTTGTTACAGGTGAACTCGAAGCCGCGTTAAAGAAAACCTTTCAAATGGAAATGATCAATTACCTGTGCCTAATGATGGTTGATAAAGAAGTTCATTTTCACGTTATCCCTCGGTATTCGGAGAATAGAGAATTTGCCGGAGTAGAATTTGATGATCCAGGCTGGGCTAAAGTTCCAGACCTAGGTAATCTTATCGCTATGACCGATGAGCAATTCGCGTCCTTAAGGAAATATCTAATGGATAGTTGGTAGTATTTGCGAAGTCATTTCTTGGCTATATTCTAGATACCGTCCGTTCTCAGTTTTAAGAGAACTTCTCTAATCAGAGTGGAAGAGGTTCCTTTAGTATATGGAAAGTAAATAATTTTTACGCTGACTTCGGCAAATTTTTTGTCGAGTTCCTTCCAACGCTCGTCAGCATACCAATCATCGCCGACAAACATGATGTCAAATTTCAGCTTTTCCCACATAGCATATTTATCAAGATTACTTTGAGGAACGGCGGCATTTACACAATCGATCGATTGTATGATTTCAAGACGCTCTTGAAAGGGAATCACAGCCTTTTTGTTCTTGTACCCTACTAATTTATCTTCGCTGACACCAACTATAAGCTTGTCGCACATTGCTTTAGCATTGCGCAAAAGGTTTAAGTGCCCAATATGAAAGAGGTCATAGACCCCCGAAGTATATCCAATTACCATTTTTTTAGCCTCAATAAGTGATAGGACAAGACCAATCAATCTTCGCCCATATCCAAACGTATTTAAATTTATTTTACTACAAATGTTGGTCAAAGAAGAAAGAGCCCAAATGTTATTTTTGGTAGATTTTTCAGCGTTGCAGTTTGAAGGTTAATCCTCAAAGAAATGGTGCAACAACCATGTGCGGATTACTGTCGAAATGGGGGGCTCAAGTCTTCGCTTTGGGGCTATAAAGTTTGTTTGTATAAAGCTGATACATCCAAAAAAGATTTGATCCAAATGCAGTCATAAATAGAATAAATGGCAAAAGCCCCAAAACAGTGAAGATAAGCAGATAAAAAGGCATTACTCCGCGTCTCATTACGAAATAACTCTTTCTGCCCCAACGAACAATTGCGCTTTGATCATTTTCCAGTTTAATATGCGCCTGAAGAGCGTAAAGGCTTGCATCTTCTGCATATGTTTTCCTTTGATAACTCGATGTTGCAAGGCTCACCAAAATGCCGAAAAGGGCTGCAATCCCAAGAAAAATGTATATATAATTTTCGGAATATCGATAGAGTCCAACAGTCATTCCGACTCCGAATGCAATATAAAACACATAGTCGCATACCGTATCAAAATACGCCCCAAAGTCTGATTCCAGGGATTTAACTCTAGCTATGCAGCCATCCAGATGGTCAAATAACATAGAGATAAATGCGATTATCGCGCCCAAAACAAAATCGATATAGCGTCCGCGAGAATAGGCATAGCCGGCTAAAAGGCTAACAAATAATCCCACGATCGTTATCATATTTGGAGTGATTGGGGTTTTTAAAAGGAGTTTGATTATCGGTATAAGTGCCCGTTTTGTCGGACGCGTGTGAATGCCATCGATTTCTTTCCACACATATCGGATCAGGCGACTTCCTGCACGCTTAATCGATTGTTCGGAATTGATCTCTTCGACGAATCCATTTGCAATATCAAAATAATTCGCTTCTCCGCTTCGCAAGAATTTTTTTGCCTGGGCTTGTAGATACTCAGAATCACATTTCTCAAACTTTGTTACCGCTCTAGCAGGAACAATATTTATGCCTGTTTCACGGGCATTTTTGACTTCAATACCAGCAATGATTTTTCCTTCATTTGGAAAATACTCAGTTTCGGCTAAATGTTTTTCATCTGGTTTCTTAAAGTCAACAGTAATTAGTGCCTTTTCTTCTTCGCCATCTGCGTTAATCAAACTCCTCAAAAATCTATAGTCGCTTAAGCGATCCGAAGGTAGAACCAGGATATTTTTTGTGTCTGGACCTAGAATTTGAGTTCGCCATTTATCATTATCTAAAAGAAAATATTCTGATTCTGCGCGAGAGTTCTCAACCAGCCGCCGGATTTCTTGATTTTCTTCATTCGCGATTACAAAAATCCGTTTTATTTTTATACGTCTTAAGTCGTTTAATATTCGAGTAATGAGAGCTACGCCTATAATTTTAACCGCGGGAACGGATTGATCGCCATATTTTTTTTTCGAATCGACGAAAATAACGGCTGTGTTTGTAGATGACATATTCCTTTTTAATATTTTACAGGCAAAGCCAAAAATAGCAACATTGCCTTAATCAAAAAGGATTGTCAAACGACTGTAGTTGGCGCGCCTTTTGACTTACGTGTCGTTTGTAAGCGGCGAGGGTTCTTGGGAAGCCTGCTTTCCTTTTTTCTTGAAGGTAATAATCCAGATAACTAGTCCGTAAGCTATCCAAAATATCATTCGAACTTTTTCAACCAGAGCTAAGGTAATTCCGGCAGCAAATCCCAATCCTAAAATCTTGAGTAGAAACGCGCTGCTGCCTTCCGTAACTCCTACTTGACCCGGAACAAAGAAGAAAATGACGCTGACAACTTTTCCAACAGCCTCTATTATATAAGCGATCATCAAGGTCACATCAACATTGATCAAATATAAAATCAGATAGACTTCGGCAATATTTATAAAATGCGCACCCATTTCTAAGGCAAGAACTAGAAAAAGGACGGCACCTCGGCGGTTGTAGAATTCATGGATTTTATCTTCGGTTTCCGCTATTCCGCGCTTTTGTTGGCTAAGCCAGGCGATTCCCGTTTTTTTAGCAAGCCATCCGACCGCCGATGCGACCGCTTTTATTCGTCGTGATATTACATAGTTAACCGCAAATACCGTTAGCACTACCAGCACACAGACAACGAGTCCCATTAACTTTATGCTATTTTCGACGGTAAAGTTAGCTATAAGAAGTAAAAGTCCGCTGACAATAATAAAGATGCCCGTAAGCATAAAACAAAGGTTTTCGACCACGATTGACGGCACGCCGTACTTCATGGGCAAATGGTCACGAACCAAAAAAGCTTTGCTCGGTTCGCCAAGGAAGGGTCCCGTGAAACTCAATAGTCTAAGAGCATCTCCCGCGAGACGAGCATTGAAAAGGGCGAGTACAGAAATATTTCTCTGTTTTGCTTCAATACAGTAAAGCCATGCGAGAGAACGAAAAACGTATCTGAAGGCGGAGATGACAGCTAATCCGAGAAATCCGTATCCAACCAGTTTGATTGATTCTAAAATCTCGTTTACTCCTACGCTGTAGATAAGATAAACAAAAACTCCCACTCCAAGTAAAAGGAAAATCGCTTGTAATACTTTTAAGTGTCGTTTAAGTCTAACCATTCTTATTGGAGATAGGGATATTACTTCTTATTATGGAGATTTATTATATTGATTATCGGGAGTGCTTCAAGATGAGATTGCTTAAAAAAAGGCGGACGGCGAAATAGTCTTAACAGCACCAAGTCAAGTGCGACTAGCTCCGCTCAGCTATCTGAAGGCTTGGATGAAAATCGCGCATGTACAGCGACAAGCAGTGTCGACACAAATAATATTGCCCAGGCAGCGAGAGCCGGTCGCCACGCCCATGTCCATTTACCGCGGATGACTCCGAGAACTCCTCCGACTATCAACCCAAAAGATATAAAGATAACGAATGCATACTGAATGTTCCTTGCTTTGAATGAAGTAATAATCTGTTTTGGCAATACCAGAATAAACTCCAGAATGAGTCTTGGTATTGACTTAAGATCATCTAAAAAGGAATTGGTTTCATCTCCGGCACCGACGAGCATGACACCATTTCGCATCATGAAAATATTAAATATCGCGGAAATTACAGAAAATAAAACGGAAACGGCAAGAGTTTTGCGCCGTGCGCTGCCTTCTGCGGAAGGAAAGATATTCGAAAAATATTGTTCTTGAGCGTAGTGGGTGCTAAATTCAATAACATGACTGATGGCGGGCAATGTAAAAGAAATGATCGCGGTCGCAGCCCAAGCCGGTGTAACGTGGCGGAATGATTGGATTAACGCTCCGGAAACACCGGATGTAAAAAAACGAAATGCAAACTCTACCGCCATTGCAGTTAGTGTGACAATCCAACTTTCATGACTCGCCTTATAGACGGTAAAATAAAAAGATGCGCGAACGATTGCTCCCATGAAGGCGGTTTTCCAATTCCATCGACGAATTATCTGTTTAGGATGTCGATAAAGGCTTGTAAAAACATCGCCGACCGAAATTTCACCTTCATTAACCTCTTCCAGATCTTTGGCATCAATTACTGATTGATGTATTTCGCTTAAACTTGTCATTTAGGATTGGTTTGGCTCTTTCGGTGGTAATTCGAATGCAAGGGAATTACCTATGCTTGCTTTTAAGTCTATTTGTTTCTTCGTAAGCCAAATAAATTTCTTCAAATACTTTATTCCATGAACGCTTTCTCGCAAAATCGATCGCTGCTTTTTTCATATCTGAAAGCTTCTGGGGATTATCAATAAGAAATATCAAGCGTTTTACAAAATCGTCGAAACTCTTTGCGACAAAACCAGTTTTTCCCTCCTCAACGATATATTTGGGACCACCCTTATCGGAAACAATCGAGGGAGATCCTGACGCGTTTGCTTCCTGCACGACATTGCCGTACGAATCCGTATCAGACGGAAACACGAAAACGTCCATGTTAGCATATGCCTCGGACAAATGCTTGCCGCTAAGAAACCCTGTTAAATGCGCCAGATCCATATGTTTTTCGAGATAATTTCTCTCATTTCCCTCGCCAACAATTAGAAATTCGAAGTTTTGCTTCCCCGCCTTTTGAAGGGCTTTTTCGAGATCAACGAGCATACGCACATTTTTCTCCGCGCGTAGCCTGCCGACAAATCCGAATCGCAAAGTTGTATCTTCAACGGTGCGATGTTTTGGAGAGAATGTCTCGGTATCAACTCCGCGAATCATAAGTTGAACGGATCTCCCAGTGCCTTTTTCTAGCATTTCGATGAGCTCTTGATTGGGCGCGAGTATGATCTTAGGCATCTTGTAATAGAGAAACGCACCGCTCATTATTTTCCTTTCGAGATACTCAGAAAAACTCGCTCGTTTGGATTCGGAAAGAAAATGTAACCGTTTCATTAATCGACGAGTCGCATATTCATGCAAATTAGTGTGCCATGAACCGATCAGCGCCGCATCATTTTTCCACGCAAGGTAGGCTCCTAAATTGCTTACGTCATTGAGACCGGTTATGTGATACACGTCTGGAGAAAAATTCTTCAATTGACGCTGAACAAAGCGCACATGGCGAAAGAAAAGAGGGTCATATTTCAGCCCTTCATCCATTGAAACTGAAAGCAAAGAGCGTTTTAGCGAAACATAGGTGATGGATCTGGCTTGTGTAACTTCCGTTTTTTCTCCGGCGTGAACGCACAAAAATGGCAAAGCGTTTTTATTGACAAAATCCAACAGCCGTTTGCTTGTCATCGCTACGCCATTTACTTCCAAGAATGAATCAGGGAAATACGCAACACGGATAGGTTTTTTCACAAATATTCTCTCGGTGAACAAAAAAGGTTTGAGCAAATTTTCCTACATTGCCCGTAAACTTTTTTAAGGTATTAGAATTTACGATGCAAATCCGGTTTTGGTACTTTTTTGCTTCGGCGATCGTTTTTCAGCCACTCCTGCACGTTCCGAGCTTTCTAATTTCGCATCATTAAAAATTTTTGGTACGCGATCTTTTTTCTTTCTGACGAGTGAGAGAAACGGACGCATCGCAGGGCTGCCGAAAAATCCGAGCGTTTTGATCGCCCAGCGTAACCAGAGAGGTCCGCCTAAATCCCATCCATGATCTGAAAGAGAAACCAGACCTGTTTCGTCTCCTAGATCAAAAAAGACCCTATCAAACCATCGTTTTCTATCATCAGGAAATTCGGGATACAAATCCAGAATTTCTGAAAAAGATTGCATCTGCCGGGAAGGAAGGGGCTGTTTATATTCAGGCATCAGAACTACTTCACTTTTTTTATCAACCCTAATTTCTTCAACAAATTCGCTAAAAGTTTTGCTATGTGTAAGATTGATCACGGTATTTGGCTTACAACCGTGACGGTCGCCGCCTGTTGCGATTGGAAAATCATATGCGTGAGCCATTTGAATTACCTTTTTATTCTCAGACCACGATCTGAATCCATTTATCTCTAAGGCGTGAATCCATTTTCCGTGTTCACTGATAAAATTCCTTAGTAAGTCATTGTGTTTTTCTTGACCTGCTAGTTCGATGTCCCAAATTGGATGATTCAAAATAATCAGGACTTCCGGCATTTCGTTGAGCAGCGCAAATAATTCGTGCAGCTTCCTGTTGTTGGGCTCTTCTTCACTAAACGTATATTCTAGAAGTGCCTTAGTTATCTGATCCGCGTTCTTCTCTGGTAGATTGTGGACACCCAGATGGAAAAACCCATATTTGAAAGGAACAGTCCATTCGAGTGAAATCGGAGCTTTGTGTTCCTTATTGTTTAAGAGTAAATTTGCATCAATGCTGTCGTGATCCGTTATCGATACAATTGCGTGAAGTCCGGCATTTTCAATTTGCTTTTCTTCAATTTCATGAACCGATTCAGGAGGCATCGGCGGAGACCAATAAGCATTAGAGAAATCTAAGTCCTTTCCGGTTTCTTTTCTATACAACTTTTTTTCTCTGTTCCAGAACGAAGCAATGATAGGAAGTTTATCGGCATAGTGGGGAACAAAATCCAACATTTCTTTGGAATACTCTGTATGACAATGGAGCGAAATGCCTGTCGCAGCTTTTCTGCTCAAATCGGTTGGTTGATGCAAAATGTGTACTTTTTTAACCGTCATTTTTATCTTATGAACAGTAACATAGCGTAGGACTAGAATTTACCAAGTTGGTCGATGAACATCAAGTAGTTCGTTTTTGTCATTAACATGCTTCCAAAAAACTTGATTACAGAACCATACTAATTGAGGATTGCATGTTTGTGTAGAAAGAATGTTACAGAAAGAAAATTGTCACAAACCGAATTGCCGTGGTGTTTTGTGAATAGAATACGGAAATTATCCAAAAAAATATGTTTTTAGGTAGGAGATTGCAATTATGTCTTGGTTAATATCTTTAGTAATAGCCGGTTCACTATTTACTTCCGGCAATAGTATATCCGATTATCAATTTGAGCAGGCTTCGAGAAATTCTTCAGGAGCTAACAGACCAGTTTTGCTGGATGAAACTCAGCGCTTTGAAAAATCATATCCGTTTAGTTCAAACGGTAAGATTGAGGTTTCAAATGTTAGCGGCACGATCGATATCAAAGCATGGAACAGAAACGAAATTAAATTGGTTTATATAAAAAAGGCTGATACGAAGGAGCATCTGAACGACGTTAAGGTGGAAATTGACGCGCAAAATGATTCTTTCAAAATAGAGGTTAAATATCCTCATTCTCGATATTCAAGCCGACACAAAAACAACTCTAAAAGGAAATCGCGATACAAGAATAAGCGAAAATGGCGGAAAGGGACTTCAGCTAGCGTTAATTTTGAATTGATGGTTCCTAAAAACGCCAGATTGGATTCAATCGGAAATATTAGCGGTTCCGTTACGCTTACTAATATGGCGGGGTATTCAAAGGTATCCGTGGTTAGCGGTTCAGTAAGAGCAACGAATTTAAGGGGAACTGCGAGACTCAATACTGTAAGCGGAACAGTTAGCGCTGCTTTCAGAGACTTAAATAAAGGTTCGGATATTAAACTTGGCACTATTAGCGGCTCAGTCAAACTTATAATCCCATCAAACTCTAATGCCACGGTCACGGCAAACACGCTGAGCGGCAGCATTAAAAATGATTTTGGACTACTAGTGCGCAAGGGAAGGTATGTTGGACGCGATTTGCACGGTAAGATCGGTAGCGGTAACGTTCCCATTAGACTTAATAGCATAAGCGGCAGTCTTTCTTTACAAAGACAGAATGACGGGAAAACGCTTAGTCCTTCTACGAATCTTTTGAAAAAAGCTGATGACGACGATGATGAAGACGTTATCGATGTGAACATAGAGGTACCGCAATCACCCGACATACCTCAACCACCTGAAATTGCTTCCCGTAATAGAGAAACCAGAAAGATGCGTAAAGCGCGTGAGCGCACCCGTTTTGAAGGTGTCGTGGTTCCGAAAATAGATCTGGATAAGCTTGCCGTTAAAGCAACCGTTGAGGCGATGCGATCTTTTGAGTTAAGTGAAGAAGAAAGGGTTCTCATTAATGAAAAACTTCGGGAAAAACTGACTAGCAAGGAATTATCTAAAGAACTTAGAAAAATCAACGAGAAATTTTTCTTGATGAGCCAGAAGGAATTGAAAAAGAAATTCAAAGAGTTTCAGAAGAATAGATTCCCAATGTTCGCTCCAATTATAGAACGGGAAAATTTTGGAAGTTCAGCCTTTATACAAGAGGTTAAAGATACGATTCCGGTAAAGGGAGTTCCGGCTGTTGATATACATGCAAATAACTGCGATGTAATCGTTCACGGATGGAAAAAATCGAAGGTAAAATACTCTTTGAGTCAGATTAACCGAAGCCGGAGTACAAAGCCGATTGAATTGCGGGCGGCAGATGAAAAAAATATCTCGATTAAGGTTAGGGCACGTGCATTCGGGCAAAGCGGTATGCGTCTGGAGGTGTTTGTGCCAAAAAAGTCCCAACTCGAAATTCATTCAGGTCGAGAGATTCGTCTTGACGGAGTTTCGGGAGATCTAAAATTAGTCGGAGGTCGCAATTCGGTAAATGTTCGCGATTCTAGCGGAAACTTAAACGTCATTACGTATTCTGGAATGATTAGAGTCCTAGGTTTTGACGGAGAGGTTAAATCCAAAACGATGAGTGGTCCGGTAATGCTTGAAGGTGATTTTGAAAAGATTTTTGCTTCTACTGGAGGAAGTAACGTAACGGTTACAGTTCCCGAAAATTTGGACGCGAAAATAATTACATCCGGACGCATTGATTTTGGTAATTTTCCCAATATAGAGCGGGATGAAGAATCAGGTTTTTGGCGCATCGGTGACGGTGAGGCGCAATTTAGATTTGATATCGCAAGCGGATTAGTTCATATCCGAACCAAGAGTTCATTTAGTTCAGAATAATTCAATAATAAATTTTAAGGCAAAATGCACCTATAAAATTCAATACAATGGATTTTATTCAGCATACGAGTTTTTTTATTGAAACCTTATATTATAGGGTTTCGTTACTCTATCAAGCGAAGAACGATCATTTTTTTGCGGCATATATTTTATACCTTTTTTTTATACAGAATACAGATCGAGGTTCAACATGATCAAGATACTGGCATTAATATTTGCTTTATTTGTTCCAATTAATACCATTGCTCAGACCGCCAAATCGACTGATGCGAAATTGGGAAGTGAGTCAGTCGAGCAAAAGAAGAAAACCCCGGACACGGACACAACTGAGGTTACCATTGTAAACAAAAATGATGATGGAGATGTGCCCAAAGAAAAATCCAGCCCTGTCTCTATCCCAAAAACCGACAAAGAGTTTCCGATTGTGATTGACGGGAAACTCGATGAGAAAGCTTGGCAAAATGCAGCATCATTTAAGGACTTTATTCAAACTTCTCCCGGGGACAACATCGCTCCCTCCAAAAAAACCGAAGCGTACCTGATGTACGACGAAAAGCATCTCTATATTGCTTTCAAATGCTGGGATGACCGGGACAAGATTCGCGCAACCGTAGCAAAGCGAGATAATGTGTTTGGCGAGGATAATGTGAGAGTTTGGCTTGATACCTATAATGATCAAAGACGGGCTTACGTTTTGGGTTGGAACCCACTTGGTATTCAGGCGGATGGAATTGTCACTGAAGGCGGCGGTACCGATTTCAGCGTTGACATTGTAATGGAATCAAAGGGCGCAATACATGATTGGGGATGGTCGGTTGAGGTTAAAATTCCATTTAAATCCTTGCGCTATAAAGCAGGTAAAGGCAAGTTTTGGGGTTTTAATGCGGCACGCAATATTGACAGATTAAACGATGAGTTTGATTCTTGGATGCCGCTTGATCGGAATGTCTCCGGATTTTTAATCAAGCACGGAAGAATTACCGGTCTTGAAGGGATTAAGTCCGAGAGAACTTTGGAATTGGTTCCTACCGTAACAGTCTCAGAGAATGGAAACAGAGTCCACTCAAATGAAGTACCAAGCGGAAGATTCGTTAATGAACCTATAAAGCAAGAGTACGGTCTAACCGTTAAATATACGATAACGCCAAATATAACCCTGGATGCCGCGATTAATCCCGATTTTGCTGAAATTGAAGCGGATTCGCCGGTTGTGAGGGCAAACCAGAGATTTCCAATTTTCTTTGCCGAAAAACGTCCATTCTTTCTGGAGGGTGTGGATATTTTCCAGTCGCCCATTCGTGTGTTTCACTCCAGAACGATCATAGATCCGGATTACGCGGCAAAATTGACGGGAAAGATCGGTAAGAATTCGTTTGGGTTTTTGGTCGCTTCGGATAACGCGCCTGGAAATTTTGACAGCGATTCAAGAATTGATCCGGAAACTCGTCCATTCATAGATGAGTTTGTCGATAAAAATGCGTTTTTCTCAGTGCTTCGATTAAAAAGAGATATTGGAAAAGAAAATAATGTGGGCTTTTTCAGCACCGCAAGAATATTCCCCGAAAGACGAAATTTTGTAGGGGGTTTTGATGGACGATTTAAGCTAAATTCAAAAACGGTTGTTAATTTCCAAATTCTTGGTTCGCATACAAGACGCTGTTTCTTTGATCCAAAATTTGATGACATTCTTAATCCAAATCAAGCACTACGAAACGGTCAGATTTGCGGCGGCGGGATTGTAAATGGACAGCAGGAACTAGGGAATACTTTTAGCCGATATCGAACGGGTAATGGTGTTGCGTATAGTGCCAATTATGATTACTCAACCGATACATTTGGTTTTAGGTTTGGCGGCGGCGGGGTTTCAGACGATTACCGTTCTGATGTTGGATTTAACAGACGTACGAATACAAACGATCTATTTTTTGCGACCCGCAAAAGTACTAAATCCAGACCTAAGGCAAAGATAATCCGCTTTAATTGGTCGGGCAATGTGAACGCACGCTACGATTGGAAAGGAAGACTTCAAAGCGCAAACATTAACAATAATGTGTTTTTTAATTTTCGTCGTAATACGATCCTAAATCTTTGGACGGGAATGGAACGTGAAACCCTTTTTGAAGAGGAGTTTGGATTAGCGAGATTAGCTAACCGAGACGGAGCTTTTTTTGGCGAAGCAAGACGCACGGAATATCAGCCCTATGCGGGGGGATTCTTTCGAACGCAGCCGAGCAAAAAGTTTTCTATCAGTGCTAACGGAAATTTAGCCTGGAACTCGTTTGATTTTGATTTTGGTGCGGGCACTCGTTTTCCAAGAGTTAGTCTTGCCGCCCTGGCAGACCCCGATGTTGCGCTTGATCATGGACCGGGAAAGAGATTTAATTTCAACACCAATATTAATTTGGCTCCTACCGATCCCTTAA
>Ga0114931_10003571_pt1 | contig 19653 bp, 24 predicted proteins | sample 2SBtaG_FD_89579 | JGI IMG/M metagenome (GOLD analysis project Ga0114931, IMG submission 89579) | Deep subsurface microbial communities from Kolumbo volcano to uncover new lineages of life (NeLLi) - 2SBTROV14_V59a metaG | ecosystem: Environmental > Aquatic > Marine > Volcanic | place: Kolumbo...
CAGGCTCGGCTGCTCGGGGTGATGAACGAACGGCAGATGCGCATGCAGAATGATGCTGAGAAATCCTTTTTTCATTCCCTGTGCCGGTGCGCAATAGTGTGGCTCGATCGGGCAGGCGTCATCCGCGTCTGTTTGGTCTCGTTCTCCGCTGCACAATCCGAATGCGGGTTCAGTTTGACCGCGATGTTCCGGTCGGATAGCGCTTGTCGGATGATGGCATCGATGAGTCGTTCATCATAGAGATTGGCCGTGGCTGATGCGGCCAGGCGATCGCCTCCGACGCCCGTCAGCGTTTCGGTCGCCACTGTCCCGACGGCGGTAGGCCCCGCCTTGGGCGCCTGTACCCGGTTGGAGAACAGCAAAGGCAGGAACGGCCGGTTGTCGCTTTTTCTGCCAAGGGCAGCGCGGCAACGCAGATGATCCAAGGGTAAACGAACATCGCACGAATTTCTTTCCGTTCCCAGCGCGATGTCGAACCACGGGTCGTTGTTGTTCGATTGCCCGGGCTGTGCCTCGTTTCGACAGTATATCCGCAAGCTGAGGTCATTGTTGCCGCCGGACTGCTGCCCTTTTTGCACCGCGGGTGCATCGTCGGCCTCAATATGCCAGTAGGCATGCAGATGGTACGGATCCAAAGGCATCAGAACAAGTTCAGGCACGGCGGTTTCAGACCCGCTGGGACTGAATTCGTCTGAAATCATTTGGCTGATCTGCCGAAGTTGGTCTGATGAAAACGTCAAGTGCGGGCTGTAGCGTGAACGCCAGGACCTTGTCATCGCTTTCTGTGCTGACCGAACGGCGTGCCATAGGCGATCGGGCACCCGGCAACCGACTGCGTAATGCCACAGCACGGGTTCATGGAGAAAAAGGTTGGCCGAACGATTATTTTCTTATCTGCTCTTCGTGCTTCTGCTCTTTTCTGATCAGGATTACCAGGTCCTGAAGTTGGTCGGCAAGTGTTTCGAGCAGGTCATCGGTGCTCAGGATGCCGACCAGTTTGCCGTTTCGATCGACCACCGGCAAACGGCGAATCCCCTTGCCCCGCATCGTTTGCAGAGCCTCCCAGAGGTCGGAGTTTTCATCGACCGTCACCAGTTCGGGACCCATAATATCGCCGGCACTGACCGAATCGAGCGGCAGCTCTTTGGCGATCAGCTCCAATAGGATATCGCGGTCGGTGACGATACCGATCGGTTTACGATCCGGACCGTCATTGTCGACGATCACGATATCACCAACATGGTAATCCCGCATGAGTTGCGCGATTTCCACAATGGATGCGTGACGTTCCGCAATGACCACGTCACGAATACAGAATTCGCCGACTAACATGATTCCTCCTTTGTCATCGGGGCTGTACATATGAAAACATGCAGTTGTACGAGCTACTTGCAGCTGTCGATCATGCGATCGACATCATTTTAGCACTGACCGGGGCCGCAAGCGTATTATCATCGATATTCAGCCGTACCGTGATGCATAAGTTTCCGGCATCCAATCATCAAATGTCGGTTGGGTTAGGAGCGCTTGGTACCGATCGATCAAGCTTCCGCCGGTTCATGAACGCTCCGGAACCCAACAATCTGGCGTGCGCAGAAGGCAGTGTCGGTCACGTACCTTCTTTCCACGAAGATAGATAAGCCCGCTGTTCCGCTGTCAGCCGATCGATCACGATGCCCATGGCGGCCAGCTTCATTGCGGCGACTTGCTTGTCGATGGCGGCAGGGACGGAATGAACGGCGTTTTTCATCTTGGCGCCTTTACTCCACAGGTAGGCGATGCTCATGGCCTGATTGGCGAAGCTCATATCCATCACCGTGGCCGGGTGGCCCTCTGCAGCGGCCAGATTGACGAGCCGTCCCTCCGCCAGCAGTCGGATCGTGCGCCTGTCCGGCAAGTAGTAGATCTCGACATGCTCGCGCGGCCGCTGTTTTTTGATCGCCAAGTCTTCCAATGCCGGAATGTTGATTTCGACGTTGAAATGGCCGGAATTGGCAATGACGCAGCCATCTTTCATCACTTCGAAATGGGGGGCGTCGATCACATGCTTGTCGCCAGTCGCCGTGACGATGAAATCGGAACGTCGGGCGGCGTCGACGAGAGGCAAGACCCGGAAACCGTCCATAGCCGCTTCCAGAGCGCGCAGCGGTTCGGTTTCAGCGACGATGACGCTGGCGCCGTGGCCTTTGGCGCGCATGGCGATGCCACGCCCGCACCAGCCATAGCCGACGACGGTGAAGACTTTCCCGGCGAGCAGAATGTTGGTGGCCCGAATGATGCCGTCCAAGGTGCTTTGGCCGGTGCCGTAACGGTTGTCGAACAGATGTTTGGTCATGGCGTCGTTGACCGCGATGACCGGAAAGCGGAGCGCTTTGTCCGCCGCCATGGCACGCAGACGAATCACACCGGTCGTGGTTTCCTCGGTGCCGCCAATGATATGAGGCAAAAGATCGGTGCGGTTTTTGTGCAGTTCACTGACCAGATCGGCGCCGTCATCCATCGTCAGTTGCGGGCGGTGATCGAGCGCTGCTGCGATGTGCCGATAATAGCGCGTGTTGTCTTCCCCGCGGATGGCAAACGTGGGGACGCCATAATGCTGAACCAAGGCGGCCGCGACATCATCCTGGGTGCTGAGCGGATTGCTGGCGCATAACACCAGGTCGGCACCGCCGGCAACGAGGGTCCGCGCCAGGTTGGCGGTTTCGGTGGTGATGTGGAGGCAGCCACTGATGCGTGCGCCGGCGAGCGGTCGCTGAGTAGAGAAACGATCCTGCAATGCCTTCAACACCGGCATTTCGGTCATTGCCCACTCGATTCGCTCTTGGCCTTGATCGGCCAGCGAGGGGTCTTTGATGTCACAGAATGTTCCGTTTACCATCGGCCCAAATTTATGAAATCTTCGAGCTGGGTTGCCGAGCGGAAGGTGTAAACTTGGAAATGCAGGACGTCGCGTTGTTCACGTCCGATTGACTGGCTGTGAAGGCAAAGAGGAAGCCGATTCTGCGAGCCCGCACGTTGCTTCAGTCTGAAATCGTAGAAGGAATAATGCGACGATGCGATCTTTGCACGCTCGGCGTCACCATCCTTGGCCGACTCTGAGCTCGCTTCTGTTTTAGTTGTCGGTGAACGCGGGAAAGGGTTTGAAACTCTGGGAATCGTGCTGACTGCAGACGGTAAACCGATAGTCGCGGCCATCGATCGAGCGGCTTATCCGGGTCAGGTTGACAGCCCGGGTGCATTGCGTTCCTTTGCCGGTCATGGCCTGACACTGGGTGGCGGTCTCGGATGCCAGTGGGGCGTTGTCCGCAGCGGGCGCCGGCTGTTCGACAACATCTTCAACGACTGCCGGAGCTTGCTCCGCACTCAACCCATGGTCCGCCAGGTATTTAGCAACGTGTGTCGCCGTCTCATCCGATTCGGCTTCCTCTTTGTCCTTCGGCTCCTGTTCCGCGAGATATTTTTCGACTCCGGTTGCAGGTTCTTTTTTTACTGACGCCCCTTGTTCGGAGGATGCCAGTTCCGCCACGTATTTTTCGACTTTGCTCATTGGCTGGGTTGTCGTATTTGCCTGCTTCGCCAAATACGCTTCCACCCGTGTTGCCGGCTGCCTTGCCGCGGTTGTTGCTTTTTCGGCGGCCGCCTGTTGTGCCAAGTACCTTTCGACGCTGGTCGCCGGCCCCGTTTTCGCCGGCGCTCCCGGCTCCGCCAAAGCCTTTTCCTGCTCGGCTAAAGCCTTTCTGGCCAGATACTTTTCAACCCCCGTTGCGCCCTCGCGCAGCGCCGGCGCTGCCTGTTCGGCTGCGGTTTGCCTGGCCAAGTACCTCTCGACGCCGGTCATTCCGCTGGAGTGTCTGGTATAAGTGGGGTATTCCTGTTCCTCGTATGATCCGGGCAGCTTGTCGCCGAACATCGAGATAAACTGCTCAAGTAAATTCTTTGCCATGTATGGTACCCTTTTATTTGTTTTCGAAAAATCCACGAGATTTGCCTTCGCCACGATTGCTATTCTCGGAGAGCCTCTTTAGGATAAACGCACATGATAATCCAAACGCCATTCCGGGGTAAAGGGGGGAGCCCCAATGCGCGGCAAATTTATTCTGTGAGGCGGTTCTGCAAGGCTTGAAACGCGCAAGCATGATTGTCGATCATCTCGGGCCGTTGGCCGAGCCTGGGCAGAAGATCTTTTCGCGTCGGGCTCGGACTGTCGTTTGCCTCTCCCCACCGGGCAGCGTCCCGCCCGGGGATCCGTTGTCGAGCCGTTGCGGCATGCATTCAGGTTATAATGAACCCATGAAAAGGCTGATTCCACTCATCTTGCTGCTTATCGGCTTGAATGGCTGTGCCGGCTATGGCTACTTTCCGTCGAGCTATGGCGGTTATGGTTCCGGCTATTATCGGCCTTACGGGTCGTACTCGGCGTACTGTACCTACTGCTACCATGAGCCCTCTGTCAATCCCGACATCGAAGACTATTACAAGTCGAAGTGGCTGCGCAACAACGTCTCGAACGAACAGTACCAAAATTATTTGAAGCGGCAATACCCGGACGACTACTATAAATCGCAATGGGCGCGCAAAAATATTTCCAACAAACAGTACAACAATTATATGTTGCGGAAAAATCGGTAAAGCTCCGCTTGGTTGACAGCCTCCCGGGTTCGACACGTTCATCCCGGTCGATTGGCGCATACCCACACATCCGAGTACAGTCATGCGTCAGTTTTGGCAACAAATGTAGGTTGGGTTAGGTGCGCTTTGTTCCGGCATATCAAGCTTCCACTGGATTTTGGGCGCACCGTAACCCAACAATCTGCTGCCCGTAATCATGCATCACCGTACCAGAGTTCCTTCGCCGCGGCGACATCGAACGTAGAGTGCGCCGTGCGCACCATGTCAGACTGCCGCAATCAACATTTTTGAAAAGTGAGAAATAGTGTGAATGAAATAATCGAATGGTCCACAAGTTTCGTGGGCGTCGTTTTCCATGTCCATAGCGGCGGCGGACTCGGATTGGTCGAGATGCTGGACCGCTTTCTTGCGGCGGTTTCCAACATCGAATTGTCCGGGCTTGGCCGGGCACTGCTGCCGGGAATGCGCGAAATGGCGAACGTGCATCCTCTTCTGGTGCATTTTCCGATCGCTTTGTTGACGGCCTTCCTGATCGTCGAGCTGCTCGCGGTGATTTTCAAAAAAGAGAATCTGGAACCTGTTGCCAGCTGGATGCTCTATCTGGGCACGATTGGAGCAATGGCGACCGTCGTTGCGGGATGGTTCGCCGCCCAATCGATCCCGCACGGCGGTGCCGTACACGATGTAATGGAGACCCATGAAACGCTTGGATTCTCGGTTTTGGCTTTGGCGGTCGTTCTTTCTTTGTGGCGTCTTTTCGCGGGGGCGCCCGGTTCCGTTATGGGCCGGACGCTTCATCTGTTCCTATCGTTCGTCATGGTCGGGCTGATGACTGCAGGGGCCGATCTCGGCGGACTCATGGTCTATCGATACGGCGTAGCGGTCAAGGCCGTTCCGCAGCCGAAAAATCATGATCATGCCGGGATGCGTCCGCACGACCACAATCCCGTCGAGCTGGTGCGCCCGCACAGCCATGGCCAAGCCGATGCCCGATCGGTCGATCATGATCAGTCTGCTTTACCGCAGGATAACCGGGATCAACCGGTGCAGCAACCGGAAAGCCACGATCATCACGCGCACCAGCACTGAGAGGGGTCGACCACTCGACAGGGTGCGCCTTATTGCGCGGCGTCCGATGTAGGGTGCGCCGTGCGCACCAACGGCCCAGGCCCCGCATACGCCTGCCGACCCCAACTCATGCCTCGTCCTTGTCTTTTTCCCAACGATCGGTCGGAGACGCACCGTTGCGCTTGCGGAGCACTCCGCCCAGCAAAAAAGGTATGGTGATTCCCGTGAAAGCAGCAATGCCCAACAGCGCATACGCCTGATTCGGCCATTCGACCGGATAACGGTCAGGGGTCTCTTCGGCTGTCAGCCCGGGAATGCTGGAAAGGTCGCCATCGCCGCCGGCCACCTTGAGTTGGGCTTTCATCCCGTTTTCCATGTGCTGCGGAAGGTCGCAGTGCACAAGATAGGTTTTCTTCTCCTTCGGCGTAATCAACGTACCGGTTTTTTGCCCCTTGCCATTCAGTTCGATGGTAAACATGCCGAACGGCGGGTGAAGATAGACCGGCAGTTCATGGATCATCCATTGATGCCGGATGTCGTCATCATTGATTAGGGTGATGCGCAGCCGCGTGCAGGGTTCGACGTCCCACTGCTGCTGGTCGAAGGCAAAGATCTTGCCGTTGAATCGCCGGGCATGCGTGCGCCCGGCGTGGACGGTGATTTCGGCTTCGCCGGCGATGCGCTCGCATCCTTCCGGCAGCGTTTCGCTGTTCTCGTTCATCACCATGCCATCCAGGTCGATGTGCATGCGGTGATGCGGATGCTTCGAGGCGATGGGGCGGACGGTCGGCTCGGATTGCTTTGGCTGGTCCGGCGGAGCCTGGCCGATGGCGGTGGGCGACAGCAGGATCAAAAATGTCAACAGTAGGATACGATGCATGGCGATTCGATGTGCTTAGCGGCTGCGTGAAAAAGAGCGAAAAACGATGACCAACAGGCAGAAGCCGATGCCGACCAGCAGGCCGGCGGCGATGACCCTGCCTGTGGACGGAAACAAGGGCGCTACGTCGCCGTAGAGTCGGGCGGCTTCGCCCTGCTGCCAGACGGGGGCCTGACCCGCTTGAAAGCGTTTTGAAAACAGCGGCTGCACGATGCTCGCAGCCACGGCAGGCATCCCCTGTTCGCTCAAGAATTCTTCGTAAACCAGAGCCGAAATATTTCCGCCCGGATTCATGCCGTTGGTGGTGATGCCGGATTCCACATGATCGTGAAACAGCCAGATGCCGGGGCCGTAACCGTGCAGCCCGTCGTCGCTCGTTTGCAGGTGCAGGTCGAGGCGCTGAGCAGGCGCGAGGTCGAATACATCGCGGGTCACCTGCAGACCGGGCGGCTGTTCCACGCCGTCGAGCGCTGTGACCGTCGCCTTATGGCCGTGAAAATGCAGCGCCAACAGGCCGTGCTGGGCGTTGACCACGCGCAGCTTCACATTTTCATCGGGTTTGGCGACGATCAACGCATCGCGCAGCGTATAAGGAAAGGCGTGGCCGTTCAACAGGTAATAATCCTCGGTTGCATCGGTCAGGTCATATTCGCGGTTCATCGCCTTGGCGATCAGCCGCGGGTCGTTGGCGGACTGGATGATGGCGCCCAGTTCCTTGTCCAATGCCTGATAGTGCAGGTCGTATTCGCGGTCATAGCGCTCTTTGACCGCCGCCGAGGAGTGGCGCACGTGGCCCGCGCCGACATTGAACGTTTGCAGCCAGTTGTCGGGGCGGTTCTCTTCGACGACGAACATCCCGTTCAAGCCCATCATCAGATGCGTGTCGGTCTGCACATGACAGTGGTAGAACATGGTGCCGGGCTGTCGCGGGGTGATGGTGTAGGTCTTGCGTTCACCCGGCAAGACCCGCCGTTCGCCGGTTTGCGGCACGCCGTCATTATAATGGCCGGCGGCGTCGCGCCAGGGGTGGTCGACGCCATGCAAATGAATGCTGTGCGGAAAATAATGGGTGTTTTCCAGGGTGATCATGACCGTATCACCCTGCTCGACGCGAATGACCGGGGAGGGCGCCCGCAGCATTTCGTTGGCTTCGTCGGTGAACGCATGTTTGACCGCCATGCCGCGCGTTTTCGGCGCAAACACCCACAAGCCCGGCTGAATCCCGGGTGCGATCGCGTAGGTGGGAAACAGATAATCGCCGTCGGGCGTGCTGCCGTTCAGTTCGATCACCTCGAGGACGATCCGAATGACGTCGGGATCGCCGTCGCCGTCGCGATCGTCGCTCTTGATCAGCGTGTCGCGGGCCAGACGGGTGCGCATCAGCGTCTCCATCGCCACGCGGTCGGTGCCTTTGACGAACGCTGTGACCGCATTGGGATTGTCCGGCTCACAGGCCGGCGAGGCACTGATCGGCACGTCCTCGATCACCTGCTCGTCGCGCCAGGCGGCCCGTTTCTTGTTGCGGCACGGCGGTACCAGATCTTCGGAACTGGGCTGCGCCGGCGGCAGTGTTGCCGGTGCCGTCACGCTGCTTTCACCCTCTGCACCGGGGAACAGCAGAGCTGCGGCAGCGAAAGAGAGAATGGAACAAAAAAGAAGGATCAGACGTTTGCTGTGGCTCATTCTTTGGGGTTTTGCGCTTCAGCGCTTTTTTTTGAACACGAAAACGATGGCGTCACTCGCCGGAAAAATCAAATAAGGAGCGACTCCTATTGGCTTGACCGATGCGCCGGTCTTCGCTCGTCAGAATTTGGCGCTCGAATGTTTGCAGCGTGAATTATCAGTTTTCTCAAGATATTTTGCAATCGTTGCGGACAAACAGGCGCACAAAAGTGTCAGGAAATCTCGATGAGAAGCGACGCGGCTTTCATGCGCTTCTTTTCTACCTGACTGCCAACGATTCGATGATTCGAACCCAATACCGGTGGCTGCTGCCGAGGATCGTATGGTGCGCGCGGCACACGCTACGGTTGATGCCGCGGTGCTCCTTGTAGGGTGCGCCGTGCGCACCATTCGGTGCTGAACGGCGCCTTGGTTGTTGATGTTTGCCGCGCAATTCCTTAAGGTGACGATGCAACAGAAATTATTTTGGCCCCTGGTGTTCCGTCTCGCGTTATATAAGGAATATCGTTTCGACCTAATCAAGCTGAGACAGGGGGCCGTGGATATCTTGTTTGACCTTTCTTCCTCATGGCGGGGAGTATGCCTTTTCCGTTCCAAAGGCGTCAAGGAGCTTCCTTCTCTCCCTCAGGACTCCTCGTTGACCCCTTTTCCACTATATGAATATGAATAATGGGAATAATGGGGACGCTTCCCTTTTATCATCTATAGCGAAGTGGCCAAAGCACCTTGTTCAAATCGAGAATGTATAAAGGGGTAGCGTCCCCTTTGTTATATTCACCGGTGATTGGCATGTTCAATACGATGTTCGGCAATCCGGCGCTGCTCGGAAAGAATCAGGAACTGATCAAGTACGGCGACATCATGGCGGTGCTGGAGACGAAAGGTGAACGCCAGACACTGAAGATCGTCATCGACAACACGTTGGCGGAGAGCCTGTTCCGGAAGCAGAACGATGAGTTCATCTTTGCGATGTGGGATCAGAAGGCGGTGGATCGGCTCAAGGAGGCGCTGGGGAAGTGAGGCGCGCGTGGTGCAACGGTGGGTGGTCGTTTTTACATTCAACGCCTGGCGGTTGATTGCGATATTTTCCGACTCGGAAGGAAGCACGGTTTTTGGTTTAAGTTTCGGGATAACGGTTTGCCTCCTGCTTATTGGCCTTTCGCAGACTGATGAACCGGGGTGTCGGCACGCACGGTGAATGTCAAATGGTAAAGTCGGTCGCCGACGAAACCGATTGCGTTGAATCGCAACTCGCCGTAGGGTGTGCGCACATCCATCCGGATGACAGCGGTCTCGAATTCGAAACGCTTTACAATCTCGAATGGAACCTCGCGTTCACGAATGTTGCGCTCGTTCTTGTCACGATCGAAGAGCGCGGGAATGCCGCGGACCAGCCTGTCCGGTTCCGTGCCGGTATGAGTTCCTGGAGTGGACCGTTGGAATCAGAAGTCCAGTCGGCCCAGGCCCGCTGCCGCTGGGGAAAATTGGGCGAGCGTGGGATCAACAGAGCAATCCGGCTTTTGATCCCCTTATCCCAACCTTCTTCGGTAAGTGTGAGAAGGCGCATTCCCTCTTGTTTCAGCGCAGTTGCGGCTCATGCGTCGCCGGGATGGAGCAGTTTTTGCCGTCGCGCAGCAACATCACGCCTTCGGGAAAGAACTGCTGCCCAAGCGTGATCGGCACGAGCCGGTCGGGCAGCGGGTAGAGGCGGATGTCGTCTTCGCGCGGGTCGATCAGCATCTCTAGCTCGTCCATCAGCTGCCGTTGTTGCCAGGGCGTCAGCAGGGCGGTGAAAACCGAGTACTGCACCGGCACGCCGACGTTCATCATGAAACGGTGCACCCGCACCAGCCGCTTGGGGTCGGCGATATCGTAGCAGATCAGGCAGGCGTGAGGCGCGGCCATTATTCGATCTCCACCAGCCAGCCGTGCAGGCGGTTGATCAGTCCTTGCGCCAGCCGTTCGCTGCGGGCGGAGCGCTGCTCGAAGAAGCGTACGGTCTCGGTGGCGACGAAGCAGACGGCGATGCGCTGTTGGGCGCAGGCCAGCAGGGCGTCGGTCGACCATTCGCTGCGGTGGTTGGTGATGACCCGCGACAGGCGGTTCAAAGGAAACCATTGCGCCGCCCGCAGTGAAGCCTCGACGCGAAGCGCTGGACCGTCGAGCCGTACCCGGGCGTCGGCGGACTCGATATAGAGCGGTTTCATCCGGCTTGCTCCTGATCGGCGACCAGACGGCGGGCACTCAACCCGGCGAAGCGGCGCAGCTCTTGCGCAGCGGCGGGATGAAGCGCTCGTACTCGGCATAGAAAAGTTTTCGTCCCCTCTTGTCGAGCAGGCAGCCGTTCTGCTGTTCGCTGCTGAAATGATCGCTGCGCAGCGTCTTGCTGCGGAACAGTTCCCAGGTCCATGCGTCTACCCGCGGCCGCAGCGGTTCCACCAGATCGCAGGCGAGCGATTCGCGGCCATAGGCCGGCTCGTGATAGAAGCCGATGAAGGGATCGAGTCCGGCACCGTGGCAGGCGATGACCGTCTCGAAATGGAGCAGCGTGTAGGCCAGCGACAGGCAGGCGTTGACCGGGTCGCGCGGCGGCCGCCGGTTGCGGCCGGTGAATTCGAGTGCCGGGGCAAAGAGCTGGGTGAAGCCGCCGAAATAGGCGCTTGCGCCGGCTCCTTCGATGCCGCGCAGGCGCTCGATGTCGATCGAATCCGGGGCCCGGATGAGCAGGGTGGCGAGCAGCCGGTCCAATTACGCCATGGCGTCGGTCAAGGGTTTGCGCCGGTCCGGCCGGGTGCTGCAGGCCTGCGCCAGCAGTCGGCGCTGTGTCCGCAGCTTCAGGCGCACCAGCTTCCAGGACCAGGCGGCGCGCGCTTCGGCGTCACAGAGCAGCCGGTACTGGGCGATGCGGCGGCGGGCGTCTTGGTGCGGCCGACCCAGAAGGGTTGCCGTCTGCCGGCTGGAGCGCCCGCCCAGCACCAGCAGGCCGATGCCTTCGCCGGCCAGCAGCCCAAGGGCGCCGGTGGTGATGGTGGAACGGCCGCGGATCACCACCCGTTCGATCAGGTTCAGCGGTACGGTCGCCTGTTTCACGCCGCCTTCGTACAGGCAGAGATGCTTGCCCTGCTGCCGAAGTTCCAGCTCTTTGCGGTCGAGATAGAGTGTGCTCATGATTTACCCCACGTAGTAGAACAGAGTATCCTGCGGCGCCACCGCGATGCCTGTCACCTGGATCGCCATACGCGGATGGAGCCGCAGCAGGACGAAGCGGTCTTCGTCCGGGTCGATGACGGCTGCCACCCACCAGCAGCTCGGTCTGTTCGGCATCGGTCAAGTAGCATTCGAACACCGATTTCTGCCCGCCGGTGGCATAGTCGCGCAGAACATGCAGCGCCCGGCGCAGCCGTGCCCGCTCGCAGACGTCGTAGGCGGCGATATTCAGTGCTCGCTTTTTCATGAAGCACAGCATAACTGCTGGCTGGGGCAGTTGTATGGTTTGGCAAATTTGTGGCGTTTGCCGGGAGTCGATTGCGGCGTGGATTCCGCGAGGCCGCGGATGGGAGGAGGCCGGTTTCAGCGCTCTTTATGACACCCAGCGCTTGATCTTCGCAGGCAGTTCGGACAGATCGCCGCCGCAGCAGACGCGGATGCGCAGGTCGGCAGCGCGTTGGCGGTCGTAGTCATGGAATTGCTGATAGCTGACCACCATGGATCGTGCCTGCAGGCCGCCGAGCAGGTCGGTCAGGGTGTCCAGCTTGTAGAGAATGTCGGCGCCTTTGCCGGGTTCCCTCCCTGCCTGGTCGAAACGGGCGGTCTTGCATTCGATGATGTAGAGGCGGTTGTCGGCGAGAAAGGCGACATCCAGTTCGTTGGGGATGGTGTCGTTGCGGCCCTGCCGCTCCACTTCGAGCGAGCGGCCGACATCATGGATCGGCGTCGATCGTTTCAGGCTCAGGCAGAGGCCGTAGACATGATCTTCGAGCCAGCCGCCGTTGGCGTAAAAGCGCGCCGCTTCGTCGTGGAAATGGAGCCGGTTCTGTTCCAGCGTCAGGGTCTCTTCGGCGGCGAACAAATCGATCAGCTTCCGCCAATCGGGATGGTCGAGACTGGCGCGGCTGATCGGTTCGGATACCAGCGAGCGTTCCGCTGTCGCGGCTGCCCAGTTGAGCGTGCGCAGCGGCTGTTCGAAGTTCTTTACATAGCGGACCAGAGTTTCGGTCAGGCGGCGCCGGCTTTCCGGAACACCGAAGTCGGAGCCTTGGCGCTTCAGCGTGGCGCCATGGGCCTGCAGGAATTGGGGCAGGCGGATCTTGTCGGCCAGATCGAAGGCGGGGAGTTCGGCCGGGTGCATCCAGATGAGCCGGTCGCGTTCCGGGTGGACGTAGAAAATCGGCTGATCCATCGCCCGGAAGGCTTCATAGGCGGCAATGCTCATCGGTTTGGTGCCGCCGGTGGCGTTCAGTGCCACCCGCTCTTCTTCGTGTGCCGCCATCCAGTCCAATACCCGGTCGCGGATGTGTTGAATATCCCAAGCATCGGCGATCGGCCAGTGGCTAACCTCGATGCCCGTGGTGCGCAGCACGTCGGTCAGCCATTCGGCCTGCTGGTGCATGTCGGGACTGACGAGGAGCGTGACTGCGCGCGGGCGGGAGGTTGGATCCAGCGCCGGGGTGATGTTGGGAACCGCCTGGTTGGAGACCAAGGCCAGATGGATGTCGGGCTGTATGGCGTTCACCTCGGTTTTGGTTCAGGCTCGGCGTGTCGTCGGCGCTTCAGTCTGGCATCGAAATGCACTGCAGTCTGGCGGAGCGGATGTCGGATCGGTTCAGTTTCTGGTCATAGCCGACGCTGACATAGAGGGTGTCGGCCCGCATCTCTTCGGCCGCCATGAAAGCGCCCAGGCTCATCGGCGTCTTGCCGCCGGTGATCTCCACCGCGCACGGGGTGCAGCCTGCTCTGTGCATGGCGGTCAGCAGCTCGCGGGTCTTTTCCAGCGATTCGCTCGGGCTGTTGGGATCGTCGAGCTGGCGCGGCGGCAGCACCTCGATCCCCCTGCTTTCGGCGATCTCCATGACCTCGTCGGCGGCCTTCATCGATTGCGGCGTTGCCACTAGGCCGATGCAATTGGGTTTGAGTTGTTCGATTACCCACAGCGGCACTTCGGTCTTGCTGACGGTGAAGACGATGCCGCTCCACTGCCGCCCTGCCATGTCGGCGCCGACGGTGGGAAAGCGATTGGGCGTGAGCCAGCGCCGCAGTCGGTCACGGTTGAAATAGCCGACGGCGGCGCCCAAAATGGTGGCTGCCAGCATTAGGTTTCCCACGAGAATGCCGATCTGGTCGAGCGCGAGCCAGGTGGTATCGCTCCAGCCAAAAAGATTGTTCATGCTTCTACTCTGGCAACGATGAATTCTTCGAGGCGTGCGCGGCAGTGCCGCATCTGCTCGGCGCTCAGTTCGCGGCCGCGCAGCTGCGGCGTTAGATCGAGCGTCAGGTGTTGGTAGCGGGCGCCGCGGCGGCAGACTTCATACGCCAGATTGACCGGCAGCGAGCCGATCACCAGGTCGTCCGCGGCGATCTCTTCCAGCTGCAGATGAGGCAGCAGCCGGTCGAAGTGAATGCCTTCCTCTTCGGCCCAATCCAGCGCCGCCGGATGGCGGGTGATGAAAAAAACGGTCATGGAAGCCGAACTGGTATTTGCTGCGTCGTCGGCTGCGTCAGCTGTTCCTTCTGACGTTTCCCCCATGGATGCCGCACTCCTTCTTGGAGGCATTTTCCCACCACCAGCGGCCTTCGCGTTCGTGCTGGTGCGGCAGCGTCGGTCGGGTGCAGGGTTCGCAGCCGATGCTGCGGTAGCCGTGCCGGTGCAGCGCGTTGAAGGGGACTTCATAGGCTTCGATGTGGTCCCACACCTGCTGCGACGACCAGTTGACCAGCGGATTGAATTTGACGATCGGGTGCTCCGGCGTGGAAAAACCGTCTTCCTGCACTTCGAGCAGATCCTGGCGTGTTTCGATGCTTTGATCCCTGCGCTGTCCGGTGATCCAGGCATCGAGCGTGCGCAGCTTGCGTCGCAGCGGTTCGACTTTGCGGATGCCGCAGCACTCTTCGTGACCATCCTCGTAGAAACTGAACAGTCCTTTTTCGGTGACCAGCCGTTCGAGCGCGGCGTGATCGGGATAGAGCACTTCGATTTCGATCCGATAGTGCTTGCGCACCCGTTCGATGAAACGGTAGGTTTCGGCGTGGAGGCGGCCGGTGTCGAGGGTAAAGACCTTGACCGCCTTGTTCAGTCGATGCGCGATATCGATCAGGACGACATCTTCGGCACCGCTGAAGGAGATGGCGATGTGCTCGAAATGGGCGAAAGCACTTTTCAGAATGGCGCGCGGATTTTTGCCGGCGAGTTCGGATTGGAGCTGGGCGGCATCGGGAGTGGGCATCGGTGGGTCGGTTATCTGCTATGGAGCAGCCTATTATAGCCTGTTTGCCCGTGAGGACGATTTCGGGGTTTCACGATTGGGCAAAATAGTGCGCCAGGAAGCGGTCGAAAGGGAGCTTTTCGCTGGCCTCGATCTCCCGCTGTTTCTGCAGTGACTCTTGGGCGATGGACGTGAATTTCTGCGCTCGCGCCGGATCGAGGCGGTGGCTTTTGAACCACTGACGGTGCTGTTCGGAGATGCGCTGGGCAAAGGCGGCGAACGACTCTTGATTGGTGCGCATCTCCGCCAGCAAGCGTGCCGATGGTGTGCGTTCCGGGTCGCGGATCGCTTCGATCTGGGCGTCGAGGGCGGAGGCATACGGCGCACCGCTGCGATCGGTGTCGAGCATCTCGCAGATGCCGCGCATCGAGTCGGTCACTTCGAGCGCCCACTGCCGCAGCGGTATCGTGGTACCATTGCGCTGCAGCTCGAGCCCCGGATCGCGGCCGCGGTAGGCCACAGCGAGCAGATTGTCGCGAATGGCGCGCTGCTCGTCCGCTGCGATGAGCGGGCTCTTCTGAAACAGGCAGAACAGGAGCAGCGCCTCGATAAAATAGAGCGTGTCAGGCGTGAGGCCGAGCGGATCGAAGGCATTGATGTCGAGCGAACGGATCTCGACATAGCGAACACCTCGGCGTTTCAGTGCGAGCGTCGGTTTTTCTCCGGAATGGATCGGCTGTTTTGGGCGAACCGAGCTGTAGTATTCGTTCTCGATCTGCAGGATGTTGCTGTTGAGCTGGCGGTATTTGCCGTCGACTAGAACGCCGATCGCCTCGTAGGGAGGGTAGGGGGTTTCGATCGCTCGGGTGAGGCTTGCGACGTAGTCATCCAGGCTGTTGTAGGAGATGTGCAAAACCGCCTGAGTGCTGCTCTTGTAGCCGATATCGCTCATGCGGAACGATGTACCGTAGGGCTTGTAGAAGGTGTAGCGGTCGAATTCTTCGAAACAGTGGCACAGCTGTTTGCGCCGGGCGAGAAATGATTTGCAAATTGCCGGCGAAGCGCCGAAGAGATAAAGAATCAGCCAGTCGATGCGCTGCAGGTTGCGAAGCAGGTCGAAATAGCGGCTGGCGATGAAGTTTGGCCGCGGGTTCGCATCCTGTTCCTGCTCTTGCAGGAGGGACCACAGCTCGGTCGGCACCGAGTAGTTGAAGTGAGCGCCGGCAATCGACTGCATTGTCCTGCCGTAGCGGTAGGCCAGGCCGCGGCGGTAGATGTGTTTCATCCGGCCGACGTTCGATGATCCATAATCGGCGATCGGGACGCTGTCATCGGACGGAATGCCGCAGGGCATGCTGGTGGCAAGCAGCAGTTCGTTGTCGTCGAGGTTGTCATAAACGAACCGGTGGACATCGCATAGAAAATCGCGGGTGACCTGCAGATCCGGAAAGGCAGGGGTAATAAACTCCAGCAGGGCTTCGGAGTAGTCGGTGGTGATGTATGGATGGGTCAGGGCGGCACCCAGCGCCGCAGGATGGGGTGTCTGCGCAATCAACCCGTCATCGGTGATGCGCAGGCTCTCTTTTTCGAGACCTTTGAGTCCATGATTGAGAAGATGCTGTTTGCCGCTGTTAATCAGGCGGCTGATTCTTCGATCGAAGGTGCGGGGCATGAATCAGGAATCAGGAATCAGGAAACAGGGCGTTGCTTCCTGTTTTTCGGAGCTGGAAGGTTGTCGATGTTCTGGTACGACGATGTATAAGTTTCTAGCATGAGATGTAGGTCGCATTAGGTGCGCTTTTTTACCGATGTATCAAGTTTCCACTAGCTTATGCGCGCACCGTAATCCGACAATGTGTTGACAGTTATTTATGCATCAATATATCAGCGATGTGCCGCGTTATTCGATCACCGCATTTTCGCAGGTTTGGGTTTGCTCGAAGCGGTAGCCGAGCTGCAAACAGTGATTCAGCCACTTTTCCAGGAAATAATTGAGTGTCCATTTATAATCCATGATTTCGTCGCAGCGCTCAGTCTGCTTGAACGCGTGTTCGATGTGAGGGCGGTTGTGGTCCGCAAGGACCTCGGCTGTTTCCGCATCCAGATAAGCCCGGATTTTCACGGCCGGCTCGAGGAAAGCATCCATCCGGTCTCCGAAACAGTGCGTTAATTCCAGGGTCAGGGTGTACGGGGTTTTCTCGATCATGCGGAAATGCAGTATCGGCTTTCCCGCCGGACTGGCAATCGCTGACTCGTCGATGCGGTGCAGATCCGGGATCAATCGCAATAGCTTGTAATAGTTCGACTCGCAGAGCGTGTGCAGACAGAACGATTTGTTGACCGGGTTCAGCGCGCTCATTGGGTGGAATTCGTTATGGGAGTGAGCGGTTCGAGATGTCGCGTAAAAAGCAGGCGTCGCGCAGGCATCGTCATTTCGGGGGCGTTTGATTTTCCTGATAACAAGCAGAGGCGCTCGATGTTTCCCACAAAGCCACCTTGCGGATTTGATAGCCGTGGTTCTTGATATGAAGATAAATCATCTTTGCCAGCGCTTCTGCCGTCGGGTGTTCGTCCATCGTTAGAAAGCGTTCGTTTGCCGCCTCCAGGATCGGGCAGAGCGGGTCGTCTTTGTGCAGCAATAAATTATGATCCAGCTGTTTATGGATGAACCCCGCGGCGACCTGCTTGATTTCCGAAAAATCACAGACCATGCCCTGTTCATCCAGCTGTTCCGCTGTGATCGTGATCGCTGCGGTTGCGCTGTGACCATGCAGGTGACGGCATTTTCCCGGATGATGCATCAAGCGGTGGCCATAGCAAAAATGGACTTCTTTGGTAATCGTATACATGGGGTCGTTGGGTCGAGGCCCGTCATCATTCGGCAAAAGCACGGCAGATTTGCGGAGTGGCGGTTTGCGATGTTCTGCCGCCCTCTCTGCACGATGCCGGATGCTGCGCTGATGTTTGGGGCTGTTGGCTGGGAATCCGTGTTCAGTTTGCCTTGATGCCCTTGATCGACGCCGCAACTTCATACGTTTTGTCTTCCGCGGCGGTGCTGCGCGTCACTTCGATAAAGGCCGTCATGGGCTGTGCGCCGGTTTGGTCGAGACTCAGGCGTATTTCCAGCGCTTTTCCCGTTTCGATGGCGCGGTCCGTTTTGAACAGTATATCCGCTCCGTCGAGGTGAAGACAGGCGCCGGGGAATGCCTGGTCAGAGCCAACCAGCTTGTATGTCATCGTACATTCTGTTTCAGTTCCGAATCCCATTCTTTTTTCTGATGTAAAATGCGTTTGTGAAGAACATTATACCCGATCATCTGCAAACACTGGATATCGAACATTCGGTGTGGGAGCGCTTTTTTATGGTCGCCCCGCTGGTTTTGGTGGGGACCCGGGAAGCCGATGGCGGCTTCGATCTGGCGCCTAAGCATATGGCCATGCCGATGAGCTGGCAGAACTATTACGGTTTCGTCTGCGCGCCGCACCACAGGACCTATCAGAACGTGCAGCGCGAGGGCGGGTTTACTGTCAGTTTTCCGTCTCCGCAGCAGATCGTATTGACCAGTCTTGCGGCCGATGCGCGCACGGAGGATGGCAGTAAGCCCGCGTTGTTGGCGTTGCCGACCTTTCCGGCTGCCGTGATCGATGGCGTCCTGGTGAAGGATGCCTATCTCTATCTGGAGTGTGAGCTGGATCGAATCGTCGATGATCTGGGCGACAACAGCCTGATCATCGGCCGCATCGTTGCCGCCCATGTCGATCGCGATGCAATGCGCTCCGCCGAGCGGGACGATCAGGATCTGATCCATGGCGCGCCGCTATTGGCTTATCTTTATCCGGGCCGGTTTGCAACGATCGATGAGAGCTTGTCGTTTCCGTTCCCGAGCGGCTTCTCTCGCTAAGCGGCGATCATGGTGGTTCATCCGATCCACGCCTATCTGGGTGATCATCTTGAGGAGATGACCGCATTGCTGGAGCAGATGGCGCGGATCGAGACCCCTTCACTCGACCCGGATGCGCAGGCGCCGATGCTGCAGCTGCTGACGGAAGAACTCAACTCAGTGGATTTCGAGGTTCGGCTGATTCGCGGCAAGCGCTCCGGCGGCCATCTGTTTGCACGGCCCAAACGACGTTTGCGGGACCGTCCGGCCCAATTGCTGTTGGGCCATTGCGACACCGTATGGCCGGTCGGCACCCTGCACACGATGCCGCTGATCATCGATCATGGCATAATGAAGGGACCGGGTGTGTACGATATGAAAGCCGGTCTGGTGCAGATGATCTATGTGCTGAAAACCTTGCGTGATCTCGGTCTGGAGCCGCCGTTGACGCCGTTGGTGTTCATCAATTCGGACGAGGAGGTCGGCAGTCGGGAGTCGACCCGGACCATTCGCAGGCTGGCGCGCATGGTCAGTCGCTGCTTCGTGCTCGAACCGTCGCTGGATATCGACGGCAAACTCAAGACCGCGCGCAAAGGCGTCGGGCGTTTTACCGTCACCATTCGGGGCAAGGCGGCGCATGCGGGGCTCAATCCCGAGGCCGGAGCCAGTGCGATCCTCGAGCTTTCGCATGTGATTCAGAAATTGTTCGGCTTGAATGATCCGGAAAAAGGCGTTACCGTGAATGTCGGCATGATCGATGGCGGCCTGCGTGCCAATGTCATCGCGCCGCAAAGCAGTGCGCTGGTCGACGTGCGGGTACTGACCCGGGAGGATGCCCACCGCATCGAAGAGGCGATTCTGAATCTCGAAGCGGAAACGCCCGGTGTCACCCTGGAGATCGAAGGGCGCATCGGGCGGCCGCCGATGGAGCGAACGCCTGCCAACCGGGCGTTGTGGAACATGGCGCTGGAGTTGGCGCACAGACTCGATCTGCCACTTCAGGAAGGGGTTGCCGGCGGCGCTTCGGATGGCAATACCACCAGCCTTTTTACGGCAACCTTGGACGGATTGGGTGCGGTTGGAGACGGTGCGC
>Ga0114931_10003572_pt1 | contig 19638 bp, 17 predicted proteins | sample 2SBtaG_FD_89579 | JGI IMG/M metagenome (GOLD analysis project Ga0114931, IMG submission 89579) | Deep subsurface microbial communities from Kolumbo volcano to uncover new lineages of life (NeLLi) - 2SBTROV14_V59a metaG | ecosystem: Environmental > Aquatic > Marine > Volcanic | place: Kolumbo...
AGGCGCTCGGCGTCGTCCAGGGTGTCGTCGAAGGCGTCGACGTCGGTGGTCGCCGACGCGCCCTCGCGCCAACCCAGGGTGGTGCCTCCGAGATCGAAGATCTCGTCGGCGTCGGGAACCTCGCTACGCAGGTGATGGAGTTCCCGCCGGAGGTTGGTGCGGGCCTGGCCGTCCTCGGAGTCGGGCCAGAACAGGTAGGCGAGCTGCTCCCGGTCGACGGTCTCGAGGCGGTGGAGGACGAGGTAGGCGAGCAGGGCGCGGCGCCGCGTCGATGGGAGCGTGACCCGGTGCCCGTCGCCGTGAACGATGCATACGTTGCCCAGCAGTTCGATACGAAGTCGAGACTGCGACACCGTCGGCCTCCCGAGGTCCGCGTGGCCCCGCTGCAGGGCGCAGGAGTGCTTGTTGCGGTTCGTCGGTCGTCTCAGCATGGGCGAGGTGCCCGTGCATGTCAAGGAGCCGCCGGCCGCGCCGGGTCGTTAGAATGGCGCGGGCCGCCTTCGGCCGCCCGTGGAGGAGCATGTCGGGAAACGAAGCCGTGGTGGAGGTCGCTTCGCTCGCGAAGCGATACGGGGGGGTCCACGCCGTGGCCGGCGTCAGCTTCGAGGTGCGTCGCGGCGAGTTCTTCGGCGTGCTGGGGCCCAACGGCGCCGGCAAGTCGACGCTGATGCGCATGATCTACCAGGTCACCCCGGCCACCTCCGGCGAGCTGCGCGTGCTGGGGATGCCTGCCGGCGAGCGCGCCCGCAGCATCAAGCAGCGCCTGGGCGTGGTGCCGCAGATGGACAACCTGGACACCGAGCTGCGCGTCATCGACAACCTGCTGATCTACGCCCGCTTCAACGGCATCGCGGGGGGACGCGCCAGGAAGAGGGCCGAGGAGCTGCTGGGCTTCGCCGACCTCGTCGAGAAGCGCAACGTCATGGTCGACGAGCTCTCGGGCGGCATGAAGCGCCGGTTGACGCTGGCGCGTGGGCTGATGAACGACCCCGAGATCGTGGTGCTCGACGAGCCCACGACCGGCCTCGACCCCCAGGTGCGGCTCAACCTCTGGAACAAGCTGGAGGAGCTGCGGTCGCAGGGGAAGACGCTGCTGATGAGTACGCACTACATGGACGAAGCGGAGCGGCTGTGCGACCGGCTGGTGATCATGGACCACGGCACCGTGATCGCGGAGGGCGCGCCGCAGGCGCTGATCCGCGATCACCTGCCGCCGTTCGTCGTCGAGGCGCGTGCCGAGGCGGGGGAGGGCCAGTCGCTCGAGGACGCCGCGGCGCGGCTCGGCCTGGAGGCGGTGCGAAGCGGCGACCGTGTCAGCGTGTTCGTGGCCGATGCGGACGAGGCGCTGGGGAGCCTGCGCGAGCAGGGCTGGCGGCTCGAGCGCGCGTTCGTCCGGCCCGCCAACCTCGAGGACGTGTTCCTCGAGCTCACCGGTCGGGCGTTGCGGGAGTGAGCCGGTGAGACCGACCCGCATGATCGACCTCCGGAGCGCGGCGCGCGTGTGGCAGCGCAACCTGTGGGTGTACCGGGACCGCTGGTACTACGGGCTGCTGCCCAACTTCTTCGAGCCGCTGTTCTACCTGCTGGGCCTCGGGGTCGGGCTCGGGTACTACGTCAGCAGCGGCGGGCAGTTCGGCCAGGACTACCTCACGTACATCGCTCCGGGACTGGTGGCTGCCTCGGCCATGAACGGCGCGGCGTTCGAGACCACCTACAACGTGTTCGTCAAGCTGCATTTCGGCAAGCTCTACGACGCCATGGTGACCACACGGGTCAACATGGAGGACGTGGCGGTGGGGGAGTGGTGGTGGGCGGTGACCCGCTCGCTGATCTACGGCGGCATCTTCCTGCTCATCACGTTGTTCTTCGACACGCCGCTGACCTGGCGGCTGCTGCTCGCCGTTCCCGCGATCGCCCTGGTGGGCTACTGCTTCAGCGCGATCGGCCTGGCCTTCACGTCGGTGATCCACATCATCGACGTCTTCTCGTACTTCTTCACGCTGTTCATCACGCCGTCGTTCCTGTTCTCGGGGATCTTCTTCCCGGTGCAGGACCGCTTCCCGGCGGCACTGGTGTGGGTGGCGCAGGCGACGCCGCTGTACCGCGCCGTGCGGCTCGTACGCTGGATCGTCAACGGCCAGTGGCAGGGGTTGGGCTACGACGTGGCCTACCTGCTGGTGGTGGGGACGGTACTCGGAGCGTTCGCGGTGTGGCGTATGCAGCGTCGCGTCATCCGCTGAGCGCGCGCATCGACCGGCGTCCGGCGCGGCCTCGAAGAACCGCGAGGTCAGCTCGGCCTCGTAGACGACGGCCCCTTCCTGCTCGAAGCGGAAGGGGTAGCGGCTGACCAGGCGGGTGGCGCCGCGGCCGGCAGCCGCACGGTGATGGTGCTGCCCCGACCCGGCTCGCTTTCCGCGGCGATGGTGCCGCCGTGTGCCTCCACCAGCGAGCGGGCGATCGGGAGCCCAAGGCCGGACCCGGTGCCGGAGCCGCCGGCGGAGCGGGAGGCGTCCACGCGGTAGAAGCGCTCGAAGATGTGGGGCAGGGCGTCGGCGGGGATGCCCGCGCCGTCGTCCGCGACGGTCAGCTCGACGTTCGTGCCTTCCCGGCGCGCGCCAAGGCGCACGTGACCGCCGGAGGCTGTGTGCTGGAGGGCGTTGCCGACGAGGTTGGCGAGCACCTGGCGTATGCGGCTGGGGTCGACCTCGAGCAATATCGGTGGGTCCTCGACCGCCAGCTCGAGCGCGACGCCCACCTGCTCGGCCAACGGCGTGAAGGCCTGGCGCGCGGCCTGCAACAGGTCGGTGGCGCTCACCGTCTCATGCTGCAGGCGGAGCCTGCCGGCGTCCGCCATGGACAGCGTACGGAGATCTTCCACCAGTTTCTGCAGCTGCAGGGCCTCACCGTACATGGTGTCGATCGTCCCGGCGTCTGCGTCGAGCACGCCCTCGCGGATCCCTTCCAGGTAGCCCGTGAGCACCGAGAGCGGGGTGCGCAGGTCGTGTGCGATGTCCGCCGTCATCTGCTCGCGAAGGCGCTGACCCCGCGCCACGTCGCTGCTCATGTCGTTGAACGCCTGCGCCATCTCGCCGAGCTCGTCCCGCGAACGGATCGGCACGGACTGCTCGAGTGCGCCCTCCCGCATCTTGCGGATGGCACTCGTGAGGTCGCGGATGGGGCGGGTCAGCAGCTGCGTGGCGAAGACCCCGATCACCAGCGCGAACGCGGCGGCGGCGATCGCAGCGTAGAAGATCGCCTGGCCGGTCTTGTGCAGGTAGATGCGCTCTTGCGCCACCAGCTCGCGAGGTGCGTCGAAGGTCACCGTGCCGATGCGCATGCCGTCGAGCATGACCGGCGTGCTGCGGGCGATCACGCGAGCGGGGATGGTCGCACCCAGGTGCCACCGATGGTTCCCGATGACGGTCACGCCCCGCACATCGGTCAGCGCGAACGGGTTCCGCCTCTCGAAGCGGTCGCTGGCCGCACTGTCGGCCCCGAGGAGGAGCGTGCCCGGGGCGCGTGCGGACAGGCCTGGAGCGGGGGCGCCGGGGGCCGGCGCGCCTGGAGCCGGCGGGCCCACGCCGCCTCCGGTCGGCGTGGCGTCGGGCCGCGCGTGGTCGCCGCCGGGGACGCCCAGGATGCGGTAGACCTCGCGCTGCAACGCCGCCTCCGCGCCCACCCAGCTCCCGTGGTCCTGGTAGTAGCTGACGGCGGCGTCGATGAAGGCGTTGCGGGTCTGCTCCAGCCGGAAGGTGTCGAACTGGCGGTGCGTGATCCAGCGCGCGCTGACGCCCACCAACGCCACCGCGAGCACGCTGGTGGCGACGATGATGAGCGTGAGCTTGGTGCGGATCGACCGCACGCGCTAGGCCTCGGGCCGGAAGCGATAGCCGACCCCGAACACCGTTTCCACGTACCGTGGGTGTCGCGGGTCGCGCTCCAGCTTCTTGCGCAGGTTGCGGACGTGGGCGTCGATGGTGCGCTCCACGCGTTCCGGGCTCTCGCCCGGCAGACGGTCGATGAGGTCGGTGCGGCTGAACACCCTGCCCGGGGCGCCCATCATGGTGGCGAGGAGATCGAACTCCGAGGGCGTCAGGTCCACGAAGTGCCCGTCGACGCGAACGGTGTGGCGGCCGCGGTCGAGCTCGACATCGCCCACGCGCAGGTGCTCCTCGTCGCGTTCGCGCTGGTCGTAGCGCCGCAGGACGGCACGCATGCGCGCGTTCAGCTCCGCCATGCCGAACGGCTTGGTGACGTAGTCGTCCGCTCCGAGCTCGAGACCGGCGACCTTGTCGGCCTCCTCGACCCGCGCCGTCAGGAGGATGATCGGCGTGTCGGACTCACGGCGGTAGGTTCGGATGAACTCCAGCCCGTCCATCTCCGGCATCATCACGTCGAGCAGGATGATGTCCGGTCTGGCGTGGCGGGCGGTGAAGAGTGCATTGCGTCCGTTGTCGGCCACCACGGTGCGGTAGCCCTGCTTGCCCAGGTACTCCTGCAGCAGGCGCGTGAGGCTGAGCTTGTCGTCGACGATGAGCACCGTCTTGGTCATGATTCCCACCCGACTGCCGCGGGCGAACTCCACCCCGATGCTACGGCCGTCGTGTTGACGAGATGTGCAGGTGGGATGCACTGCTTGCAGGGGCCGGATGGGCGGGACGGCGACGCGACGCGTCCCGCGCGAGTCCTCCGGGCACCCCGCGTCGGAGCCGGGCGCCCCCCGGCCCGTGTACGATGACGACCATGACTGCCGGACCCGAGGGCGAAAACGCGCACGGCGGCCCGTCGCCGCTCCGCGCGCACGCCGAGCACCTCGATCGCTTCGACCCCCTCGCGCGCTACCGAGGAGAGTTCGTGTTCGACGACGCCCCGCGCATCTACCTCGACGGCAACTCGCTCGGCCGCCTGCCAGGGCGCACCGCCGAACGCCTGGCGGCCGCGGTGCACGAGGAGTGGGGGCGACAGCTCATCGCCAGCTGGGGCCGCGGATGGGTCGACGCGCCCCGCCGGCTCGGCGAGCGCCTGGCCCCGCTGATCGGCGCCGCGCCGGGCCAGGTGGTGGTGAGCGACAGCACCACCGTCAACCTCTACAAGCTCGCCGGCGCCGCCCTCGACGCCCGTCCGGATCGCCCGAAGGTGGTGACGGACGCGCTGAACTTCCCGTCGGACCTCTACACCTTGCAGAGCGTCGTGCGCGGTGCGCGCGAAGGTGCCTCGCTGCAGGTGGTGCCTGCCCGCGCCGACGACCCGACGCCGGACCTGCCCGCGTTGACGGCGGCCGTCGACGAGACGACCGCCCTGGTGGTGCTGTCGCACGTGACCTTCAAGAGCGGCTACCTGCACGATGCCGAGGCGGTCGCCGCGCGGGCGCGCGAGGTCGGCGCGTGGGTGCTCTGGGACCTGAGCCACTCGGTCGGCGTCGTGCCCATCGAGCTCGACGCCTGGGGCGCGGAGCTGGCCGTGGGGTGCACCTACAAGTACCTCAACGGAGGACCGGGCGCCCCCGCCTTCCTCTATGTGCGCCGGGATCTCCAGGACCGGCTGCGCTCGCCGGTCGAGGGCTGGTTCGGGCGCAGGGCTCCGTTCGGATTCGATCTGGACTTCGATCCCGCCGATGGGGTCGGGCGCTTCCTGGTGGGAACGCCTCCGGTGCTGTCGATGCTGGCCATCGAGGCGGGGCTGAACCCCCTGGAGGAGGCGGGGCTGGCGGCGGTGCGCGAGAAGTCCGTGAGGTTGACGCGCCTGCTGGTCGAGCTCTACGACGCGCGGCTGGCGCGCCTCGGGTTCGCGCTGGGGAGCCCGCGCGACGAGCGGCGGCGGGGCTCGCACGTGAGCCTGCGTCACCCCGACGGCTACCGCATCAACCGTGCGCTGATCGATGCCGGGGTCGTACCGGACTTCCGCGAGCCCGACACCCTCCGCTTCGGTCTGGCCCCGCTCTACACCCGGTTCGTGGACGTGTGGGAGGCCGTCGAGCGTCTGGTTGCGATCGTCGAGGGAGGTAGCCATCACGGCTACGACGACCGGCGCTCGGCCGTGACCTGAATTCGACGGCGCGGCGGTCGGGCCGGTGTCCGGTCGCGGAGGGAAGGCCGGACCGTCGGGCGTACGCGGACGCGCCCTGCGGCTGCGGTACAACCCCAGAACGCCGGCCCCTGCACAGGCCCCGTGGTTCATCCTGGGGGAGCCGCCCGGTGGCTGGCGATGCCCGTCCCCCGCGGACGTGGGCGCAGCGCGACCGCAGCGACGAGGAGGACGCCATGGACCTGCACGGAGTGAATCCCATCTTGCCGACGCCGTTCTCGGACGATGGTGGGTTGGATGGGGCGAGTCTGGAGCGGTTGATCGACTTCCAGGTGGCGGTGGGGGTGGATGGGGTGGCGATCCTGGGGTTCCTGGGGGAGGCGCACAAGCTGTCGGAGGCGGAGCGGGGGGAGGTGATCCGCACGGTGGTCGGGCGCGTGGCGGGGAGGTTCCCGGTGTGGGTGGGGGTGCGCGCGTTGGGCACGGCGGGCGCGGTGGAGCAGGCGCGGGCGGCGCAGGCGTTGGGGGCGGGCGCGGTGTTCGTCGCGCCGATCGCGCCGCAGTCCGACGCGGCGCTGTACGAGCACTTCCGGGCGGTGGCGGAGGCGGTGGAGGTGCCGGTGATCGTGCACGACTACCCGGCGTCGTTCGGGATCACGGTGTCCGCGGAGTTGGTGGCGCGCCTGGCGAACGAGGGGGTGGCGCGTTACATCAAGTTGGAGGATCCGCCGGTGCTGCCGAAGTTGTCGCGCATCCTGGAGTTGACCCATGGCGGGATCGGGGTGTTCGGCGGGTTGGGTGGGGAGTACTTCCTGGAGGAGCTGCAGCGCGGCGCGCATGGCATCATGACGGGCTTCGCGTTCCCGGAGGTGCTGGTGAGGATCTACCGGCAGTTCGTGGGTGGGGACGTGGCGGGCGCGGCGCGCACCTTCGATCGGTTCCTGCCGCTCATCCGTTACGAGTTCCAGCCGAAGATCGGGCTGGCCATGCGCAAGCATGTGTACCACCGGCGCGGGGTGTTCACCTCGACGTTCATCCGTCCGCCGGGCATGGCGTTGGACGAGGTGAGTCGCGAGGAGCTGGAGGGCCTCATCGCCCGCGTCGGCCTCGACCTCACCCCCGGCCACCACGAGCTCCCGTGAGCATGCCGCTCGAGGTCGACGAGGCGCGCATCCGCCGGCGCATCGAGCGCCTGGCGTCGTTCACCGAGCCCGACCGGCCCTACACCCGGCGCGCCTTCACCGCTTCCTACCTGCAGGCGCGGGCGTGGCTCGCCGACGAGTTCCGCGCCGCGGGTCTCGCGCCCGCGGTCGATGCTGGCGGCAACCTGGTGGGACGCCGCCCCGGCAGGCGCCCGGGAACCCGGGCGCTGGCGGCGGGCTCGCACATCGACACGGTGGCGGGCGGCGGCCGCTTCGACGGGGTCGCCGGGGTGGTGGCTGCGCTCGAAGCCGCGCAGGTGCTGCACGAGCAGGGGGTCGCGTTGGACCATCCTCTCGCCGTCTACGACTTCCTGTCCGAGGAGCCCAGCGACTACGGCGCGTCCTGCGTGGGCAGCAGCGCGCTGGCGGGAACGTTGACGCCGGCTTCGCTCGCCGGCACGGAGCCGGGTGGGGAGGCGCTGGCGGCCGCGCTCGCCCGCATGGGCGGCGACCCGCGCGCGTTGGGTGCACCGCTCGCCGACGCGGCCGAGCTGGCCGCCTTCCTGGAGCTGCATATCGAGCAGGGCCCCGTGCTCGAGCGCGAGCGGACCCCGATCGGCGTGGTGGAGGGCATCGTGGCCATCCAGCGCATGGACGTGACGCTGCGGGGGAAGGCCGGCCACGCGGGCACCACGCCCATGGCCCTCCGTCGCGACGCGCTGGTCGGCGCCGCAGGGCTCGTGCAGGACGTCTGGGAACGTGCGCGGGAGCGCGCTTCCGCGCACGAGGGAGGCGGCGGCTTCGTCGCCACCGTGGGGCGGCTGGAGGTCGTTCCCAACGGCGCGAACGTCGTCCCCGGGGAGGTGCGGCTGGTGGTGGAGGCGCGCTCGCTCGACGCCGGCGAGGTGGAGGCCTTCCTGGCAGAGACGCGCCGGCGGGCCGGCGCGCGCGCCGAGGCGCTCGGGCTCGAGCTCGAGGCCGTCGTCACGAGCACGGCGCCGGCCGTGCAGAGCGATTCTCGCCTCGTCGCGGCGCTGGAAGCCGCCTGCGAAGGGCGTGGGCTCCGCTTCCGGCGCCTGTCGAGCGGCGCCGGGCACGACTCCATGGAGCTGGCCCACGTATGTCCGGTGGCGATGCTGTTCGTGCCCTGCAAGGACGGCTTGAGCCACCATCCCGACGAGCACGCCGAGACGGGCGACATCGCCGCAGGTGCGGCGGTCCTACTGGACGCGCTGCAGCGGCTCGACGCGACGCTGTAGCGCAAGCGAACACGAAACCACCGACCGAGAAGGAGGTACGGCATGGATCTGGGTCTCGAGGGGCGTAGGGCGTTGGTGTTGGCGGGCACGTCGGGGCTGGGGTTGGCGACGGCGCGGGCGTTGGCGGGGGAGGGCGCGCTGGTGGCGTTGTGCGGGCGGGACGCGGTTCGCGCCGAGCGGGCCGCACGCGAGGTGGCGGAGGGGACCGGTGGGCGCGTGGTGGGCCTGCAGGCCGACGTCAGCGACGCCGCGCAGGTCGAGCACGTGGTGGGGGACGCGGCGGGCGCGCTGGGCGGGCTGGACATCCTGGTGACCAACGCCGGCGGCCCGCCGCCCGGCACCTTCGAGGCACTGGACGACGAGGCCTGGGCACGTGCCGTCGATCTCACGTTGATGAGCGTGGTGCGCAGCGTGCGCGCCGCGCTGCCGCACCTGGAGCGCTCGCAGGGCGGGGCGGTGCTGGCATTGGCGAGTTCCAGCGTGAAGGCGCCGATCGGCAACCTGACGCTCAGCAACGTGCTGCGCCCGGCGGTGCAGGCGCTGATGAAGACGCTGTCGCTGGAGCTGGCGGGGCGCGGCATCCGCGTGAACACGTTGTCTCCCGGCAGGGTGCTCACGCCGCGCATCACGCAGCTCGACCAGGCCCGCGCGAAGCGTGAGGGCAGCACCCTGGACGCGGTGCGCGAGGCGTCGGTGAAGGCCATCCCGCTCGGGAGGCTGGGCGACCCCGACGAGTTCGGGATGGTCGCGGCGTTCCTCGTCAGCGACGCCGCCTCCTACATGACCGGCAGCTCCATCCTCGTCGACGGCGGCATGGTTCGCTGCCTGTAACGTTGGCGGCGCGGACTCGGGCGCGCGGCGCGTACCGCCTCCCGGACGGCGTGGCGACAGGGCCGGGTGGTAGGTTGTTCCGAACGCGAAGGACGCGTAGGGCGACCCCTGGCCGCCCACGATCCAGGAGGCCGTCATGACGCAACCCGCCCTCGACGCATCCGCAGATTGGCACGCCCTCGCGCAGGACGTCACGGACGATGTCGTCCGCTGGCGCCGCCATCTGCACCGGCACCCCGAGCTCTCCTTCGATGAGCACGAGACCGCCGACTTCGTGCAGCACACGCTGGAGGGCTTCGGCGGCTTCGAGATCACCCGCCCGACGCCCACCAGCGTGGTCGCCACGCTGGTGGGAGGCCGGTCGGGGCCGTGCGTGGCCGTGCGGGCGGACATGGACGCGCTGCCGATCGACGAGCTGAGCGGCGAGCCGTTCGCCTCGGAGCGTCCGGGCGTGATGCACGCCTGCGGCCACGACGGGCACACCGCCATCCTGCTCGGCGTGGCACGCATCCTGAGCGAGCGGCGCGAGCAGTTGAAGGGGGAGCTGCGCTTCCTGTTCCAACACGCCGAGGAGCTGTTCCCCGGGGGCGCGCAGCAGCTCGTCGACGAGGGCGTGCTCGACGACGTGGAGACGGTCCTGGGGCTGCACCTGATGGCGCCGTTCGAGAGCGGGGCGCTGCTGTTGCGGGCGGGCCCCGGCATGGCCGCGCCGGACACCTTCGACATCACGGTGATCGGACGGGGCGGGCACGCCGCCATGCCAGACACCGCGGTCGACCCCGTCGCCATCGGCGCCCAGATCGTGACCAACCTGCAGCACCTGGTGGCGCGGGTGGTCGACCCGGTCGAACCTCTGGTGGTGTCGGTCACCCGCTTCCATGCCGGCACGGCCGACAACGTCATCCCCGAACGGGCCGAGCTGGGGGGCACGGTCAGGAGCTTCGACGCCGAGTTGCGCGCCCGCATGCCCGCGCTGATGGAGCGCGTCGTGAAGGGTATCACCGAGGCCCACGGCGCCGAGTACGCCTTCGCGTACCACGAGGGCTACCGGCCGCTGGTCAACGACGAAGGCGTCACCGAGAAGCTGCGCAGCGCCTTCCAGGGCACGTTCGGCGAGGACCGCGTGTTCACGCCGCCGCGCATCATGGGCGGCGAGGACTTCTCGGCCTACCTGGCGGCCAAGCCGGGGACGTTCTTCTTCGTCGGCGCCAGGCCCCAGGGCGTCGAGGTCGCCTACCCGCACCACCACCCTCGCTTCGCGATCGACGAGGGGGCGCTGGCCGTAGGGGTCGAGGCGTTCCTGACGGCGATCGAGGCGGTCGCCGAGGGCTGAAGCGGGTGCCCGGCGGCGCGAACGAGCTGGCGGACGCAAGGGGGGGGGGTTGTGGAAGGACGGGCGCGGAACCAAGGGCTACCATGAGCCGTATGGACGATCGCGGATGGGGACAGGGTCGGCGGAAGCTCGTGCAGGCCCTAGGGGCAGGTCTGCTGGGCACCGTCATGGGACTGGGAGCGGCCCGGGCCGCAGGGACGACGTCCGCGGCGCCGGCCGCTGGCATGCATCCCGGGGCGGATCAACCGGTGGTCTTGTACGGACCCGACGGGCGTGCGCTGCCTGCGTTCCGGGAGAACGATCCCGGCAACGTCCGGACCGTAGGCAGGAGCGCCGCAACCGCGTATGCGCAGCACAACGTCGACGTGCGCACGGCGCAGACCGTCCGACGCGCGCCTTCGAGGACGGGGATCTGGGTCCAGGTCGAGCGCGGCGAGATCCGCGTGAGGACCGATGGAGGCGACGCAACGGCGACCGTGGGCGAGGTGATCGGAGCGGGCTTCGCCGAGCGCTACGACGTCGACAGCCTCAGCGTCATCGGCAACGGCGCCAGCGCCGTCGTGCAGACGTGGAGTGAGTGATGCGCCAGTTCGCGAGCGTCACCGGGCGCACGTCCGACGTCCCCCACGCGCCTCGCGCGCACGACCTCACGATGATCACGACCTTCCAGCCGGGTCACGGCTGGACCGTCGCGAATGCGTTCCAGAGCAACCTCGATGATGGCTCCGACTTCGTTCTCGGCTCGCAGAGCGCGTGGTTCACGCAGCCCAGCGGAGGCCTGCCGGCGTGGATCGAGCGCAGCGGCCTGGACCTCGACCTGAGCGGTCGCATCGTGCGGCTGTGGCTCCGCGTCGAGGGCGACCTCGGCGGGCTCGGGGATATCACGTTCTACGCCGGGGACGAGGGCTTCGCGAACTACTACAAGTGGCCGGTGGAGACCAGCCCATCGCCACCGGACGAGTATCTCCAAGCGGGCGAGGGCTGGGTCGTCATCGACCTCGGCTTCGCCGATGCCGTCGCCGTCGGCACGCCTCGCCGGGAATCCGTCGAGGCTCTGCGCATCCGCGTCGACGCTCCCGTCGGGGGTGACACCACCCTCCACGTCAACGGCGTCGCTTCGTACCCCGAGCCCGCCGACTGGCCCGAAGGGGTCGTTAGTCTGGCGTTCGACGACGGCTGGAGGGACGCGTACGAGCATGCACGCCCCATCCTCGATGCCTTCGGTTTTCCGGGGACGGCCTATGTGATCCGCGAGCTGATCGGCCAACGGCAGCGGCTGACCCTCGAGCAACTCCACCGCCTGGAGGACTTCTCGGGCTGGGAGGTTGCCGGGCACAGTGATCGACTCGCCGTGCACAACGCACGCTGGACCAACATCAGCCCGGAGGCGCTGGCCGACGACATCGAGCACCTACAGGGTTGGCTGCGGGGCGAGGGGTTCCGAGGAGCCAACCACTGCGCGTATCCTGGCGGCGCCTTCAACGACACGGTCCTGCAGACGACGCGTCGCTACTGGCGCGCGGCCCGTACGATCATCCAGTCCACCACCGAGGTGACGACGCCACCCAACCCCCTGAAGCTGAGGTCGTGGAGCATGGTGGATGTGGCGTCGCCTCGGGACCTCATCGAGCGCATCGACCGTGCGCGGGTCGGCAAGCAGTGGTGCATCCTCACGTTCCATCACGTCGTTGCCTCGGACACCGTGAATACGGACTACGCCATCCAGGACTTTCGATCGGTCGTCGAGCACATCCACGCTACCGGGATGCCGGTTCGCACGGTTGGCGACGTCCTCGGGATCTGAGTCGGTCGATCGGATGGGCGGCTCCCGGGCGAGTTCCGAACGTGGCCGTCTTCACAGGAACCGGAAAAGCGCCCGGCTTCTTCGCCCAGCCGGTGGGGCGCGCCATCGAAAGCGGGCCGATCGGCGGCGAGGGGGACGTGGTGCGCACCGACGAGGCGGGGATGTGGCGGGGAGACCACCTCGCCCGCGCGCGGGCGGTGGAGGCGCTGTCCCGGTCACGGCGCGGTCGCGGCGAACGGTACGTCGGCCCCGGTACCGGGGGTCGACCCGGTAGGATCGCGGCGTGCCCACGTCCGATCCTTCGGTCGTTGCCATCGCGTCCTTGCTGCGACGCCTGGTTCCGGCCTACGCCCCCACGCCGCTACGCGACCTGCCGCGCCTGGCGTCGAGGCTGGGCGTCGCCCGGGTCCTGGCCAAGGACGAGAGCGTCCGCGCGCTGGGGAGCTTCAAGTCGCTCGGAGGCACCTATGCCGGCCTGCGGGCGCTCGCTCGGGCAGCCGGCGAGGGCGTCCGGACGGTCGAAGCGCTGCGCGGCAGGGACCTGCCCGCTCTGCTCTGCGCCAGCGACGGCAACCACGGCCTCGCCGTAGCTCTGGCCGCACGGCTCGCGGGCGCGACCGCGACGGTCTTCCTCCACGAGAGCGTCCCTCCGGTCCGGGCCCGGCGCATCGAGGCGCTCGGTGCCGAGGTCGTATGGGTGGTGGGTACCTACGACGCCGCGGTGGCGGCCGCGGCGGACGCCGCCCGTGCAGGGCGCGGGTTGCTGGTCGCCGATACCACCGACGATCCGACAGGTCCCGTCGTGCGTGACGTGATGGCCGGGTACGGGGTGATGCCCGCCGAAATCCGGCACGACGTCGACGCCGAGGACCGGTCGCGCCCCACACATGTCTTCGTTCAGGCCGGTGTCGGGGGTCTCGCAGCGGCCGTCGCGGAGACGCTCGGAGGCTGGCTCGCACCCCCCGCGGTGCTCGCGGTCGTCGAGCCCTCGGCCGCGGCGTGCGTCGGCGCCGCGCTCGAGGCCGGGGCCCCGGTCCAGCTCACCGGTGCCCTGCAGACGTCGGCGTCGATGCTCTCGTGCGGCAGGGCCAGCGCCCCCGCGCTGCAGGTCCTGCGTCGGCACGGCGTTCGGGCCGTGAGCGTCGCCGAAGACCTGCTCCTGCGGGCGCCGGAGCTACTCGCCGAGACGGGAGGCCCGCGGAGCACGCCATCGGGCGCGGCCGGGCTGGCCGGAGCGATGGCCGCGCTCGCCGACGCTGCGCTAACGGCCGATCTGGGGCTCGGGCCCGAGAGCCGACTGCTGCTGCTCGTCACGGAGGGCGCGATGGGGGCTGGTGTGGGTTGACCCCGCCTGCGCGCGGAGTGCGGCCGTAGGCGGCCGAGCCGGACGTGCGGGGCGGAAGCTCGGCTGAGATGGCACGAGTCGGTGGACGGGATCCGCCTGATCCAGCAACGAGCCTTCGGCTTCCACGAACCCCAAGCCCCGATCGCGCTGGCTCTTCTCACCCTCTCCGGCTCGTGCCCGCCCCTATCCGGAAGGGCCGCTGAATGCCCCACACATGTCACGGGGTCCGGATATCTCCTGCGGATCCGGGTCGGCGGAGCACGACGTCCTCGAAGAAGGCGAGCACTCGCTCGCCCTTCGGGCTCAGGCCGTCGAAGGCGGGGTGCAGGTCCGCCGGCTGCCAGCTCGCGTAGTCGGTGTAGAGCACCTGATCGAGCAAGTAGTCGCCTGCCTCGAGGTGGGCGTAGACCGCGCTCAAGTGGTCGTACGACGCCTGCGGGAACGCGTCGCTCATCACCACGCTCTGAGCGAGGATCCCCGCCTCGGTCACGGCGATCGGGGTCCCGGTCGGTAGCCGCGCCCGGATGCGATCGATCTGCGCGTAGTCGAAGTCGGCGCCCCGCGCATAGAGGTGGAGTGTCACACCGAAGCCCGCCTCGGGGTGCGTGGTGAGCGCTGCGATGACGGTGTCGTTCCAGTGGTCGTTGCGCGCCTGCGCCGCGGCCCCTTCGGCGGTGGGGGCGAGGATGAGGAAGAAGGGCAGGCCGAGGTCTCGAAACGCGGCGACGTAGGTCGGCACGATGGTCCCCACGTAGTCCTCGGGGCGTACCGCAGCCGTGACCTCCGGGAGCGCTGTGTCTCCGTCGAGGTACTTCCGTAGGTAGTACTCGTTCATCATCTCGATGAACGTGAAGTGAGCGCCGAGCGAGACCCATCGGTCGAAGAACGCGCGCTGCGAGTCGGCGCCGTCGTTGCCGTTGATCATGAAGGCGAAGTCGACGCCGGTTTGCCTTTGGAGCTCGACCCAGGCGCGAATGTCCTCGTCGCTCCAATCGCTGGGGGCGGTCTTCTGGGAGATGGTCCCACCGAGCACGCGGATGACCATTCCGTCGAGCTCCTGCGCGTCGTAGCGAGCGAGCATCGACCCGGCGTACGCGACCTGCCTAGACGTGTCGACGAGGCCCTTGGCGTTGAAGCCGAAGTGGATCGCGCCCGGCGATCGAACGCTCCCGTGGGTCGAGGCCGCGGGCGGCTCGCACGCTACCGTGAGAACGATGACGACGAGCGCTACGGCCAGCCGCGCGCGACGCCCCTCGTTCCGCATCGGCCGATTGTAGCGTGCGCAGGTAGTTGGGACAAGCACCCTTGGGAGGCGTCGAGGCACTGCGCGTCGGGTCCCCGCCGGGTCCTGCGCGGGAACTCTCCGGAGCAAAGTGGGCGGTCCGGGACGGTGGGCCGCACGATCGAGGCCCTCGGTAGCCGTTCCGGGCTTCGGCGCCATCCCTCGGGCACACCTGTGCGCACGCCGCGGCGCGGTCATCGCGCGTCGAACGGCTCCGCCTGCACAGACTCTCCGAGCCGGCGTCCTGGTCCTAGACGATGTTGGTGGGCGATGACGGGTTCGAACCGCCGACCTACCGCTTGTAAGGCGGCCGCTCTTCCGCTGAGCTAATCGCCCGTGCCGGCCTGGGCGGGAGCCGCCCGGCCGTGGGCATTATGCCACGGCCGAGGGACCCTCCGCTGCGCCGAGCGCCGCCCCGTGCGGGCGGAAAAGGGAGCAGCGGGGACGCATGCCCTAGAATGCCCACAACCACCCTCGAGGAGCGCGGCAGCTACGTCGCCGACCATCTGGTCATCGCTACGGGCCTCAACGAGCGCCCCTTACGGCCTGCGTGGCCGGGCTTGGAGCGCTTCCCCGGCGAGGTCCTTCATAGCTCCGCATATCGCAACGGCGCGCCCTTCGAGGGGCGCCAGGTGTTGGTGGTCGGCTTCGGTAGCTCCGGCGGCGAGATCGCCGTCGATCTGGTCGAGCACGGGGTCCGCGTCGCGTTGGCCGTGCGGAGCCCCGTCAACGTGGTGCCCAGACGCATGCTCGGGCGGCCCGTGGAGGAGGTGGCGACGCTGCTGGAACGGCTGCCCGTGCCCGTCTCCGACGCCATCGGCCGTGCGGTGCGGCGCCTTCGCTTCGGCGACATGACGCGCCACGGGCTGCGGTTCGCGCCGCTCAGCCCGACCCGGCAGGTGAACGAGCGCGCACGCATCCCGCTGATCGACATCGGCACCGTCGGGCACGTACGGGCGGGACGGATCACGGTGCATCCCGGTCCGGACCGCTTCGAGGGAGAGCGGGCGGTCTTCGTGGACGGTAAGGAGCTGCCGGTCGACGCGGTGGTCCTGGCGACCGGGTACCGGGTCGGGTAACCGGAGCTGCTGCGAGAGCTGGGCGAGCTCTCGACCGACCTGCCGTTGGCGCTTCCCGCCGCGCCCGGCCTCCACTTCTGTGGCTTCGTGGTCACGGCCGGCGGCACGCTGGCGCGCATCGCACGCGAAGCCGAGGCGATCGGAGCTGCGATCGGCGGGGCCCGTCAGGCCGGCGAAGCGGCTTCACGCAGCGAGACGTAGGCCACCGCCGACGCACCCACCGCCAGCCCGGCGAACGCCAGCATCACGATCTTGAAGCCGTGCACGAAGGCGTCGTCGACCGCGGCGCGCAGGTCCCGCCCCTGCCTCGCGGTGAGGGCTGCGGGCGGGGTCAGGGCGGCCAGATCGGTGCGACGGGCCTGCACGGTCTGCACCGCCGCGGGCGGGAGATCGAGCGCCGGGAGCCGCGCGTCCAGGCGCGCGCCGAAAAGCCCCACCATCAGCGCGCCGAACGCACCGATGGCCAGCAACCCCGCCGCCCGCGACACCGCATTGTTGATGCCCGATGCGGTCGCGGCCCGCTCGTCGTTGACCGACGCCATCACCGTGGTGGTGAGCGGCGCGACGCTCGTGGCCATCCCGAGCCCCTGCACCAGCACCGCGGGGAAGACCCCGGTCCAGTACGAACCGCTGGCGCCCGTGCGGGCGTAGAGCAGGAAGCTCACGGCCACCACCAGGGGCCCCACCACCAACGGGACGCGCGGCCCCACCCGCGCCACCAGCCCGCCCGACCAGCGCGACAGGACGAACATCGACAGCACGAAGGGGAGGAGCGCCGCTCCCGCGGCCGTGGCGGAGTAGCCCTGCACTTCGATCAGGTTCATCGGCAGGAAGAAGAGCAGGCCGGACAGCGCCGCGTAGAGCAGGAGCGTGAGCACGTTCGTCCCCGCGAAAGCGCGGGACCGGAAGAGCTCCAGCGGCACCATGGGCCGGCGCGTGCGCCGCTCCAGCAGGACGAACAGGCCCAGCACGGCCAGCCCTCCGAGGAGCGCGACCAGCACCGACGGCGCCGCGAAGCCGCGGTTGGAGGACTCGATCAGCGCGTACACGACCCCGCCCAGTCCAACGACGGCGGTGAGCGCGCCGGCCCAATCGAGACGGCGCGAGCCCGCCTCGCCGGGCGTGGCCGTGATCCGCCACCAGGCGACGGCAAGCACCGCCAGCGCCAGCGGCACGTTGAGGATGAACACACCGCGCCAGGACACGCTGTCGATGAGGTAGCCGCCCAGGACCGGGCCCGAGGCCGAGGCGATGGCCGAGAAGCCCGACCAGAGCCCGATCGCGGGACCACGCTGGTCGCGCGGGTAGGCGCCGTTGATCAGGGCCAGGCTGCCCGGCGTGAGGAGCGCTCCCCCCACCCCCTGGGCGGCACGGCTTACGATGAGCATCTCGGTGTTGACGGCCAGGCCGCAGGCGACGGACGCCACCGTGAACACGCCAACCCCGACCACGAACATCCGGCGCCGGCCCAGCAGGTCGCCGAGCGCCCCGCCGATGAGCAGCAGCGACGCGAGGAACAGGGTGTAGGCGTTGACGACCCACTGCACGTCCACGACCGAGGCGCCCAGCGAGTGTTGCAAGGCGGGCAGCGCCACGTTGACCGTGGAGCTGTCCAGGAAGACCATGCTCGAGCCCAGCGTCGCCGCCACCAGCACCCAGCGGCGTGCCGCCGGGGCGAGCGCCGTCGACGGCCCGGACTCGCGTTCCGCAGGCTCCCCTGGATCGCCTCCGCTCAACGGAGTGGCAGCACCCGCACGTCGATGTCGGTGTCGCGCAGGGCGTCCGCGACGATCCTGGGGTCGTAGTCCCCCTGGTGGTAGGGGACGGCCACCTTCGGGTGGATGAGGCGGAAGCACGCCGCGGCGTCCTGCGGGGTCATGGTGTAGGGGAGGTTGATCGGCAGGAACGACACGTCGACCCGCCCCAGCTCGCGCATCTCCGGGACGCACTCGGTGTCGGCGCCGATGTGCACCACGAAGTCGCCGAAGCTCGCCAGGTAGCCGTTGCCCGCCCCCTTGGGGTGGTAGGGCTTGCCGTTGGTGCGCTTCTGCCGGATGTTGTACGCGGGCACCGCCGTCACGGCGACGGCGCCGATCCGGGCGGCGTCGCCGTTGCGCAGCACGGTGGCATCTTCTCCCAGCCGGCCTGCGCTCGCAGGGTCGAGCAGGAACTGCGTTCCCGGCTTGCGTACCGCGGCGATCGCCTCTTCGTCGTAGTGGTCCGGGTGGTCGTGCGTGATCCAGACCCAGTCGGCCTTGGGCTGCGAGCCGTAGTCGGCGACCCGGCTGAAAGGATCGACGTGGATGACCATGTGTGCCACATCGATCCGGATCGAACCGTGGCCGAGCGGGGTGATGACGAGCTGCCCCAGCGACGTCGGGAACGTAAACGGGTCCCGCGCGCCGGCAGCGCCGCTGCCCAGGAGCGCGGCGGGCAGCGCGATGGCCAGTCTGGACATGGTCCCTCCTCCACCCCGGTCTGCGACTCGGTAGGCGGTACGGACGCCACTGAATCGCGTGGGGCCTGGTGCCCCACGCTAATCGATGGGCAGTGAATCCGTCGCCTTCACTCGACATTGCGGCTCCGGGGCTCGACCCGGAAGGTCGGGGAGGGATGGATGGCGGATGTCGGATCAGGCCGACGCCGCCACGTTGCCGTAGCGCCCTGGTGTGCTGCGAAGCAGCCCCCACAGGACACGGGCGTCCCGCAGGGCCTTGTCGGCCATCGCCGGGTCGCCCAGTTCCATGGCTTCCTCGGCGGTCATACGGAGGGCAAAGAGTTCCATCGCGAACACCTGCACAAGACCCTTGGCCGCGGCCAGGTCCTCCACATCCCCCAACGCGTTCGTCAACTTCGTACGGATGGTGAAGGGGATCGCGTCGTTCATCGTGCTACAAGCTAGCGGGGCATGGCTGACGGAACGCTTACGGGAGGCATGGGCGCCGGTGCCCGCCGCCGAAGCCGGTCGGAGGGCCTATCGTGGTGCATGCCAAGGACGGCGGTTGAACCTCACCTGCGCGTACAGCGCCACCCGGAGCGCGGCGTCTACGACCGTGCCTCCATCGAAGCCATCCTGGACGAAGCCCTGGTGGGTCACGTCGGCTTCGTTCACGACGGGCGCCCGGTCGTGATCCCGACGCTCCACGCGCGCGACGGCGAACGGCTCTACATCCATGGCTCGCCGGCCAGTCGCATGCTGGGCGCCCTCGCCGACGGCGCCGAGCTCTGCCTGACCGTGACGCTTCTTGACGGCCTGGTGCTGGCACGCTCGGCGTTCCACCACTCGGCCAACTACCGCTCCGTGGTGGTGTTCGGCAGGGCCCGCAAGGTCGACGACGCGGACGAGAAGCTCCATGCGCTCGAGGTCTTCACCGAGCACGTCATGCCGGGGCGCTGGGCGGACGTGCGAGCCCCCGATGCCCGCGAGCTGGCCGCTACGTCGGTGCTGGCGCTTTCGCTCGAGCAGGCGTCGGCCAAGGTCCGGACGGGGCCGCCGGCGGACGACCCACGGGACGAACAGCGGGACGAACAGCGGGACG
>Ga0114931_10003573_pt1 | contig 19632 bp, 17 predicted proteins | sample 2SBtaG_FD_89579 | JGI IMG/M metagenome (GOLD analysis project Ga0114931, IMG submission 89579) | Deep subsurface microbial communities from Kolumbo volcano to uncover new lineages of life (NeLLi) - 2SBTROV14_V59a metaG | ecosystem: Environmental > Aquatic > Marine > Volcanic | place: Kolumbo...
CATCGAAACCCTCCGCCCCCAGAAGGCGGAGGTCCGCGTTGGAAACGCTTTCATCGACATCCAGGATTCTGCTCGGAAATATGACCATGCCGCGCAAAACCTGTTGGATAATTTCCCGCATCTCGTCGAGACCGCAACTATCCTGTATTATTCCACAAACGCCCATAACAAGTAGTTTCAGTATGTCGCGTATATTTTTTTTCGATGATAGAACTACAACAATAAAGGATTCTGGAAATTTTTCCCTAATGGTTTTTATACCAGAATTACCTAAATGATTTACTTTTGTATCCAATGCAATTAATAAATCATATTTTTGTTCACTTACTTCATTAGTATTATTAGATTTTTCGTAATTAAATTTCGAGATATCATTCGTTTCATCGATAATGAAATCTTGATCCATCAGTTCAAGAAGGCGCGCGATTCCAGATCGACGGATCTCATCCTCATCGATAATCAGCGCTCGCCGGTTTTTCTTCATTTCACGTACCGTGATTTATTCTAAATGTCGAGAATAATACCTTCTCGGCAAGGAGACATTTTTTGATTGAGAAGCCGCGCGCCTGCCTGAAGGTTAACCATATCTGTAGATTAACCATATCTATTTAGGGCGAAAACAGGAAAATTCAATAATATAAATAAACCGCAGAAGAATTGTGAGATTATAGAGAGTTAAAATATAGTCCTTTCATACTAATTATATCATTCCGGAGGGTTCGCCCGGAATCCCGAAGGAGAGGCGAATAAACTCCGACCTCGACCCCGGGCTCCTCCCCCGGTCCCGACGCCCGCGCCGCCGCCGCGCGACCCTCCGGGAGCGCATCCGGGAGAATCTCCGCTTGAACCCGAGGCGTCGCCGCGCGCGGGGGAGATATGCTACCAATGTGACCAATGCGACCAATGCGACCAAGCGAGGAGTGGGCCTCGGAACGGGGCCGGGGCGGGGCGATGGCGGCCAAGGGAGGGCGTTCATGAGCCGGGCCTTCGTCAGGGAGCCCGACGGCGAGGCGGTCGGCGACGACGCGCCCGAGTTGCCGGTCAGCCCCCATCCCAATCGCGTGACGCCGCGGGGCTTGGCGCGGTTGCGCGCCGAGCTCGAGTCGCTGGCCGCGCGACGCCGCGCTCTCGCCGAGGCCGCCGACCTCGTGGCCGCGCGGCTGGGGTTGCTTTCCGTCGAGCGCCGAATGCGCTACCTGACCAAGCGCATCGATTCGGCGATCGTCCAGGAGCCCGGCGATCAGCCGCGCGACCGGGTGGGGTTCGGCGCGACGGTCGAGGTGCTGGACGCGGACGGCGCCGAACACCGTTTCGTCATCGTCGGCGAGGACGAGGCCGATCCCGCCCGAGGGTTGATCGGTTGGGTCTCGCCGCTCGCCAGGGCGCTCCTCGATGGCGAGGTCGGCGACGAGGTCCGCTGGCGCCGTCCCAAGGGCGACACCACGCTCGAAATCGTCCGGATCGGCTACGACCAAGGCGAGGCGACTTGACCAGAGGGCGCGCCGATTTTCGCAAGCGGTGAATTTCGATGCGCTCCGCCAACCGGATCATCGGCACCGCCCGCCGCTTGAAACATCGAGATGAAATTGAGATGAAATTGAGATGAAAGAGGACCGGCCTTGACTTGGAAAACGAACTATCGCTCGTTCTATTATCGAGGCGCGCCGGAGCCCGAGGATATCGTTCTCAAGCAGAACGAGACCGCGCTTCTGGTCATCGATATCCAGAATACCTACCTGGTCCCGCCCAAGGAGCCGGCCGAGCGGGACAGATGGGCGCCGTTCCTCGCGCGCATGAACGAGACGGTCCTTCCCAACACGCGAAAGCTTCTCGACTTGTTCCGGGAACGCGGCGTCGAGGTCGTGTTCGCCCGCATCGCCTGCCTCAAGAAGGACGGGCGAGACCGCTCGCTCAGCCAGAAGAAGCCGGGCTGGAACTATCTCCTCATGCCGCGGGACACCGAGGAATCGCAGCTCGCGCCCGAGATCGCGCCGATCGACGACGAGATCGTCGTCTGCAAGACCACCGACAGCGCGCTGACGGGCACCAACCTGCGGCTGATCCTCCAGAACATGGGGATCAGGAACGTGGTCGTCGCCGGGATCTTCACCGATCAATGCGTCTCCTCGACCGTCCGGAGCCTGGCCGACGAGAGCTTCAACGTGATCGTCGTCGAGGACTGCTGCGCGGCGGGCACCGACGAGCTTCACGACAAGGAGCTCGAGATCATCAACATGATCTACTGCCACGTCGTCTCGCTCGACGAGCTGCGCGGCTTCCTCGCGGCGTAATTTCGCCAGGACTGGAAACCCAACCCCGCCTCAACACGGTTGCTCCCGCCAAGGGCGGGGGAAGCGTGGCGCGGCTTCACGCCAAAAGCCCTCCCCTTCGACGGAGACCTCTGCGAAAGGGAGGGTGAAAGCGCGGGCCAGGGGCGCGAAGGGGCACCGCCCATCGAAGGGCATTATGCGCTATGCCCCGGCCTTCACCACGTCGCAGAGAAGCGCCTTGTAGACCGGGAAGCCCGAGAGCGGATCGCGGTTGTTGGGGTCGGTCAGCACGTTGACGTTGGCCTCGCGCCAGGCCTTCGGGCCGAGCGCGCCGCCGCCCCCCATGTTGACCTCGACCACGCCGGGCCGGATGTCCTCGGTCACATGCGCCCAAAAGCGCGCTCGCCCGCGCGGGCTGACGACCAGGACCGGCTCGCCCTCGGCGATTCCGCGCGCGCGGGCGTCGTCGGCGTGGATATGAACCAGCGGCCGGGGCTGGAGTGCGACCAGCGACGGGATGTTGAAATGCTGCGAACGGAAGGCCGATTGGGTCCGCGCGCCCGAGTTGAACACGAGGGGAAAGCGTTTCGCGATCTCGGGCGCGGCGCGCGGTCCCTCGATCGGCTCGGTGTAGACCGGCAGGGGCTCGAAGCCATGGGCGCGCAGCCATTGCGAGGCGATCTCGAACTTGCCGCTCGGGGTATCGAACCCGGGCCGGCCGTCGGCGCGCAATTCGCCGGTCTCGTACTTGCGATAGCGCATCTCGGGGCGGCGGAAGGGCAGCCCCTCGGGATGCGCGCGCAGCCGCGCGGGCGCGATGCCGGTGCCGTCGAGGGCGCGGTCGACCATTTCGGCCTCGGTCGCGGGCCAGAGATGCCCGTAACCCAGCCGTCGCGCGAGCTCGGCGAAGATGCGGTAGTCGCCACGCGCCTCGCCCCGGGGCGCGATGACCCGCGCGCGGTGCTGAATATAGCCGTCGTGGATCATGTAGGATTCGGTCTCGAACGGCGTCGCCGCGGGCAGCACCAGATCGGCGTAGGCGCCGTCGGCCGTCGGGAAGCGGTTGACCACCACCAGGAAGTCGAGCGCCGCGAGCGCCCGGCGCCAAAGATCGGGATCGGGCCAGGCGGTGATGATCGAGGCGCCCGAGACGATCAGCGTACGGATCGGGTAGGGATCGTTCTCTAGGATCGCGCGCGGCAGGCAGGCGGCATGGGCCTCCTTGCGGGTCTCGTGGTAGAGCGGATAGTCGTCGGCGCCGATCGGCTCGCGCGCGCCCGCCGGCGGCGGGATCGCGTTGCGCCGGGTTCGCAGCCGGTCGGGCATGCGGAACAGCTTGCCGCCGGGCGTATCGAGATGCCCGGCGAGCGCCTGGAACGTCCAGGTGGCGCGAATCGACTGGACGCCGCCGTTCGCGTATTCGAGCCCGGTATACATCACGAACGCGCAGCCTCGGGCCGTCCCGACCGCCCGGGCGAGCGCCCGGACGGTCTCGGCGGGAACCCCGGTGATCGCCGCGACCCGCTCGGGCGCGAAGGCGCGAACGTAGTCGCGCAGATCGTCGAAGCCGTGAGTCCAGCGCGCGACGAAGCGGTGGTCGAAAAGATCCTCGTCGATCAACGCGTGGATCGCGCCCAGCGCCAGCGCCCCGTCGGTCCCCGGACGGACGGCGATCCATTCGGCGTGGGTCGCGCGCGCGGTCTCGCTGCGGCGGTGGTCGATCACGATCACGCGCGCCCCGCGCTTTTGCGCGCGCTTGATGCGCTTGAGGTTCGCGGGCGGCGAATCAGTCGCCGGATTGGCCCCCCAGACGAGGATCAGGTCGGCGTTGTCGATGTCCTCGAACAGCTCGCGCATATGGGTTCCGAAGCAGGCGGTCGGCGCGATCATGCCGTGAGTGGCGTAGCACAGCGAGCCGACCCCGGTGGCGTTGGGCGAGCCGAAGGGAAACAGCACCGCGTTGGCCGAGGATTCGGAGGTTCCGGCGGGGGCGAAGAACTCGTTCAGCCCGAATTCGAAGTTTCCGCGCCCGGTGTAGATGCAGGCCGCCTCCGGGCCGTGGTCGCGCGCCGTCCGGCGAAGCGCCGCGACCCAGAGATCGTAGGCCTCGTCCCAGGAGATGCGCGCGAAGCGACCCGCGCCGCGCGCGCCGACGCGCTTTCGTGGATAAAGCAGGCGGTCCTTGGAATAGACGATCTCGGCGGCGCGCGCGCCGCGCGGACAGACGTAGCCCAGCGGATGGTCCTTGATCGGCGTGAGTCGCTCGATGCGGCCGCCCACGAGGTGCACGTTCACGCCGCAGCCGGCGGGGCAAATCCCGCACATGCTCGTGACGGTTCGATGGTCGAGCCCGCGCGAAACCGCCTCGCGGACCCGTGGCCGACGTTCGATGGTCACGTCTTTTCCGCTCTCCCCTTGCGTCCCCGATCCAAGGCCCCGGCGGTTTCCCCGGGTGCGATGGCGGCGACCAAGCGAGTCTACGAGCCTCCACGTCCGTGGACAACGTGGGGTTAGCGCAAGAAAAGAGCCAATTTGTGGATAACACGTTCTGATGTTGACTTAACGCAACGCGCTTTAGAAATCCTTGCACAGGCGCAGCGCATCGTAGATGGCGGCGTGGATGTTGCGCGAGGCGACCGCGTCGCCGATGCGAAACAATCGGTAGCGGCCGTCGGGGTTGGGGGCGGCGGTCTGGGGGCGGCCGGCGATCAGGGCGCGGTAGTCGACCGCGCCGCGATTGATCGAGCCCTCCTTGAGGGCGAAGTAGAGGTCGTCCAAGGGCAGGGTGCCGTGCTCGACCACCACCTGGTCGACCGCGCGTTCAACGGTGTTCGGCGTGTAGTCGCTGCCCAGGGTGGCGCGCAGCCGGTTGCCGTCGCGCCGCACCGAGACGAGGCGGCGGTTGAGCGTGATGCGCACGTCGTGGGTTTCGAAGCAGCGGGCGTAGACCACGTGGTTGAGGCCGCCGATCTCGGGCGCGAAGAACCGTTCGGGCGTGACGATCTCGACCCGGCCGCCGGCCTCGGCGAGCATCTCGGCCGCCTGCATGGCGGGATGCGCGCCGTTGTCGTCGAACACCAGCACCTCGTGCCCGGGGCGCCCGGGCTTGGCGTCGCCCGAAAGCACGTCCCAGCTCGTCGCCACCAACTCCTCGCCGGCGTCGAGGAACCCGGTGTTGGGCAGCCCGCCGGTCGCGACGATCACGATGTCGGGGGTCTCGGCGAGCACGTCGCCGGCCTCGACGAGAGTGTTGAAGCGGAGCTCGACCCCCGCCTCGGCGCAGCGCTCCACCCGCCAGTCGACGATGCCGAGAAGCTCGCGCCGGCGTTTCGCGCGCGCCGCCAGGCGGATTTGCCCGCCGGGCTCGCTCGCGGCCTCGAACAGCACCACCGCGTGGCCGCGCAGCGCCGAGACCCGCGCCGCTTCCAGCCCCGCCGGCCCCGCGCCCACGACCACGATCCGCCGGCGCGGCCCGTCGCTCGCGGCGATGACGTGGGGCATCGTCGCCTCGCGCCCGGTCGCCGGGTTGTGGATGCACAGCGCCTCGTGCCCCTCGTAGATGCGGTCGAGGCAATAGGTCGCGCCGACGCAGGGGCGAATCATGTCCTCGCGCCCCTCGGCGACCAGGCGCGCGATGTGCGGGTCGGCCATATGGGCGCGGGTCAGCCCGACCATGTCGAGCTTGCCCTCGGCGATCGCGTGGCGCGCGGTGGCGACGTCGGCGATCCGCGCGGCGTGGAACACCGGAAAGCGGGTTTCGGCGCGGACCTCGCCCGCGAAGTCGAGATGCGGCGCCGAGGCCATGCCCTGGGTCGGGATCACCTTGGAGAGCGCGGCGTCGGTCTCGATATGGCCGCGGATGACGTTGAGGAAGTCGATCCGTCCCGAGGCGACCAGGCGCTTCGCGATCTCGACACCTTCCTCGCGCGAAAGCCCCTTGTCCCAGTCCTCGTCGCAGACCATGCGCACCCCGACGATGAACCCCTCGCCCACCGCCTCGCGGATCGCCGCCAGAACCCGGTGGGTGAAGCGCAGCCGGTTGTCGAGGTCGCCGCCGTACTCGTCGTCGCGCCGGTTGGTGGCGGGCGACCAGAATTGGTCCATGAAATGGCCGTAGGCCTCGAGTTCGATGCCGTCGAGCCCGGCCGCCTTCATGCGCTCGGCGGCGGCGGCGTAGTCGGCGACGATGCGCTCGATGTCCCAGTCCTCGGCCGCCTTGGGGAAGGCGCGATGCGCCGGCTCGCGCAGCGGCGACGGCGCGAGCACCGGCAGCCAGTCGGCCTTGTTCCAGTTGGTCCGGCGTCCGAGATGGGTGAGCTGAATCATCACCGCCGCGCCGTGGGCGTGGCAGTCCTCGGCGAGCCGGGCGAGCCAGGGGACGATCTCGTCCCTGTAGGCGTGGAGATTGCCGAAGGCGGCGGGCGAATCCTCGGCCACGATCGCCGAGCCCGCGGTCATCGTCAACGCGATCCCGCCCTTGGCCTTTTCCACGTGATAGAGGCGATAACGGTCCTTGGGCAGGCCGTCCTCGGAATAGGCCGGCTCATGCGCGGTCGACATGATCCGGTTGCGAAGCGCGAGATGTTTCAGCCGGTAGGGCTGAAGTAAGGGGTCCTTGGCGGCCATCGGCTTCTCCCCGGTACGATCGGCGACGACGGTTGCGATTGTACCGGGGGGATTTCGCCCTGTAACGGGGAAGTTGAACGGGCGAAGCGCCGGGCGCGCGCCGCCTGGAAGGGGTGCGTTTCCTCAGTCCGCGGCGCCCCCCGCGCCGGCTTCCTCCGCGCTTCTTCCTTCTTCTTCTCCCGCTTCCCCCGCCTCCCCGCCTTCATCGTCGAATGAGATGGGCGCGAACCCGCTCAAGCTCAGCTCGACGCGTGAAACCTGCGCATGGACCCGTCCCGGCGTCATCACGGGCGTTGCCGGCGGAACCGCCGAGGGCCAGGCCGCCATCAGGGCGTCGTACTCTTCCAGCGCCCTCTTCAGACGCGCCGGGTTCCGTTCGTATAGGGTGGCCGCGATCGCGCCCAGGACCTCTCGCCCGACCCAGACGAAGCCGCGCCCGTCCTGATATTCGCGGATTTCGCCGAATTTCGACCCCGCGACGGCTTCCTCGTATTCCCGCGCGGCGGCCTCGGCGAGCCTTGCGACCGCCGGGATGACGAACTCCGGCGATATCCGCTTGGAGATGTCGAGGCGCGCCGCGACGCGTTCGATCTGCCCGAGAGCCTCGCCGAGAAGAGCGGCCGCCTTTCTGGTCTCCCCCTCCTCGGCTTGTCGCGCGAGATAGCGGAGATCGCCTTCGAAGCCGACGATCCCGCGTCGTCTCAGCTCGGCCGCGATCTTCGGATAAATCTCCTCGACGGGGTGCCAGAAATGCTTGGCGGCATGCTCGTAATCGCCGCGATCGAGCAGTTGCCGGCCGACCCGCAAATGCCCCTTGATCAGCATGAGATCGACGAACAGGCGGTTGTCGTCGAGGGGCGCGGCGCGGGGTCGGTCGCCCGCGTCGCTCTCGGTCCCGTCGTCGGACGAGGCGGTCGGTCGGATGACGGGCGCCGGCGATTGGGCGAGCAGGGCGGCGCGGGACACCCCGACGTCCGCCTTGCCTCCCGCGAGCCATTCGGCGCGCGCCGGCGCGCGGCCGGAGGCGGCGGTCCCCGCAAGCGCGGCGAACCCGAGACTCAACCAGAATTTCGCGTGGCGTGACGTCATGGCGATGTCCTTTTCTGCTTTGGGGGAAAGGGGGGCGCGCGGGGCAATTTAGCGAGAATGCGACGCATTCGCAATATAGTTTTTCAAGACGGATTGAGTGACGTCCCATGGTCCGGGATCAAGCTCTCTTTCGAGGTCCGGTCCCGCGCGCGCGGTGACGGACCCGCCGCATGCGTGGTAGGCTCGGGCATGACCCACGGATCCGACCCGGACCCGCGCGCGCTGCTCGACTTCTACCTCGCCGCTGGCGTCGACGAGGCGATCGCCGAGTGCCCGCGCGACCGTTTCGACGCGGCGGACGCGACACCCGCGGGCGCCCGCGCCGCCACGCCGCCGCTCCCGCGCCAGCCCCCGCCGGACGCGCCGGCGCGGGCGCCCGCGCGAACTTTCGCTCCCGGGGCGATGCTGCCGCCGGCGGCGCGCAGCGCCCACGAAATCGCCGCCGGCTGCGACACGGTCGCGGCGCTGGTCGAGGCGATCCGCGCCTTCGACGACTGCCCGCTCAAGGAGACCGCGACCAATACCGTGATCTACGACGGCAACCCCGAGGCGCGGGTGCTGTTCGTCGGCGAGGCCCCGGGCGCCGAGGAGGATCGCCGCGGCTTGCCCTTCGTCGGCCCGGCGGGGCGGCTTCTCGATCGCATGCTGGCGGCGATTTCGCTCGACCGCGACCAGGTCTGCATCAGCAACATGCTGTTCTGGCGGCCGCCCGGGAACCGCTCGCCCACCGCCGACGAGATCGCGACCTGCCTGCCCTTCGCCCAGCGCCTGATCGAGCTGGTCAATCCCGAGGTGCTGGTGCTGGTGGGCGGAATCTCGGCCAAGGCGATCCTCGGCCGGAGCGAGGGGATCACCCGGCTGCGCGGCGTCTGGCGGCGCTATTCGAGCCCCGGGCTCGCCGCGCCCATCGACGCCATCGCGATCTATCACCCGGCCTATCTTCTGCGCCAGCCGCTGCACAAGCGCGCCGCCTGGCGCGACCTGCTCGCGATCCGCCAACGGCTCGACGCCGATCGCTGACGGTCGGCGGCGGCCGACGACGCTTGCCGGGGCCCGGGTCTTGCCCCTATCATTAACACTTTAGTCAGGGTTGGACCGGTACCAATGAGACATGCGTAAAGCGTGCTCGGCCGCCCGGCGCCTTTTGATAGGGGTGCTGGGCGTGCTTTTGGGGGTGATCGGCTGGGCTGCGTCGGGGTCCGACGCATGGGCGGAGCCTCACGCATTGCGCCTCGCGGCGGTTTCGGCGGACGACGCCGGGGTCGAGCGCGAGGCGATGCTTCCGCGCATCCTCAAGCCGGCCGACGTCGAGCGCTACAAGCGGATTTTCGCGCTTCAGGAAAAGGGCAAGTGGCGCGCCGCCGACCGCGAGATCAAGAAGCTCTCGAACCGGCTGCTCATGGGCCATGTCCTGGGCCAGCGCTATCTTCACCCGACCGCCTACCGCTCGCGCTTTCGCGAGTTGCGCGACTGGCTCAAGAAATACGCCGACCATCCCGAGGCCGCGCGCATCTACAAGCTCGCCATGCGCCGCAAGGCGAAGAGCGCTCGCGCGCCGCGCGCGCCGGTGGCCCCGACCCGCGGCCTGGTCCGCGCGCGCTCGGCGTCGCGCGACGCCGAGCGCGGCTATGTCTCGCCCCGCAAGCGCAGCGCCGCCGCCCGGCGGAAGCTCGTCAACCTGATCACCCATATCCGCCGCCACCTTCGCGGGAACGAACTCCGGAGCGCGGCCAAGCACCTCAAGCACAAGGATTTCCTGAAACTCGCCGACGCGGTCGAATACGACATCGTTCGGGCCGAGATCGCCCAGGCCTATTTCCTCGCCGGCAAGCCCGAGACGGCGCTCGAACTCGCCGGCGCGAGCGCCGCGCGCTCGGGCGACGCGGCGCCGCTCGCCGCCTGGATCGCGGGGCTCGCGGCCTACCGGCTCGGCAAGCTTGACCTGGCGCGGCGCCATTTCGAGACCCTCGCCCATTCCGACGGCGCCGATCCCGAGCGCGTCGCGGCCGGGGCCTATTGGGCGGCGCGGCTCAACCTGATCACCCGGCGCCCCCAGGCGGTGAACCGGCTGCTCGGCATCGCGGCCACCTATCCGCGCAGCTTCTATGGTCTGCTGGCGTTGCGCGCGCTCGGCGAGGAGCCCGACTTCAACTGGGAGCTGCCGCCATTGAGCGAGGCCGCGCTCGCGATCCTCGACAAGCTGCCCGCGGCGCGCCGCGCGATCGCCCTGGTCGAGGTCGGCCAGCGGCGGCGCGCCGAGACCGAGCTGCGGCGCATCGACCCGGGCGCCGACGACGCGCTCGGCCGCGCCGTGCTGGCGCTCGCCGGGCGGCTCGGGCTTCCCGAGGCGCAGCTTCGCCTCGGCCGCCGCTTGGCGCGCATCGACGGCCGCCGGCACGAGGGCGCGATGTTCCCGCTTCCCGCCTGGACGCCGAAGGACGGCTTCCGCGTCGACCGCGCGGTTCTCTACGCCCTGATCCGCCAGGAATCCGAGTTCAACGCCCGCGCCAAGAGCCGGGTCGGCGCGCGCGGACTGATGCAGCTCATGCCGCGCACCGCGTCGTTCATCGCCCGCGACCGCCGCTACCGGACGAGTCGCCGCAACCGGTTGTTCGATCCCACGCTCAACATGACGCTCGGCCAGAAATACGTCCTGCATCTGTTCGCCCAGCCCGAGGTGCGGGACAATCTCGCCTTCGCGCTCGCCGCCTACAACGGCGGTCCCGGCAACCTGCGCAAGTGGCAACGGCGCATGAAGGTCACGGACGATCCGCTCCTGTTCATCGAGAGCGTGCCCTCGACCGAAACCCGCGACTTCGTCCACGCGGTGCTCAAGAACGTCTGGATCTACCGGGCGCGGCTCGGCCAGCCGGCGCGCTCGCTCGACGCCCTTGCCGGCGGCGGGTGGCCCGCGTATACAGCCCAGGATGCAACCGCCGTGGCGTATATGCTGAATGTCGGGAATTGACGAAAGCCGCGCGTTCGTCGCGGTCAACATCGCGCTCCTCACCGTCTCCGACACGCGCTCGCTCGCCGACGACAAGTCGGGCCTGATCCTCGCCGAGCGTGTGACGGCCGCGGGCCACAACCTGGTCGCGCGCGAGATCGTGCGCGACGAGCAGGACGCGATCGAGGCCAAGCTTCGCGCCTGGATCGCCGATCCCGGGGTCGAGGTCGTGATCTCGACCGGCGGCACCGGCGTGACCGGGCGCGACGTGACGCCCGAGGCCTTCCACGCCGTCTACGAGAAGGCGCTTCCGGGCTTCGGCGAAATCTTCCGCATGGTGAGCTGGAAGAAGATCGGCACCTCGACCATCCAGTCGCGCGCCACCGCGGGCGTCGCCGGCGGCACCTATCTGTTCGCCCTGCCGGGCTCGCCGGGCGCCTGCCGCGACGCCTGGGACGAGATCCTGCGCCAGCAGCTCGACATCCGCTTCCGCCCCTGCAATTTCGTCGAGATGATGCCCCGCCTCACCGAGGGCCGGGGGGACCGGGACAGCTAGAGCAAGGGGGACCGCCGATGTCGCGCCGCATTCGACCGCGCCGCAGCGTATTGTACATGCCGGGCTCGAACGCCCGCGCGCTCGAGAAGGGGCGCGCGCTCGCCGCCGACGGGCTGATCCTCGACCTCGAGGACGCGGTCGCGCCCGACGCCAAGTCGCTCGCCCGCGACCAGATCCTGGCGGCGATCGCCGCCGGCGGCTACGGCAAGCGCGAGCTGATCCTCAGGGTCAACGGGCTCGCCACGCCCTGGGGCTACGACGACCTGGTCGCCGCCGCGACCAGCGGCGCCGACGCGGTGCTGCTGCCCAAGGTCGGCAGCGCCGACGCCATCGAGCAGGCGGTCAACCTGCTCGAATCGGCGGGCGCGCCGGCGGAGCTCGATATCTGGTGCATGATGGAGACGCCGATCGGCATGCTCCACGCCGAGGAGATCGCGGGCGCGCATCCGCGCGTCGCCTGCCTGGTGATGGGCACCTCGGACCTCGCCAAGGACCTGCACGCGCGCCATACCCGCGAGCGCCTGCCGATGCTGACCAGTCTCGGGCTCTGCCTGCTGGCGGCGCGCGCCTACGGGCTCGCGATCCTCGACGGGGTGCATCTCGACCTCGCCGACGACGAGGGCTTCGCGAATTCCTGACGCCAAGGCGTCGAGCTCGGCTTCGACGGCAAGACGCTGATCCACCCCAAGACCATCGCCGCCGCCAACGAGATCTTCGCCCCTTCGGCCGAGGAGGTTAAATGGTCGCGCAAGATCATCGCCGCCCATGGCGAGGCGGCGGCCGAGGGCAAGGGCGTGGTGGTGGTCGACGGCCGGTTGATCGAGAACCTCCATGTCGAGAACGCGCATCGCGTCGTCGCGCTCGCCGAGGCGATCGCCGCCCTCGACGCCGACAACGCGGCGCGCGCGCCATGACCAAGACCGCGCGCGGCAACTTCTTCGAGGATTTCGCCGTCGGGCAACGAATCGTCCACGCGACCCCGCGCACGATCACCGAGGGCGACGTCGCGCTTTACATCGCGCTGACGGGTTCGCGCTTCGCGCTCCATTCCTCGGACGCGTTCGCCCGCGCGCTCGGGCTGCCGCGCGCGCCGGTCGACGACCTGCTCGTGTTCAATATCTGTTCGGACGCACGGTCGCCGATATCTCGCTCAACGCGGTCGCCAATCTGGGCTACGCCGAATGCCGCTTTCTCGCGCCCGTCTATCCCGGCGACACGCTGGCGGCGGAAAGCGAGGTCATTGGCGTCAAGGAGAACTCGAACGGCAAGACCGGCACGGTCTACGTGCGCTCGACCGGCGCCAACCAGCGCGGCGAGGTGGTGCTCGACTACATCCGCTGGGTGATGGTGCGCAAGCGCGACCCGGCCGCGCCCGCGCCCGCGCCCCGGGTGCCCGATCTCGCCGAGACGGTCGCCGCCGCCGACCTCGCCGTGCCCGCCGATCTCGATCTCGCCGATTACGACCCGGCGCTCGCCGGCGAGCCCTATTTCTGGGAGGACTACGCCCCCGGCGAGCGGATCGACCACGTCGACGGCCTCACGGTCGAGGAGGCCGAGCATATGATGGCGACCCGGCTCTATCAGAACACCGCGCGGGTTCATTTCGACGCCCTGGCGGCGCGCGCCGGGCGCTTCGGGCGGCGGCTGATCTACGGCGGCCATGTCATCAGCCTGGCGCGCGCGCTGTCGTTCAACGGGCTCGCCAACGCCTTTCGGATCGTCGCGATCAACGGCGGGCGCCACGTCGCGCCCCTGTTCGCGGGCGATACGGTCCATGCCTGGAGCGAGGTGCGCGAGCGCCTGGCGCTGCCCGGCCGCGACGATCTCGGCGCGCTGCGCCTGCGCGCGGTCGCGGTCAAGGATCGGCCGGCGGACGGGTTTCCCCTGTTCGGCGAGGACGGACGCTACGACGCGGCCGTGGTGCTCGATCTCGACTACACGGTCCTGTTGCCCAGGCGGGGGTGAGCTTGCGCGCCGGCGTTGCGCGGCCACCCCGTTGACTCGCTAAACCTAAGGGTCTAAACCAAGCCCTGTCCGAGGGTTAAGGGGTGTTTCCCGCGGACCCGCCCGGTCGGTTTCCTCGAGAGGCTTCGAACATCATGGCCACGATACGCGAGCGCCCGCTGTCGCCGCACCTGCAGGTTTACCGTCTCATCTTCACGATGGTTCTGTCAGGCCTGCATCGGATCACGGGTCTCGTTCTCGGGCTGGGGTCGCTGCTTCTCGCCTATTGGCTGATCGCGCTGGCAAGCGGGCCCGACGCCTTCGCGACCGCGCAATGGCTGTTCGGCTCGTGGCTCGGGCGGTTGGTCATTCTCGGCTTTACCTTCTCGCTCTTCTATCACCTGTGCAACGGCGTCCGACACCTGTGGTGGGACACGGGGCGCGGCCTCGAAATCGACGAAGCGCGGCGCAGTGGCGTCGCCGTCGTCGTGGTTTCGGTTGGCCTCACCCTCGCCGCCTGGATCGTCGGCTACATGATGAGAGGTGGCGCATGAGCCTGCGGTCCCCCCTCGCCCGCGCGCGCGGGCATGGCGCGGCCAAGGACGGGGTCGGCCATTGGTGGCATCAACGCGTGACCTCGGTCGCGCTGGTTCCGCTCGCGTTGTGGCTCGCCTTTTCGATCGCCGGGCTCGCCGGCGCGAGCTTCGAGGCGACGCGCGCCTGGCTGGCCTCGCCGGTGTCGGCGGTGCTCGCCATTCTCACGCTGGCGGTCGTCTTCTACCATCTCAAGCTGGGGCTCGACGTGGTCATCGAGGACTATGTTTACGGCAAGGGGGCCAATACCGCCTCGCTGATGATCGCCGGCTTCGTCTGCACGCTTCTCGGCGCGGCGACCATCTTCGCCGTGCTCAAGGTTTCGCTGGGCGGTTAGGGTCATGACACAGGCGTATGAAATCGTCGACCACAGCTATGACGTCGTGGTCGTGGGAGCCGGCGGCGCGGGGTTGCGCGCCACCATGGGCATGGCGGTCCAGGGTCTCAAGACCGCCTGCATCACCAAGGTGTTCCCGACCCGCAGCCACACGGTCGCCGCCCAAGGGGGCATCGCCGCCAGCCTCGGCAACCTGGGCGAGGACAACTGGCGCTGGCACATGTACGACACGGTCAAGGGCTCGGACTGGCTAGGCGATCAGGACGCGATCGAGTACATGTGCCGCGAGGCGGTGCCCGCGGTGATCGAACTCGAGCATTTCGGCCTACCGTTCTCGCGCACCGAGGACGGACGCATCTACCAGCGGCCCTTCGGCGGCCATATGAGTAATTTCGGCGAGGCGCCGGTGCCGCGCGCCTGCGCCGCCGCCGACCGCACGGGGCACGCGATGCTCCACGTGCTCTATCAGCAGTCGCTCAAGCACCGGGCCGAGTTCTTCGTCGAGTACTTCGCGGTCGACCTGATCATGGACGACGAGGGCGTCTGCCGCGGCGTCATGGCCTGGAACCTCGACGACGGGACGCTCCACCGCTTCCGCGCGCATCTCGTGGTGCTCGCCACCGGCGGCTACGGGCGGACCTATTTCTCCTGCACCTCGGCGCATACCTGCACCGGCGACGGCAACGGCATGGTGCTGCGCGCCGGTCTGCCGCTCCAGGACATGGAGTTCGTGCAGTTTCACCCGACCGGGATCTACGGCGTCGGCCCCCTGATCACCGAGGGCGCGCGCGGCGAGGGCGGCTATCTCGTCAACTCCGAGGGCGAGCGCTTCATGGAGCGCTACGCGCCGACCGCCAAGGATCTTGCCTCGCGCGACGTGGTCAGCCGCGCCATGACGATCGAGATTCGCGAAGGGCGCGGCGTAGGGCCGAAGAAAGACCATATCTACCTTCATCTCGAGCATCTCGGCGCCGAGATTCTGCACGAGCGCCTGCCCGGCATCTCCGAAACCTCGCGCATCTTCGCCGGGGTCGATGTGACCAAGGAGCCGATCCCCGTGATTCCGACCGCGCATTACTGCATGGGCGGGATTCCGACCAATTACCACGGCGAGGTGTTGCGCCCGACCGTCGAGAACCCCGACGCCACCTGCCCGGGGCTGATGGCGATCGGCGAGACCGCGAGCGTCTCGGTCCATGGCGCCAACCGGCTGGGCTGCAACTCGCTGCTCGATATCGTCGTGTTCGGCCGCGCCGCCGCGCTCCGCGCGGGCGAACTCGTCGAGCCCGGCGCGCCCCACAAGCCGCTGTCCAAGGACGCCGGCGACGAGGCGATCGCGCTGCTCGACCGCATGCGCCACGCCAAGGGCTCGACGCCCACGGCCGAGATCCGGCTCGCCATGCAGCATGCGATGCAGTCGTACTGCACCGTGTTCCGGACCGGCGAGATCCTCGGCGAGGGGATCGAGAAGCTAAGCGAGGTCTGGAAATCCCTCGAGGACGTGCGCGTCTCGGACCGCTCGATGATCTGGAACTCGGACCTGGTCGAGACCCTCGAGCTCGACAACCTGCTGCGCCAGGCGCTGGTCACCATCCATTCGGCGCGCGCCCGGACCGAGAGCCGGGGGGCGCACGCGCGCGAGGACTACCCCGACCGCGACGACCAGGACTGGCTCAAGCATACGCTGTCCTGGCTCGACAGGACGGGCGCGCCGCGCCTCGACTACCGGCCGGTGCATCTCAAGCCGCTTTCCGACGACATCGAGACCATTCCGCCCAAGGCGCGGGTTTACTAGGGCTGCGAGGAGACCATGGTCGAGTTCACGCTCCCCCCCAATTCGCGGGTTCGTCCCGGCAAGACCCATTCCGCGCCCGCGGGCGCCGCCAAGCCGCGCCGCTTCAAGGTTTATCGCTGGCAGCCCGACGGCGACGAGAACCCGCGCGTCGATACCTATGAAATCGACGTCGCCGATTGCGGGCCGATGATTCTCGACGCGCTCATCAAGATCAAGGGCGAGATCGATTCCTCGCTCACCTTCCGGCGCTCCTGCCGCGAGGGGGTCTGCGGCTCCTGCGCTATGAACATCGACGGCACCAACACGCTCGCCTGCACCAAGCGCATCGACGAGGTGAAGGGCGACGTCAAGGTCTATCCGCTGCCCCATCTCGAGGTGGTCAAGGATCTGGTGCCCGATCTCAACCACCTTTACGCCCAGCTCGAATCGGTCGAGCCCTGGCTCAAGGCCGATTCGCCGGCGCCGCCCGACCGCGAGCGGCTTCAGTCGAAGGAGGAGCGCGAGAAGCTCGACGGTCTTTACGAGTGCATCCTCTGCGCCTGCTGCTCGAGCTCGTGTCCGAGCTACTGGTGGAACCCCGAGCGCTATCTTGGTCCCGCCGTCCTGCTACAGGCCTACCGCTGGATCGCCGACAGCCGCGACGAGGCCGAGGGCGAGCGGCTCGACGCGCTCGAAGACCCGTTCCGCGTCTTCCGCTGTCACACGATCTACAACTGCACCCAGACCTGCCCCAAGGGGCTCAACCCGGCCAAGGTGATCGCCGAGATCAAGAAGAAGCTGCTCGAGCGCCACGTCTAGGGCGCGCGTGTACGTTCCCGGCGCTTTCTCCGAGACCGACGCGGGCGCGCTCGCCGCGCTCATGCGCGATCATGGCTTCGCGACCCTCGTCACGGTCGTGGACGGGGCGCCGGTCGCGAGCCATGTCCCGTTGATCTTCGAGCCCGAATGCGGACCGCGCGGAACCCTCTACGGCCACCTCGCGCGCGCCAATCCGCAGTGGCGGGCGTTCGACGGCGCGCGCGAGGCGCTCGCGATCTTTCACGGTCCGCACGCCTATGTCTCGCCCAACTGGTATCGCGACCCGGCGCGCGCGGTGCCGACCTGGAACTACGCGGTGGCGCATGTCCACGGCGCGCCGCGCGCGATCGACGACGCCGGGGAGGCAAGGGCCGTGCTCGCGCGCCTGGTCGCCGCCTACGAGGGCGGGCGCGCCGAGCCCTGGTCGCTCGACCGCCTGGACGCGCGCTTTCTCGCCGCCCAGCTTCGCGGCATCGTCGCCTTCGAGATGCCGGTCGCGCGCATCGAGGGCAAGTTCAAGCTCAACCAGAACAAACCGCCCGAGGATCGCGCGGGCGTGATCGCGGGCTTGCGCGACGAGTCCCGCGCCGACGCCCGGGCGCTCGCCGATCTGATGGCGCGCCGCGGGGAAGGCGCCAAGTAGCCCGCGCCTCGGCATCGCCCAAAATCCGCCGCAAATCCCGGCCAATATTCCGTCATGGCGGGAGGACGGCGGGTTTCTCGGGCGCGGCGGATCGTTCTTATGGCGGCGGTCGTGGCGCTGGTCGCCGGAGCGGGGCGGCTCGCCTGGTCGGTCTGGTCGGCCTATGCGCGTTGGGGCGCGGCGGCGTTCGCGCCGCGCGCGGCGATCCGCGCCGACCGGGTGGTGGTCGACAAGAGCCGCGGCGTGCTGCTGCTTTACGACGGCGACGTGGCGGTGGCGCGCTATCCGGTCGGCTTCGGCTTCGCGCCCCGGGGCGACAAGAGGCGCGAGGGCGACGGGCGGACGCCCGAGGGGCGCTACGTTCTCGACTGGCGCAGATTAAGCCCGCGCCTCGGCCCGGCGATCCATGTCTCGTACCCCGACGCGGCCGACCGGGCGCGCGCCCGCGCGCAAGGCGTCGATCCCGGCGGCGGGATCATGCTGCACGCGCTTGCGAGCGAGCTACCCTGGGACGCGGACCCCAGCGAGCGACGCTGGACCAAGGGCTGCATCGGGCTTCCGCCCCGGGCCATGCGCGAGGTCTGGCACGCGGTCGCCGACGGCACCCCGATCGAGATCCGGCCGTGAGCGGATTTTCTTCCCTCGCCGCCGACCTCTTGCCGGAAAGGGGGGTTCGCGTTATGCCTGGACCGGGGCGCCGGTCAGGGGAAAAGCCATGAATCTTTATCGTCTGTTGCGCGCGCGCGCCGAGCGCCAAGCGCCGATCCGCGTCGGCCTGATCGGGGCCGGCAAGTTCGCGACCATGTTTCTCGCCCAGGCCCATCGCACGCCCGGTTTGCACCTGGCGGCGATCGCCGATCTCGATCCCGACCGGGCGCGCGCGGCGCTCGGTCGCGCCGGCTGGCCCGACGACGCGGCCGGGGCGCGCGATCTCGACGCGGCGCTCGCCTCGGGCGGCGTCTGGCTGACCGACGACGGTCCGGCGCTGGCCCGCGCCGAGGCCCTCGACGTGGTGATCGAGGCGACCGGAAGCCCGGCGGCCGGGCTCGCCCACGCGCTCGCCGCGATCGGGGCGGGCAACCATGTCGTCATGGTGACGGTCGAGGCCGACGCGCTCGCCGGTCCCCTGGTGGCGGCCCGGGCGCGCGCGATGGGGGTGGTCTACTCGATGGCCTACGGTGACCAACCGGCGTTGATCTCCGAGCTCGTCGACTGGGCGCGGGCGACCGGGTTTCCGGTGGTCTGCGCGGGCAAGGGAACCAAGTATCTGCCCGGCTATCACCAATCCACGCCCGAGACCGTCTGGGACCATTACGGCCTGACCGCCGAGCAGGCGGCGGCCGGCGGCATGAACCCGCAGATGTTCAACTCCTTCCTCGACGGCACCAAGTCGGCGATCGAGATGGCGGCGGTGGCCAACGCCTGCGGCCTCGATCCGGCGCCCGACGGGCTCGCCTTTCCGCCCTGCGGGGTCGACGATCTCGCCCATGTGCTGCGCCCGCGCGCGGTCGGCGGCGCGCTTCACCACGCGGGCACGGTCGAGGTGATCTCGAGCGAGGAGCGCGACGGCCGCCACGTGCCGGGCGATCTGCGCTGGGGGGTTTATGTCGTCTTCGAGGCGCCCGACGACTACGTGCGCCGCTGCTTCGCCGAATACGGCGTGCGAACCGACGCGAGCGGGCGTTACGCGGCGCTTTACCGGCCCTCGCATCTGATCGGCCTCGAGCTCGGGATCAGCGTCGCCTCGGCGGCGCTGCGCGGCGAGCCGACCGGGGCGAGCGCCGAGTTCCGGGGCGACGTCGTGGCGACCGCCAAGCGCGATCTCGCGCCGGGCGAGATCCTCGACGGCGAGGGCGGCTTCACGGTTTACGGTCGGCTGATGCCGGCGGCGGCCTCGCTCGCGGCGGGCGCGCTGCCGCTCGGCCTCGCCCATGGGGTCCGGCTGACGCGCCCGATCGCCGCCGGCGCGGCGCTGGGCTGGGACGACGTGACGATCGACGCGGCGGACCCGACGGTCGCGCTTCGTCGCGAGA
>Ga0114931_10003574_pt1 | contig 19632 bp, 15 predicted proteins | sample 2SBtaG_FD_89579 | JGI IMG/M metagenome (GOLD analysis project Ga0114931, IMG submission 89579) | Deep subsurface microbial communities from Kolumbo volcano to uncover new lineages of life (NeLLi) - 2SBTROV14_V59a metaG | ecosystem: Environmental > Aquatic > Marine > Volcanic | place: Kolumbo...
CAACCGGCGAGTCGCCCGCCAGCACACGTTTTAGGTAGGTCGAAGTACTCCGGTGATTGGTTTCTCGCACGCCCTCGACATAACGGGCCGCACCTGGTCCCACCGCAAAATAACCTTTGCCAGACCAATACGTCTCATTGTGTCGACTGCGCTGCCCCGGCTTTGCGAAGTTGGAGACTTCGTAGTGCTCGAATCCCGCCTCGCTAAGCCGTTCGATTGCTGCCAAATACATCTCGCGTTCAAGCTCTTCCGCGACAGTTGAGAGCTCGCCCCCGCGGAGTCGACTCCAAAAAGTGGTCCCTTTCTCGAACGTAAGACCGTAGGTCGACATATGCTCGGGCTCCAGCTTTAGCGCATCGCCAAGATCTGTTTGCCACTCGGCGAGCGATTCGCCAGGAGCCGCGAAGATAAGGTCGAGCGACACCCGCATTCCCGCTTTGCGAGCCAGCCGCACCGATTCCCGTATCTCGCCTGCCTGGTGATCTCGCTCTAGCAGTGTTAATTTCTCTGGGCGAAAGGACTGGGCTCCCAGGCTGAGTCGATTGACTCCAAAATGCGAAAGCACTTCCAGGCGATTTCGATCTAAATCGCCTGGGTTCGCTTCCACAGTCCATTCGTAACCCTCGGCAAGAGGATGCCAGCGCAACACCAGTTGGCATAGTCGGCGGAGCTGTGCCGGCGATAAAAAAGTCGGTGTCCCGCCGCCGAAATAGAGGGTGTCGACCTCCTGCGGCGATTTGAGACCGCTAAGTTCAATTTCCAGAGCACTCAGCAACGGCTCGACAAGATCCTCTCGCCCAGCGACGACAGAAAAATTGCAGTAGCCGCAGCGGTGAACGCAAAACGGAATATGAACATACGCACTACGCGGTCGAGCCAATCGTGATGAAAAGAGGGCCATTGTCCAACAAGCATAACAAAAACCACCCGCGTTAGCGCCGTCCGCACGCACGAATCGAAACCTGCTATACTGCTCACCATGAATTTTAACCTAAGATTTTGCTTCGCGTCGATCGTGGGAATGATGATGACTATGACAGGGAATGTCGACAGTGCCGAGCGCCAGCTGACTCACGAGACAACGTTTAATCACGAACTTGACAACAACGACAATTTTTCGCCAGACGATAGGTTTCTGGTTCTTGATACACGCACCGACGAAGGCGGCATCGGGGCATCGACGCGGGTCGCCAAGGTCGAGATCGCCACCGGCAAGATAACGACGCTCTACGAAACCGAGCAGCCCTGCCAATTTGGTCCCGGCGCGGGGGCGGCCTCTTACAGCCACGTGCGCGATGAAGTGATCTTTATTCACGGGCCTTTTCATCCCACAGGTCCAGAAAATGCCTATGAACAATTTCGGCGAGTAGGCGTGATTGCTGCGGGAGATGGCAGCCGCGACTGGCAGCTCGCCGACGCACGAGACGTTCAACCGCCTTTTACTGCTGGAGCACTGCGGGGCGGATCGCATCGACATGAATTTTCTGGCGATGGCAACTGGGTCGGATTTACGTACAACGATGCGGTCGTCCGCGAGTACGGCCAATCGGTCGGTAAAGATTTGGACTTACGAACAATCGGCGTCACTCGCTTAAACAACCCGAAAACAACCCCCAACGGCAAACAGTTTCCAAACCACGCCAACGGTTTTTCAGCGCTAGTCGTAGTCGTCGAGCCAAACCCCCAACCAGGAAGCGACGCGATTTCTCGCGCGGCAGGCGACAGTTGGGTCGGCCGCAACGGCTACCTCCGCAAAGATGGAACCCGTCAGCATGCACGAGCATTCATCGGCACCACCCGAGACAACTCTGGCCAACCCCTCGACGACCTGTACCTCGTCGACATCCCCCACGACATCACCCAGCCCGGATCGCTAGGACCCCTAGAAGGAACCGAGAAGACGCTGCCCATGCCGCCCGCTGGCACCGTCCAGCGCAGGCTTACCAATTCAGGTAACCGGCTTCATCCAGGCTGCGAGGGAATCGTCCGCGCATCTCACGATGGCAGGCAAATCGCGTTCTTGATGAAAGACCGGCAAGGCGACTCACAAGTATTTTTGATTTCTCCGCAAGGCGGAGAGCCTCGGCAGGCCACGTTTATCAAGGGCGGAGTCAATACGGGCGTGCGTTGGCATCCCAGCGGCAACACGATTGTCAACGTAGCCGGTACGCAGATCGTGGTTACCAACGTCGAGCCAGGCCCAGATTTTGGCAAAAGCCGAGTCCTCGTTGACCGAGCCCCCCTGCCCTTTGCATTGGTTTGGAGCCACGATGGAAAAACAATCGCTTACAATCGACGTATCAAAACCGACGATCGCGAAGTAACGCAGGTCTTTGCGATCGACTATCATGAATCAAAATGAAATTTGCCCGTGAGCTGCGTGGCAACACGGCGAGGCTACCATAACTTAACCGAGGAATTTTTCAGTGACGTTAGAAAACGACTTACTCCCCTATAAAAAAGACCTGCTCGAAACCCCTGTTGTCGTCGACCACACCGATGGCAACATCGAAATTGTTCGTGAGTTTTCCGGCAAATCGCTCACCGTGGGGCTGTTCGATTTCGATGGCACCATTTCCGACGAACGCGTCGGTTGGCCCAACTTGGCGGTACCCAACAACGTCGCTTATCTCATCGGTATGTCCTCGCCTCACATGCACCACAAACAGGCCGAAGAGATTGTCGTCACCGAAATCGAACAGACCATTGGCATCCCTACCTATCTTCAGATGAAGCGACTCTGCTCAATTCTAGAAGACCATGGTTACTGTGGGCCAAAGCTCGACCCCATGATGCTCAAAAATTCCTACAACGATGCGCTGGTCGGCATGGTCGAAAGTCGCCGTGCAAAACTACGTACCGGCGAAATGACTATGGACGAGATGCGCATCGACGGAGCGATGCAGTTGATGACTGAGTTGCAGAAGCGACTTTCCAACGGAATTTATTTAGCCAGCGGTTCCGATCTCGACGTGGTCTCAGAAAGTGTCGAGTACCTGGGCTATTCGCACTTTTTCCCGCAGGACCGCATCATGGCGGCCGGTTCCCTGGGCCCCGAAGACGATGCCAAAGAGGTTGTCATCAGTCGGATGACCGGCGAAATGGGTCTGCGTGGCGAAGAGCTAGTCACCTTCGGCGATGGCTTTCCTGAAATGCTCTACACCTACCGAGCCGGCGGCGTCGGCGTGGGAGTCCTCTCTCGCGACGAGAGTCATTACGAACATCTTGGCCATTTCACAATCGAGCAGAAAAAGCAACGCCTGCTCAACGCCGGCGCACATATCCTAGTCGCCAACCCGTTTCAAAATATCCCTGAATTACTCGATACGATCGCCAAGGGATACCAAGCCTAAAAAAGCCATCACTCCCCAGCCGTGCTGCCACGCAGCACACGGACTACGGCAGATAAAACCGCCCCGTATTTGATTCTGGATCATAGATCCCAAGGGTTCGGCACATCACGTGGACAAACAGCACATGCCCCATGCCATTGGGGTGAATCGTGCCATCGTCCAACAAGTAGTTCAAGTTAGTCTTGCGGCCAGCGATGTACTCTTGCCACATTTTGTCTTGATCGCAAAGCGCTACGCCTCGATCTGCGGCGACCTCACGAATAATCTGGGCGTAGGCAGGCAAGTCGCTCCTTCGTGTTGCCGCAGCCGTGATGGGGTTCGGCGTGTGCAGTAGGATCAGTGCGTCAGATTCTTCTCGTAAACGATCAATCAGCTTGATGTACGCTACTCGAAAAGCTTCACGGCCATCAGGCCCCGCAACCGCGTCGTTCATGCCCATCATGATCGAGACAACAGTTGGCTTGAAACGCAAGACGCGATGTTCTAGATCGGCAGCGAGCCCCGGCACACGGTCGCCCGAGATGCCCGTATTGATCACGACATCGCGAACCCGACGCAACTCCCAGCGGATTCTTTCAGCAAAATGCTCGGGATACGATCGGTAGCCGTGGGTATGCAGCGCCCCATGCGTAATCGAATCGCCCGTGATGAGCCAAGTAATCGGGTCGTGATCGTCAAACAACGCTTTGATCTTCGCCAGTTCGGCTTCGCTCGTATCTTGGGCAAACAAACTCGCCGAATAAGCAACCAACGAAAAAAAGATGGTAAACAAAAAAATTCGACGCAAAGGCTTCAAGTAAAAAATCAGGTTCATATCTGAGATTCCCTTTTGAGATCAAAACCTAATGCAGCAGCGCGGGTCGATTAAACCACAACGACACGACGAGCACGACGGCATACCGTAGGCAAGTTGATGATGGTTACTTTCAGGCAATTATTTCGGAAGAAATTCTACTGAACTACAAAACGTGTGGCGTCTGATGTGCGGAGGGGTGGCCAAAATACTTATATTGTACGCTTCTCTCGTCGTGTCCGTGGTGTCGTTGTGGTTCAACTCTGCGCTGTCCAACTAAGCTGGCAAAAAGAATCACCGGCTCACTTCGGAGGCAGCTCTTTAATTCGAATGTTTTTCCAAGCCACATCATAGGGCCCCTTGCCTTTGCCGACGGCGTGGACTTGCAGCCCAATAAAACCCTTTGGGTGAGTTTTGTAAATCTCCTCATCGGTGAGATCTTCGATCGCTTCGCCATTGATCCAGGTTTGAATACGCGGGCCCTGGGCAACAACCCGATAGTGGTTCCACTGGCCATCGCGGAAGTGTTTGTGCGGTATCAGCCGATCCTTAGGCGTCAACCAACCGCGACCGGTAGCTTCACCATACACATAGCCTGCCTCAGCCCCACCTGCTCCGCTCGCTTCAATCTCAACCTGCGGTCCATTGACTCGCCCAAACTTTCCCGCCGCCTCGTCTGCGGCCGAGACTTCTTTGGTAGTCGAGCGGATCTGTACGCCTGAATTCAGATCGTCGTGGACTCGCACAAAAAACTCGAGCTCGAAGTCGCCATACAACTTTTCGCTACAGAGAAAAGAATTGGGGCTCCCCTCTTTCGTTTTGCCATAGATCGTGCCATCCACAACTTCGTAAGTAGCCGTACCGTTTTTCTGAATCCAACCATCCAGCGTCTTGCCGTCAAAAAGATCTTGCCAGCAGGCTTCTTCCTCGGCATGTAACGGAGTCAGTGACGCACTGGAAAGCAAGATCGTAGCCAATGCGAGAAACGCAATCCGAATCGGTCGTTGGTGAATCATTATCATTGTCCTAATTGTTTGAAACGTCGTTGATTAAAGGGTTGGTCTCTGCGAATCAAACGTCAATCCGCCGCAGCCATTCACATTCTTGTTTACGCAGCTCCGCGAGCTGCTTTGCACATTCGTCTGAAATTCCTCCCGGTATTTTACGACTAAACACGCCAATATCTAGACCTCGGAGGCGAAGATAATACTTTGCCGAAGCGGGATAAGTGCCCCCCTCCATCAGTGCTTCAGCACCGGCCAGAAACTCCTACAGCTCTGAGGCAAGTTGTGGCTGGGCGCCCCAGTTCTGGCAAAGCCAAGCGTACAACTGCGGCATGTAGTTCGAGCCAATGCCGCAGAAGCCGTAGACACCGGTATCAAGCGAATCCAACAAGGTTCTGGTATTCGCGTTGAGCAGCTGCAAATTACTCCCCGCGAGAATCGTCAGCCGGTCGCGTATCGTATCAAGGCAACAGCAAGTGTCCTTCAAAAAGAAAAACCGACCCGTATCGGCTGCCCAACGTAGGTTTTTTTCTGAAAGTAGTCGGTGATAGGGCAGGGGGCACTCGTACATCGAGAGTTGCACTTCCGGCGAAATCTGCTCAAGCAAATCAGTAGCGTGATCGATCCACACCTGGTCGTCTTCCTCGGCAGTCGCCAGCTGACAAACACCGATTGCGACCGCGTCGGCACCACAATCGTGAACTCGACGGATAAGGGCAGCCTGGTCATCAATTGATCCTGCCGTGATCGCGGTCGCAACGACCGGGGCTCGACCGTCAACCCGCTTCGCGATGTACTCCGCCAATTGCCCCTTCTCCTGGTCGTCCATCTGCATAATTTCGGCCGACAGGCCGCAGGCAAAGATTCCCGCAGCGCCATGGTCCAGGCAATCGTCGATCAGACAGTCGACCCCTTGCCAATCGAAGGAGCCGTCATCATGAAATGCGGTCAACATGGCCGGATAAGAACCCGGCGGCAATGGGTTTGATGTTTTAGTTTCGGGCAGGTTCATCCTTCGCGACACCCTCGTGGGTCCAGATTGTTAAATTCGTGAGCTCTTTTTTCCCTGGGAACAAGAACAACCCCACCGAGTAGGCGACAACAAACATCACCGCATTACCAACGATTGAGGTGTAATAGAGATCAAACGGAACACTCAAACTCTCGGGCAGCAGGTCGTTTCTCGCCAACAGCGTCCAAGAAGTAAATGCCATCGTGCAAACGATACCGCAAGCAGCCGCGCGACCGTTGCCCCGGGTCGTCAACATACCAATCATAAACAAACCAAACAGCCCCCCACCCATCACCGCAGTTAACATCGTTGAAGTATCTTGCAAAGTTTTAATATCGATCATTGTAAACCAGATCGCTCCCAAGATCATCAGAATACTAATCACAACCGCTACCCAACGGGCCATCACGAGATAATGTCGATCGTCGCGGCCTTTCGCCAAATGGCGTCGGTAGACGTCGATAATCGAGACTGCAGAAATCGCATTGATACTCGAATCGATCGACGACATGGCCGCCGCCAGCGCGGCCGCAATGACAATACCTTTGAGTCCCAGCGGCAATTCATGCAATATGAAATATGGCATAATGTCTTCCGCTTTTCGAGTACCTGCAAGAATTTCATTCGTAGCTTCGGTCGGGTAAGCTTGGTAGTAGACATAAAAACTTGTCCCGATGAACATGAAGAATAACCAGATCGGCAAACTTGCCAGACCAGCCACCGCCATCGCCTGTCGGGCATCTTTCGAAGTCTTCGCCGCAGCATAGCGTTGGATCGTATGTTGGATACAACTGTATTCAGTCAGCCAGATGGTCAGCCCGATCAGCAACATCATTGTAGCCGTCTTCTTTTGCAAAGTGATATCCCAACTCACGGGCTGAAGTTGGCCGTTGCTGTATTCAGCAAAGCTAAACTTATTCGCCTCACTCGCGACATCGAAAATTTCACCAAACCCGCCTGGGAGTCGCGTCACGACTATCATTAGGCAGATCGCACCCCCCAAGGTGAGCACGATCGTTTGAATCACGTCGGTCCAAATCACTGCGTGGATCCCGCCCACGATCGTGTAAAAACCCACAAAGATTCCTGAAATAATAATGCAGGGAATCAGCGTAAGGCTCGTTAGCGTTTGCAGCAGAATGCTGACCAGAAACAAGATGCTGCTGATTCGCACCAATTGCGAAACGACAAATGCGACCGCCCCATATACCCGGATTCCTGGCCCAAATCGCATCTCCAAATATTCATAGGCCGACGAGATGACGTTCTTGCGGTAAAAGGGCAAGAAAACATACGCAGCTATCACCAAAGCAATCGGCAACATAAAATTTGGCACCATCCGCAAGTAGGCCGTCTTATAGGCGTCGCCTGGAAATGCTAGAAAAGAGATCGAGCTGATCGAAGTCCCTACCAACGACAGCCCTATGACCCAGCCTTTGTGAGATCGGCCGCCGACAAAATAATCCTCGGTCGTCTCGTTCTTCCCTGCGAAATAAAGCCCCATTGCGCCGATGCCAAGCATGTAAACAATCAGCGTTACGATATCAACAAACCCGAGATTCATCGCAAAACCTTTAGAAGATCGATTTCCTGACGGCTTCTTGCCGCCAGCGCTTTCCGTGGCGAGCTGTTTACACTAAATTTGTGAGGGAACTCAAAAACTCTAGATTTAGACCATAACAGATCGACGAGTCGACACATGCAAATTTTGCAACATTTGTTTCAGGTCGGCGGCGACATGAACGGCATCACCTGGGATGGCGTCGACGCAGCGTATAATGACGGAAATACCTACGTTTTGCAAAGGCCCGATGGTCTTATTCTTTTCGACTGCGGCTGTGGCGATACGCTCGACCAAATCGAAGCGAACATGCGCTATTGGAATCTTGACCTCGATCAAGTTACCCACTGTCTCCTCACGCATGCCCATTACGACCATGCCGGAGCTGGCCACTTGCTCAAATCACGCGGCGTAGAATTCATCTCGACTGCAGAAACGGCCGAAGCCGTTGCCGCCGGCGACAACCGTTGCTGCGGCTACCTCTACCATAAGATATTTACTCCCTTCGAAGTCGACCGCGTGGTCGCCGATGGCGAGTCGTTCGAGGTCTTAGGCGAAACGTTCGAGACAATGCACCTGCCCGGCCACAGCCAAGGCTGTACCGCCTACCTCTTCAACCACGAAGAAAAACGGCTCGTCATCAGCGGCGACGTCATCGGCACGCTGCTAGCCGGCGACTTCGGCTGGAGCGGCTCGATCGATTTTGATAAGCAATGCTACCTCGAGTCGCTCAAGCGATTTGCCGAAGTCGACACCGACATCATGCTCCCCGGCCACGGCTTGATTTATTTTCACCAGCCACGTCGGCGCGTGCAGCAGGCGCTCAATGTGGCGCTGATGGAATGGCGGTAAAGAGGTGGAATTATTCTCCGATCTTGAGGCGGCATTAGTTCTTGCCTTACGGAGAACTTTCGTCAATTATCTTCAGCAGTCCTGCAGGCGTCACGATCTGAATACCTCGAAACGGATTCAATACGAGCAAGTCAATATCCCCTGTGACAATAGTGGAAGCGCGACCGTTAACGGCTGGCTCCAAAATCCGATCATCTTTCGGATCTCGGCAAGCCTGAATCTTCTCGGTGATCTCTATCAGTTCAGAGTCTCGGACCATCGCTGCAAGTAATCTTTCTCGCAGTTCGAGAGAAACGTAGCGGTTGAACTTTTCACGCCTGAATATGTCGTTCAGTTCTTCGGCTAACGCCAGAGAGATCACAAGAGTTCCGTCATCCAGGCAACGTGTGAATGCTTGCCCTGGGACTGAGTCACTAAACAGCACCGCACTGCAATGACGTTCGTGTCGAAAACGTAGCGGCTATCACGACTCATCGAGAATCGACTTCAGTATCTTCGAAGTCAGCCCACGTTGCTGGGCATCCTGGCTAATTTCAAGAATGGCGTCTTTCAGCGAAACGACAGGTAAGGTCGCATCACGCAATCGCAAATTGACCAGCAGATCCAGTTTGCGTCGTTCTCCTTCCGAAGCCGACCGATACGCAGTAGCCACTTCAGGATCAACAGATATAGTAATTTGGCCAGTCCTTTTTTCAACTCAAACAGGAAGCATCCTCTCTACTCAATGATACCAAGCCGCAGCTGTCAAGGAAACAGAGCATCGATACCGATACCATGCTTTCATACAAAAGTATTGATCGAACAAATCCCAGTCATAGAGAATAGTCAGGCGGTGTCGACGCGGTTGATACCATAACAATAGTCTAATCCTTCCTCTGGCAGCACTGCAATTTCGCAACAACCAAGGACGGTCGGCACCACCACTCGACCCCTCACCCACCGTCGCCTAAACTATCCCCCATGGCTGACTCAAAAAAACTACATATCATTTGCAATACTCATTGGGATCGTGCCTGGGTTTATCCGTTTCAGGAAACCCGCCTGCTGCTGCTCGAGTTCATGGACGATCTGCTTGACCTGCTGGAGCGCGACCCCGATTTTCATTCCTTTCTCATGGATTCGCAAACCGTCGCGGTCGAAGACTATCTCGACCTGCGTCCCGAACGCGAAGAGCAACTCAAAAAATTTGTGAAGGCAGGCCGGCTGATCGTTGGGCCTTGGTATTCGCTGCCCGAAGAGTACATCATTAACGGCGAATCGCTGGTCCGCAATCTCGTGGTGGGCCATCGTCAGGCGCAAGCATGGGGCCGCGTGAGCAAGGTCGGTTACACCCCGTTTTCTTACGGACAAACTTCGCAGATGCCGCAGATCTATCGTGGCTTTGATATCGACACGATCATTTTTTATCGCGGCATCAACACCGAGAAATCGGAGTTTGTGCTTGAAGGCCCCGATGGCTCGCGGGTGACCGGTTGCCGATTCGGTGCGTTGTCGCGGTTCAGCTATTATTTTTATGTTTACCGCATGGCCCGTTTTGGCATGAGCCGCGACGAGTGGTGGTACGATTGGGATCGCGGCGCACTGCCCTTCCGCCTCAACAACGAACAGCACCCCCACGACCATTACTATCCGCTCGACGTTGCCAGCGAAAAATTCAATACCGACGTTCTGCCCGAACAACTTAAAAAACTGATCGCCGACGAAAGCGAACATTTTTCCACCCGGCATATCGCTTGCATGCAGGGTTTTGATTGTTCGTCGCCCGACCCCAACGAACGGGAACTCATCGAGCTAAGCCGACCGCACGTCGAGGCGATGGGACACGAAATCGTGCAAGGCTCGCTCGAAGACTACATGCGAGAAATGATGGCAGAGGTCGCGGATCCCGAGGTTATCACCGGCGAAAGTCGCAACCCGGGCGCCACCGGCAAGTGGACCCATCTGATGGGCGATGTCATTTCAAGCCGCATCAAGATCAAACGTCGCAACGCGCAGGTTGAAGTGGCACTCCAGCGTCGGGCCGAGCCGTTTTCGCTATTTGGTTGGCTCTGCGGGGGCGAGTACATGCGTTCGGCCATCGATCGTGCATGGCGCTACCTGATGCAGAACCATCCGCACGACAACATCTGCGGCGCTGGCGTCGATCAGATGGAAAAAGACATGCACTACCGCTTTGACCAGGCGGAAATAATTTCAAACGGCGTAGCCCGCCGCGGCTTGGCTGCCATCCAAAAGCAAATCGACAATCGCGATGTCGACCTACTCGAATCGGTTGTCACGGTTTTTAATCCCAGTGCCCATACGCGATCAGAAGTCGTCAGCCTTTCGATCGATTTGCCCGACCAGTGTCAGTACGAAGGATTTTCGCTGCGCGACACGGCAGGCAACCCCCTCGATTTTGTCGAGACTGGCCGAAAAGATCACGGCACCCTCGTACGCAATCTGCAAGACATCTCGCTACAACTGCGTAGTCAGCGCGTGAATCTTCACGTCGAGCTTAACGACATCCCGGCCATGGGATACAAAACCTATCTTGTCAAACACGAAGCTGCCGACGTGGGTCAGCTCGGCTTGAGCCGTGATGCCCCTCAGTCCCCCATGCTTGAAAACGAACTTATAAAAGTCGTCATTCAGCCTGACGGCAGCCTTGATGTCGAAGACAAGCAGACCGGCCACATTTTTGTTGGCCAACATTACTTCGAGGAGTCGGGCGAATCGGGCCACGCTTGGATTCATCACACGCCCGAGCAAGATCAAGTCATCACCACCCTCGGCACCAGCGCCACAGTCGAGTTGCTCGAAACGAGCGAGCTACTAACCCGCTATCGTGTGGCCCACACGCTACGTGTACCAGCAGAACTCGAAGGCAAGGCAGAAAATTGGCGGCGTAGCGAGACGCTCGTTGATCTGCCCATCGAGTCGATACTCACCCTCCGTAAAGGCCAGCGCTGGCTCGATGTGCATACCACGATCGAGAACCAAGCCGAGAACCACCGCGTGCGCGCTTGCTTTCCGACCAAACTGGCAGTCGAGCAGTCGAGTTCAGAATGTTCCTTCGATGTGGTCAACCGACCGATTGTGCAGCCGAAAGAAAGCAACTACTACGGGCAGCCCAATCCGCAATTGCCGATGCACCGATTTGTTGACATGAGCGATGGCAAGCTGGGGCTTGCGATCCTCAACGAAGGATTGCGTGAGTACGAAGCAATTGTCGACGACGACCGTACGCTAGCGATCACATTGCTCCGTGGATTTCCTGCGATGCAGTCGCCAGTGATCGACCAATGGGACGTCTATCCCTGGATGAAGCTGGCACAGTCGCTGGGCAAGAACGAGTGCCACTATGCGATCATGCCCCATGCAGGCGATTGGCAACAGGGCGAACTCTACCGCGAGGCCGAACGTTTTACATTGCCACTAGAAACGGCTCAAGCGGGGAATGGCGGCGGCAAATTGCCCAAGCAAATGAGCTTTCTGGAAGTCGGGCCTGCCGAGATTGAGTTGAGCGCAATCAAAAAATGCGACAGCCGCGATTCGCTGATCCTCCGCCTATTCAATCCCACGCCCAAAAAAGTGGTCGGCCGAATTACGTGCCGTCGTGCTATCGAAGAAGCATGGCTTACGAATATGAATGAAGAACGCCGCGAGCAGCTACAAGCGGCAGGCAGCAAAGTAGAAGTCCCCTTTGGGCACAAGCAGATCGTCACTATCGAGCTAGTTTTGGCAGACGAGTAACAGAACATCGAGCCCTGGAGAAATTGGTTTTAATTCGTGCCCAACTGCTCTATACTGCACCCATCCAGATGGTAAACAAACCAAATTTCCAGAGAGGTTTCCGTGGAAATTACGAATCGACGTATGGCGCTCCAAAGGTTGGGCGGGGCAATGGTCATGCCGTGGGCCGCAAGTGTTGCCAGTGCCGACGCGGCTAAGCATCGCGTTAAGGTAGGACAGATCGGCGTAGGTCATGCCCATGCGAGCAAATTATCGGTCTATCGCGATTCGTCGGAGTACGAAGTCGTTGGCGTTGTAGAACCCGACGAGCAGCTTCGCAAGCAGGCATCGACCCAACCTGTCTATCAAGGGCTGACTTGGATGACTCAAGAGCAGTTGCTCAACACGCCGGGGCTTGAGCTCGTGCTTGTCGAAACAAGAGTGCGAGATTTGCTCAACGTGGCCGAAGTTTGTGTTGCAGCGGGAAAAAACATTCACCTTGATAAACCGGCCGGCGATTCCCTACCGCAATTCCAAAGACTGCTGGACGAGGCAGCAAAAAAGCAGCTTCTAGTGCAGATGGGCTATATGTATCGCTACAATCCTGCGATCGTTCTTATGCGGGAATTTCTCAAACAGGGCTGGCTTGGCGAGCCCTTTGAAGTGCATACCGTCATGAGTAAAGCCGTAAACTCTGAAAAACGTCACAAACTGGCCGACAGCCCGGGGGGGATGATGTTTGAGTTGGGTTGCCATATCATCGATCTGACTCTTGGAGTGCTTGGCAAACCCGACAAGGTCACTCCGTATCCTCGCCGCGTATTAGAAAGCGACGACAAACTTGTCGACAACATGCTGGCCGTGTTCGAATACCCGCGGGCCACGGCAACCGTCAGGTCGAGTGCGTTGGAAATCGAAGGTTTTGCGAGGCGACACTTTGTGGTGTGTGGCACGGAAGGGACTTTTCATGTTCAGCCATTAGACAACCCGAGGGCACGTGTTGCTTTGTCAAAACAACGAGGCAAATACACCCAGGGGTACCAAGATATAACCTTCCCAAAGTACACTCGCTATGTCGACGACGCAGCAGATATCGCGCGAGTGATTCGCGGAGAGAAGTCGGCCGATTTTTCGTACGAGCATGACTTGGCGGTCCAAACTGCAGTGCTTGAAGCTAGCGACTTGACGACAAAATGACGCACCGCCGATCAACGGCTTGGAATCAACTCACACGAGGGGTGATTAGTAATGACTCGAAAAACTACGCGTCGAGATTTTCTACAGACTTCAACACAAACGGCAACCGTTGTCGCTGCAGCAACAGCCCTTGGCGGCGTCCATGCCTTAGCAGGCGAAAAATCAAAACACTTGCGTTTGGGCCTGATTGGTTGTGGTGGCATCATGGGGCATCACATCGGCGGAATAGTCAGTCGCGGCGAAGACGTTTCGATCGCATGGCTGTGCGATGTCGACCCGAGGCAAATCGACAAGGCCATCCAAGCGATGTCGGGGCACCAGTCATCTGAGCCGCGACTGACCCAGCGGTACGAGGACATCTTCAATGACCCCGAGATCGATGCTTGCATCATCGCAACGCCCCACCACTGGCACGCCCCAATCGCTTTGCGAGCAATGCAGGCAGGCAAAGATGTCTACCTCGAAAAGCCGATTTCTCATGTTTACAACGAAGGGCCAATCGTGATCGCGGCGGCCAAAAAATATGGCCGTGTGGTTCAGCAGGGAAGTCAAATGCGTAGCTGCCCGGTAACCGAAAAAGCAGGAAAATTGCTGCGAGACGGCATACTCGGCGAAGTGAAAGTCGCACGTGCTTGGACGGCTGAGCCACGCTCGGTCGTCAAGCCGGTCCCTAATGCCGAGGTTCCCCCGGGCGTTGATTACGATCGTTGGCTCGGCCCCGCACCCGTGCATGCTTTCAATCCCCATCGTTTTCATAGCACATGGCGTATGTTTCGCGATTATGCCAATGGCGAAATTGGCGACGATGGGATTCACGATCTCGACATGGCGACCTGGGGGCTGGGCGTCGACACATTGCCGAAACAGATTACTGCACGCGGTGGGCGGATGTTGGCCGAGGGAAGTGCGAGTGATTATCCCGACAACATGAATGTGACCTACGAATATCCTGACGGACGATTGATCATCTACGAAAATTTTCCCTTCACGCCTTATGGGATGCATGGATTTGACAACGGCAACGTGTTTTACGGCACCGAGGGCTACATGGTTTTCTCTCGCCGCGGCGCGTTTAGTGTATTCTTAGGCCCCAAAGGAAAAAAAGGTCCCACCGAAGGGAAAGAGCTGCGTGGCCAAAAAGGGTATGCCGAGCACATGGCAAACTTCTTCCAAGCAGTGCGCGAGCGTTCGCCCGTAAATGCTCCTCCAGAAATCGCGCACCGAAGTTGCGCCTTGGTCCACCTGGGCGACATCGCCTATCAAGTACGTGGACAGCTTAATTTTGATCCCAAGACAGAACGTTTTTCTGATTGTGATGAAGCAAACCTTTTGCTGGGGAAAAAGTATCGCCAGCCGTATGGTTTAACGTAACCGTTTCGGAATGAAAGAAACCGTCTTGAGCGTGCTTCCGCCCACCAAAAGCTTGAATTCCTTCACCCACAAGGAATTAGCGATTTGGGAATTTTTCTGTCGTCTGAAGTGAATGGGCCAAAAACAAGCTTCATGAAAAAGCTTCGTGAAAAAAGACCGCTGCAGAGCCCCCAGCCTGGCCAACGGCGGCGCTAAGCTCTCTGCAGTTACTTTCCTTTTCCAAAACCGCGAACGGAAGCGATAATACTACGCTTCTAGCTCCTCCCAGCGAGCGTACACCTCTGCCAACTTCTTCTCGGCATCTCGTAGTTTTTTTTGATCAACCGCAATCTGCTCGCCCGACCGCTGGAAAAAACTCGGATCTGCCATCGCCACATGGAATGTCTCTACCTCGGCCTCCAGCTTTTCTATCTGATGCGGCAAACTCTCTAATTCACGCTGATCGCGGTAGCCCAACTTTTTCTTCGCCGGTTCTGCCGCTGTCGACGTCTTCAATCGTTTTTCGGGTTTCGGTTTTTCCGCTTCCTCCATCTTCGCCCGCTGAGCAAGCCAATCGTCGTAACCGCCTACGTACTCCCGTACGCCCGCTGCCTCAAACACAATTGTGCTGGTAACGACATTGTTCAGGAAGGCCCGGTCGTGACTGACCAACAAAATAGTGCCAGCAAATTCAACGAGCTTCTCTTCGAGCATCTCCAAGGTTTCCGTATCCAAATCGTTCGTCGGCTCATCGAGCACAATCACATTCGCCGGCTTGGCGAACAGCTTTGCCAGCAGCACTCGATTGCGCTCGCCGCCCGAAAGAAATTTGATTTGGGTGCGTGCCCGATCCGGCGCAAACAGAAATTCCTGTAAGTACCCAATGATATGCTTCGGCTTTCCGCCAAGGTCCATTTCCCTGCGGCCTCCGCCCACGTTCTGCTCGATTGTCTCGTTCTCGTCGAGTTGATCTCGTAGTTGGTCAAAGTAAGCCACTTGCAGGTTGGTGCCGGTACGAACCGTACCGCTTTCAGGTTCGAGTTGTCCCAACAGAATCCTCAGCAAGGTCGTTTTCCCGACGCCATTGGGCCCAATAATGCCGATCTTGTCTCCACGCATAATCATCGTCGAAAAGTCATTCAGAATCGGCCGCTCCGGATAACCAAAGCAGATCTCTTTGACTTCGGTAACCAAATTTCCACTTCGCTGCCCCGTCTGGATCTGCATACGGACCGCTCCCGGATCGCTCCGCCGCTCGCGACGCTCCTCTCGCATCGCTTCCAACGCTCGCACCCGGCCTTCGTTCCGCGTTCGTCGCGCCTTGATCCCCTGCCGAATCCAAACTTCCTCCTGCGCCAGTTTTTTGTCGAACAAAGCATCCTGCTTTTTCTGTGCCGAAAGCACATCTTCCTTACGCCGCAAAAAAGTGTCGTAATCACACGACCAGTCAAACACCCGCCCCCGATCGATCTCCAATATCCGCGTCGCCAGCCGTCGCAAAAACATGCGATCATGCGTCACAAAAATAAGCGTCCCCGGCCACTGCGAAAGAAAACCTTCCAGCCAACCAATCGCTTCGACGTCAAGATGGTTCGTCGGTTCGTCAAGCAACAGCAACTCGGGACGGCAAACGATCGCCCGCGCCAACAGCACTCGCCGCTTCATGCCCGAGGAAAGCGTCTCGAACTTCGCCTCGCCATCAAGATCCATTTGCGAAAGCGTCTGTTTCACCAGCTGATCGCCCTCCCACTCAGAATCGACTTGCCGATATTTTTCACTCAACCCGAGCGAAATTTCCTCAGCAACCGTCTGCTCGGAGCCACTCGGGACATCTTGCTGTAGATAGGCAACCTGGGTCCCTGGCGACATCGTAATAGTGCCATGGTCCGGCTGAATCTCCCCGCGAAGCATCTTCAGAAGCGTCGACTTGCCGGCACCATTCCGCCCTAAGAGCCCGATCCGCCCGCCCGCTTCGATCTGACAACTCACCTCGTCCAGCAGATTCGGGCCCCGATATCCAATCGAAACGTCTTGTAAAGAAACCAGCGCCATAAAGAAAATGCCTATTATCAAGTGTCCAATTCCGTAGTCTCACCATCAGCCCTCAACTAATCAACCCCCACCCTGTTAGCGCCGTCGACAACGACATCTCTTCAAACCACAATGAGCAACTCTTCCGCCCCATTTAGCGCGTAGGACAGAACAAGCGATAGCCCAGTTCCGCGGGTGGCTTTGGTTGGCGATAGCCTACCAGGGTTGCGTCAGCAACAAGAGGTTGAACCGTGCTAATTTCCGTTTTGCCATGGTGAGACGGGCGAGAAACGTCGCATTGCCGATGGCAAGTGGTACTGCTGTACTGGTTCAGCCTGACCCCGCGTATAGACTTATTGATTTCACAAGTCTGGGCTGGCCGATGAAGTCATGTTCCTGACCTACCAACGATCTTTAGCGGAAGTATTGGAGTGGGAATCGAGTATTGCCCATCTTGCTCACGAAGCATCAAGAGCCTAAATTATCGCTACCAAACAGCTTGGTCCGGTAGCTCAGTTGGTTAGAGCAGGGGACTCATAATCCCTTGGTCGGGGGTTCGAGTCCCTCCCGGACTACTAGAAAAATAGGGGTTTTTGAACGCGGGTCTTAAATTCTTCTCGTCGACCTACCAGATACCTACCACGGATGAAATCTAGGTCCGTCTCCATCGGACTTCTGTGGTAGGTATCTGGTAGGTCATGAGGGGTCTTCGGTTTCTTCGTCCTTTCTGAGCACCTCGGGCACCGGCATCTGACTCACCGCCTCCTCGACCTGCTCCGAGAGGTTGACGTAACTGAGGGTCGTCTTGTAGCTCTTGTGGCGCATGATCTTCTGTAACGTCTCCGCCTTCATCTGCTTCGCATTGACTGTCGCAAATGCCCTTCTCAGATCATGGAAGCCATAGACGTGACAGGCGAGTGTGTGCTCGTGGTTTTCGCGACAGGTCAGCTTGATGCCCGCCTCACGTTGGATCCGTCCGAACTCGGTCCAGAGTGTCTTCTCGTCGTGTGGCCACTGGAAGACGTGGGAGTGGTCCGCCAGTAGATGTTTGAGGTGCTCCATCACCACGGGATGCACCGGCACCAACTCGTCGCGAGAACCTTTGTTGTCTTGGTATCTGGTGATGACGGTTGACGCTTTCAGGTCGACGTCCTCTGTCCGCAAGGCCAATAACTCTCCGATCCGCCAACCCGTCATGTAGCAGGTCGCGACCAGTGCCTCCCACCACGCGCTGGCGTCATAAGGTTGTCCGGGGATCACCGGCATCCGTGCCAGTGGAGTGGCCCGTTTGTAGATCAACTGAAAGTGTTCCGGGGTTACGAAGCAGATGAGCTTCTCTGGCTCGCGGACCATTCTGATCTTGGGCACGTTCGCTAGGTATCCCCACTCAGCGGCGATCTTCAGAGCCGCCTTGATGTGCCTCAGGTCCTTGTTGATCGTCGCCGGGGATAAGGTGGAACCGGGCTTCTTGCCACGCTCCTGTCTACGGGCCGAGACGAAGGAATCGATTGTGTGGGCATTGATTGACTCCATCAGCCCTGGCTTGGAAATCCGCTCAAAGTGATTGAGGGCAGCCTTAACCTGGACGACACTTCGCGGCGCTAAGCCCGGATAAAACTCGGTTTCGTATTCCATCCGGAATTGAGACCATCTCTTGTTGCCCCGAGGCTGGTGGACCCTCATGTCGAGTTCCGACTGGATGCGTCTCAGACGACGATCAGCCTTCTTCTTACCTGCCGATCCAGGACCACAGCTTTCGGCGTGCCGCTTGTTTCGCTGGTCGTACCAACCGACGTACCAGCTAGCTCGCTGCGCGCCTACTCGCTGCAAGTCCTTTTTGTACTGGAAGATCCAAACTTTCTTTTCCACAGAGCTACTCCGACCGACTGCTAGTCGCTATACGTTCATACCCGGCTGATGTGTCTGACGGAGGTAAGTCCGCAAGTCCTCGACCGAATATCGCACTCGCCTGCCCACGACCCGCGAGCAGCCGATGTTGTCAGCCAATCTCAAATCACGAAGCTGCCAAGGGTTGAGCTTCAACAGGGCGGCAGCTTCCGGTTCATCGAAGGCGAGACGACCCTCGAAGATTGGGTTGGTCGCGTCTATCTGAGCCAAGACCTCGTGGACGACTTCTTGGACTAGGGGGAGTAGCTCTTCCCGATCAAAATTAAACTGTGCCATGGGTAACCTCCTCATAAGGCATAACTGGGTGAAAAAAATGCTTTCACTAGCTATGCGTGAGCAAGCGTGAGCAAAGTTTCATGGCGAACAGAAACGGCCTGAAACGCGGAGTTTCCTGCACTTTCTGGGCAAGAAACTGCTCACGTTCAGGCCGGGTGTCAACTCACTTGACCTCCGCGTCAGCTACTTAATAGTTGTCCTCCTCTAGGAGATCCAAAAGACTTCCCGAATAAGATTCGTGCGGACCAGCCGGCTCAGGTTTCGGATAGATTGCCTGCTTGCTGATGAGGTAACAATCGACACGCTCTCCATGGATCCTTTTACGGAACGTGTATCTGCCCCGAGACCGATCGGCTGAGAAGAGTTTTCCTGCGCTGTGCAAGGCTCTACCCAGGGTCTTCCGCGTAAGCGGCAATGCGACTCCACTATCGCGGGCGAGCCTCAACACCTCAGCCAGAGCCGAATCTGGTTGCAGATAGACATTATCCTCATGCACCCAGCCGATTTTCTGGCCCCTCGACGTGATGCGACTACGTTTGACCCAGTTGACACCACCATCGGTCTCCTCGTCTTCTGAGTCG
>Ga0114931_10003575_pt1 | contig 19628 bp, 22 predicted proteins | sample 2SBtaG_FD_89579 | JGI IMG/M metagenome (GOLD analysis project Ga0114931, IMG submission 89579) | Deep subsurface microbial communities from Kolumbo volcano to uncover new lineages of life (NeLLi) - 2SBTROV14_V59a metaG | ecosystem: Environmental > Aquatic > Marine > Volcanic | place: Kolumbo...
CCGGTGCTTTGCACGCTAAAAAAATTATCATATTTTGCGAAAACATGGTCATAATTTTTCAATAATTGGAAGTTTTCTTTATTAGTGAATAGATAGTATCTAATTTTCAATATTTTATGATCTTTAAAACTATGTGTGAATTATTGATAAATATGAATGAATTTTCAGTAAAATAAAATAAGATTGAAATTAAATCAATTGTTTTAAGGTCGAATACCAAGTGCAAATTTCTTTTCGGTAAATCTATAGACTTTCATCGTGAAAAAGTATGTGAAAAACCAAAGGTTAAATAATCCAAGTTTACTAACAAATGAATCCCAATAAGGAATCATAGTGAATCCCTGAATATATCCCAGATAAGGAAGAATCCAAAGAATACAGGTTGCGATGAAAACTTTAGGATCTTTTTCTTTATTGAGAAGCATCATATGATATACAGCGCCGACAATTCCAACAAAGGAGAATGCTAACCATATAGGTTCACCCATGAACGGAGGATAAAGATGAGCCAAGAGGCCACCATTCATCATTGTCATTGCCAAGAATGTTCCAACAGGAGCGAATTCCTTATGATACGCATGGATACACATCATTGAAGCAGAATGCACAATGAAATCCCAATATGGTGTATATGAATCATTGTAAATAATTCCAAAGAACGCTGGATGGAGAATATGTGCCATACCATGAGTCCAAGTTAGAAGAAACCATAACCAATCTTTTCTATCTTTGAGGAATGGTACAATTAATAGATGAATAACTGAGAAAGCGACCCAATAGGGAGAAATAATACTACTGACTAACCAATTAAGAGCCAATGAACATGGGAGTAGAATTGTAAATAACACAAGAAATTTCATTTTATTGTGACAGATTTAAAGAAAAAGTTTTTAGGACAAGTTTGATTCAATTTTTTATCTTTGTAAAAATTGAATTATTTTTATTCAAAACAATTTATCAAATATAGGTTGTAATGCCATAATGAACTGGCAAATAATAATTCTTAGTGTGATAATAATTATTGTTAGTTATCTTGTGATAAATCGTAATACACGATTCTATTTATTGAGCTACATATTTCCATACCTCTTTGCACATCAGACTATAGCAAAATTCCTTGGAATTCGATTCGAAGATGATAAAAAATGGTCTACTAATCGTAAAGAAACACGAGTTTATATGAGTGGATTATTTATCAAATTATTCACGATGGTAGTTGGTATGAATGTTATTTTGACAGATGATACAAGAAAGAATTTAATCCGTTTACAACGATCAAAGGCAAATGATATAAATATGGAAGAATATTTTGAACCGTTAAATGGTAAAACATTAACTCTCCATGAGTTTGATGTGTTTCTTTCAAACTCAATCCTAAAAGAAACTAATAAAGTGTTTGAAATCTTAAATCCTGAAACTGAAGCCGAATACGCAAAACATCTTAAAATTATCCGAGCAATTGTAAATTCATTGACAGGAAATGCTTGGGTTGGTATTAAGATGATGATTAAAAATTTCCAATCAATCCTTGAAATATCTCGAATATTAAGATCGGTTGAAGAACATAAGAGAGTTTTATTATATGTACCTCAATTAACTGTAATTAATAAATTTTCTAAAATGTTAGTGGAAAGAAAAGGTATAACAGATGACTTAGAGGTTTGTCATTTCCTCAATTTAGAAACTCATTTCTCAGTATTTGTGAATAATGGTCATTTAGTATTTGTAAAAAGAACTGAGGATAAAGCAAATACTACAGGTAACCGGGCATTTGGTGTGCGTGGGTTGATATGTCCAGGAAATATATATACAATTAAATTCATTCAATCAATATTGACCTTCTTACAGAAATTTGATATTCATGTAGATAAAGATCCAATATTTAAAGGTAGTAGATTTGTTAGAATTGTAAATAAAAATGATATTCATCTCACATTCAATCGAAAAGAAAATTGAAAATATTATTTTTTATTTTATTCTAAACAACATTGTTGCTATACACTTACAGACAAAATGAAATTAGTTGACAAGTTCAAAGTAGGAATATGTGTAACGGGGATTATTGTTACAGGATCAACTCAAAGTATTATAATTCCATTAGCCACTTTATGGTTTACATCGTTATATTTTATCGTTTTGTTAACATCTTTGGAATTTACAGTAATTTTTGGAATCATTTACTTAATTCTTAGAAAAGGAAAACCAGGAATTCCTAAAGAGAAAATGACTATATTTCTTTCTGGAGTATTTAATGCAGCGATGGGAATTTGCGGTATTTATAGTGCAAATCCCAAAAGGACTCCTCCCGTTATGCAATCTGTACTGAATGCATTAGGTATTATTCCCAGTGTGATATTTACAAAATATATTTTGAAAAAAAAAGTAAGATATATCTTGTGGCTAGTAATTCCCAGTTTAATATTACTCCTGACTTCTGTTGGTATTTCATCGGTTCCGTTGTTTACCACTCATACATCCCATTCTCATGTGAAACCTGTTAATGGGACAAAAGTAGATCCTCATCATCCTCCAAATATACCAGATGCAATACCATATGTCATATTAACAATATTATGGATAGGATTGTATTTATTTAGCATATTTTCAAGGAGTTTTTATAATATTATGCAAGAGAGATATTTGATTAAAACGGCGGACGGTTCTTTATTGAATAAAATTACATTGGTATTCTATACACGATTCATTCAACTATTCTTAGTTTTAACATTCTTTTGGCTAGAATTTATCATTGGTTATGATAATAATCCAACTGTTGAATTTCATGATAGTTTTATGGAGTTCTTTACTAATTGGAAACATTTTCTACTTTTACAAGGATTTATAGGTGCATATATGTTATTGTATATATTCTCCGTGTATCTGAATTCTATTTCAACAAATTACAATATGGTTGCTATTATCATTATCAATCCAGCAGTTGCTATATTCTTCACAGTATTTAGTAGTTTAAATCCAGGAATTAAATATCCATGGTACATTGTGGGTCCTAGTTTAGTTTGTAGTATTTTGAGTGTGATATTATGGATTTTTGGTGAAAAGGTCCAATAAACAATTCGGAATATGTAATAATTAAAGAGAAATATGATGAAGAAATACGTATTCAATGTGATAGAAAAATGTCTGGATGTATTAATGAATTGAAAATAAATTTAATTGTAGAAGAATATTAAAATGTTCAGGTAATTGAATAGAAAAAGAAATATATATTTTGTTATTTCCACATTAAAATAATCCATTTCTCTGTGAAATAATTTAATAGAATAGAATAATTAATAATATATGTTTTATTGACCAAATTTAAAATTGAAAATATTTTTTTTTAACACTGTGAATGATTCAGACTGCTATAATATCAAAACATCATTTAGAAAAACACCAGACTGACCGAGTTGAGTGGGGAAGATGTTGTAATCCATCATCAAGTGATAAATTTGGAGCCTTATTTATTCTGATTAGTGCGCCAACTTTAGTATTGAGTTTATATTTGACAAGTGTTTCATATAATGGATCCTTGTGGCTGATGTTTCAAGATTTCTTAAATCATGATTTCCAATTAATCTATAATAATTTACCTAGTTTTAACGGAACTGTGTTAATAGGAGTTTGTGGTTGGGTAATATTTCAACTGGCATTGGCAAAATTACCAGACATGATTCATAAATATATACCATTCTATATTGGTGGAATTCAAGTAGGTCAACTTACTCCAGCAGGACATAAACTTAATTATAATATTAATGGATTACAAGCTTGGATTATTACTCATATTCTATTTGCTGTCTTTGGATTGTATTTGCGTTGGTTTGATCCGGCAATTATTGCAAATAATTGGGGTAGTATTTTAGTAGCAGCAAATATCTTTGGATGTTCATTAACGATATTTTCGTATATTAAGGCACATCAATTTTCATCGCATTATGATGATAATAAATTTTCTGGATGTTGGTATTATGACTTAGTTTGGGGAATTGAATTTAATCCCAGAATGTTTGGAATTGATTTTAAAATGTTCTTTAATGGACGTCCAGGAATTTTAGCTTGGACATTAATAAATCTTTCCTTTGCATCAAGTCAATATGAACAACATGGATTGGTTACAAACTCAATGATTTTGGTAAATATCTTACAAGCATTTTATGTTATTGATTTCTTCTGGAATGAAAAATGGTATTTAAAAACAATTGATATTGCACATGACCATTATGGTTTTATGTTAGCATGGGGTAGTTGTGTTGTACTTCCATTTATGTATACAGTACAAACGGTTTACTTAATTCAAAATCCAGTGATTTTAAATAATCAATATTTTTGGGTGGTATTGACCATGGGATTAATAGGATATACTATTTTTAGATGGACAAATAGCCAGAAAGATTATTTCAGGCGAACTGCAGACAAATCTAAATGTAGAATTTGGTTAAAAAAAGTAAAGTATATTGAATGTCAATTTAAAACAAAAAGTGGACCAAATAAAGAACACACAAGTTATCTATTATGTTCCGGATTCTGGGGTTTAGCTAGACATTTTAATTATACAGGTGATTTGATATTGTCATTAGCTTATTGTTTAGCTTGTGGCACTCAACATGTTTTACCATATTTCTATGCAATATATATGTTGTTGCTTCTTATAACAAGGTGTTATAGAGATGAGGGTAGATGTAAAAGAAAATATGGACTGGTTTGGGACAAATATTGTAAGAAAGTACCATATCGATTAATTCCCTATATCTTTTAGGAATTTGGCGAATTGTCTGCCATACATAATATTTTTTGTGCAAATTTTTTTATTTTACTTTTTTCTGTTTTTAATTGAGGGGTGGGGTTTTTCTTTTCGGAGCGGACAACATTATGGGGTTCTCTGTAATGAGTATAGTATTTTGGATTATAATCTACTTTAGAGCTTTTGTTAGAAGTATAGTAACAGGGTTCACCAGCGTACTGAGAGGGAATCCATACATCTAAGGGGGCACTTGGGGGAATATGAACACAATGATACATTTGAATACGAATTTAATCAGTAAATTATATCTAAAAAAAAATGAATCAATTTTTATTTTCATTCATATTTATTCACATTAACATATAATCCTCCATCAACAGGTAATGTGAGTGATTTACTATATCTAACTCCTTTTTCTTTTTGTTTTTGAGTCATTTCGAACTTGAATTGTTGAAGTATCTTGCAGATTAACACGCTTGCTTCTGGCAGAGCTAGTTTTTCTCCCAGGCATCTTCTTGCACCTGCATGGAAGGGGATATATTGATATGGATGTATATTTTTACGTCTATCATCAATCCATCTATCCGGGTCAAAGTCATAGGCATCTGGGCCCCATAAAGTTTTCAGAGTATGAAGGGTAAAGGAATTGATTTGAACATAAGTTCCAGCTTTGATTAAATAGTCTGGACCATCTTTATTTGGTAAATAATCATTCTCAACTGCAAATTTGAAATTTGCCGGAACCGATGGATGAAGCCTAAGTGTTTCTTTCAATATGGCTTTCAAATATGGCATTTTTCTAATTTGTTCCCATGTTACATAATCATTAATACAAATTTCATTTATTTCAGCAACAAGTTTTTTTAATACATCAGGATTTTTTACTAGTTCACAGAAGGTCCATGTCAAAAGATTACCAGTTGTGTCTTTTCCGGCCAAAAACAGATTCAGGATGATGTCTCGAAGGTATTTATTACTCAGATCATCACATTCATTTACAAATCGTGAAAGTAGATCTGTTTTATCTGTGAGATCTTCTTGACGTCTTTTAGAAATAATGTCATATACAAATGCATCAATTTTTCTTATTGACCAATAGAATTTAATAGTTTGGATAGGATTATATTTATGATAGGGATTATAGCCTCTTCTATCTATTTGAGCCTGAACATAATCAAAGAGCCCCTGAAACTCAACAGGTTTTTCTAGAGAACCTAGACTAAATCCAAATCCTAATTCGCATATTGTATCCATTGTATATTGCATAAACAATTTTTGAATATCTATGGGTTTGCGAGTGTTAGAAGATTTACTTAAAATCCTGGTTACAATGGAAGCATGTTTGTTGAAAATTGGGAACATATTTTTGATCAGAGGAACTTTGAAAAACGGTTTGGCTAAGGTTCTTTGTTGTTTCCATTCACAACCATTAACTGCGAAAATTCCATTCCCGAGAAATGGTTTAAATGTGTTTTGCATCAGAGGGCCTTTTTCGTAATTTTTGAAATTGGTATTGAGAATCCGTTTGATATGTTCCGGATTACATGTTGATACGCCAAAGATGTGGAATAACTGCCAGCAGTATATCCAACCATATTTCTCATGCATTTCACGATTAAACTCATAAATTCTGTTAATATTTCCTAATATTTTGATTGCGCTACCAACAAGTGGCCATTGAAACGAAAGTCTCATAGGTTCTTGTGGATGATAGCCTGGGTGGAGGTATTGTTTAATAATCATCAACGTATAAACAACTACTAATCCTATAAATACAGATGGTATCAAGGTAAATACTACAGCCAATATAGGAGGAAAGTATCCTATATGAAGTACTAGTTCACCCAACCATGATATAATAATTGAGGTAGCTGATGGAATAAATACGGACATTCCCTAGTGTTAGTAAGTAAATTCCGAGTGTTAACGATAGAAAATATCTGAATGTAATAGATGAAAGTTCTAAGGGAAAAACAGTAGATTGTTATTTAGATGCAAAAAAGCAATTTAGAAAAAAATAGAATCAATTTTAATTGTTTTCACTAAGTGTTTGAGATAAAATCTTCCAATTCCAATTTTCGTAAATATTATTTTGTACAATTTCGGGGTAATATTAGGATTTTTAGAAATTGAAGACCATACCCATGGTAATTTATTATTTTTTTGTATAATTTTCCAGGTAATGGATGGATCAGACGATATTTTATTCCAATTCCAATGTTTCTGAGGATTAATTATAACAAAATCGATATTTACTTTTTTGGGGAACAGCAATGACCAATTCCAAGGTAAATCGGAATTAGAACAGATGAAATCCATATTGATATCTTTGCGTATGCTTAGGCAATTCCAATCAAGAGGTTTGTTTTTAAATTTTAAAATTAAGCTAGTGGAAAAGTCAGGATTCCTAGATAAAACGATCCAATTCCATTTTTTGTCAGGATAAGATTCAATAATATCCCATGGAGCATTTAATTTAATTACATCTAATAATCTCCAATCGGAACAGTTTGCCCGTTTACAAAACACTTTCCATCTTTGTTTGTCTTGACCCAGTAAATTACCTAGATTATACCAATTAAATCTTTTATTTGATAGTAGATCAACAATATCCCATGCATCACTATTATATTTCAATAGGTGCCACCAATTCCATGGTTTTTCATGGAGATCTAAAAGAATTTTTTTAGGAATATTTAGTTTTTTGGATAATTCTTTGTAATTCCATTTTTTGTCAGGATATTTTAAAACTAAATTCCAATCAATAAATTGATTTTTTGATATTTTTTCATAATCCCATTCTTTATCAGGGAATTGTTTAATTAATTTATAGAATCTTTGTAATCTATTAGGAGCAAATTCAATAATAATTCGAATAATTTCAAAGGGTAATGCTCTAAGTGTACATTTTTCATCCAATGTCCAACCTAATAATATCAATTGTTGTGGAGTGATAGTAGACATTTTTATCCAGATAATAAAAAATGTATTTAAATCTTTAAATTTAATTTAATTTTATTGATAACCTTCAATATAAATAGTCTCACCATTCCTAATACCTTTGCATTTAACTTTGTGTTTTTTCAATTGTTCAATTAAAGATTTTTCTAATTCATCTGTGGCTTTTTTCGAATTGTTTTAGATAATCTATGTAAACAGATTTATCAATATCCATTTTAATATTTAACGATGCGACCCCAATATTATAATTTTTGATTGTTATTTGTTTTTCATTAATTTTAAACTCTTGGTTTGCAAAAACATTTTCTGATTCTTTACAGGTCTTATATTCTGTCATAGAGTGTAGAAATATTCCCAAATCAGTATAATCTTTAAACCAATCCAATCTTTGAGTTTGAATTTTACAATAATGTTGACATTGTATGGAACGAAATTCCTTAAAATTTAATTTAAATGTTTCAAAACTGATAATAACTTTTGTTTGTATTCCACCAGATATATCCATAATTATCTTCGAACTATTATATTCTATAATAGTTATAGGGATATGTATTACTTTAATTGATATCTCTGGTTTTAGATATTTAGCTATGTTTGCTAATAATTGGTTTGATAACGTGTCCATAGATGGTTTGATATTATGGAAAATATAATCAGGAAAAAATAAATTCAATTTTAAAAAGTGAATAAAATATATTCATACATTATTGTATTACATAAACACACAAACAATAATATGGAAACCATTCCTACACCTCTATTATTTAAAGTAAGTGATTATCTAGTGGGTATACCGACAATAGAAATCAATTTAACATGTGAATTTAAACAAAAAATTGACGTTGAATTTACACTTAAACAAACTTATCAAACCATCTATTATAGTTTACATATTCCTATATCAAACTTTTCACGTACTTGTTCTGACGAGGAGAAAATAAGACAAAAATTTACAATAGAATTAATACGTAAGCTTGACAGTTTTATTAAAGATATTAAAAATAATTGTACAAATGGAGAATTGCAAAAAGATCTGAATATAATATTTCAAAAAAGTGGTAAAAATCACCCAGCAAGATTTGCAATTGAACAAAGCAAAAGAAAAAAATTACCTAGGATTAAAAGGTCATATGGGGATATATTTTCTCTACAGGAGACACGTTTCCATCCTGTAATGGAAACCGAAATGACATGTTATATAAATTGTAATGAGGGAATAAAACAAAAATTTATAGGTCTCTTTATAAAAATTCGAAACATTTTATTGAAAAAAATAATTGATAACAAAAGTGAAATGTTTATTATTTGGCATGAACTTTCTAAATATCTAGATGATGACTACTACTTATTTTCACCAAAAAGTGAATCTATTTACATTAGTAGGAATAGAAATAGAAAAAGAAAACGAACTAATTAGATATATTGACCAGTTTCATCAGTTAATTTTACCGAAATGTAATTTTGTGGTTTTTTTGATTTATTCAAACACTCCTTACAAATTTCGAAAGTGCCGGTAGGTTCATCAAAGACCTGGACAAACATTAAGTTTGTATTAAAACCACACATTAAACATGTTTTATTACCTGTATTTTTTTGTATTAATTTAGTTCTTCCAGACATCTTTTTGTTAGAATTAAAAAGAAAAACCAGGTGTAATAAAATCAATTTTTTTGTGAATATTCTTAATAAGATTAATTTTTGCGCATATATATGAAATAAAAAAATTGATTAATAATTTTCGGTTTTCTATTTAGTCAATTATAACTAATAATTAATTCATCAATAACAAAATGAATACTGTTTTTACCGGTGCTTTGCACACTGGTGCTTTGCACATTGGTGCTTTGCACACTGATATAGCCTATCTTACCGATATAGGCAACAATGACCGAACCATCATAGGAACAATAGCCAATTTTTTGGTCCAATTTAAAGAAAATAGAGAAAGTCCGTCAATCGATGATATTCATAATCTGATTAATTACAATGATGACAATACGCGTGTTAAAGACGGAGATGGAAACATTATTCCTGAGGTGACTAAAAAGGAAATTTATAAATATTTAAGTCAAATCTATGATATAATCTATGATTAAAAATTGATTTTTTTATTTTCAATTTTCTATTTAAGAGGCTATGTAAAAACCATTGTTAAATCCAATGAATATAGTGTTAGTATTATTAATATTGGTTGGGGCAATTTTCGTGGCATTTCAGTATAATACACCAGATCGTATAAATGAGAAAAATATTATTCGATGGTCAAATGAGGTTTGGAATCTATCTAATGAAAGTCGGATTAACGATACCACAAGTAAGAATCTTTTGATCTATGGCCTAGGAGAAAAACCTTTGAACAGAACAACTTTTAACGAATTTTGGAGAAAAATCCAATCAAGTACAGAGAATCTTTACGTTAGATTTACTCATATAATGTCTGTAGATGATTGGGTGGCTGTTAGGGGAGAAGTGACTGGGGTTGTGAAATCAACAAGCAAACCGTTCAATTTCAGTGGAGGTGGATTTATTCTCTTTAAGGATGGTCTAATTATAGAATCTCACGAAACATGGGATATTCCGGAGGAGTTAAAATAAAATTGAAATTAATTGAATTTATGATTTTTTTTAATGAGAATGTAAAAAAGAGATTTAATCAAAAATGAATAAACGTTTAGGTAAATGTGAGAAGTGTGAAAAGGGAGGAAATCATAGGAACTTATATTTATTGGGTTATCAAAATCCGGGCGGTTGGGAACCATGCGCACCACATATATATTGTAAATGTTGTTTAGAACAAGTAATAGAAGAGGGTAAAAAACATATTAAAGAACAGGGTTATATGATTGATTATATGATGAATCATATGTCGCGTAAATATGATCCAGTATGTGATGCTTCTGTGTTAGACTTGGCCAAAACATCATTTAGTAATTGCATAAATTGTCATCTATATACAGAAGTCTGTGAAAAAAAGACATGTGATATGTATTGTAAGGATTGTGGAAAAGATTTGGGAGAAAAAAAAGAAATAGTTTGGGGAAATGGTTTATCACCGAACAGTTGTATTAGACATGATGGAACCGAATATGCATATGAAAAGAAGGGAAGTGATGGGTTTTATTGTAAAGAATGTGCATTAAAGTACAATTAATAGATATCCCCGTTCTAAAAATTGATTTTTTTAACTTTTAGATTGGATATTTAATTGTTTATTAAAAATGGATGATATGTTTGGTAATATTTTCCACAAGATTGACCAATATATAATAAATCGTTTGGGAAAATGTGAAAAATGTGGAATATTTGGAAGTAAAGAGGGAAATTTATATTGGTTTAGAGAGAAAGGTTTATATGATAAGCCTGCGGGTCCTCGACGAATATACTGTGAAGAGTGTCTAAAAATCGCCAAACATAGTTTTGAAAATTATCACTTTACTCATGAATGGTGTATGTATTGTCCTATAACAGATGCCTCGAAGATGGGATTGGCAAAGACAGAATTCAATAGTATATGCAATACTAAACACCCTTGGAACATAATATGCGAAAATAAAAAATGTAATCTTTATTGTGTAAATTGTAGAAAAGATATTGGGCGTGTGATAAAAACAACCACCACTCAGTATATGGAAAAAGAACCCAATTGGCATATGTCTAATAGTATCTATTACAAAGAAGATGATGAATTTCTAAATACTTTGTATATGGATATCTTTAATATATATTACTGTTATGATTGTGCACTAAAATATGATTAAAATTGAATTTTTTATTTCCGGTTTCTATTTTATAAACAAATTATACAAAAAATGAAAATTCTTAGTGCTGACGAGGTAAATGAAAGGTATTGTAAAAAAAAGGGAACTGTTTTGGCTAAACTTCGAACGAAAGTCGAGAATCTTCTTTGTGAAGAAAAAACATTGGACAAATTGGGAGAGGGAAAAACAATCTATGTACCTCTGTTTAGTGATGCTGAGATTAATATAGTTGATTATATCATTACTGAATTAGTTACAGAATATAAATATATTGCAAAAGTTTATTCTGAAGTCAGCCCAGAAAAATTTGGTGATGTATCACTTAGTATTAGGAGTAGAAAGTGAAAAAAATGAAAAATTAATCAGTTAATTATTCTTAAATATAATAGAATATAATGAACCAGTCTAGGTGGCAAAAACCACTGTGGTGAAAATTGTTTTTTTTTAATTCAGAAAAAACAAAACAATGTGTTATCTCTAAGATTTCTCCAATAAATACTGTTAGTAATTATAATTACCTGGAGGACCCATAAACTATTTTAGCTTTATCATTAGTTTATACATAATGGTAACAAAAAAGTGATACTTAAAAAATTAACTACATTTTTATTTATGTATATAACATATAATGACTTCAGAGTTAGATTTATCAGGGAAAGGTTTGGATAAATTACCTCTTCTTCCAGAAGATTTACAAACATTATATTGCTATGGTAATATTTTGAATAAATTACCTACACTTCCTCGAGGATTAAAAACACTAGATTGTTCAAAAAATGTTATGACCGAATTACCTCTTCTTCCCCGAGGATTAAAAGAGTTAATTTGTTTAGGTAATGGTTTAATTAAATTACCAGAATTACCTGAAGGATTAGAAGATATAATGTGTTTTTCCAATCAGTTAAGTGAATTACCGACACTTCCTCACAGTTTAGAGATGTTAAGGTGTGAATATAATAATTTAACAGAATTACCAGAATTACCTAAAGGATTAAAAAGATTGGATTGTCAAGGTAATAAATTGGACTCATTACCTGAACTTCCTCAGGAGTTAAGCGTATTGCATTTTACCCGCATTGGTAATAATAACTTATATAAATTACCAAAACAAATTGAGATATATTTTACAGATAATATCACTTTAAAGAATTTATCTATGAATATTATTCTTAGAAAGTTTACTTTTAGCAATAGCGTGAAGTTTTCTTGGGGAATGAAAATAGGAGATAAAAAGGTACCACAAGATTTGATTGGGGCAATGTTTGACAATCCCCTATTTAAATGTACAAAATGTAGGTTAAGATTGCCAAAATGTTTGATTTACAAGAAAGAATATTATATAGATATCAAGTGGCGAGTATGCTGTTATAGATTATATTGCATGGATTGTAAAAATTGATTTTAACCGTATATATTCGATTAAAAAAAAGTGATTAATGATACCCGGGTTTTTTCTTTTATTAGAATTAAATATGACTGATATAGCCATCAAACGTACAATTAAGGCCATTTTACTGGAATTTTCAGGAAGTGATTTTATCGAGATACACAATTTGTTAAATTGGGATGATAATGGTGAACATCGAAAAACCCAACATATTACACTGATGGAAGTGAAAAGTTTTATATCTGAAATTCATGATGAGAATCGTCGTGATCCATTTCTTCGACAGATTCTATCAAATTGAAAAAGTGAATAAATTTTAGATGTATTTATTTTTAATTTTGATATAGACAATGTCGAAAAGAAAAAGACTAAAGAATGCGTGCAAAACATTGTTAAAAAACTTCAAAACTAAAAATAATAATTTAACATTAAAGAATTTATGTATAAATATTATTATACCAACACAATTCTCTAAATTTGAGTCACTACATAAATATTATAAAATATCATTTACAACTTTTGGTTGGCTCCAATATTTAATAGATATTTAATTGATCCAAATACATTTTATAGCATAAATTGTTCTTATCATTTGTCGAATTGTTTGATATATAAAGAGAAGTGGTAGTTGATTCCAGAAGAAGGGGAATGGGAATTTAGTTGATAAACAAGTCACTAAATATGATATGATGAGGTAATATTTCAATATATATTGTCTTGTTTTTGGGCTGTTTTTAAATTATATACTTCTTTATTGTATTGTTTTTGGGTATACGTCTTTTTTTTAAGGGAACCTGTCAAATTACCATCGCTACGCGAGTTTCCTACTCCTTCGGAGTTCCCACGCAAAACGCGTAGCTTTTTGCTATCCTTACCAACTCATTTGAGTCGGGTGGGAATTCAGAAGGAATGGATGGAAATGTTTTATAGATGAAAACAAAATGTGGATAGTGATAGAGTAAATGTGAGAGAATGTGTAAAAAAATATTATTTTAGTATAACAACATATATTTTAATACAAAAAAAATAGTACAGGGGTGGAGCTAGATAAATGAAACATATTAAAAATATCGAAAAGTGCTTTATTTGACGAGGCCAATATAACAGATATATAATTATAAATGTGATACAATTGGTTATAAACGTATCTGTTTGAAATGTGGTCAATAAAAAATTGATTTTTTTTAAATCAGATATATATAGTTCATTATCAATGTATTATTAAAAAATGACTGATACACAAGCACATACACAAAAGACTGAATTTCCAGATATACATGAGTTAATTCGTGAACAACTCCGTAAAAAGATATTAAGAGAGATCACTATTAGTGAAGTACATTTGATTAAAGGGAATTTTACAATGGTAGTGTTTGAAGAAGAGGAAGTGCCAGTATCAAATGAGATTATGTTAGAAGTTTGTAAAAAAGGATACAGAGTGACGGGTATTAATCCGCAATATAAAGGTAAACTATGTATAGGTTACAAAGGTATGAGAATAGAAAAAGAAATTTTATAAATTATTCGATTGATCAGATTTTATTTTTTCCATTATAATTTTTTTAAATTGAGCAATAATTGTTTCAATTTGTTCTATATTTTCTAACTTAGATGTATCAATCCATGTATCTTTAAATCTGATTCCTAAAAGATTTCCTATAAGACTTGCATTTGTATCGGTATCACCTCCAACAAATATCATATTTTTAATAATATCGGGTGGATTATGTATTTTAAATTTCAAATGATATAATAAACAATATATCACTGTAGCGAAAGTATTAGAAACTCTTAATGGATATGCTTTGTCAAAAAACCCAAAACATTTTTGTTTTAAATCTAATATATCAAATGTTTGTTTTTCGGAGAGTAATTTTTGTATTTTAAATAATAATTGTTTAGTTCTGTTTGAAATATTATTGTTTAGTAATCTTTTAATTAAAATTTTCCAATTATCAGTAATTATTAAATCCCTCATTAATTTACAAAATAATACACAACATTCTATTGATTCTGGATGACAATGTATGCTACTCAATACATTTTTAATATCAATTAATAATTGTTTATCATTTTGATGTGTAAGATATAGTAATCCGACTGGTGATATTCTCATAATACTTCCATTTCCAAAACTACCATCTTCATGATGAAATTTATAAGCACTATTCCACTTTTCTGGATGATCACTAATTTCAGTTAATAGAGATTTAGTAGCACTTGAATATCGTCTTGATGGAGAAAATTTATTTGCGATATATAATGTTATATGTTTTGGGTCAATATTACCATTATTTTGGATAATACTTTGGATTTCTAATATTGTCATATCAGAATCATCAGTGTAATAATTATTATTTTTATTGAATATTATTATTTTATTTTTAACATTAGCAATACAATTGGGGTTATTTTTCAACCACGCATCACTATAAATTCCTATATTTCTAGTTCCTTCGAACTTTGAACCAAGTGTATCACCCCAAATTCCTCCTAAAATCACGCCTCGAATCATTATCAATAAATAATAATAGAAAATAAACCCTGATTTATTTCGCGATAATGATATTTAAAAATTGAAAAAAATAAGTAATAAAAATTTTTTTTGTATTATTGTGTAAAATGTCAACATCATCAATAAATTCATTCTTTAAAAATAATGGAATTACCGGTAATTTATTTATTGATTCATTGATAGTGGCTCATCTTATACCAATTATACTTTCATATATTAATGGATTAATAAAATTGGCACGATATTGTTTGTTAAATTTATGGGAAATAATGTATAGTTATACAAAATACTACTTTAAAGCAAAATTAGTTGGTAATAATGTGTGTGAAGTGGAAATTAATGAAAATAATCCGATATACAATATTTTAAAATCAAAAATATTTGATTCAAACATACCATCAGATAAGGCTCAAGGTATAATTGATAATTATTATTCATTAGAGAGAAAAGGGAAAAAAATATATGAAGACAGTCGTCAAAAGTACTTAATAAAAACCAATATTGATCTAAATTATTCAGATAAGAAAAAACTATTTAAGTGTTATAATCATTGTAACATGCAGACAAATGAAGAAGTTAAAATATTTAAATACAAATTATTAAATGAAAATTATATAATTAAAATTATGCATGAAGAATTTTTGCTCAAAGATGGTAATAATAAGCATTATGGAATAAGAATAGAATTAATATCTTTTAGAGAAAAATTTCTAGAGAAAAATAGGCAAAAATATGTGAACATAATAGAAAATTTTCTAAAATCAAGATTTAATATTGGGGGAAACATAGAATATATTTATAATATACAAATACTAGACAAAGTTCTTATGACAAAATTACAAATGTTTGTGGGAAAGAAATCACCAACAAATGTTGTTGGTTGGATAAATTATGGGGATAATATATTTGATGAATTAAAAATAGACAAAGAAAAAACTATTTTCTCTCCAAAAGGTTTGGTATTACAAAGTGGATTATCAAGTATAATTAATACAAATAAAGATTATAAAAAACATATGATCTTATATCAAAAAAATACTAACATACTTGATAATGATACTGGAACAAATGTTGGGGGAGGATGTGGAATTATGTCAAAATATCTTTCTAAAGTACAAAAAGCTCACCTAATATATAAGAATAGTGGATTTTTCAAATTGAAAAAAAAAATATTTATGATATGTAGCTATGATTGGAATATGGGTATTGATGTTATCATAGTATCAGAAGGTAAATTATTAACGATCGATGATTTAAAAGAAGATGTAAATTTCTTAATAAGGCTAAGTTTAGAAAGAACCGAGGATGAGTGTAGTAATAAATTATGTATGAAAGTTTACAAAATGCGAGAAGTATTAGGGAATTGGAATTGTTATGTATTAGAAAAGAGGTCAATAGACACAATTTATTTACCAATAAAACAGAAACAGGAAATCATGAAAGAGTTTCATATGTTTATGAAGATGGAAACACTTTATAGAAAATTTCAAATTCCTTACAGGAAGGGAATATTGTTCTATGGTCCGCCGGGAACCGGCAAAACATCATTAATAAGATCATTGGCATATGAATATCAAATGAATATTTATGTAATAGATGTTAATGACAGTAAAATAAATGATGAAACTATAGTTACAGTGTTGAATTCAATTGCAGGTAATAGGAAAATTCTGCTTTTTGAAGACATTGATTATGCATTTGCAGAAAAAGAAGAAATAAAGAATACTCAAAGAATTGATTATAATAATGAGTCCGACAATAAAAATCCAATCAAAATAGGAAAAGAAAATGAATTTCAGATAAATGTGACAAATACAGGAAAGTCAAATTCTACAACTAAATATTTAACTTATTCAGGATTACTTAATGCATTAGATGGTGTAATGTCAAATCAAAGTGGAGTAATAACGATTTTAACAACAAATAATATTGATCGTTTAGGAGAAGCATTAACTCGCCCAGGGAGGATTGATGCTAAATTTGAATTAAAGGAGTGTAATGATGAACAAATAGAGAGTATGATAAATTCCTTTTTGAAAAAGTTTTTCGATGTAATGAAAAGTAGTGATGAACTATATAATTATGATATGAAATTAATGGATAAGAAAATTACAGAATTAGTTGAGTTATTAGTTGATGAAAACCGAATGAGTAATATAAGGCCATGTCGATTACAACAATATTTATTAAAAAATATAGAAAATCCAGATAACATATTTGTTAATTATAAAGAATTATTGGTTTAGTCACCGTCTTTAGCTTTTTGCTAAACGTGAAACTTATCCCTAAAGGAGAAGTTGTAATTTCGAAGAAATATGACGGGAATTGGATACTAACGTGTTGGCAAAGAATGAGGATAAAAATATATAATTTTTTTCTATTTTGGTTCTAAAATTGAAACTAAGCGACTCAATAGGAAAATCAATGGAAAGAGGTGTCAAGAAACTATTTATAAGGTTAAATTAGCTTGTTGGACTCATTGTCTTGTTTAAAGTGGAAAAACATGAAGGGTGTGTTCACCTTTTGTTAGAAAAGTACATAAATTAATGTGGATAGTAAAATAAAAATAAATATTAATTTTTTGTTCATCTTTTGTTAGTAAAAAACAAGGGAATCGATGGGTTATTTAGGTTTTGTTAGAATAAGTGTAAAAAAAGTCTGAATCGGATGGTAATTTGTTTTGGAAATTAAATTAATTTAATTGAAAGAGTAATTAAAAAATAAGATAAAAAAATGATAAAAGTGATAAGATTTTTATTTAAAGATAATTGAGTATAAGGAGATATAAATGAAAGTGTATAAAGATTTAAATTTAGGAATATACCTAGAAAGTTTTATTAATAATAATTTAGTCAAAGGGGGATTTTTACCAATTATTACATTTTCTAGTAAGTTTAGGAGCTATATTTATGACACAGTTGTCCGAAATTTAGATGAAACAATAGATACGAAATCATGGGACAATAAATATATCAAAGAAATATTAACAGTTTATTTGAAAACACAACCAGTTATATTAGACATATGTGGTTGTGAAGGATGGTATGGAATACAATTTGAAAATATAAAGCCAAAAACAATGGATTTAGAAAAAATGTTTGATATATTTAGCAATATTTGTGTTATTATAGATAATAATAATACAGAATGTTCAATAAATGACATAAAAAATAAATTTAGGGAACACTTTTGTAAAATACGTAATGTTATTAAATTTGGGAAAATGGGAAAATTAGATGAATTAATTAGAAGAAAATTCAATTTGGACGACAATGACAAAATTATTAAAAATTACAAACTGATAGATTATGTGAGAAAACCAGGAGGAGTTATAATTAATTTAAAAATTAAAAAAACGTTGAATAGTATCAGTTTTGATGTGTATAATTGCAAAAATATGTATAATATTTTAAATAAAGATCTACGAAAATACATTTTAATATTGGATACAATAACAGAAAGTGGTAATTTTATTCCATCTTTTGTCGAACAATTAAACAAGAGTGAAATGATGAAACATACAAAATTATTCAAAGACTACATAAGAGGAAATAGGGAGGATGATGTAAATGATTATATAGAGAAAAAATCTGAGAAAATAAGGAAATATCTTGGTTGTAAAAAATACGAAATAAAAAATTATTATCACAAAAACTTAATTTGTTGTCCAGATTTAATAATGGATAATACATGTTATAGTATACGAAGTATAAATAATATAAATTCGAATATTTATGTGAGTGTTTTACATTTACAATTAAGTTTAGCGATACTCCGGATGAATGGTTTATCAATAAATAAAACGGGTTTTATAATTCCAGAAATACCAGCAGTAGCAGTGTATGATTTGAGTAGATGGAAAAAACATAAACAATTTCTAAAGGTATTAAGATATACATTATTCAAATTAAACAAAGATAATGACAAAGCAATGAGTATAAATAAGAAAGATCGTCAAAAAAGAATAATAAAACAACTAATAAAAATATATAAATTTAATGATGTAAAATTTGGATATGATTGGATAAATTTGTCACTCCTACCCCCGCTCTTCTTTAAGTCCATATAATATTATATTATTCAATGTAATAACACTGATGTCATCAGTAAATATATAATATTATTATGTCAAAAACAACAGTGTTATTTGATTGATATATATATAATAAATTTGTAACAAAAAATGAAAATGTGTGAAATTATGAAAAAATAAAATGTTGAGAAATATTATACAACGCGAATTTATAACTGTACAGTTATAAA
>Ga0114931_10003576_pt1 | contig 19625 bp, 16 predicted proteins | sample 2SBtaG_FD_89579 | JGI IMG/M metagenome (GOLD analysis project Ga0114931, IMG submission 89579) | Deep subsurface microbial communities from Kolumbo volcano to uncover new lineages of life (NeLLi) - 2SBTROV14_V59a metaG | ecosystem: Environmental > Aquatic > Marine > Volcanic | place: Kolumbo...
AGAAGTAGGGCTAGAAGTGATAGTAGAGAACGAAGAACTAATAGAAGTAGGGCTAGAAGTGATAGTAGAGAACGAAGAACTAATAGAAGTAGGGCTAGAAGTGATAATAGAGAAGGAAGAGCGAGTAGAAGGGCTGGTAATACTGTACCAAATGTTAGATCTAGTAAGAAATTTGAGACATACAGAAGTAAAATGGAGAGTGATAGTCATAATGCAGTAGTCACAGCAATTGAAAAATATCCTATATGGAAATCGCTGAGATTACCACACCACCAACTAGATCCGGCTGGTCCAGTTGATTTGGAGTTTCAGTTGGTAGTAGAACCAAAGAATACTACTAGTAGCAGTAACATTAAAGATATTGTTGATTTACCAATGGTAGATGTAAAAATACAAGAATTAGGAGAATTAGATTATAACTATTACCATAATCATTATAGCAGTACTATAACTAGTGATAATTACAGAATAAAACAACTTAATCCTATACCAGTTATAGAAGTAGCACCAAATTACAGAAATATTAATGGAACTATCCGAGACAATGAATTAACTAGAATACCTGATGTTTCCAGTAGAGAAAATAATAACACTGGACACAATAATCGATCTGACATAGACGAGATGCTGGCTAATTGGTCAACTGATAATGGATCAGACCTAGATTTTGATCAGTTTGACTTAAGTACAGACATTGGTGATGACGACTTAGAAGTATTGTTGAATGAATAACTTAGTATCAAATAATTGCAGAATAATATTCTACAATGTAATTCTGTCAATTAGTCTAATTAAGATCCTGAATTCTGCGAACAATAGCTGTTCTTAAGTCATCAAACCCATTTTTTTCATCAGCCATTCCATCAATAATATGAATAATCTCGTACAAAGTGTCAATGTCGAGGTTAGTTAGATTAGGATTCTTTGTGGTCAAAATGATTTTAGACCCAGATTTAAGGTTAATAGGGATGGTCTGATGACTGTCAGATGATAAAGAAATGGATGCGGAGACTGAGAAATTGCCGCTCATAATTGGTAGAAGATTATCACCCAATCCCATAGCTTGACCCATATCATTCATTGTGCTCAACATAGTGTTTAGATCCATGCTAACAGCATTACCAGCTCGCACATCTTCACATAGTTGTCTGAACATAGTTCGCAAATGAAGATAACTACCCATAAGGTTATTGTTAGATTCATGTGATCTAGATTTCTTTAGCAACAAGGTCTTGGTTTGGTCCAAGTAAGGCATTCGGACTTTTTCGCCCAAAGATATTTGATGGTGCCGCTCAACAGTTGAACGATCTTGATTCATTTCTACAAACTTACTTAACAAATTCTGATAATTCAACTCACCATTGTGTATCCACTCAGTAACTAACGAGGCCATATTTTCAGCAGAATCTGCCAGTCTGAAAATAGATTTTCTCAGTGATTTGTACTCTTTTATTTCTACTGCACGATTTTCATTGAAACCTGTCAAGACAGTTTCAAAGAACCCTTGACTATGAATGATCATATGCACGAACTTACTAACTAGAGACGACATATAATCTGAATTTAAAACAGCAGTAACTGATTGAGCTTGTCGGACCATATGGATATCCCGTTCTGGAAGATTAATCTCAATTATACTATCAAACAATGGGTTATCAACAATATATGATTGCATTAATAGATTGCTGACGTTGGGATTAGGTACTTCTTGTTGATTAAACTTAGCAGTAAGGTTTTCCAGCATCTTGACCTTGGATTCGCTATCGGCATCCAATATCTCCTTACAATTAAGGTTATTGAGAACGTCAGCCGATAATGAACCATTTTGTTTAATCAAATCCCACTTTCCAATCTTCATTATAACCCTACTAATCATTTCGACTGGAGTAACACTCTTGGTAGGATACTCTATCTGATATCCGAACAATTGTGAGATAATCTCTTCAGGTGAAGATTCAGGACCATACTCTAACACTTCACCAATAGCTGCTCTAAAGTCAGTATGTAGTTCATCAGTTTTGACCTTATTAATTTCACCATCATTGTCAAAGATTGGTCGGAGTCCCTTCAAAATGATTGAACTAACTAAAGGATTGTCGATCCAGTCTTCTAAAGTATCACCCTCTTCTAGCCAAGTTGGTGTGGTAAAACGATACATATCTAGCATGACTAAACATATTCGTTCACGGCCGCTAATTCTGTTCTTGTAGAAGAATCCAATAGTTGAATAGGGCTGTTTAGTAATTGAGATAGCGATCCTAGACAAGATATCCTCACTCCTGACAAATATTAGACCAACCTCAGGAAGCTCACTTAAACGGATCTGATCTCTACAACTGTGTTCAGACCATGAAGAATAGCTGTGATCTCGTTCAGTATCATCTGTTAGATCAGAATAACCTTTATTGCTATTAGATTTAGTAGCACTGTAAATATAATCATCTGACTTATAATCGCTGTTACTAGATTCATTATTAGTACTGTTCAAAGATAATTTGGACATAATATCCCTTTTTGTGGTTTAAGATTTTTGACTATTTGGTTTTCAAATAAAAACAGCATTAAAGGTTAATTTACAGTTTGTAAAAGCGTTTTTTTTACGGCTGTTTACTATATCAAGCGATAGTTTACTGCTGTTCACTATATAAACAGCTTTTATAGCCGCCCAATAGATCATAATAGCACGAACCTTGACATGGCTAATATGAGTCATGTCAATAAGACACCAGCAGATCGCTTCAGAGCCAACATGATAATAATGTACAATGTTCTTCATGATATTTTATCCGAATGCAAACAACGAAAACAAAATGTCTTGGACCCTCGTTTGGCCAAGTTAGGGTTTGATGGATTACTTAAGAAATACACTCCTCAACAATTAGTAGAGCATTATATATCGGAGTCTCTTCCATACTGGCAAGAAATTTGCAATCGCAATGAAGACTTCTTCAGCGAGCACGCCGATAATATTTTCAACAGTCTATTATCGGAATTTTCCTCGTTAGGCGTCTCTGGCACCATCTTCCACGATCTGTTGACTGCCAAGGACAGAAGAGGTAAGATCGTAACTGATGATGATAAGAATTGTATCTGGGACCTACTACAGTCTTTTATTAAGATATCGATAAAGCATGTTCACGAGACACGTAAACCATTTTCCCGAGTTAAGGATGGCAAGACTCAAAAGGTTTATGCCAGGTCGTCTTATATGGCTTATGTTGATGTAATAGAAGATCAATATAAGAAAGGTGACGGTAGTCTACCTGACTATAAATCCAAACCAACTGATCCCCCAGTTGAAGAAGGCCGACTCCGACTTAAGTTTATCCCACTTAAGTTGGCCAAACCATGGGAGCTCGAGCTTAACTTTTCACCTAAGTAATACCATTGTTAAATACTCTTAATTATAAATTAAACTATAATCATATATCAAAATGTAGTCAGACTAACTATTAATTAATAGTATACAAAATAGTACTAACCATCCTGATATATGGCCCTATTCTTTGAATTAATACTACTAGTGGCCAGTGGTGCACTTTTGTTCATATCAGCAGTTTTAATTAGTCGTGCCTTATGGCAACTGTTTAGTTTTAAAACTACATTGGATGACGATTTAAGAGATGCATTTGGTTGGGCATTGGCAGGTACTATAGCAGGCTGGTTGGGATTAGGAATCACAATTTTAGTTGTGATCTTTTCATTTGAGGTAGTGTTCACAGTAGCTAATACAATTATTATAGGACTCATATTTAATGTGATATTAGTTGGTATATGTTCGGCACTAGCTGCTAGAAGGATAGGCCAAAGTTCTCGTGCAGATTCGTTTACACAAGGATCCCGTGATGCTATAATTGCCGCCTCAGTATCATTGGGTACAGTTGGTATCCTAGTTGTATATTTCATTGTTAATTACATCAGGAAATCTAAAGAGAAAGATACGCAAAAAGAAATCAAAGAAGAAAAACAAGAAAAGCAACTTCTAGTTGAAAATCAGCTCGTTTTGGATGCTAAATCAAGGAGACTTATGGAGAAACAACTGAAACAGGTCGAAGAACGACAACGGTTATCATAGTTATAAATGTTGCAAATTACATTCAAAATGAGATTTGTTGTAAATTACATTCAAAATGTAAATTCAGTTCAAAATGAGATTTATTGTAAATTACATTCAAAATGTAATTTGTTGTAAATTCAGTTCAAAATGAGATTTATTGTAAATTTAGTTCAAAATGAGATTTATTGTAAATTTAGTTCAAAATGAGATTTATTGTAAATTTAGTTCAAAATGAGATTTATTGTAAATTTAGTTCAAAATGTGATTTATTGTAAATTACATTCAAAATATGATTTATTGTAAATTCAGTTCAAAATGAGATTTATTGTAAATTTAGTTCAAAATGAGATTTATTGTAAATTTAGTTCAAAATGTGATTTATTGTAAATTACATTCAAAATATGATTTATTGTAAATTACATTCAAAATATGATTTATTGTAAATTACATTCAAAATATGATTTATTGTAAATTTAGTTCAAAATGTGATTTATTGTAAATTACATTCAAAATGTAATTTGTTGTAAATTTAGTTCAAAATGAGATTTATTGTAAATTTAGTTCAAAATGTGATTTATTGTAAATTACATTCAAAATGTAATTTGTTGTAAATTCAGTTCAAAATGAGATTTATTGTAAATTTAGTTCAAAATGTGATTTGTTGTAAATTTCAACCATTGTATTTGCGAGCCATTTTAATATAGATGTGCAAAATGGCGTGAACCCTGGGATCTAGCCGAGTTAGATTGTACCTGACACCCCTTCCACCTGGCAGACGACTCCCATAAAATGGTATAGATTCTGTCCCACCTAATTTGGAGTTGGCGTGCAATAAGATGTACTGCACAACAGCGGCATGGTCGTTGGGGAGCTGTGATAGCTCTCTTGTCAAAGTAGTTAGATCAACTTTGGGAGGGTTTTGTCTCACGGACACTTCTAAAAAATCATAAAGAGGAAATGGCATGACAGGATTTCTGACATGTATTTGCGCCATGGTCATACCTAATCTTTGTTTCTAAACTAAACGTAATTTTTTGGATTCATTTTGCCTATTTTTTAAATTTCCTGCCAACATAGGGTATTTTACTAATTTACCAGCTGACACCTTTATTAGGGTAGGCTTCCTCAGAAATTGGGAATCCGTACATAATCTCTTCTGGCCTGACAGTTCGTGAGTCTACATTAGGATTCATGATTCTTGCATCAACTGATGATGCCGAAGGTAGAGGCATTAGAGGTACATTCGCATTGGTTAGTTCTGGTAATCTCGGCATTTGAGATTCATTCGCATTGGGTAGTACTGGTGGTCGCGGTTGAGCTGGCCGGGCCGGTACAGAGTTAGGTAAAGTTGGGACTTTATAACTAAGGTCTTGTTTGGGTGAGGTTCCACGACTTGATCTGGGTCCAGAATAATCCCTCAGACTGCTATTGTTAGCCACATCCTTCAGCCATTTCATCACTTCCGAAGTACTATATCCATAAGTACGCTTAGTAGGATGTGGTTTGCCATTATCATCCATTCGGGCTAGATAAATTCTACCATTTAACTTGGCCTTATGATTCTTCCAAGTTTGGTTAAAGATATAAAAACTTGGGTATCTGAGGATCCAACGACTAAGATCAGGGTGGAAGCTATCGCAAACCTCACGAGAGTTGCTACCGGGTGTAATAACGGTTCCTGGCAAATCAACGTGAATCGCTTGGAAGTTTGAATATTTATTCGCCTCGTGAATCAGTTTGTTTAATCCATCAAATTTTGTCTTGAAAGCCTCACAGCCACCACAGTTTTTGGCAGTAACTATGACTAGAAAACGACTAGCCATTTTATTTACTCTGTTTTGATTGTCGGGAAAAGAGTTTATACCAAAATTATCACTCGTTAAATATTAGAACTTTAGTGTATCTACACTAAACTTTTTTAGTCTATTTTAATTGATTTCTAATTAATTTCTAATTAATTTCTTCATCATGCCACCAATGCTCCTCGAGCCAACTGTCTGCTCCATCCTAGCTGACGTAGAAGATTGAATTGAATGAGGAGCACTAGACTGCTGTGCAATAGGCACAGGAGATGAAACATCGGACTGCTGTGCAATAGGCACAGGAGATGAAACATCGGACTGCTGTGCAATAGGCACAGGAGATGAAACATCGGACTGCTGTGACACTGGTACAGGAGATGAAACATCGGACTGCTGTGACACTGGTACAGGTGTTTGTCGAGGACGTCGACTAGGTCGAGTACTGGGCCGTGCGCGGGGAATGGCAACAGTTTGAGACTGACCACGAGACTTGCTACTAGACTGACCACGAGACTGACCACGAGACTGACCACGAGACTGACCACGAGACTGACCACGAGACTGACTACGAGATTGACCACGAGACTGACCATGAGACTGACTACGAGATTGACCACGACCAAACTGACGGCCGCGGCCTGAATGGTAGGCTTGACTGCGACCCTGAACATTGTTCTGAATACTCCGAGACCTGGCTCTGATCTGACTAGCAGGATTACTAAAGATGCTTCCCTGCTTTTTCCGTTGCAAATCATACATAAGAATCTCATCTTGACTAAACGTAGTCAGATTGACTTGATCCCTGATCCGTTGAGGTTGGAAGAATGGTAGCAACGGGATAGCTTGCCACTCAGCATTCTTGCCGTCCACATCCGACATAAAGTCAATCGGATACAAATCAGTCAACACCGAGAGGGGCTCCATTAGATAGCGAACAGAATCAGGAACAAGATCCTTATCGGAAGGAGGTAATACAGCCAAGAGCTGTTCCAAGACGTGGAATCCATTCTGCCCGGGTCGTGATTGATAGTCAGGAACAGGTGTGCCAGTATTTTCCATCTGGTTGATGATGTTGGCAACATCAGTGAACAATGGAGCGTATTCCCAAGGGTAGTACCATTCGACATTAATAGATGCTTGACCTTTGTGGTAATAGTAGTTGACCCAACCAATACCTTGCAAGTAACGAAGAACCATCTGGGTAATTACATCGACATCAACTCCAGGGAATTTATCGAGATATCCTTGCTCAGTAGCACTACACTTACACTGCTTGGGTCGAAGTGCGTTACTATACCAAAACATTCGGTACTTATTAAAATCGACCTCCCGACAGGAACCCTTAGTGCCACCCCGGAACCCACTAGTGCTAGGAAACTGAGTAGTGGAAGTAGCAAACTGAATAGCCCGAGATGGGTACTTAGGCTGACGAGCATTAGCTATATGGTTAACAACATGTGGTTCGTTTTGACCAATCTTCTTGAGAAGGGCAAACACACCAGGCCAGTTGACCTCGGAACCACCATTTGCTGTAAGAGATAGACCATTCTGCCGATAAATCGTAATCAGTCGGTCTACAGACTCATCAATGTTCTCCATGGTAGGCGGCTTGGGCAAAAAGTCATTACCAACCAAGAAAAATAATAGCACAAAGTCGGCCAAAGACGAATCACCTTGACCCATCATCTGTTTAACAGCGGACTGAAAGGCGTCGATGTCAATAATGTCGGTAAGGTTATCACGTGCTATAAACATGTTCTTAATGGGTGCAATCAGACCTAACATTGCCAGATCGGAATCACTACCATACAGAACGTGAATACCGCCATCAGGACAGTTAGTCTGAGGACGACCGGACCTAATTAGGTCCATAATATTGTGCTCACCCTCACCCTTAGTGAGGTGTGAATAGTAGATAATCTCGGATGGCAGGATTAGTCCATTATTAAGGATCCAGTTCTTGAGATAGTTGTCCAAATTTATCATGAACTGGGTACCAGGCGTGATACTGTTTGAATTGAACAGAGGCCAGTGGTAGGGCTGGCCAGCAGCCTTAGTGCGCTGATCACGTTGCTTGGCCGATCTGTAGCGACGAGAACGTTGTTGGAGCAACTTGGCCAGGGGTGCAGGGCCGTCAATCGAAATGACCAATAACTGAGTAGGCTTAATAGCTGACAATAACTCCTTAAGACGGATAGTGATGGCCTGGAAGTGCTGGTTCTGGAGATCCATCATCCACTGGTCGAAAGTACCTTGACTAATGTGGAAGTTAGCAAGGTTCTTGAGGTCATTGACCCTAGCCTCGTGTGCGGCTCGGCTCTCGGGATTCATCCTTAAAATTGTATCAGCATCAGCAGTGGCGTAAACCTGACCAGATGTTTGATGAATTATACCATTAAAATCAATCAGCAGAGAGCAGACGTTTTGACCGTAAGGAATATGCCTTTTGATAACATTGTATTTAAACAAGTTGTTCTTTTTCAGGAAGTTATAGTAGAAGCCGTGAATGCCCATCGTTTGTATGAGTTAACCTAAGGAACTAATGGTTTATTGACAGACTGGCTTGCGAATCAGTTTGCTGTTTCGGCAAACTCTTTAGTTAGACCTTAAGAATCTGCCGGTTGATAAACAGCCGGTAGTTTGTGCCGATGACCAATGACAATGGTAGTTTATCTTTTGGGACCTTAAATTTTGTGTATCAATTTTTGTAGATAGTTATTCAACTTAGATGAAGCACTCTAATTAGTTTGGTCATTTATCCAAACTATTTCATTATTTTAAAGATCAGGCAGGTCAACTCAAACATTTAATTTAACTGAATGATTTAATAGGGTGAACGATGACTACAATTCCCAGACAAAATGTAGTCATCAGACACGCCGGACCATTGGCACACATACGTTGCCTTGGTGATCGTTGTCCCAGAATAAAGGATCTAGACCAACCTGATATCATTCGTCCTGATGTCGAAGTTATGGATCTAGACAAAGTCGACCTGGCTGATAAGAGTCGATTAGAAGATATGAGAGAACGAGAAATCCATAAGATCAGTCCATGGTGGATTATAGCCATAGTTGTAGGAATAATAGTTATCATAGCTATAATTATTTTTATCCTATCTTATGAATATGATAAGCAAGCCACTGGTCAAATAGAACCTAACTTATTTGATCGTTATGTCCCGTTGTGGGGTGATGTGTTTGACACCAAAAAGTTAGATGTAGGTAAGTGGACGGTCCGGTCCATGCCCGGTTCTGAGAACATAGACATCCCAAATTGCAAACACATTGAAAGAAAAAATTTTGTCTCGACTTATAATCATGATACTTATTACAGCTCATACTCTTACTTCTCAGACGACACCGATGATGATATTGACAATTGCCCTGAGAAGACATTTTTGGAAGAATCTGATGATACAGGTTATAAAAAGCGACAGAAAGATATTTTTTTCTGCGAAACTAACAATCAAATTCAAGTTTTTACTAAAAATAGTCATAATATAAGTGTAAAAGACAATATGTTAGTAATTAAGGCCATCCGAGAACCCACTAACATCACCGCAAATCGAGACGGTCAAGTATTGGAATATATATCAGAATTTACATCTGCTCAGTTAGTTAGTAGGGCTGAATTCAGTGAAGGATTCTTTTCAGTTAAGGTTACTTTACCAAATATTCAAGGAGTACAACCTCTAATTAGGCTGGTACCTTACACTAATTTGTGCATGAACATATCTCGAACAATATACGGCATCTACCCTTACTGTGGTCAAATCGATCTAGTTCGAAGGGATCCTCGTTCTGATCATAAATTCATCTTGTGTCAATCTCCTTGGGTAGTTAGCAAAGATGACAAATATAATCACGATCAGAAGACTAAAACTATTATTCATGGTGATTCAGCCTGTACTAAGCTTAAAACTAGAAAGAATCATACACAGACTTCATCACATATTATTAGTCTGGAATGGACTGGTAAGAAATTCACTTGGTATAAGGATTCTCAAGTCAATAATAAGGGACAAATTACGGGTGGATATGTCCTGCATGAGGTTAACATCAATAATTTGGATGCAATCGATCAAGATGGTCGCAAGTTGATTTCTCCTCGTCCATTTGATCAGCTTTTCAACCTTGTTATAGAACTATCGATCGACAGTAGTGTACCAGATAATGTGAATGATGTCAAAATGTTGATCGATTGGGTAAAGGTTTATCAAAGACCACGCCGTATTGTTGACTTTGATCCCGAAGCCACAGGAGAAATCTTGGGTGGCTCAAATGTCCCAGTTTAATTCTTTTTTTTGTAATATATTATACTAAACAGTGTAATATAATATGCCATTCATTTATAAATACCACAGATCTTTAGGATCATCTCCGGCGATTTATAGTTTCAAAATATATTAAACTTTATTAGATATTTGATATATAGGATAAATAATGTAGTACAATCTAATTGTAGATATTTGATATATAGGATAAATAATGTAGTACAATCTAATTGTTGGTTAGTATAGATTAGAGAACTGGTTTTTTTAATTAGTATTGTGGATCGATTAAAATAGCACAGAACGAAATAACGGATTATTACAGCGAACATAATATGGTAGCAAATTAACCATATAGGTACCTAAAATTACATATTTGCAATATTCTAACCAAATTTCTTAGTGATAAGACCAAATATATATATGCATATTATGTTGATGGACAACAACTTTTTAACACTATTTAATTCTTATAAGGTTCTGCAGTGTTATCTCGTGATTATCCATCAGAGATATCAAATGACCAGAGATAGAGAGATGTATACATTGGCTCGATGTCAAGAAGAACAATTTTATGTTCATTATTTATTAACTTGGCTAGAGATGATGATGATGGGTTCCTGAATAACTATATACCAAAGGTGACTACAGTCAAGAAGGTTTGCAATACAGTTCACTACATGTCAGGAAGCTATATACATCATATTGGTAATGAAAAGAGTAGAGGATCTATCGCCAATGTAGCCCATCATGTTTATGAGTTGGCCAATTATGCCAACACACATCGTCGTGCCAATTCTATATTATACTTGGAGAAAAAGGCAGGCAGTGGTAATTATATTGGTTGAAACTTGACCGAGATAAGATATTTGTATGAAGCTGTCGATTTCCTTCAATGGGTTTGTGTGTTAATACACAATATTTGTAAAGGACAGGGATATCAGATTTTGCAGATCATCAATAGGTAATGGAGTTATTTGACTAGATTCAATCAGTTGGTCCCACAAACTAACTAATCTTTCATTTCAATGACTCTCTACTGGTTCAGGGTCACATGGTTGATAGTTATAAGAGAATAGGTTATTGTAAAATATAGTCTATACTACGCTGGCAAATTAAAATTCCCTCCCTAATTAAATAATGATGGAAGACGAGTTAAATAATGATGGAAGACGAGTTAGATATGATATTAGAAACATCTTAATCGTACGAGGATATATTTGTAATAGTAACTAGTTAACTGGATAATTAAGATACTAATAGTATCTTAATTATGGCTATTTACACTATAATTTTCTTTCGGACTGAGATTTGAAGAGATAGAGAGCCGATGTCGACTGAACCATCATCTTTAATGGAGTTAGAAAGAGCTACCATGGCATATTCTCTGTCTTTTCTGTACCATTTCATCAGATTAACTTTTGGTAAATCTGACTTACTATACATGAACGGCGGTTTATAAGTGTTGATTTTGCGATGATCTGACCAGTTTTTATTATAGTAACTATTTCTCAAATACATACCTAGCTCTGAACATGCTCTATTAATTAAAAGTTCACCAATATCGCGGACAAGAGTGGTCCACACTAGACTATCATCGTTGATAATCATGAGATCGCAGATGGTCCCAGCTAGATTAATTGACTTAATCTGTGCAAAGTCAAGACTTTGTACTAATAAATTGTGATGAGGAAGAGTCAGTACTTTTAACTTCTGCCAGTACAACCTCCAAAGAACGGACTGAGCGAGCACTAGTTTGTTGTTTTCCAATCTATATTTTTCACGATAGTAGTGGCCAACTGGTGCTGGACAGGGGTAAAGATCATCCCTGTTCATGATGGAATTACAAGAATGGCCATTGACTGCTATACAAACCTTGTGAGACAGCCCGTCAAGATAACACAACAGATGATAACGATAATAATGATGAACTGTGAATCCCCAGCATTGATCATCATTATTATCGTTATTTTCATAACACAATGTTACAACATTCCAATCTTGATCAGCGAGGCTGATCTGGTGTGATTGAGTAGATTGGAAGTATATTTGGTCATCCAGATCAACAACCAACCGAAATTCCTGGTCTGGATCATCGCCCTCATCAGAGTATATTTTATCTAGATTTATATAGTGAGTTTCATAGACCTGTTGTTTTTCAACAGGATTTTGACAGAAAATACTTTGACTAGGAGTATATTTAAGAAAACCCCTAGAGTAACAAGTGCTCATGGATTTCTTAATTACATCAGATTGAAAATTTTTACCATCTGAACAGTTGGAACTATGTAGCATTACATTAGACATTAGTTCATGTGGTCGATAAACAGGCTGTAAACAGAATTCTGAACTGAGGTATAGAGAATTGGATCTATCAAAACCAAATCTAGTCAAGATCTCCTTGGTGTAAGTATAATTAGGATGATGGTCAACCCAGTGAGGACCTAGATAGGTTGTCATTATATCTACACAATCACCGGCCGTGGTGTAAGAGTTGACCATGATTTGTACATCTCGTCCTATAATTTCCAAATCTTTATGATTAGTTATGTCTAGGAAGTAAGACCTGATCGCGGATAAATAGTGCTGATTATCTAAGTTGAGATAACAGGAGATTGTATTCCATAGCAATGTTATTAAGATAGACCTTGATTCTTTGACCAATTCATTGTGACAGGGATCAGGTTTGGTAAATATATATAAATTATATAAGCTAGGTAATTGACCATGATATGGTAGATCAGTTAATTTAAGTAAAATATCGTAAGCATTATTAGGGAGTTTATAGTTAAGATGATAACCAGGATCAGTAAAAAACTTCCAGATCAGACGATATGTAGTTAAGTCTAACTCAGGAGTCACGCTACAATAATTTTTAATGACCTTAGTCATTCTGAGCTAGTATCAGATTACTTTTAATTATATTTTAAATACATCCGCAACGGTTGGCAAACTAATAAATAGTTAGATGTTTGGTTGAGAATGTAAATCAAAATGATGAGTTTTGTAAGTAAGACTTAGTGGCTAAACTATAAAAGAATTGGGTTATGATCTAAAGACTTAGGAGCAATGTCCAGACTGAAATCAGACTCTAAGAAGAGACTAATTAGTATTAAAGATCCTAGATTGTCTACAAATCAACCAGTATTAAACTGCTGGACAGAAACAAAATGACTGATCAAAGCGAACAGACGGAAGGCATTGACTACAAACAATTTTACAAATATTTGCAGGATGTGTTTTTAACTCTAGATCATATTAACAGTGCAAGCATTGAGCACAAGGTACTCATTAAATCAAATGAGAAGAAAGCACGTCAGGTAATTGAATCCCGTAAGAAGCGTTTCAAGCTACTCCTTCGCAAGATGACCAAGACGGAGTCTGAAATGAAAATATTTGCAGACGAATTCATGAATTTTTACAATGACCATGTCAATGAAATCCTATCTTACAAGCGAGCCAAGGGCAGAGAGGCTATTTTATGGTTGCTCAATAACAAGGAACCTTTTGACATCATCGCCGATGATGATGATGAGGAGGAACTAATTGCCCTCAACTTGACCAACTATTTCATAATGGCCTATAAGACTCAGCAAAAGGTTGCTAAGAGTGTGCGTGGTGCAAGCCCGCAAGAGATCTCAGAATATGATGAGCTATTCCTGGTGGATACAATCATTATGAAGATTTATCGTATTTTCATGGTATTAGTTCAGAATGACAAGCACAAACGTAAGATTAAAATGATTGTGTCCAGACTGGAGGAGGCTCTTGGTATTAACGATGATGAGCCCGACGGCATATCGTTTGATTTCAACAATGGTCTCAGTGGCATGATGGAATCTGTGATGGGTGTTGTAAAACAAGCTAGTGATAGCGGTATGATTCCAGAAACAGCTCAAAATATGATTCAGAATGTTACCAATAACGAGGAGGTTGCTAGGGCTATGAGTGATATCAACAATGACATTCAAAGCTCGGGCGGTGACATTAGCAGGGTGGCAGGAAGCCTACTTCAAAATTTACAGCGACCGGAGTTAACCAAAGCAGTCAGGGAAGAGGCGAAGCGATCTGGTATGAACTTTAATGAGTTTGGAATTGCGCAGGAGAATGACAAATCTGCTTCAGCTGCTGATGCTGACCAAGCTGGTCAGACTAAGGAGGAAGAGGTGCTTGACGATGAGGAGGAAGTAGTGGAAGAATAAATTAAACTAAAATATGAAGATTATATTCAACTATATAGTTGAATATTAGTTATTAATATAAATCACCGGAGGTGATCCTGAAGAGCTGAGGTCTTTATAATTTACAGATATACCGAATAATCTGCAGTTAAACTATTTTTCATCTAAAATAATTAATATTTAGGTGCTGACAGTATATCCTGGACCTTATCCACAATCTGCAGTGCAAGATGCCGAAGTATCAGCATACAAATTCCAAGCTGTATCCCAGTCTAATTCTGGTTTTCTGAGACGTTTATTTACAACATTGTGAAACAAAAATGACCAATAAAACATCCCAATCTTACGGTCGGTATTCTCATCAACATATATCTTGTAATTATCAATTGGATTGTTAGTCAGATAAATAGTGCCATTAGTTCTGCACTCTTGACAAGGATGATTAATAATCAATTGTGTAGTAAACTCGATGAAGCAATTTATCAGTTGATCAGTTGTGGCATTAATGGCCATATTGTGGATCGCGAACCACAAGCCTGGACCAATCAATGCAGGATTAGTTGGAAGTTTTACTTCATTTGATGAGTTAATCTCGCCAGGCATGTAAACTGGGGCATATTTTGGCTCAGAATAAGTCGGTCGAACCATCATTGCCGCTGATGCTCTATGCGAGGTGTATTGGGGTCGACCTGACAACTGTGCAGCCATGATGAAATATTATTCCAGTGTCTGTGTAGTTTTAATTGGTGCATTTAATATTTTAGTGTAGTAGTAATCTAGTTGATGATAGGTCATCATACTCCGGAGTATAATATGTGTCTGTAACTAGCTATTTTAAAAATGTAGTTATACTTTAATTTGTTTCACAATTAATGAAAGTATAAAGACCACAGGTCTTCAGGATCACCTCCGGTGATTTCTAAAAATTGAAAAAAAAAGATTAACTATAATAACTATAATTAATCTTTTTTCATTAAATACGAATGATGGGTCCAGAATGGCATTGTTATGGATTGATAATTGATAAGAAATATATTTTAGCTGTTATCAGCTCATATTATAGAAATATTGACTTTAGAAAAACTGATCTTGTTATGAAAAAAAATTAAGGGACAAAAGGGCGAAGTTTGTTTGACAAACTTGATTCTAAATTTGTCCGTATCACGGACTTGAAATTGTTCTGCGTCGAAATTTCCGTGGCCTAAACAGATTATCTGTTCCTACAAAACACCTATTTCCAGAGTCGTCGATACGATCTGTCTGAACTAACAGGTATGAGTTTCCCCGCTTACAGCATCGAGCAAATCCAGGCTAACCAGCGTGTTCAGGCCTATTGGCATGTCCGCGTCAATAAGGATGGTAATGGCTACATGGCTTCGCCAATCCGTATCACGGGTTGGGAGCGCAAGTGGAAGGATCACAAGCAGGGCGGAAATGTGGTGGCAGCTAATCCTAACTTCATTTACGTGCCGGCGCTCCGTCTGGCCGGCGATATCAACCTCTTGAACTCTTACATCGCACAGCTGGCCGCTATTAACCCTGCGATTTTCAATCAGTATGTCAATATACTGTCTAATCAGGCTAACTATTACTCGATGGGTAACTCGTTGCAGAACGGGCAGCCGAGCGGTAATTTTGCTCAGGAAGTCCAGCAACGTAAGGCGCTGACTGAGCAGCAGAACGCTGCTGACAAGGCCACCATGGCTCAGAAATACTTATTCAGCCCGGATCCTGATACCCTGGCTGCTCAGCTGACCGCACTCTCGAAGGCAGCAACTGAGAAGAACATCCGTGCAGCTCCGTCGGCGCCCAGTGCCCAGCGCCGCACTGGCGCTGTTCATCGTGGTGCACAGCCGTTCGGTGAAAAGGTCCGCAAGGCCGTCGCCGCTGGCAAATTCTATGATGTCACAGGGGCCGAGTTAATCAGCGGTGATCTACTGGCCAAAGCTAAGCTCAAGGGTATCACTACCAAGGTGACATCGCTGGACGCGGCCCTGCCACCTAAGACACGTCTGCGCATCGTGCAGTTCGTCGGCGCCGATGGTCAGCCCAAGATTGTCAACCTGGCCGCCAGCTACGAGGAGGCTGGTCGCAACGGTATCTATGCAGCAGGGCAGGCCCTTGTGGCCGCGCGTATGCTCAGGAATGAGGATCTCCAGCCACTGATGGACGAGTATGATCGCCTCCGGAAGAATCGCCCTGCGTCATCTCAGCGCAAGGGTAAGAAGGTGGCAGGCGCTGTTCCAACCATCGTCGACGGGATCCCCACCGTGGTGCAGGGGAGTACTCTCCCGGTCAACAGTGTTGCGCCGGTCAACAGTGTTGCGCCGGTCAACAGTGTTGCGCCGGTCAACAGTGTTATGCCGCAGGGGAGTGCTCTTCCGGTAACAACTGCGAACACCGGCTTCTCGGTGGCCCCGGCTGCTGTCTTCCCAGGCCAGTGAAGACCTCATCCACTAATATGTAAGATATATTAAAATAAGTCCAAAATGTTTTGGACTTATTTTACAAACAAGCTAAAAGAATGTCGCAATGGAATCCAATAGATAACATGTACTATTGGCCAATAGTAGTGATAGTACTAATAGTATATTTATTGTGGTCAGAATATGGTTCACAAGATTGTAGTAAGCAAAGTTGTAATAATAGAGCTCGAGTAATATATGGAGAAGATGATTGGTATGAAGCCATAGATAAAATAAATCACAATGTTCATATGAATCATACCATAGTTGGTTGGCGTAGAGCTTTACTAGTGGCCATAATAGTAACGATACTAGTCCTATTTATATTCTATAACGGAAAGAAAGGATCCACCCCTGGTGATCGCTATGCCGTCGCCTATGCTTTACCAGATGGCTTCACAGTTTTTATAGTAACCGTAATCATATTTGTAATAGTTTACTTCTCATCAGCATGGATTCAGTATAGTTGGTGGAGAAACAATGATTACAAGATTGAAGATAGCTTGAAACTACTTAAAAAGAAATATAAGTACGACCCACAGGGAGCCTATCTAAACAACCTTGGGAATACTAATTAAATTATGAATAGACCTGTGCACAGGTCTATTCAGATTAGTTATGAAGACCACTGGTCTTCAGGATCACCAGAGGTGATTTATAAACTAATTACATGGAAACATGTTCCTCATAATACAGAATGGATAAAATGGCGCCAGGAGATCCTGAAGTGTAGTCACTGAGGCTAGAAAATAGTTGTCCATCCAAGTCAAGATCGACATCATTGTTCATTGTCGAAATAACTTGGTTATCAGATCTTGATTGACCTAGTAACTTGAGAGCAGTTGAACAGTTCATAAAAAGTGGCCCTTCCAACCCCGTCAGCGCCAGGTTACGAGCAGCTAATTGTCCAGTTCTAGCTTCAGCGCCCAGTTGGCAGCCATTGAACATTGATCCATAGTAATTAACATTGCCAGAATATGCTCGGCTACCTATATTGCATTTTAAAAAGCATGAGGCTATACTTCCAATGGAACCGTTGTTGAATGCATACAACGCGATCATGTTTCGTAGGTAAGTCGATCCGTAGTGGGTTACATTAGCTCCCTCAATGTGAGCCTTGGAGTTAGCACCGATGTAGGATTGGTAAAGCATATTGCCAGAGTAGGACGGATAACAATGAATCAAATTAATATGGACACTGGGGCTGGTCCAATCATAGTTACCAATGAAACTCATTCGATTGCTAGTAAATCCATGGTGGAATTGGTTATGACCAGCGTCGGCACCGGTAATGAGACGATCGCCATCCCTAACAAGATTATTTTCATCAGGGTCGGTGTTGAGGTTCATGCCCCTGCCTGCCGGTTCAATGGTCAGACCAAGGTATTCCAAGCGATTTTGCACAATTAACTTGCGGCTGCCAACCACCTGAATTGTAGATCTATTTCCAATCCAGAAGCCTTCACCGGTTGTAACACAGTCGTTGTCGAAGCATTGCTTAATCCATATTGTGTTACATTTGGCCGAATCGACAGTATAGCAGATAATCTTGTCCTTCTTATTAAACCAGAACAGATTGTCACCACAGACTAGATCCGAAAAATCTGGGTTGATACTACCACAGACTGTAACCCGCTTGCCGCAAACATCCAATTTCCAAGGACCTAAACCACCAACGTTCTTTTGATATTGGTCGTAAAACTGAGGAATAAACTCTTGTGCTCTGCCAGCACCCTGAATATAAGACATACCCATAGTGGGGTGCCAAGACTGTGATCTTAGACGCAGAATATTGATGTTAGTATGATGGTCAGTCTTGAGACGATGAACACCATTCTTTAGAATCAGTTGATAACCATTAGTCGGTGAATTAAGTCCTCTGTTATCCTTCTTGCTTAAGAAATCCAGTGCATCATTAATGTCCTCAAAGTCACCGCCAGGTCCGACAGCAATATTTACAGGAGGCTGACAGGTTGGATTGTCATCTTTCTTACTAGCCAAGTTGCTTTCAGAAGGAGGCCAACGGCCACCTTTAATCACGTAACGCGGACAGTATGGTGCAGTGTGTGCAGGGCAATGGCATGGATAGTGGCCACACGAGCTACATAATTTGTGACAAGAGCAAGGATAGGACTTGCAGTTGTGACATAACTCTTCACATCGGCAGGGTCGATAGCCACAGTCAGTACAAGATGGTTTGTCAATGAAGCATTTTTTAATTAAACGACGCTTTTTACACGAGCATGGATAGCAACGGCACCGATGGCATTTCTTTTGACATTGGCACGGATAATAGTTGCATTTTCGACATTTATACCTGGATTGACCGCCCTTATACTCTCGATCATGATGGCTTGAATCTCTATATTTGGTATCCTGGTAAGTGTAATCGTCATTATCAACGCGTGATTCTATAAGTAAGCTGCTATATGAGCTTGTTTCACTCATTTTTATATCACGATATGAAACAAGGCTGTATCCTTTTTGTGGGTGTATTTAATTTCTATAATAAATTAAACAGGCAAAATCTTGTCATTGATAAGATTTTGTAATTTCTTGTGCCAGATAATCAGCCCAACTATTTTCTGCCATTAATTTTAATTTGAAAAACTAGCTTGTAGATTTTTATACAAAATTCTAACTAATGTTTAACTAATATCAATTGCCTATTTACAGCTGAATATATCCAATGGTTGACTCATGCACCTTAAAATCAAACCGTTTAACAAATTTTGGTATCCGTATAAGTCCTTGTACTCACTGGTTAAAAGAGACTAGTCTCTCTATCTACAGACTAGTCTCTCTATCTACAGACTAGTCTCTCTATCTACAGACTAGTGGCCATAA
>Ga0114931_10003577_pt1 | contig 19616 bp, 18 predicted proteins | sample 2SBtaG_FD_89579 | JGI IMG/M metagenome (GOLD analysis project Ga0114931, IMG submission 89579) | Deep subsurface microbial communities from Kolumbo volcano to uncover new lineages of life (NeLLi) - 2SBTROV14_V59a metaG | ecosystem: Environmental > Aquatic > Marine > Volcanic | place: Kolumbo...
AATTATTACATTAATGTATTGATAATAATAATTTTTAATACTTTTGGTAATAATATAAACTACCCATCGGCTAAAGACCAAATGGGTTTTAGAACTTAATACGAATGCAAAGATCAAAACATATCATTTCTTTCGGGCTTATTTATAGAAGCCTCAAGTCCTGCGATAACCAAAGAAGCGTTATAATCCGCATCAATAGTATTCGTAGAACAGTTTTGTTAGTTTAAGCCACTAAAAAAATAAATTGATTTAACATCGGTTAGTATAAAAATCGGGCGACAGATACAGCCCACATATTAAGACCACAAGACAAATAGTCTGTTTTTTATATATTGTTACGTGGCGTTCTAAATTATGAAACATTGGATTGAAGGAAATTCTGAAAATGGATACGGTGAAAAAGGTATTCTGATAAAAGGTGGTAATGAACGTATATTATCAGTAGTTAAGAATGAGCAAGGCATACAATTTATGGAAGAATGCGATGGGTGCTTTAGTGAAATATACACAAAAGATGAAGCAATGAAACTCATAGATGAATTACGAGAGTGGATTAATGCCACATAACAAATAAGTATAAGATAAGTATTTAAAACTTAAACAAATGCCAATATAAATTATGTTAAAAATAAGAAACTTAAAAGAAGAAGATTATCCAAAATTGGTTGAATTTTGGAAATTTTGGCGTTTCCCGGCACCTACACGAGATATGTTGCCAAATGATTTGAGATATAGTGTTGCCGTAACCATTGATGAAGTAATCGTTTGTGCGGGATTTTTATATGTTACCCCCTCTAGCTTTTGTTGGTTTGAGTTTGTTATTTCTAATCCAAATGTAAAAGATAAGAAAGTAAGAAAGGAATCTTTATCTTTACTCATAAATACAGCTACAGAATTGGCTAAAAAAATGGGCTTTAAAATAGTTTATTCCTCTTTAAATAATCCTAATTTGATTAATACCTATTTAGATTGTGGCTTTATTAAAGGCTCTAAAGCTATAGAAATGATTAAAATTCTATAAATAACTCTTAACGGCATTTGCAACAATAGCAAAAAGTTCATTGGCTGTATTAGAATCGTCTGTTAAAATAACATCTAAAACATTACCTCTTATTTCACTTCCTTCAATTCTTGAAGGTTTTTTACTAAAACTGAATAAACCTGTAGTTGGTGTGGTTGTATAAGTGTCTAAAGTAAGTACATTAGCATTAATATCTAAAATTACCCCTATTAACTCTTGTGTGGTTCCATTTAATTGATAAAGGTTGTCTCCAATACTTACAGCATTAGAAACCTCGTTAAAAGTGATATCCTGCAACGAAACACTTACAATATTTCCTATTCCTTGCACCGTACCGTTTAAATCTAAATCGTTTTCGTTTTTTCTTATGTAACTAAACCACCGGCTTTCTCTTTGGTTAAATTCGGCTTTTGTTATTGTACTATTAGTCAAATTTGTACTTAATGCTACATCCCAAGGGAATAAACTTTCTAAAATTAAATCCTTGTAGTTCTTATCTTCTTGACTATTTTCATTTATAATCGTTTCGACTAAAGCAGAATATTGTACACCATAAAATTTACAATAACCATTTAATGCTTCATTATGTAAATAAATTTGACCGTCTTTAACGGTATAAAACCTATTTTTAAGTCTTAAAAAATTATCAGGGAAATAACTATGGAAACTCGTCCATCCTTTTACTTTCTCGTCAAATGATAGTGTATAGTCCATATTAATATGTATTAGAATTTAGATTATCAATTGTAGTGCTACGCAATAACGGTATTTGTTGTGTACTACTTCTTCCAGTAATAGTAACTTTACAGGATGATTTTTGTGTTATAATATATTGTGATGTTGCAAATCCATTAGCATCTAAAGTAACTGTTCCTGTTACAGAAGGGTGTGAAGCATATACTGTGCCTACAGCTATTGGAGAAGTGAAAGTTATAGAACCTGAAATTACATTTAAAATTGAAAATTCAAATTGTAAGGTTAAAATTTCATTAGGTTCTCCAAATATAAAGCTTATTGTTCCTGAACTGTTTACATCTGGAGCTAACGAAATAATACTTAAACCTTTTGTGCCACCACTAATTAAAATACAAGTATCATTTGCATTAGCATAAGCTTGTTTAGTCGAATCAAAGTAATTTTGTGCTTGTGTATCTGCATCTGCCTGACTTATTTCGGAAGAGAATGTACCTGCATTTACTGTATAAAGCACGCCATTTGCTTGATAACCTGCACCACAGTCATTTTTATATACAATTGCACTTATCAAAGTATTATAATAAACAAAACTATAATCCCACACTAAATATAAATATATTTCATTGTTAGGTCTAGCAAAATCAAAGGATATTGTGCTTATATTACTATTGTTAATTACCTGTTCGTCTGGTGTAATATAAGTTGCATTTGCTTTTATTGTAGCATAATCAGTATTAATGTATAAGGTATTTGTTATTAAATACCCTAATTTAACTTGATGATTAACATTGTTTAATGCTAAATCATCAACAGATTCTAATATCACCGAGCTGTCTGTTTTTGGGAATACCGTAGTTCCTTCTAATCCTGTTTTTAAATCATATAATTCTAAAGTTCCTGCTCCTAATGTATTTGAATTTTTATTTAAGATACTCGTTTCTCCATTTTTGAACCATTTGTAATTTGATTGAATTACTAATCCTTGTACTGCCACATTGTTTAAAATTACAGAAACCACATTTATAGTTTCTAATGTAATAATAATGTCTTTAAAATTAATTAAATATTGTCCTTTGTATGGGTCATATCCACCTAATACTCTAAGATTATTATTTTTAAAAATATCTCTAAACCAATCGCGCATACCAAAATTAGAAATAATTTCAATACCGCTTTGCCCTTTTCTTAAAATAACACCTCTTTTTGAATCTGACCAATAAGAATAATTCCCAAAAATAACTAAACTTTCAGGGTTTTTACTAATGCCAAATTCGCCGGAATAAGCTTTAATACTTTTATTGTCAAATATATTATCGCTTTTAATCAAATTAGTCGAACCGTCTTTATTATACAGTAAAGATTTTCTATAAAATGCTTTTGATACTTTATCTTCTTGCCATACATCCATATCGCCTTCAAATGATTCTATTCTTTGTATAGAACCGAAGCTATCGTCTAAGTCTAAATAGTTTATTAAAGATAGATTAAACTCGTTTAAGCTATTGTAATTAGTGCTTTGTTCATAGGACCTGCTCCAAGTAAATGAGGCAATACGTTTGTTTTCTCTGTAATTGTCTACAGGTATTGAAGGTCGTGTATCTACATTAAAAGTTTTGGCATTAAAAGCATCTTTAATTTTATAACTTTCAAATCCATTACCCCAAGAAAAACAATTAAATACAGGTAATAAAAGTTCGGCATCTATTCCTGAAGCTTGACTAATATCGTTTGTATCATATCCTAAATGGTACCCATTAGCAATATCATAAGTTCTTCCTATTTCAAAAAAGATATCAGAATTATAATCATTAGCCTTTGTTTCAAAAACTATTTTTGAATCTTTTGACTGAAATATATCTATGTGAGATTTTACTTTTGCTTTACCGTCAAGGTTACTATTTTGTGTCCCTATGGTTTCAATAATCATAGTCATTACACCATTTGCATCTTGTGTAAAGTATTTTGAGTTGCTTTTTATTCCAATCGTTCCTTTTCTAAACCAAATAGCTGTTAATGGCTGTAAATTTGTTGCAATCCCTTCGCCCCAATACCATTCTTCTAAGTTTTCATAAAACCGTGATGAAATAAAGTTTTTGTTAATATATTCTGTGTGTTCCCCATATTCGTCATAAACAATATTTATACGAGATCCACTTTCAATATTTTCTGTATCTACAGATTTATATAAAGCATAAGCCTTTGAACCTCCTGTAACCGGTAAAACAACTTTAGCACTTACAATCCAATAATCCGAAGTTACCCTTCCTGTTCCTGTAGCGAATGTTATTTGTACACCATTATCTAAAGTTTGTGCTGTACCTGCTGTAATTGCTACGGTAGATGCTATCCAAGTTACACCATCGTCTTTACTCCATCTAAAAGTAGTTGCGCCATCTATTTCTATTCTATATCTTACATCTGCTGTTCCTGAATAAGTGCCACTAGAGGTTAAATCATCAACACCTACAGTCCCATAATAAACCGCTTTTTCTATTACAGCAGCCGCACTTCTTATAGGATCGCTATAACTCTTTGAAGTATTATCGTAAGAATCAAATTCATAAAAAGTAAAATCACTTCTATTCATTCTAAAATTAAGAGGTTTGATTTTAAAATAAAGTCCCTTTTCTTCTGTTATATCACTTCCATTTTTTGCAGGATCAATAACTATATTACTCAAAAAGTTTACTTGTTGTTCTGTAATTTCTAAAACTTTAGTGTAAACTAATTCGCTAGTAAAACCTTGCGTATCACTTTTTATTATTAGGGTATCTCCTTCTTTTATTTTATCAATGTCGGCTTTTTCTAATTTAACCCAACGATAAGCTCCTTGCTCATAAAACAAAGTAGGAACTATTGTATCGTAATCGCCTTGATTTTGTTTAATAAAAAAACGGTATTTTTTAGCAAAGTAAGGCGGTTTATGCCCTACTTTTACTTTTATTTTATTTTGATTTAAACTATCTGAATTAGGTATATAAACCGTATTATTGGCACTTACAAGAGGGGTTGTTAATCTACCATAATCATCTAAATAAGCAATACCTAATTCTAAGTTTCTATTACTCTTTAAACTTTTTGTGGCTGTTTCATTTATGATAGGTGTAGATATTATTGAAGCATTTAGATTTACATTTACGTCATTCCCATTTACATCTAATAAATTGTAATTTTCTGTATAATTACCAAAGACAATAATATTATCAATAATAGTCAAATCCCTTGCTTTTCTGGGGACATTATCATATAATCTAAACAATTCTTTAATTGGTAATACTCTATAAATTTTACTATTGCTAAAACTTATTACTTGCAACGTGTTATCTAACCAGCTTTTATCTGCTTTGTTGTATTTTTCTATAACATAAACATTATCATTCCCGGACTCTTTAAAACACACTTCTACATCGGTAACTAAATCCCCTCCTACATCAATGGTAATATAGACTGTGTTGTTAGCATTTACCATACTCTCATTTATCCCTGTCATAAAATCAAATTGGAAAGTTTTTGGTAAAAATGCAATTTCGCTAAAAGGACTTAATGCGCTATATTCTCCATCTAAATATTTATACCGGTAACTAAAAGATAAAAACTTTTCTTCAATATTATTTTCCTCGCTATTTGTTTTTAGTAATGTAATGCTTGGCGCGTCTAAAGGGGGTTTTTTAACGAGTAAAATCATTTCTTCTGTAAACCCATTAATAGCATAACCTTTAGCGCGTTCAATATTTACGCATTTAGGCTGTGTGTTATCGTCTGTAAAAATTAATAATCGGTTATTATTATCGGTGTCAATAACTAATTCTATCCCTGTTGCTAATTTATTTTCGTCAAATTGTAAAACATTTGCATTTCCAATTCTAGTATCTTGTAAAACAAAAGTAGTTATTTGATTAACTGAGTCATATTCTACAACATAACATCCCGAATCCGATTTTAATAAGGTGTATATTTTTTGGTCAAATTCATCTACATAACTACCAATAGTTTTTACATTTGCTCCTATATTTAGAGTTGTTAAAGCTTTATTAGAAAGTTCTTTTTGTATGGCACCAACCTCGCTACCCTCGCTATTTACTAATTGGATATTTTGAGCATCTCTATATTCACCTTTAGGGATTAGTCTTGAATCAAAATCCTTATTCATTTTCCCCTTCAAAAAATCCCTTCTGAATATTGCCATTTTTATAAGTTTTTAGAAGCTGTATTCATACCTCTTGATATTTCTAATAAATCAAAATCAGAACGGTCAAGTTTTGCTTGGTGCTTTGAAGTATTAAAGCGTCTTCTTGCGCGTTCTTTTTCATTCGCAGGCACATTGCGTTTTTGTTCTAAACAAGATAGGTAAACCCAATCTTTAAGCATTTTGACTAAAACTTTATGTACCCTTATAGCATCTTCTGCATAAGTGTCAAATCCTAAACCATCGCTTACATATTCTAATACAATATCTTTATTGTATAAATTAGAACTAAATAATAATTTACCTCCTCTTTCATCAATATTAAATTCTCCCCATTTACTCAATTTAGAGGTATCTAATTCAAATTGGCCACCCATTGTGCTATTATCAAAGGTATATTTTTTGTAAGGAGCACCATAAGCATTATTTACATTACCTGTTAAAACACTGCCACTATTGGTAAATAATATATTGTAATTATTATCTTGTAAATAAGCCTGCGCAATGCTTATATTTCTATTAATCTTTAGAGGTTTTAACCTGTAAGAACTTGTACTTGCGTCTAAATATGTAACAGAAACCCTTACATAATCTACAAAGTTATGAGGTACAGGCAATACTAGATTTTCTGGGACAGTCATTTCTACAGCTAAGATATCTTCAAAAACTTGTTTATTGTAGGTCCTAATACACTCTTTTGCAAAATATAAAATGGTACTTCTTCTAATATTTTTTAAATAATGGTCGTCTTGTCTAAACTCAAATAAAAGAGAATTGACTATATCTTTTAAAGGTAGGTATTGATAATCACCTTGTCCGTTAGTGTAATAATATAAAGGGGTTATTGTTGCCATTAGTTGCTATTATTTTCGTTAAGTTCTTCCACTTCTTCTCTTTGTACATAAGCTTGTATATCCTGTTCTTTTAAATTAACACCAAACTTTTCTAAAACACCCATTATAATTTTGTTTTCACAACTAGAATGCACATCTACATCTACATAATCATTTGCAGAAGGGTTAAATACCTCAACCCCATTAATAACGGTATAAGTCCATTTTGCTTGAATAGGGTTTCTTAAATATGTTGCAGTTATGCTATCTACAATAGTAGCAGGTAGTATTTTTAAATTATTCCCTTGTTTTAGTCCAATTGGATATTCTAAGGTTGGAGCTGTATGCGAAACGCTATTGATAAGATTAAAATCTTTGTTATTTCTGCAAAGTTCTACCGGTTCTAAATTGTATAAAACATCGTCTAAATATCTCAAATTCGAAGGTAATGTAAATAGACTATTAGCATAAGTTAATGGCACTCCAGGCATTAAATAGTGTTGTATTTTTTCTCTTAATCTATCAGATATATTTTCTAAAGCACCGCTTATTAAACCTCTATTTTCTCTATTTACAATTTTATTTACCTCAAAAAGTAATTCGTCAAATTCCTCTAAAACTACATTATGAAGTATTAAATTAAAGTCTGAAGGCTTAAAATTACCGCGTCCATCGGTGTTAAGTATAGTTTTTACAGTCTTAAAAATTCTATCAATCATAATAAAATATTATAGTTCTTACAAATGTAATAAATTTTATCAATCATTCAATTTCCTTTTTGATATAATTATTTTGTAATTTTGATGTTAATTATTATTTATGTTAAAAAATAAAATATATAACGAAGATTGTCTAATAGGATTAAAAAAACTTCCTGATAATTCTGTTGATTGTTGTATATCTTCTCCGCCTTATTGGGGCTTGCGTGATTATGGAGTTGATGGACAATTAGGGAATGAAAACGAATTTACAGACTTTATTAATAAACTTGCTGAAATATACAAAGAAGTTTACAGGGTATTAAAACCAGAAGGGACTTGTTATGTGAATTTAGGAGATACTTATGGAGGTTCTGGAAGCGGAACAACTAAAAACGCTGATACTTCTGAATATGTAAAAAACTCAAAGCAAGTTTATGTATTACCAAACGGAACAGCAAAGAGTAGTAAATTTAGAGGTACAACGCTAAATAAAAGTCTTTTAATGATACCAGAAAGATTTGCTATTGCAATGATAAGCAACGGATGGATTTTAAGGAATCAAATTATCTGGCACAAACCAAACCAGATGCCGAGTAGTGCGACTGATAGATTTACTGTTGATTTTGAAAAGATATTCTTTTTTGTGAAACAAAGCAAAGGATATTATTTTAAGCAACAATTAGAACCCTATACAGAACCTTTGGATAGGTGGGCAGGGCAAATGATAAGAGGAAACTATAAAACAAAAACAGACCAATTTGCTATACAAGAAAGAGAAGGAAGGAATATGCGACCAAATCCAGATGGTAAAAATATGAGAACAGTTTGGAGTGTAAATACAAAACCTTTTTCTGATGCTCATTTTGCTGTATTTCCAGAAACTTTGGTTGAAAGAATGATAAAATCTGGTTGCCCTGAAAACGGTTTGGTTTTGGACCCGTTTATGGGAGCAGGTACAGTGGCAGTAACAGCAAGAAAACTAAACAGGAATTATATAGGTTTTGAACTTAATCCTGAATACATTAAAATTACAGAAAGTAGATTATATAAAGAATTGGGAATGTTTATTTAAACTTATGACATTTAAACTAGAATATTGGTGGCGTTATAATGACGAAAAATACTTTGACATTATAGAAATAGAAGCAAAAACATTTAAAGATGCGTGCAAAATAATACACGAACTAAAAAGCAATGTAGTAAAAATAGAAAAACTCCCCTCGAAAGGGGAGTAACGAACTGGGATAGCTCAACCATCAAACGAAAATGGAGTACCTTCTTATTCTTTATTCTCTTTAATTTCTTTATTCTTTTGCAAAATCCATTCTAAGTCATTCTTTTTGTTTACAGGGACTTCTTTAAGATACCATTTTTTGTAAATTTCAGTAGCTTCTACTAATTCTGACTTTACTGCTGTTTTACTAGCTTTAAGTGCTTTTAATTCTGCTTTTAATCTAGCATTTTCCCTCTTTTGTTCTTTAATTATTTCGGATTGTGATTTTTTAACCTTAACGGTTTTCTTATCCAATCTGGCACCTATCTCCTGCAAAATAAGTTCAGATTCATCCGTTCTTGTAGAAAGTAATTCGCCTAATTTATGAATACCACTTTCTCCTTTTGCTAGTCTTAAAATAACTCCCTTAGTGCTATCATTCCAAATAACAGTAGTTTTCCCGGGATTAGTTGTAACAATATTTTGACTAAAAGCAAGAGCAGCTAAGTATTTACTCTCATAATCTTTACTTTTAAGTTCATTTTGTAGTTGTGTAGGGTTGGTATCAGCGTATTTTAATAATTCTAATTCGCATTTACTATCTCCCCAAGCAAAAGCATTAATACCAAAAATAGCCAATGCTATGGCTTTTAATTTTTCTTTGTCTGATTCTTCAATCAATTTACGCGCTTCTCCTTTTACTCTTAATTCTGATAATTTCTTGTCAGCTTCCCTATTAGCATCGTATAATTCATAGAATTTTCCATACCAAGGGTGTCTCCTTAATAATTCATTAGTCAATTTGTCAACTTTTGGCACTATTAATTCACCATTATCAAACCATATTTGTAAGGGTTTTAAATCGCCTGACTGGTCTTCTTTAAAAAAAGACTTTACGCCTTTTACATACCTAATCCTTCTTAGGCCTACATCTTTACCATCTTCATATTTAGTGATATCAACTTCACTAAGAGGTAATTGCCATCCGCCTTTTGTTTTTCCGTTTGTTAATTTGTAAACATTGTTTGGACTATCCATTTTAATATAAATTTAAAATAAAGGGTGGAGAAAACCCCACCCTTTAAGGTTAATAATTCTATGCGCCGGTATAAATACCTGTACCACGTCTTATAACAAACCATTCATTTGCACCAATTACTTGGTTGGTTTGTTCTGTTTTAATGTGCATTTCCATTGTGTCCTTTTTATGAGGAGTACCAATAGAACCACCAAAGAAATCAATCTTTTTGTAACGGTTTATACCTTCTTTTTTCCTGTATCTTATAGTAAGATAAGGAGCCATATAAGTATCTCCATTTTCTAAAACTGAAGTTTCACCTGCTGGAATAAAAATAGCGGCAGGAGCAGTAGTAGTAAATAAAGCAGAACCTAACAATTGAGGGTCGTCTAATACTGTCCAAGGTGTAAAGTGGAAAGTAACACCGTCAATAGTAACAGATTGAAAATCTAATGACAATGCCATATCTTTAGAATTGTTAAATATTCCGTAATTGGTACCATTTAAAAAATGTCCATTTACGGCAGCTAGCATTTTTCTAAAATCTGCCATTTGCGTATGGTCGCACCAAACAGTATATGCTCTTGCACCTCCTTGTTGTTTGATACGATATGCAATTGTAGATAAACTTTCAATACCAGTAATATATTCATTACCTATATTACCGCGTTCTTCTACTTGCTGTATGATACCTTTCATACCTTTTGCTTTTCCTGCAACGTCAGCAGCAGAACCAGCAACAGCACGTCTGTTAAATACGTGGGTTAATTCAATAAGGTTATCATATTTATCCATTGTACGCCCTAATTCAGTATTATACCAACCTTCTCCGCCTGGATATTGTGGGGCTTTAATCCAAGTATTATGAGCCATATCACTTTCATTAATTTCATAAAACTCTTTTGTAATATGCGTATAATTAGTGATAATGTCTGGTGTATCTTCTCTACCTTGAGTAAAGTTTGTTTCTCCTTTATTCCAAGAGTTAGAAAATAATGATACAGTAACTGGGCCTGCACCTGCATTAGCAAATCCAAAAGCACCTGCATCTACGTTTTCTCCTACAAATACAGTAGAACTTGTAACAGTAGAAACAATTGCTTGTTTTTCAATCACACCGTCTGATATCATAACTTTATCGTTTACACGTAAGTTATGATCACTTGCGCAAGTAAATACATCGCCTGCAACCGTAACACCGGTAGAAACTTGGTGTAAAGCACCTAATTCACTATGGATTACTTGGTCGGCAGCGTAGGGTCTTTCGCTCCCTGTTAGGGCAGCGAATTTTATAATCTTACCACGTCCTTTTTGCAAATGCAACTCGCCTAAAAGGTCTGGAGCATATTGTTGGGCGTAAGTATAAGGGTCAATAAATGTAGCAGCTGTGGCTAATTGACCGGAAGGAGACACCAATGAAGGTGTGCCTAAAGTGTTATTATTTTTTAATACAAAAGCCATTTTTTATAATTTAAATGTTAATAATTATCCTTTCTTTAAGGAGAATTTTACACCAAATTCGTTAGGATCGCTTTTCCCAGTAAGACTTCCATAACCATCGTTAGGCTGTTTTTTGGTTTGTAGTGGGTTTCTATTAAAATTAACATTGTTATCATTTTCTATCATTTCTTGGATAGCTTCCGCTCTTGCTTGTTGCATAGCGGCTACAATAACTTTTTGTTGATTTTCTTTTTTACCCCACCATAAAGCCTCTGTTAGCCCTTTATAGTCAAATCCGTCTTTAGTTTGATACCGGTTTTTGATTGTTGCATCTACATCACTCGTATCAGACAACATACTATGCTTGTCCTCTTTAGAGTATTCGTAATTAAAATTCAACTCTCTTTTTTCTCCGTTATCATCTATTGTCATCTTAACCTCTGTTGCTGCAACGCTGTTCACAGCTTCTTTAATGTTGTCAAGATATTCGTTTCTTTGTGTTACTAAATTTTCGTATTGTTCTTTTGGTATTTTCTGACCATTAGTCAATTCTACCATTTCTACTTCTTCGATAGGTGCCTTCTCTACTTTAGCTTTTTCTAAAGGAGTACGGTACTTATTTTGTTCGGCAATTAATTGGTCTTTAAAAGGTTTTGTAAACGCATTTAATTCTATCTCATCGTTTGAATCTAATTCAGGTTCGCTTAAATCAATATTTAATTTTTTTTCTAAATAAGCATCTGCTTTTTCATTAGATAGTTTAATACCTGTATCTCGTCTTACTTTCTCTCTAGCTAATTCTAAAGCAGATTTACTTTGTATATCTTCTTTTAGGTATTCCCATTCTTTACGAGTGCGGCCATTAGTTTCCTTTTTATATTTAAGATATTCCTTATCTTCATCATCTAAAAGTCCCTCATAAGGGTTTACAATTTTTTCAACCTCTTTAATAGTAGGTTCTTTTTCTGCAAATAAATCTTCGATATTAGAAACTTCTCTACCTTTAGATTTAAAATATTCTTTTACTTGTTCGTCTGTTAATGCGGTTGGGGGTATTTCTTCTTTAGGTGTTTCTGTTTTTTCTGTTGGTATATCTTCTTTTTTTGTAGAATCAGGTTTGATTTCTTCTTTAGTCTCCTTATCATTAGGTTTTTCTACCTTTTCTTCTTCCTGTGGTGTTTTAATTTCTAATTCCTCAAAACCTGTTTTTTTTTCGTCGATTGTTGTTTTTATCCCAAAAGCCATAATAGATATTATTTATAATTATAGCAAATGTAATAAATAAAAGTTATTAAATACAAATAAAATATTCTTTAATGTAAAAAACCCTCCTAAATTCACATTTAAGAGGGTTTTCCTTTTTTAACTTTAAAAACATTATTTATGAAACAATTCGACTGCTAATATAGTTAATTTTTAATTTAAATACTAATTATATATGTTTTTTATACAATTTTTCTAATAAACATTATTAAAACAATATTTATTAATAGTTGTAAATATACAAAAAATTATGTTAATTCAAAGTTTATTTAAAAAGTTTATTTAAATCATTCATATCATTAAAATCAATTGGAGGCATATTTGATTGTCTTTGTTGAATCATTTTGCTTTGATTTGTAGATTGCTTATCTACTCTACTATCCTTAGCATCCTCTTTAAATTTATTCAAATTAAAAGCACTTGCCAACTCTAATTGTTTCAAATACACATCTTGTTTAAATTCTTGTATTTCTTCTGGCTTGTGAATTTGTAATAAAGCTTGTTCTTCTGCTAATTTTATTTGAGACATTTTAGCTGCTTTTTGTAAATCCATTTTTACTTTTAACCCATAAGATTGTATTTCATTCTGCGTAGCGGCTTGTGAAGCTTGAATATTGCTTTGCGTTTGTAATTGCGAAGCGTGAGCCTGCTCTGCTTGTTTTTCTTTAATTCTCTTACGTCTTTTGTAAAATAGGTATTGATTGGCTAATTTTATGTTTGTTCTAGCTATTTCTTGTGCTTGGTTTTTAGTTTCCACGTCAATACTTCCTTCTTGTAAAGCAATAGTCAAATCCTCTTTAAACTCTTGCATTTCAACTTCTGTAGGTATTAGTTCTACTGTAAATCCAAAATCGTGTAATCCCCTATCCTTTAATGCTTCAACGGCTTCAATATTTTGTTTTCCTACTGCTTTTTTGTATATTTTGACTAAATGTTCTGCATTTTTTGAAGAAAATATATCGTGTATTCTGTTAGAAATAACCTCATATACCTTTTTATTAAAATCTACCGAAGCATCTACTATATGTTTTGTAGCTGTATTACTTGCTAATTGAGCTAATTTATTTACGCCTAGTAAAGCGTCGGCAGGTAAACTACCATCTCTTGCAGGATTAACACCTGTAATATCTCTTATAAGATTATAATAATGCGCCCATATATTTAATAAAGAAGCTAGAGCTGACCCTTGTTGAAGTGAAGAAGGTCTTGCGGCTGCACTGTCTTTTACGCCCAATTCTCCCATATCAACACGTTTTTTAATAATAACGCCTTTAACATTTAACATATTTAGCGTAGCATTATTAACCGTTTTCTTTCCTGTTTTTGGGTCAACTTCTACCAACATATCTTCGTCAATTTCTATAATATCCGGTTTAAGTTCTGCAACTAAATGCTGTATTTTTAGATGCGCATATTGCATTTGGTCTGCAATATTTTTTATATTGTCCAAAAATGAGTGCAATTGGTTTTTATAAATTCCTGTCGATCTTACAATAAATGGAGCTAAAGGATTGTTTTGCTCATCTCTTACAATATTTTCAGATTCTTTGTAATCATAAACATAATCACTACCTACAATATAGTTACCTTCATACCATGTGTCCTTTGTACTGGTTAACTTACCGTAATCAGATCTATTATTTGGGGGGTTATAATTTTCATCTCTTTTTATAACTTTTACGGTTTTACCATTTCTTTTAATATTTTTAAATACCGTTGTTTTTGAAGTTTTATAGCAATAACGCATTACATCAATTCTAATAGTCAAAATATCCTTAATTGGGCAAGATTGATATGTTAATGTTTTATTATTAGAATTTCCATAAGCTTCGGCTATTTTTCTTAAAACCTTTTCATCAAATCCACTTTCGCGTTGTAAATCGCTTATAGAAATTGTATCAACAACAAAAAAGTAATAGGCATCGCTAAAATCATTTTTTTTGACGTAACTATGGCCAAAATTTTCAGGGTCAACGTACTTTATGCTAACACCATTAATAGGGTCTGTAAAAACCCTTGCAGCGGCAATTCCTATATGTACTAAATCTTTATTTTTATCTTCCTCAATATTTTTGTATTTGTTTACCTTTTTGATATAATCAATTATAATTTCTTCTGCTATTTCAATTTTTGGTCTGTCTTTAATCTCCATATACAAATTTAGTTCTTCTTCATCTTCAGGTATAAAACCTGTGGGAGTTAAATCTATGCCAAGTTGTTGTTTAGCTTGATTAATTAAAGGCATAGCGTTCATATTTCGCTTATAAATATCTGCCTTGTTTTTTTTAGCAATTTTTGAAAGTTTATCATTTGCCCTAATATCAATGCGATAATTTTCAGGGTTTATCCCATTAGAAACTATATTACAAAATTTTTCTGGAATATTTATTAAAGTCCAATCTAAGTTAAGGTAACTTAAATCTCCTTCCTGTCTTGCTAAGTGGTCTTTATACTTTTTAATGTCCTGTTCTCCTCTTACAATAAGCCTGTTATTTTCTATGTATTGATTTCTATTAGCAAATTCGCAGTTATCAGAAATAATACCACCATTAAACCATTCTTTTTCTATGTTTTTAGCAACTAGCAAAGCATAGTCTTTTCCTTTCTTAACACCGTCTGATGCTAAAGGATTTGGCAAACCCATTAATTGTTCTTCTCTTTTCATAATATTTTCGATATTTTTCCTGTGTTATCATATTTTGTAAAAGGATTTCCTATTGGTTTTGTGTCCATTTTTATAACTTTAACCCTTCGTTGATTTCCTAGTAACGCTAAACTGCTAGAGATATAAGCGTCAAATTTTGTACGGTTGGTTGTATCTACTTCTTTCCATTGGTTTAAAGTTCTATTAAAAGGCATAAATCCAATTTCTCCAATTTCCCTTTTAGAATTAACATTAGCATATCCTACATAATCCTCAATATAAGTTTGCATAGCATAGAATTGTTGGTCGCCAATTTTAGTATCTTGTGGAGGTGCTCCTCCTAATTCTTTTTCTGTATATGATAAATCTTTCCACACTTTAAAAGGATTATTCATACTATAATGTCTATAACCTCTATTTTTAATCATTTTTAGAAAAGATTCATTTGAAAGTTCCGCCAACATTGGGATTGAATAATAAACCATAGCCATTAAAACATCTTCAAAGAATAATTCTACTTTTGGTGGCCTATCTATGTATTCTAAAATAAAAGCGTCATTTGGTAAACTTGATGTATTGTATTTTGTTTGTAGATGTATTGCACCTAAAGACCCTCTACCATCTGCATTTTTACTACGATTATAAGGGTCAACTCCAAAACATCCTAAATGTTCACCTGTAGGAGCCCAAGCAAGTATTCCATTTTTTAATTTCTTTTCTTTTTTATTTCTGTATTCTAAAGGTGGGTGGCATCCGGAGGCAATAAAAAACCGCCCATTAAAAGGGTCTGGTCTCCAAATAACATCTGTATCTTGTATGCCGTTTTTCCAAGTAAAATTACCGCGCTCAATATTATCGCTTGTATGCGTTTTATGATTATAGTGATTTTCGTTATCATTATATTCTTCCTGGTCTATAAGTTTAACTAAATTAAAATCACATTCGGTTGCTTCATCTCTAAAAGCGTGTTTAAGTGTTCTAGGATTTTGCCTTAGATATTCATTATATGCTGCTGGATTATCCTTTAGAGCTTCCACTTCATTATTCCAATGCGTTATAGCTCCAATACTTGTATAAGTTCCTAAATCAGTCAAAACAGGTTCTTTTGGGTCCTCGTAAATACTAAAACCATACACATCAAAAAAACCTTCCCAACATAAAACTGTGTCGATAAATAAATTGTATAAACCGCTAACAGTTTGGTCGTTCTTATTTCTTTCTAAAGGATAAGATTCGTCGTGAACTATTTTAAATTCTGCTCCTCCTTTTTTCATTGCATTAACCGTACTTCCTACCATTGCTTTACCGGAAATACGAATACCTTGCCGGTGTGATGTCTTTACAATATTCCAATATTCAGAAAAAGGACAGTCTTTCGGGTATTTTCCACACTCATCTATAGCACTTCTAAATACTTTATCGCCATCCATAGCGTTTATTACGGTATTGTGCCAAGCAATTAAAGTATCAAGACCTTCGTCATATTCTTTAATATCAGAAACGCCTCTACGTTTTTTGCGTGTAGGTTCAGAAAATACCAACTCTGTTTTTGGTGTTGTGGTGCCATCCCAAACCGGCATAAAAAAAGCAGGTAATTTTTTAAATGTTCTTACTAATTTAGAAAATATCTTTTTTGCATCTTTCCCTGTTTTAGAAATTATACCTAATTCTTTATCTTCATTTATTGTTCCTGCTTCAATTAATTCGGTACTACAAATACTACTCCAACCAAAACGTCTATTTTTAACATAGCAAATGCCATAACATCGGTTATCTGCCTTACATGCCTCCCAATAAATCATTAATTCATTTTGAATAACTCTAAAAGTAGGATATCCTTCGTCTAAGCGGCACCATTGGAAAAAAAAGTAAGACAATCCTGTTAAATAAACTTCGCGCCCATTAAGATACATCCAAATACCTTCCTTACGTCTGCGTATTTCTTCTTCTATATAATCGTGATATTTTAGGTCATATTGTGTTTCAATGTTTATTCCTGAGGGGGGTGTTTTCCTTCTCCATTTCTGATTTTTTTCCGTCTTATCCCAATTTAATATTTGTTTTCTATCTTTAGGAATATCAGGTAAACCAATATTGATACCATTGATATTATAAATTTCTCCAAGTGTACCATCTTTTGATATTACAATAATATCAGATTCTTTGTCATATCCATACTTCCAAGCTTTAATCTTGTTTTTACTGATACGATTACTCTCTAGTACCTTAGTGGTTTTATGTCCTAAATAGAATATCATTTTTCTGCGGCTCTTTTAGCCCAACTTTTTTTAGGTTTAATATCTTCTTTTTCTTCTCCATTTAATTCTCTTTCTAACTCGTCTATCTTACGCATTGCCCATGTACAATCTTCTGCGGCTTGTTTTCTTCCTTTAAGAACGTTATAGAATTTATCACTAGAAATATCATCGTCCGTATCTTGGTCTATAATGTCTAAGTTTTTATTTACCATGTTCTTTAATTTCTCAATCAAATCTGGCAAACGTTTATCGTAATATGATATTTTAATATCGCTCATTTTCTAATTTAGTTAAAATTTTCCTAAAACATCTACATTTCTTACCCACCAAAACTCTTTCCCATTAATCCAAAAAGGGACACCTCCACTTGGGTCAATAGCAACTTTGTCATTAGTTTCAACTTCAATATTTACATTTGGGTAAACTATTTTAGCTTTCCCTTTTTCATATTTTTCAACTTCCTCAATTGTAAATATGATATTTCTTTTTGGTTCAGGTTTTTTGATCGGTTCGACTAAAAGGTTTTCTAAAAACCCTTTCCACTTAGATAATTTATTTTCTCTATAAAGGATAATAAGTCTAGGCTCTATTCTAAACCACATTTTTTCTCTATCTACTAAAAAGATACTTTCTTGTTTTGCACCTAGGTAGCATTGTTCGTATAAAACAGTTGGGTCTATCATCACCTCAAATCCTTCCTTTATTTCACTTTCTAAAAGTAATGGGGTACTTATAACCTTACCTACTCTGTTAGATAACCTATCAGCAGAAAAGTCTTTATTAGCATACAATTCTAGCCCACTTTCCGTTTTGAAAGTTTTGTTATAGGTAACTTTTATTTCTATTATAAATTCGTGTATGCCTCTCATTTATTTTTTTTTATTGTTGTTGTAATTCCTCTAATAGCACGATCTCCGAAATATGCTGCATTAACCATCCAAAAAGCTTTTTTAAATACGCTTAAATATTCTGTTGGTAAGACAATTTTGTTAAACATATTTCCTACAATAAATATTGTAAATAAAAGCCAACAATAACCCAATATAAGCGGTCTAATATTTTTAGACATCCAAGAATCAGAAGTCATATCAGACGACCAACGCACAGAACGCTCTTTATCTTGGGCTTGTTCCGCTTCAATATCCATTTGATAATGTTTTGAAGCTTCTGCTTTTTGTTCTTGCGTAATGGTCCCGTCTGTCTGAATTAGGTTGTTTACTGCATTTAAAAAGGGTATTCCTGTAGCCTTTCCTACAATATTAGCGGCAGTTTTTAAAATACCCCCTTTACCAATACTTCTTAAAAAGTTGCCTACTCCGGTTCCTTTTCCACCATTCTTTCTTAATTTTGGATTATCATTGCTCATTTTATTATATTAAATTTCCAATTTGAGATAATAGGTTATTAAAACTCTCTTTGGTTATTTTTCCTGTGATTAATAACCACAAAATCACACCTGTTATTACATACGTTATAATGTATGAAATATTTTTGTTAGCAAACTTAGGGTCTTTAGAAAGAAACTGTTTTATGTTTGCAAGTATTTTACCAAAGGGTAATACGCTTAAAAGTCCATTTAAAATTGGACTAAAATTAGTTCCAGAATTAGTGTTGTCAGTTGTTGTTTGTTCTTTTTTCATAATATTTAATTTTAGATTAATGTTTATCTGTTATACGTTAAATAAATAAACTTTTGGATTATCTTCGTAATATTTCACGTCTATATGCACCCAACTAATTGGTATCATTTCTCCATAAGTAGGTGAATTAGGGTGTGTGTCTTTATGTAAATGTTCTAACCTTATTTTATAAGGGAATATATCCTTATTTTCCTTTATCCAATTTCTAACTTCTTCTGCTTCCATACCATTTACTAAAATGTCAAATGCCATTCCTAAAGGATGCCCTGACAAATATAAGATATTTCTTTTAGTTCTGTCTTTAACTATTTGTGATAGATTACTTCTATGCCCTCTTTGCTGGCTTGAACCATTCCACTTCCAATCATTTATAGTAATTCTTCTATTTAGATTCTTTCTAAGAATTAACAAGGTGTGTAATGCTTCGGTAGCAAATAAACTCCAAGCATTATCACCTAATTTATTATAGGTCTTTTTCTCCACTAATTCCCTTATATCAAAATAAGGTTTTAAATCGGTTATTATTTCTTGTCTAGTCATTTCGTGCTTTTTATTACCTCAATTAGTCGGTCTGTTTGCTTTTCCATTTTTTTATTAATATCACGTCTAAAATCTTTTTGCTCTTTTTTAAAATCCGAAATTGATTTTTTTAAATCTGCATATTTAGAATTTATGGATGTATTAGATACTCCCATATCGTGTC
>Ga0114931_10003578_pt1 | contig 19612 bp, 13 predicted proteins | sample 2SBtaG_FD_89579 | JGI IMG/M metagenome (GOLD analysis project Ga0114931, IMG submission 89579) | Deep subsurface microbial communities from Kolumbo volcano to uncover new lineages of life (NeLLi) - 2SBTROV14_V59a metaG | ecosystem: Environmental > Aquatic > Marine > Volcanic | place: Kolumbo...
CGCCCTTCTGCCTGCATGGCGGACAGCTCGAGATCGACGAGATAGTCGCTGCTGAGTATCGACAGCGCGATCTGCCCTGCCGGATTGGAGGCGGGCAGGCTGATCCCCAGGCGATTGCTCAGCGTCGGCATGGTGAAGGTCGCCGGCGCCGACGAGGTGATCGTATCGGTGGCATTGAGCGTGCCGGACAGTCCGATGCCGCCGTTGGCGCCCTTGCTCGCGACCCCGGTGGCTCCGAAACGAGCGCCGAGCTCCTTGCTGAAGTCGTCATTGGCCACGACGATCCTGGACTCGACCAGGACCTGCTGTACCGGGATATCAAGTTTGGCTACGAGCTTGCGAATCTCGTCCAGCTTGTCGGCCGTATCTTTCAGTAACAAGGCATTGGTGCGGTCGTCGACGGTCACGTTGCCGCGCGCTGACAGCATGCTGTTTCCCTTGGCCTTGAGTAGCGCCGCAATATTTTCGGCCTTGGCGTAGTTGATATGGATCAGCAGAGAATCCAATGGCGCGAGGTCCTCGAACTGCTTCTTGGCCTCGAATTCCTGTTTCTCGCGTTTGGCGATCTCTTCGGCGGGTGCGACCAGGATAACGTTGCCCATATCGCGTTTGGCAAGCCCCTTGGCCTTGAGAATCAGCGCTAGCGCCTGATCCCAGGGCACATTCTGGAGGCGAAGCGTGACCTTGCCTTTGACCGAATCGCTGGTCACGAGATTGGTCTTCGTGAAGTCGGCGATGATCTGCAGTACGGCGCGCACGTCGATGTCCTGGAAGTTCAGAGACAGACGGTCACCCGTGTAGCTCTTCCGGGCCTCGTCAGAGGCGTCCACGACTTTCTTTTTGACTTCCAGCGTGAACTCGCGGTCGGCCTGATAGGCCAAATGTTCATGTGCTCCGGGCGCGTTAACAATGATCCGGGCGCCCAGTGGTCGGTTGAAACTATCGATCTGGTGAACGACGGTCGCGAAATCAACGACATCGAGGCGCCGCTCCAGATCGGTGCTCAGATGGGCCCGAGCGAAATCAACGATAATCTTGTCGCCTTCGTCATGTACATTGGCGGCGATGTTGGAGTCGGGGAGTTCGATCGTAATCAGACCTTCACCTTGCGGGCCGCGACGAAAATCGATCTTGGAAATTACCGCGTCCGAAACGGTATCGGTTGCCGTCGGCGTCCCTTCGACTGGCGCACCTTCCGTTGCGGAATCGGCTGTCGCCATTGGCGTATTGACCGGAACAGGAACATGCTCCGTGTCACCACGGCCCAGAATGATGGCCAGCTCATTGTCCAACAGTCGGGTTTCGTAAGACATCATATCGTCGAGGTTGATCACGACCCGGGTGCGTCCCTTGGCGGAGACGACGTTGAGGCTGCGGACCTGACCGATGCCGATCTCCTGGCGGCGATCGAGCGTGCTGTCGGTTTCGGGAAGATCCAGCGCGATACGCGCGGGACGATCGATGCTGAAGGATAACGGCGGCTTGACCAATGGCTGACCGGTCATGCCGAGACGGATCTCGATTCGCTTATCGGGGAGCGTCGAAAAATGAATCTGGTCCAGGGTCCTTTGGGCCTTGTCGCCTGCCGCCGTCGCGGCCATCACGATTCCCGGCATGGCGAGGAGCATGACCAAAATGCATAAGAAATGACCTCGCCAGGGAGTCGTGATCAGCGTTCGTACATTTCCAGTCATCATGAAGCCCTTTATTGAAAATTGCCGTTTAGTCATGTGCTCAGGGAATGAGCTTGCGATTGCCAGCCACATGCTCATTCACTCTTGGATGTAATCGTAGCCTTGCGTTTCTGCCAGCCACCGAGGCCGTCGGACACAATCTCGGTCAGCTCGATCGTGTCTTCCTTGATCGAATCGATTTTGCCGAAGTTTCGACCCAGATGGTTTCCGGTCTTGACCTTGTAGACGATGTTATCGGGGCTGCCGATCAATGCCCATCTGGTTTTGCCAATCTTTAGTGTGCCACGAAGGTGCAGGGAATCGAGCGGAAAACTTTCGAGTTTTTCCCTGGGACGCTTGGTGTCCGGCTGCAGGCCGTTGGCGGCGTTGTTCTTCGCTATATCAATCGGATCGACCTGCCAGTTTCTGAAAGGATCTCGAGACTGGTAAGCGGTGTACAGAAAGCTCTCGACGGGCTTGAACTTGGGCAGAGGCGCCACCTGGCCCTTTTCCATGCGCGCCTGATTGATAAACTGTTCGAGATCCTCCAGTCCTTTCTGGCTGCAACCCGATAATGCCGCGACAAAAATCAGCGGCAGAAGGCGGCTGCAAACCGTCAAGGCCGAACGTGATCCCATTGTGTTGAAAGGATTGAGTGACGCGTGCATGGGCTATTGCTCCTGAATCTCGTTTTCGTCCAGGTAGCGATAAGTCTTTGCGGTTAAGGACATGATCAATAGGTTCTTTGCCGTTTTGTTGTTGGGCCCGGAAGTCGGTGCTGCCGGTTCAATCTTAAAGTCATGAAGGGTCACGATTCTCGATAACGAGGCGATGTCGCTGACAAATTTTCCGAACTCGTGATAACGCCCCGATACCTTGATCTTGATCGGCAGTTCCGCATAAAACTCCGCAGGTATTTCTTTTTCGGGCTTAAAGAGTTCGAACTCCAATCCCGCCTGCATCCCGGTTTGGGAGATATCCAGCAGCAATTCGGCGACCTCGGTATTGCTGGGCAACTGGCGCAACATATCGCCGAAGGACTTTTTCATTTCCTTCATCTGCGTGACATAGGCCGGTAGATTGGATGCCTTGTGCTGCTTGATTTTAAAGGTCTGCTTGAGATCCGCTTCCTTCTTGGTCGCGGCTTCGAGGAGGTTGTACTGGCTCGTGGTGTCGAACCATATGCCCACAGCCAGCACGGCGACACAGGTAGCGGCGATGACCACGATCCGAAGCGCAAACGGCCAACGGGAGACGTCACGTGGATCGATATTTTTCAGCGCGGAAAAATCGATATTCATAGTCTAGCTACCCTGTCCCTCTGAAACCAGTTCTTGTTTTACGATATTCACGGCCAGCTTGAAATGGCTGGTCCTGACAGTGCCCTTATCATCGGCCTGGATGACCTCGAGGCGCGGAGATTTGAACCAGTCGGACAGATCGAGTTGCCTCATGAAGGCGGAGATTCGGGCATTCGACTGGGCGACGCCGCTCAGCACCAAGGATCCGCCTTGTTCTTCGGCGCTGGTCAGATAGATTCCTTCGGGCAGCCGTTTGGCGAGCTCCTGAAAGACATGGACGATTTCCGGGCGCTGCGTTTGCAGCTGCTGAATGATGTTCATACGGGCCAGCAGACGACTCTTCTCGCTTTCGATATCCTTGATCTGCTGAATCTTAGAGTCGACCTTGTCAATTTCCAATTTGATGAAGCGGTTGCGCTTGTTCTGGTCCTCGATCTGACTTCCGACAAAGAGATGGATCGCCAGCACGACCAGGACCATGGCCACAGAGGCGCCGCCCATTGCCACGAAGAAGCGCTGTTGACGTTCTTTGCGGAGCGTTTCGCGCCAGGGTAATAGGTTGATGCGGGTCATGGCTTAACCAAACCTCCGTAGGGCCAGACCACAGGCAATCATCATCGCTGCGGCGTCACTCTTGAGTGCATCGGCATTGATCTTGGCGGACAACGACATGTTGGTAAACGGGTTGGCAATGGATGTGGCCACACCGAGCTTGTCTTCGATCATACTATCGACCCCAGGGATGCTGGAGCAGCCACCGGCGAGGACGATGTGGTCGACCGTGTTGTACTGACTCGACGAGAAAAAGAACTGCAACGAGCGGCTCGCCTGCTGCACCATCGCGTCGACAAAGGGGCGTAGGACCTCAGTGTCATAATTATCGGGCAGTCCCCCTTGTTTTTTTGCCAGTCCGGCCTCCTCATAAGTCAAGCCGTAACGGCGCATGATCTCCTCGGTCAGCTGTTTACCGCCGAATACCTGCTCGCGAGTGTAGATCACTTTGAAGTCGTGAGAGACACTCAGCGTCGTCATCGTGGCGCCGACGTCGATGACGGCGATCGTTTTGCCGACACCGTTGTCCGGGAGCTGGTCCCGCAACAGTGAAAACGCGGATTCGATCGCAAAGGCCTCGACATCGACGACCTTGGTCGTCAGCCCGCCAAGTTCCGCCGCAGCGACGCGGATGTCGACGTTCTCGCTACGTGAGGCGGCGAGCAAGACATCGACCGCCTCCGGGACCTTTTCTGACGGACCCATTACTTCGAAATCCAGGCTGACTTCCTCGAGCGGATAGGGAATGTATTGATCCGCATCGAGACTGATTTGATCCGCCATCTCGTCATCGGTCAGACTCGCGGGCAGCGTGATGATCTTAGTGATCACCGCGGACCCGGCAACGGCGACAGCGGCATTTTTGGTGCGCGTTCCGGCTTTTTGGACGGCGCGCGTGATCGCGTTACCCACAGCGTCGACATCGGAGATGTTTTTCTCCTCGACGCTGTTCGCCGGCAGCGGGATTACGGAATAGGCTTCGACCCGGTAGCGGTCGCCGCTCTGGGACAACTCGAGCAGCTTGACGGCTGTCGAGCTGATATCCAGCCCAATCAAAGAGGAAGAGGAACGGTTGAAAAGGGGCACGTGCTTATCCTTTGCGTACAGCGATAGCGGTTAGGCTAATCGCGTCAGCGGTTTTCGGGAAGATATCCGGCCAGGTGCGGCGAGTCTGACTTACCAAGTCCGCGATTGATTCAAGATCGTTCCAAAAAATTGACATTGGACCTATTGAACTAAACACCTGATTTGATTCCACCCACTGTTTCTCATGAAATGCATGGCAATGCAACCAAATCGACCCGGCGCCCACTGGATAGGTCCCGAATTATCGGTCGGTTCGTGTTGCATCAGGGCAACGCCCCTGAGCCCTACGTGTCTAACCCACCATGGCGGCCGTTCGGAGTAATAACTTGAGGAGTCTTTGATTAATTGTGACAGGATCAAAATAACGGAAAAAGATTTTTACTTTCCAGCGGCCGATCAGGTGCAGAGTGGATGCATCAATGCCAAAACTGTGTAACCATTCTCTGTCGCTGACTGGATTCAGGTCGATGTGTTCGCTCCAGGAAGGCGTGTCCCGGACGCTTTATACGGAGATGAGATCGCCGAGGCCTCTTGTAGGCTACCCAAGGACAAGAATTGAAGGCAAGATAGATCGCCCCTCGATAAAACGGGTGGGCGACGACTGATACCCGGACTCCTATGAAATTTCTGCGAAGACTATCGCTGTTTATCCTGCGTGCGACATTGCTGGTCACTGTGATCGGTGGCGTCGCCCTGGTGTCGAGCTATTACTATTTACGCGCCGATTTGCCGACTGCGGAGGCGCTACGGGACATTCGTATGCAGGTCCCGTTGCGCGTACTGACCCACGATCACAAGCTCATGGCGGAGTATGGCGAGGTCAAACGTCAACCTCTGGCCTTTGATGAGATTCCGGACTTATTGGTCAGGGCCTTCCTGGCGGCGGAGGACGATCGTTTTTACGTACATCCCGGCGTGGACTATCAAGGTCTCATGCGCGCGGCCTGGAATTTGATCCTGACCGGAAAAAAGAGCCAGGGCGGCATCACGATCACGATGCAGGTGGCGAGAAACTTCTTCCTGAGTCGCGAGAAAACCTACTTGCGCAAGCTCAATGAGATCTTTCTGTCCCTGAAAATGGAGCATGAGTTCACAAAGGAACAGATTCTCGAACTCTATTTAAATAAGATCTACCTCGGTAATCGCGCCAATGGCGTGGCGGCGGCGGCCAACGTCTATTACGGATCGGACGTAAAGGATCTCAATCTGGCCCAGATGGCGATGATCGCAGGTTTGCCAAAGGCCCCTTCGCTCTACAATCCGATTGCCAACAGGGCGTGCGCCACTCAGCGCCGAAACTATGTCCTGCGGCGCATGCGCGAGCTTGGCTATATTTCTCCCGATGCCTTCCGCGAGGCCGTCGCCTATCGGGATCGGTCCCGCCTGCATGGGCTTGCGATCGATGTAGAGGCCGACTACGCTGCCGAGATGGCTAGGGCCTTTATGGTCGAACGCTATGGCAAGGAGGCATATACCGGGAATTACCAGGTCGTGACGACATTGGACTCCGGAAAGCAATTTGCAGCGGAGCAAGCCTTGAGAAAGGATCTTCACGCCTATGACGAGCGCCACGGCTACCGTGGGACCGAACGTCACGTAGACCTGCTCTCCCTTCAGGAGCCGATAGACTGGAAGAAGATCTTTCCCGACACCAAGACATACGGCGGGCTTCGTAAGGGCGTCGTGACCTTTGTCGAGGATCAGGCCGTCAGGGTGCGCCTTACAAACGGCGAGGCGGCGGATATCGATTGGAATGGACTGAAATGGGCGCGCACCTACATTGACGACAATCATCGCGGGCCGGCGCCCGAGCACGCTTCCGACATCCTACAGGCCGGCGACGTCGTCCTGCTTCGTCGCGCCAACAAGCTCTGGCGGCTCGCCCAACTGCCTGAAGTCGAAGGCGCACTGGTTTCCTTGCGGCCACAGGACGGCGCCGTTCTCGCGCTCGTCGGGGGATACGACTTCAGGCGCAGCAAGTTCAACCGGGTCACACAGGCTTATCGTCAGCCGGGATCGAACTTTAAACCCTTCCTCTATTCAGCAGCCCTGGAAAAAGGCTATACCGCGGCCTCGCTCATCAACGACGCCCCGGTGGTGTTTGACGATCCTGGCCTTGAGCGTGCCTGGCGGCCGGAAAATTACAGCGGCAAGTTTTTTGGTCCGACCCGTCTACGCGAGGCCTTGATCCATTCGCGGAATTTGGTGTCGATCCGGCTGTTGCGCTCGATCGGTCCGTCCTTCGTCATCGACTATGCGGAGAAGTTCGGTTTTGAACGCGAGCGCCTACCGAAAAACCTCTCGCTTGCGCTCGGTTCCGGCGTGGCTCAGCCGATGCAGTTGGCCGGCGCCTATAGCGCCCTGGCCAACGGCGGATTCCGGGTGCAACCCTATCTGGTTGAACGAATTCTCGGGCCTGACGGACAGGTTTTGTACGACGCGATGCCTGAGGTCGCCTGTCTTGAGCCTTGCTTGGATATATCGAATCCCGCTTCGGCTCAGGCTACCACGGAACGGGCCTCCGGGGGCCTGGTGCTCACCCCACCCAAGGCGCCCAGGATCATGACATCGGAGAATAATTACCTCATGAATTCCTTGCTGCGGGATGTCATCCAGCGCGGCACCGGACGGCGTGCCCGGCGACTTGGCCGCCATGATCTGGCCGGCAAGACCGGTACGACCAATGATCAGGTCGACGCCTGGTTCTCGGGGTTTAATCGGGACGTGGTAGCGGTGTGCTGGGTGGGGTTCGACCAGGTGCGTTCGCTGGGCCGCTACGAAACCGGCGCCAGGGCGGCGCTGCCGATGTGGATTTCATATATGGCGAGTGCGCTCAAGGGCGTGCCCGAGCGGCCATTGGTTCGGCCCAAGGGGCTCGTGACCGTGCGCATCGACCCGCGCAGTGGGTTGCTGGCGGACAGTCATCAGCGTGATGCCATCTTCGAGACCTTCCGGTCCCGTTTCGTCCCCAAGGAGTTCGCTCACGTGACCAAACCCGTGCCGCAAGCCGAACAAGGCCAGACAGCACCGGACATGACTCCCGAACAGCTATTCTGAGGATAAAAAAGCGCGCCACCGACTAAGACGGGGGCGCGCATTTCAGTCTCCAGTCGGGCTGCGTCGCTGGAGAGTATCGACCCCCGGCGGGCGTTAGCCCGGGATCTTGGCGGCGAAGTCGACCGCTGACAGGTCCTGGCGGACCTGTTCGATGGACTTTTGGAACATGGCCTTCTCAACGGGGTTCAGATCCAACTCGACAATGTTCTGAACACCTTCGACGCCAATCACCGCAGGCACCCCGATCGCGATATCCCGTTCGCCGTACTCACCATCGAGATGAGCCACACAGGGCAGAATGCGTTTGCGGTTGTTGACCATGGCGTCGATCATGACCGTGATCGCGGCGGCCGGCGAATCGTTGGCGCTGCTGGTCTGCTTGAGGGCCAGGATCTCGGCGCCGCCCTGGCGCGTCCGGTCGATGATCTTTTCGATGACCGGGGGTTCGAGGAAGTGGCTGATCGGGATTCCGCTGATGGTCGTAAAGCGCGTCATCGGGACCATGGAGTCACCGTGACCGCCGAGCACCATGGTTGCAATGTCTTTGATTGAGTAACCGGTTTCCATGGCGATAAAGGCGGCCATGCGCGCGGCATCGAGCACACCGGCCAGTCCGAAAACACGATGGTTCTCCCATCCGATGGCCTTGCGGAAGGCGTAGGTCATGATGTCGACCGGATTTGTGACCAAAATGACCGTGGCGTCCGGTGCATAGCGCTGAACATCGGGTACCAGCCCCAGGATCACATCCAGGTTCGCGTCGAGGACATCGGATCGCGACATCCCCGGTTTTCGCGGCAGACCCGCCGTGATGACGATAAGGTCCGAACCCTCCATGATTCCGTTCTCGTGACTGCCGACGAGGCGGGTGTCGAAGCGGAACATCTTGGCCGATTCCTGGATGTCGAGGGCTGTACCGGCCGCCACGCCCTGTCGGATGTCGATCAGCGCGATTTCATGGACATGCTCCGCGTGCGCGACCGCCTGAGCGGTGGATTCTCCTACTCGGCCAGCCCCTACAATCGTGATTTTTCTCATGGAGACCCCCTTTAGATATGTGATTATTGTGGGAAGTTATTCAGAAGAATATGGCGTGGACGGGCACGGGTCATGCGGTTGCCAGTTCCATAGCATCCAACCGTGGATAGCTCACGGGGTAAGGTAGACGGGCGACCCCGGACTGGACGGCTGCAAAAGCGACTGCGGGAGGGACTCTGTCAATAAGCCTCGGGTCCAACGGCTTGGGAATGATGTAGTCTTGCCCGAACTCGAGATGTTCCAGATTGTAGGCCATCAAGACTTCCTGAGGCACCGGTTCACGTGCAAGGGCGGCAAGCGCCCGTACCGCAGCCAGTAACATGGGTTCGGTGATCGCCGAAGCACGCACATCCAGGGCGCCCCGGAACAGGAACGGAAAGCCAAGCACATTATTGACCTGATTCGGGTAGTCGCTGCGTCCGGTTGCCATGACCAGATTGGGCGACACGGACAGGGCCAGGGCCGGATCGATTTCGGGATCGGGGTTGCTCAGCGCGAAGACGATCGGATTCGCCGCCATGCTTTCGACCATGCCCGCCGAGACCAGATTTGCTCCGGAAACGCCGATGAACACATCCGCGCCGTTCATGGCGTCGGCCAGGGTGCGCTCGTTCGTTTGCACCGCATAGGGCTGCTTGTAGATATTGAGATCTTCGCGTTGGTCATGAATCACGCCACCGCGATCCACGAGCCGGATATTCTCGCGCTTGGCGCCCAGTGAGACCAAAAGCTTCATCGAGGCCAGGCCGGCCGCGCCCGCGCCCAGGCCGACGATTTTGGCGCGATCCAACGCCTTGTCCTGGAGTTCAAGGGCGTTGAGCAATGCGGCGGCGATGATGATCGCGGTACCGTGCTGATCATCGTGAAAGACGGGGATGTCCAGCCGCTCGCTCAGGATGCGCTCGATATCGAAGCAGTGCGGCGCAGCGATGTCTTCAAGGTTGATGCCGCCAAAGGTCGGCGCGATGGCCGTAACGGTATCGATGAAGGCCGTGGCGGAATCGGCATTGACCTCGATATCGAAAACGTCGATATCGGCAAATTTCTTGAACAGAACGGCCTTGCCTTCCATTACGGGTTTGCTGGCCAACGCACCGACATTGCCCAAACCCAATACGGCTGTGCCGTCCGTGATCACGTCGACAAGGTTTCCCTTGGCGGTGTAACGGTAGGCGTTGCCGGGGTCATCCACGATCGCCCTTACGGGCTGGGCGACACCCGGCGTATAGGCCAGGCGGAGGTCATCCTGTGATTGACAGGGTTTGGTGATGGATATGGCGATCTTGCCCGGCTCGGGCTCGGCATGGTAAGCGAGCGCGGCGGTCTTCAGGTCAGTTGTCATAAAGTTCTGTCGTCAAGCCCATACCGGGTACGAGCGTGGAAAAGGATGGACCGATTATCCGACTTCACCGCCAGAACTGCAAATACGAGTGAGAAACAATAAGACTATCCGAAAACGTGCCCAAGGGATGCTGCGCAAAGTGGAAATGTTCTAAAAAGCACGGCGTACGGTTAAGTACGTGAGCATTTTGAGGACATTTCCAACACCGCGATGCGCCCTTCGGCGCGTGTTCCCGCTACAGCTTGATTTCGGGGTTGTTCATGCCGTCTTTCAGAATACTTGCGCGCAGCCCGTACTGAGAGAGTACGAAGGCGGCCGCCGAACTTCGCCGGCCGGTCTGGCAGATGCAGATATACTCGAACTTGGGGTCAAGCCCGTGAGCGCGTTTATGGAGATCGCGCATCGGGATGTTGTAGGACCCGGGCAGGTGACGATGGTTGCACTCGGAAGGCGTGCGGACATCGACCCAGCAGGCCTTGCGGGCCGCGACGCGGGCCTGCGCCTGCGAAAATTCGAGCCATTGAAGGGTCGGTTCCTTGAGCAGTTCGATAAAGTCCTTTTTCGACAGACGGAGCAGAATGCCGTCGCTCATCATGGTGATCGTTGCGTTGCGGGGTTGGTCGGACAGCAGGGCCGCTTCGCCGAATGAGGTGCCGCGCCCGAGTTCGGCCATCTCGACCGCGTCCTCGTCATCATCGGGATTTCGGGTCACGAGCGCGACGCCGTTCTCGATCATGTAGAAGTAATCACCGGGATCTCCCTGACGGATAATGAGTTGACCGGATTTCACAAACATCGGTTCGAGGCGGTCGAGCAGGGTTTCGATATTGGTGACCGGCAGGTTGCGAAAAGTAGGCGAGCGCGCCATCGTTTGCAGCCAGTCAGCCTTATTGATGCAGACGATGCCCTCTTCGCACATGATGACCTCGTCTTCAGGGGCGGAGATCTGACCCCAGGCCAACATGACGTCGAGCCGCTGACGGTCGACGCAGAGGATCTCAACCGGCGTCACCGCCATGGCCGATACCTGCCTCGGTTTGTCGTCGGCCAGTGGATGGCAAGCCTCTTGCGTGCCGCCGCTGATGATGCGTCCGGAGGTGACTGCCGGTTCTACGATCTCGACCTGACCGCGCAATAGATAGACCGCGCGATCGTCGAGGTCGCCCTCGCGAAACAGATAACGACCCGCGGCGATTTTCTCGACGTGGGTGTCGGCCAGCAGTTCCAGGACCTGCCCGGGGTTCAGGGCAGCGATGGGTTCGAGCTTCATCGCGTCTCTGGCCGCGATATCGGATGGCCGGTTTTGCATATATTCTTCCGTCAAGGTTAGGGACCCTCCGATCAATTTGTGAGCGGCCGCATCGCGGGAAAGCGGTCGGTGCTCGATGTATCAGGCGCCGGGGCAAGGTCGCACCGTTGCCTGTGATCCTCGTTTGGATACAGATCGCTTATTTCCCTGGATTTCACAATCACGCATCGCATGGATCGGGGGTTCCTTTTTTAAATCTGTCCCGATTGCCTAATGAAACTGCGTAGCGCCCGTGCTAGACTCTCGGCAATCTACTGGTATCGATGGAATCATCGGCCGCCATCGCATAATCTTCAGACCCCCGGTTTTATGTCCGCTCATAGACTTCGCGAAATCCCCTATAACTACACATCTTTTTCCGACCAGGAGATCGTTACTCGGTTCCTGGGAAGGGAGATGTGGGATGTCCTGGACGAATTGCGCGGCGCCCGCCGTACCGGCCGTTCGGCGCGCATGCTGTTCGAGGTTCTGGGCGACATGTGGGTCACCCGTCGCAATCCCTATATTCAAGATGACCTTATCGGCAATGCCAAACGCTGGCAGTCGCTGACGCGTGCCCTGCATCATCGCCTGGATCAGATCGTTGCGCGTTCGGAGAAGAATCCGCGTACGTTGGCGCTCGTCGCGGCTTGCCGAGAGGCCGTCAACGCCTTCGAGGCATGGCTGTCGGGACTGGCCTCGCAGCGCCAGCGGATTCGTCATGCCCTGGGACGAGCCACGCATCCCCGAAACGTGGACTTTGGCGGCATGTCCCGGGTTTCGCACAGCACCGATGCGACTGACTGGCGTGTCGAGCTGCCGCTTGTGGTCGTCTCCCCGGACAGCGAGGCCGAATTGCAGCGAGTGGTCGCCGTCTCCATTGAGCTTGGCCTGACCATCATTCCCCGCGGTGGCGGCACCGGCTATACGGGCGGCGCGATTCCGCTGCACGCCGACAGCCTTGTCATCAATACCGAAAAGCTTGAGGGCTTGGGTGCGGTCGTGTGGCGGGAGATCGAGGGCCGCACCGAAAAGGTCCCGACGATACGCGCCGAGGCCGGAGTGGTCACCCAGCGCGTTTCCGAACGCGCTGCCGAGCAAGGTCTCGTGTTCGCCGTGGACCCGACTTCTCAGGATGCATCCACGATCGGCGGCAATGTCGCCATGAACGCCGGCGGCAAGAAGGCCGTGCTGTGGGGGACCACGATCGACAACCTGTTGTCCTGGCGCATGGTCACGCCGAATTCGGAGTGGATCGAAGTTGAGCGCATCAATCACAACCGCGGCAAGATCCATGATCAGGCCACGGTCGTCTTCCGTATCCATCGCTTTGCCGCCGACGGCGCAACGCCCATTGGCGAACCCGAGACCTTGGAATTGCCGGGGCAGCTGTTTCGCAAGCAGGGGCTCGGCAAAGATGTCACCGATAAATTTCTGGGCGGCCTGCCGGGGGTGCAGAAAGAGGGCTGTGACGGCCTGATTACGTCGGCCGTCTTCATCCTGCACGAACAGCATGCATGCACGCGCACGGTTTGTCTCGAATTCTTCGGTGACGACCTCGGCCCCGCAGTGTCCGCCATCGTTGCCATCCGGGATCACATTGGCGCCGTCGAGGGCGTCGATCTCGCCGGCCTGGAGCACCTCGATGAGCGCTACGTCCGTGCCGTCAACTACAGCACCAAGGCGCCGCGTCCGGGTCGGCCCAAAGTCGTCCTGATCGCCGATATCGCAGGTCGAGACGAGGATCGTGTAGCCGCCTGTTGTTCGGAGATTGTGCGGATCGCCAACCAACGCGACGGCGAAGGCTTCATCGCCGTCTCCGCCGAGGCCCGGCAGCGCTTCTGGAAGGATCGCGCCCGCACGGCCGCAATCGCCGCGCACACCAACGCCTTTAAGATCAACGAGGATGTCGTGATTCCGATCGAGCGTCTCGTCGAATACGGCGAGGGCATCGAGCGCATCAATATCGTTCAGTCCATTACCAATAAGATCCGGATGATCGATGTCTTCGAAGAGTATGTCGGGAAGGGGCTGAAAAACGATATCGATCGCGAACACGCGGTGGAGTTCGATCAGGAGATCATGGCGGGCAAGTTGTCTGCCGCCGCGACCCTGCTGCAGGATATGCGGGCGCTGTGGATCAAGGCCCTCGACTCCCTGGATGCGCCTGGCGGCGAGCTTGCCCTGCAGTTGGGATTGAAGCCGACAGACGGAATCGAGTCAGCGTTGCTGATAACGCTGCTCAGACGTCGCCGGGTTCGGATCTCCTTTCGCAAGTCCGTCGAGCGCCCGCTCAAGGAAATCTTCTCCGGTCGGGCATTCGACCGGGTTCACCGACACATGGACGAGCTGCATGCCGACGTTCGCTCCAGTCGCCTGTTCGTCGCCCTGCACATGCACGCCGGCGACGGCAACGTACATACCAACATCCCGGTCAATTCCAACGACTACGCCATGTTGCAGGAGGCCGAGCGAATCGTCGATCAGGTCATGGAGCTGGCCACGACGCTCGGCGGCGTGATCTCGGGGGAGCATGGCATCGGCCTGACCAAGATGCAGTACCTCGATCGGGAGGTCATCGACCGCTTTGCCGAGTACAAGCAGGCCATTGATCCCGAGGGACGCTTCAATCGCGGCAAGCTCATGGCCGGCTCCGGACTCGAACAGGCCTATACGCCATCGCTGCGCCTGTTGCAGCAAGAGGCCCTGATTCTCGAGGAGAGCGAGCTCGGCGCGCTCAACGACGAGATCCGTCATTGTCTGCGTTGCGGCAAGTGCAAGCCGGTCTGTACCACCCACGTGCCTAGGGCCAATCTGCCTTATTCGCCGCGCAACAAGATCCTGGCTACGGGCCTGATCATCGAGGCCTTCCTCTACGAAGAGCAGACCCGCCGCGGACTCTCGCTCCAGCACTTCGACGCCATGGGCGATGTCGCCGACCATTGCACGGTCTGTCATCGCTGCCTGCCTGCCTGCCCGGTCGATATCGATTTCGGCGACGTCTCGATTATGATGCGGCGTATCCTGGCCGATCGTGGCCGGCGCCGACCCGCCATCGGGACCCGTCTGGCCATGGCGTTTCTGAATGCGAGCGATCCGGATGTCATTCGTCTCATGCGCAAGGGCATGATCCAATGGGGTTTCAGGGCCCAACGTATGGGGTATCGTATCTTCAAATGGCTGCACCCGAGACGTGCTCCGGATCGTCCCGGACCGACGACCGAGCAGCCCACCGTGAGCGCCCAGGTCGTACATTTCGTGAAGCGCCCGTTGCCGGCTCACGTGCCGGCCAAGACCACTCGCGCGCTGCTCGGGATCGAGAACGACAAGTTCATCCCGATCCTGCGCGATCCTTCGACGAACGGTGACGATGCCGAGGCCGTGTTCTATTTCCCCGGTTGCGGATCGGAGCGGCTGTTCAGTGAAGTCGGCCTGGCGACCCTGGCAATGCTTTACCAGACCGGTGCGCAGACCGTGCTGCCGCCCGGTTATCTGTGTTGCGGCTATCCCCAAATCTCATCCGGAGACGAGCAAAAGGGCCGCCAGATCACGACGGCCAACCGGGTGCTGTTCCATCGCGTCGCGAACACGCTGAACTATCTCGATATTCGCACCGTGATCGTGTCCTGCGGGACCTGTATGGATCAGCTGCTCAAATACGAGTTCGAGCAGATCTTCCCGGGTTGCCGACTGTTGGACATCCATGAATACCTACAGGACAAGGGGGTTTCCATGCAAGACGTCGGCGGCGTGCAATATCTCTATCACGATCCCTGTCACACGCCGATCAAGACGCGCGACCCGATCGACACGGTCTCTAGTCTCATGGGGAAACCCGTGACCCTGTCCGATCGTTGCTGCGGCGAGGCCGGAACCTTCGCGGTCTCCCGACCCGATATCGCCGACCAGGTTCGCTTCCGCAAGGCCGAGGAACTCCATAAGGGGATTCAGACGCTCACCGGTCAGGAGCGCACCGACAGCGACAAGGTCAAGCTGCTGACCTCGTGCCCGGCCTGCCAGCAGGGGCTGTCCCGTTATGCCGATGAGACCGGACTCGAGACCACTTATATGGTCGTCGAGCTGGCCAAGAACCATCTCGGTGACGGTTGGCAGAACAGCTTTTCCCAAAAGGTGTTGCAGGGCGGCATAGAAAGGGTTCTTTTATAAGGTTCGCCCCTACGAAAACTTCAAAGGGTCGTAGATACAAGGTAAAAGATACAAGGTAAAAGATACAAGATACAAGATACAAGGGAAAACCCTCAGGGGGTCGCCAAGTCCACTACTTGTATCTTGTATCCTGTATCTTTGTTCCTACCCGGTTAAACTTTCATACACTATCGCCGACACTTGTGACAATATGCTTTTCGGAGGCGAATCGTGAAAAGAACGTTGCTGATTTTTCTGTTCGGGTTGGCTGTTGCAGGTTGCGTCGGGCCCGGCGCCATGTTTCATGCCGATGCGCGTCACAGTGGGCGCTACAACGTATCCGGCATTGATACGCTTAAAAGGCTGGCTTGGCGCGTAGATACCGACGGCGCCGTCAAGTCGTCGCCGGTGCTGATGGATGGACTCGTCGCCTTTGGAAGCGATGACGGTTACCTCTATTCCGTCGATCGTCAGTCCGGCGTGACACGCTGGCGTTTCCGCGCCGACGCGTCGATCCAGGCTTCGCCGGCCGCCTCCGCCGACACGGTGTTCTTCGGTAGTCAAAAGGGGGTCTTTTTCGCCCTGGATATCAAGACCGGCCAGGAGCGCTGGCGCTTCCAGACCACTGGCGCGATTCATTCGTCGCCGACGCTGGCGGGCAAGATGGTCTACTTCGGTGACACCAAGGGTAAGCTGCACGCCATCGACACGGCCACGGGCAACGAGCGCTGGTCGCTGGATCTCGGCGGCGCAATCTATACCTCACCCGCGTGCGACGGCAAGACGCTGTACATAGGGACAGCCAAAGGCTATCTCTATGCCGTGGGCGTCAATACCGGCCAGGAGATCTGGCGTTTCCGTACCGATTGGCCGGTCTCGTCCTCGCCGACGCTGGGCGACGAACGGGTCTATGTCGGCAGCGATGCAGGCACCCTTTTCTCGATCAATACGCGTACGGGCCAGGAGGTCTGGCGTTTCCGTACCGGTGGCAAGGTGTCGTCCACGGCGGCGCTTGCCGACGGCGTCCTCTACTTCGGCAGTCACGATGGATTTGTATACGCGATCGAGGCCAAGGATCGTCGACCGGTATGGAAGTACAAGACTCGCGACTGGGTCTCTTCGTCGCCCGCGATCACCGATACCATGGTCTATGTGGGCAGCTATGACGGCCATTTGTATGCGCTCGATCGCAAGACCGGCGCGATGAAATGGAATTATCGGACCGAAAAGGCCGTTATAAGCTCCCCCGTCGTGGACGACCGGGCCGTCTATTTCGGCAGTCTGGACAGTAATTTTTACGCTGTCGAGTAGGAGCGAAAACTCAAATGATTATACTAGGCTTCAATATGAGGAGAAGGTCGGCATAGTCGGCAGCGGATAAATTACAATAAAATCAATTCCTAATGTCGTTATGGCCAAACGGAATTTTGTGGTCGAGTTGGAAGTATTAAGGGATCGAGTATTGATTAACATGTTATCGTGATTATAATGATCAAATACCTTTCAAAATTCTTGTCGCTACGAGGTCCTTTTATGTCTGACAAACTAATATCGATTAGTGGCGCTGGCATAGTTGAAGTCAACCTCGGTCAGCTTTTGAAATCTAGCGAGGCAAAGCGCCAGATTAGCGCGCTGGGAAATATTATTATTCAAAAAGATGTTGCTGAGAAAGCAACAGTTGGCGGTAATACGCAAAAAGCAAAACGTACCTGATGTTTAAAATCTAGGTTTCATGGCCGAAACCAACCTGGTTCCCTTTCTTATATTCCCGCTTATCGGTGGGTACGCATACTCCGTAACATGGACACCATCTCTATACCATTCAGCCCGGGAAGATGGTCATAGACTATATTTTCGCTCTGTATTCTACGGGTTTTTCCTGACAAGTTGTGCAATTTGCACCCATGTCATTCTGATCGATCAGTACGCTTGGTACACAAACTTCCTAACGATAATTTCTCATATACGCGGGCATAGCGAGGTAGAGCCTTCGATTTGGAGTGCACCATCAAAAATTGCGATTTTAGTGATTTCATTTGTATTGGGGCCTGCGATTTCCCATCTATTGAACCTTTCCAACTATTTCCCAAGATGGAAGAATTTTCAGCTAAAACAGGCGATAAGGCATAATGATTTTGAAAAACTGGTTTATAGATCAGCAAAAGAGAAAAAACCGCTACTGATCACATTAGATTCTGGAAAGTTGTATGTTGGTTGGGCCGCTAGTGCGCCTAACCCTGAGGCCGCAAGGAAATCAATTAAGATCCTTCCATTATTAAGTGGTTATCGTAATACTGAGACGCAGAGAGTGGCGTTCACGACAAACTACCATGAAATCCTAACAAGTCTCGGAACAGATGATGAGATCGATCATTTGAGTGAAGAGGATTTTGTTGTTGTATTGCCGACAGAAAGCATTAGCTCAGCACATGGGTTCGATATCGTTGCTTACGAAAGGTTCGGCACACATAGTGCGTCGTCCTCTCCAGCCAATGATAACCCTTCGCTATAACATTTCTCAGTATCCCACCGGAGACAACCACACGTCGTTGTTTCGATAGTCTCTGCAAACACGGAAATAGAGTGTCCTGACTCGCTTGCCCTCGCTGTTCTTTGCCGCCACCGCTTGCGCGTCGCCACATGACGCGAAGGCTTTGGTGAACATCTCCGGCAGATTGGTCGACGTGCTGACGTAGAGCCCGTCATGCCCGATCTCGCTTTCGAGTCCGGGCCAGAGATCATGCTGGTTGTAACGACGTTGTCCGAAGCTCGCGATGTGAACCGGCAGCGGTTTTCCAGGCCAGTAATAGGCCAGTTCCGCCGCGATCTGGTAGTTGTGGGTGAACAGGAAGTCGGTTCGTGGCGCAACGGCCTGTATTTGCGCGACACCCTGTCTCCAGGCCTTGGCGATGCGAAGCGGATCCTTGTCCGGCGGTAGGCCAAAGGCTGACGGAAAAAAGATCGGAGCCATCAGCAGGAAGGAGAATGCGATACCGGTATAGAGCGTCCCGCGCCATCGTGGGCTTAGTCTCCGTACCTGGCCCGCGAAGAGGACGATCAGACCGATGTAGACCGGGGCGGGCCAGTTCAACTGGACCTTGGCGCCAATCGACTTGTAGGTGAAAAAGGCCAGAACGATTAGCGCGGTCCACCACAGGAAGCGACGATCGGAGGTCTCGGGTTGCCGCCAAAGCACGCTCAAAGCGACGGCCACGACAATCGGAGACAAGACGGCCCACTGGCCAATCACGAATTCGAGAGGCAGCGCGCGACCCTCGCCCTCGACATGGTGCAGCTCGTGGCGAAACATCAGCCAGCCGTGGTCCATATTCCAGAGCAACATTGGCGACATGACCACGATCATGAGTCCGACGGCGCCCCATACGTGCGGATTCAAGAGGGCGCGGCGGTGATAGATCAGAATCCAGGGCAGGGCGCTCAACGGCAGCAGGGCGATACTGAGCTTGGTCAGGGCGCCGGCACCGAAGGCTAGGCCCGCGCCGTACCAGGCCAGCGGCCGGTCCCGGAACAAGGCCCGGTACATAAACCAGAGGCCGGCCGTCCAACAGGTGAAGAGCAGGATATCGGTCGTCATGACCAAACCGAGCGCGAAGTAAAGCGGTGTCGAAAAGCCGATCAGGACGGCCCACCAACCCGCTGCGCGGGTACCCCAGACATCTCGCGCCATGCCGTAGAGCAGCATGAGCCAAAGACCGTGGATGATCCAGGCCGGTAGTCTGGTCTGCCACTCGCCGTGGCCGAAAAGGCCTTCCGACAGCGCGATCAGCCAAGCTACCAGCGGGCCTTTCGAGTAGTAGCTCCAGTCGAGGCGCTGGGACCATTCCCAGTACTGGGCCTCATCGAAGTGGAGTTCGAGGCCGGCCGCGTGCGTCAACCAGGCGCTCAGACCGACCAGGGCCGGGATCAGTAACGCCAAGCCCAGGCGGTCACGACGGTCCGCGGTCACCGATCGGTCTTCCAGCCTTGTTTGTCACCGATCTCAAGGTGCTCCGGATTCCTGATGATGTAGGCCTTCTTGTCCGTGGATTCATAGTAGGTATGCGATATCATCTCGCTCAGCACGCCGGTCGTGAAAAACTGGACCGCGACCACGATCAGCAGGATGGAG
>Ga0114931_10003579_pt1 | contig 19611 bp, 19 predicted proteins | sample 2SBtaG_FD_89579 | JGI IMG/M metagenome (GOLD analysis project Ga0114931, IMG submission 89579) | Deep subsurface microbial communities from Kolumbo volcano to uncover new lineages of life (NeLLi) - 2SBTROV14_V59a metaG | ecosystem: Environmental > Aquatic > Marine > Volcanic | place: Kolumbo...
AAACGATTTTACAAAGAAAAAGATCGCTTTCGTTTGCAGCCCGAAAATCCGACAATGCAGCCAATTTACATTGACCGCGAAGATCCCGGCTTTCGTATCATCGGCCAGGTTCGCGGACTGTTAAGGAAATTTTAACTCCATCTAAAAGGAGCAGATTATGAATACAAACGATTTTGCAACTGAGACTTTATTTCGACAAGAAATTGGCACAAATACCGGTAATCCCGCTTTGGTATTTGAAAAAGCCATGTAGGAAGTTGGCGAAATATACGGCCTGTTGAAATCCGAATATGATACGAGCTTTGAAGACCTTGAAAGCTATCTTCAGGCCAACGAACCGGAATTGGTCGACAGGCTCAATCAATTGTGGAATAAAGTGGATTGCGATATTTATGATCGTTTTAAGACAGCGCAGCTTTCCAATCGCGATTATTATGAATGGAGAAATAATTTAAACGAATGGAAAAAGAAATTCGTTTCTGCTGTTCGCCTTTATATTTATAAAAATTGCGGGCAGATATTTCAGATTCCGATGAAGACGATGCCGATTGCGGCTTAGCTGTGCAGGACGCCAATGAGTATTTTGCATCAACTTTCTTCGCAGGTGGGAGACTGGTCTGAAGAATCAAATCGCGTTGTTGTGCTGCAATGCCTGGATGATCCCTCTCTTCTTCAAGAGATCGCAGTCGGCTTGAATAACGATGATGGTAAATTGGTGGGTGACTGCGCTAAAGTGCTCACAATGGTTACTGAAAAGCAACCGGAAAGGCTTGTTCCTTTTGGAACGAAATTGACAAAAATTCTTTCTCATTCCAGTACCCGTGCTCGCTGGGAAGCTATGCATGCGCTTTCTTCAATTGCTACAATATCACCACAAACGATTACGCCTGTACTGTCGGAAATAGCTCATCTTGTAAATATCAGATCAGGAGAAAAAGGATGTCGAAAACAAAAATGACAGATTGGGAAACATATTGGTCGCAATTCGATGATTTGAACTTATTGCAGTCCAAGTCATCAAACCTTGATGATACACTCGTAGAAATTCAACAAAAGCTCGATCGAAAATTACTCTCTGGCGACCAGTTACAAATCATTGTCTCTCTTGAGGAGCGTATAGAAGAATTAGAGCGCCTGCCAAAGGCTTCGTGAATGAATGCATCTTTGGTTGAAAACTAGAGTTCTTCCTGCAGAAAAAAACTATAATTTCTTCCCGCCTTTATAACCTACAAATTCGTTGACTCTTTACATCGGTTTTGCTATATTTTTCAATGTTTAATTTAAAGCGTTTCGTACCGCTACAAAGACAGATTATTGGCAAGAGTCGAATTTTTGTTTATAACATTCGACGAAACCAATTGGTCAAGGCGCTGCTGGCTATTTTTCTGGTCGCTTTCATTGCTGCGGTTGCTGTTACAATGCTTGAACATCATCCCGGGTCACCGTTTTCGACCGTCGGTGAAGGATTATGGTGGGCGATGGTTACGATGACGACCGTCGGCTATGGCGATTTGGTGCCGGGAACCTTGGCCGGTCGGTTTATTGCAGCAGTTGTAATGCTTTCCGGTATTGCGCTGGTTTCTGTCTTTACAGCAGCACTTTCATCTCGTGTTATAACAGATCGATTGAAAGAGGGACGAGGATTGTCAAAAGTAAATGCTCGAAATCATATTGCGATATTAGGCTGGAATTCTTCCGGTGAAGACATTATCCGCATGGTAAGGGAAGATGCAATACGCGAAAATCGATCCATTGTGCTTGTCAATCAACTTCGGCAGGAAGATATGGAGCCGGTGATTCACAAGTATCACGAGTTGCATATCAAATTTGTTTATGGCGATCCCACGGAAGAAGCTGTTCTGAAAAGGGCAAACATCGCTTTTGCCTACGCAGCGATTATTATACCTGATGATTCTGCTGCAACAAATCAGATGTCGGATGAGAAAACTATTCTCACCACGCTCACGGTCAAGTCGATTGAGCCCAAGGTTAAGGTTATTGCGCATATTTTAGATGCATCCAATGAAGTGCATTTGAAAAGAGCCAATGCAGATCAGGTTGTTGTCAATAACCGCTATAGCGGCTATTTGCTGGGTGCACATGTTACTACGCCGGGAATCCCCGCTGTGTTTGATATGTTGCTCCGAGCCGATGGCGGCATCAGACTGGCGCGGCGAAAGATTCCTCATGCTTTTGTCGGAAAAACATTTTCTGATCTGAGTCAACATTTTAAGAACACGGATGATGCCGTATTGCTGGGATTCATAAAAGAAGCGCCAGCCTTCAAGCTGGATGATGTTTTGCTTGATGATTATTCTTCCATTGATGCTTTTATTCGTAATAAACTGGAAGCGGCGGGAAAAGGTCTTGCCAAGAAAGCAAAACTGGAAGTGCAACTCAATCCACCGGCAGATTATAAAGTGAATGATAATGACATAGCCGTGGTTGTAGAACGGGTGGCGATGACGTATGCGTAAAGTTTGTCTCAATTGTCGGTCGTTCAAGCAAACAAAAAATGGTCGTTAATTAAATATGTCGCTGAAAAGGAAAAATCCTTTAAAGAACCAAATCGCGAAACAAAAGCTTTCGCGATTTCCAATTTTTGCCGACCTCACGTCTGATCAATTGCAACGGGTTGAGGATATCCTTATCGAAAATGAATTTAATGAGGGTGAGGAGATTACAAAAGAGGGAGAGAGGGGAGAGGAGCTTTTTGTGTTGCTGCACGGCAGTGTCGAAGTCAGCAAGAGTTTAACGCTCATGGTGGGACGTGGAGATGTGGACACGCGGGACAAGTCGCTGATCCAATTGCGGTCAGAGAATGCGCCGTATTTCGGTGAGATGGCTGTCCTACGCAAGGGTAGTCGGCGATCCGCAACGGTTAAGGCGCTGGAAAGCTGTTCCGTCGGAATTATACGGCGAAAAGACCTCATTGCTCTTTGCGAGTCCGATAAAGAAATCGGCTATATTGTGCTGAGAAATATTGCAGTGGATTTGGCCGAACGTTTGGAAAAAGCGAATCAGGATATTTTAAAGCTGACGACGGCTTTCAGTCTGGCCTTGCAAAGTTAAACACTAAACCGAAAATATTGAAACTGAGGAAATAAATGAGTCAAAAAATTCTGGAAAAAGTTTATAACCCATCAGCAGTTGAAAAGAAATGGTACAAGTACTGGGAAGAGAACAGGCTTTTTCACGCTGATGTCAACTCAAAAAAGAAAACATACACCATAATGATCCCGCCTCCCAATGTAACCGGTATGTTGACGATGGGTCATATTTTGAATAACACAATCCAGGATTTATTGATTCGCTGGAAAAAGATGCAGGGCTTTGAAACATTGTGGATGCCGGGAACCGATCACGCCGGTATTGCTACGCAAAATAAGGTCGAGGCTGCGATTGCTAAAGAAGGAAAAACCCGCAATGATTACGGTCGCGAAAAATTCCTGCAACTTGTATGGGAATGGAAGGAAAAATATGGCGGGATCATTCTCAAACAATTACGTGAATTAGGTGCCGCTTGTGACTGGGACCGTGAAGCATTTACCATGAGCGACAGGCTGACAAAGGCGGTGCGCGAGGTTTTTGTCAGCTTGTATGAAAAAGGACTCATTTACAAAGGTCGTCGTCTTATCAATTGGTGCCCCAAGTGCCACACTGCGCTGGCGGACGATGAAGTAACTGCTGAAGAAGAAACCGGCGGTTTTTGGGAAATTGCCTATCCGCTGAAAGACGGTTCCGGCGAAATCGTTGTTGTTACGACGCGACCGGAAACAATGCTCGGTGACACGGCTGTGGCCGTTCATCCTGATGATGACCGCTATAAAAATATTCTCGGCAAGACAGTTCTTTTGCCGCTGACCGATCGTGAAATTCCGATCATTGCAGACGAACATGCGGACCCGGAAATTGGAAGCGGCGCGGTGAAAATTACGCCGGCACATGATTTCAATGACTTTGAGGTCGGCCTGCGTCATAATTTGCAACAAATCGCGGTAATTGGTTCCGATGCGCGCATGAATGAGAATGCCGGCAAATACAAGGGGCTGGACAGGTTTGAGGCAAGAAAGCAAATCCTGCAGGATCTCAAACAACTTGGTCTTTTGCGCGGCGAGAAAACGAAAGAGATCGCTGTTCCGCGCTGCTACCGGTCACATGATATTATTGAACCGCTGTTATCTGAGCAGTGGTTTGTCAATATGAAACCCTTGGCAGAGCCTGCGATAAAAGCTGTTCGTGAAGGCAAAATCAAATTTCATCCCAAACATTGGGAGGAGACATATTTCTATTGGATGGAAAACATTCGCGATTGGTGTATCAGTCGGCAAATTTGGTGGGGACATCGGATTCCCGTTTGGTATTGCGAAAAAGATCATATCACTGTTGCGAGGGAAACACCGGCCCAATGCTCGGTTTGTGGAAGTACCCACCTCCATCAGGACGAAGATGTTCTCGACACCTGGTTCTCCTCCTGGCTGTGGCCGTTCAGCACTCTTGGCTGGCCGGAAGAAACGCCTGATCTGAAAAAGTTTTTTCCAAGTGATACTCTCGTTACAGGGCCGGACATTATCTTTTTTTGGGTCGCGCGGATGATCATGGCCGCACTCGAATTTATGGGTGATATTCCGTTCAAAGATGTTTATTTCAACGGCATGATTCGTGATTTGCAGAATCGCAAAATGTCAAAGTCCCTGGGCAACTCCCCTGACCCGCTTTGGCTTATTAATGGTGCGGAAAAAGCTGAGCTTGGCGAATTTGCAAAAGTTAACCCGTCTTATAAAGATGGCGTCCCCGCCTATGGTTCCGACGCAATTCGTCTTACAATGGTCTATCTTACGCCGCTCGGTGGTGATATTCAATTTGATCACACGCTGGTGGAATTGGGACAAAAATTCAGCAATAAATTGTGGAATGCGGCGCGTTTCGTTCTTATGAATCTCGACGATGAGCAGCCGCTTTTATCACTGGATGATATTGATAAAGACGAGTTGGCGCTGGCCGATCGTTGGATTATCAGTCGCCTCAATCGTGCTGTTTTAGTGCTGGACAAAGCATTGAACGAGTTTAAAATGAACGATGCGACCCATGCGCTCTACAGTTTCATCTGGACTGAATTCTGTGACTGGTATATTGAACTGGTGAAAATGCGTTTATACGACGAAACGAACCCTCGCGCCCAGCAAATTGCCCGTTCCATCGCGGTCCATGTTTTAGACAATATAGTTCGTTTACTTCATCCGTTTATGCCTTTTATTACCGAAGAAATCTGGCAGTCCATTCCGGATTCAATTCATGAGGACTCGACGCCTAAAACAATCATGAATCAATCCTATCCTCAATATGATAAACAGTGGATTGATAAAAAAGTTGAACGGGAAATGGTTTTCCTCCAGCAAATCATCGGTTCTGTGAGAAACATTCGCGGTGAAATGAATGTGCCACCTTCAAAGGAGGCGGACTTAATTATTAATACGCGCGATGAAAAAAAGCTTTCTTTTCTCCGCGATATTGAGAATGAGTTAAAAAAACTGGCGAGAATCGACACTCTTGAATATAATGTTGATCGTCCGGCTTTGTCCGCTAGCGACGTCGTTCAGGGAATAGAAATTTATGTCCCTTTGGCAGAACTCATAAACATAGAGGCGGAAAAGAACAGATTGCAAAAAGAAATTTCACGACTCGAAAAACAAGTTGTTGGTTTGAATCAAAAATTGACGAATGATAATTTTATCAGCCGCGCTCCGAAGGATGTCATTGAAAAAGAAAGAAACAAAAAGGAAAATTTCGAGTCCAAATTAAACAAATTGCAGGAAAATTTGGATTTTCTTGTAAAAAGCTCAAATAATTAAATAAGAAAAAGCGGGAATTTGATCATAATATGATTATGCAAAGAAATTAGCTAAATATCTTTTCTGTAAGGAGTGCGGCACCTTAATGCCCCGTGGTGCAATCCATAAAGGAATTGCACCACGATTAATACCGCAATTTTGCAATAGCTAAAACATCTGCACATTCATGTTTAATAAAAATTTGTTTATTTTTTTGAAAGGGGCAAGCCATGAAATTAAAATATAGTTTATTTTTGATTATTTTTTTTGTTGGCGGAATTTTAAAGGCAGATGAGCCCAAGGTTGCGGTTACTGTTTACAATAATAATCTGGCGCTTGTTCGCGAAGCACGAACCATTCAGTTGAAAAAGGGTATTCAGGAATTTCGCTTCGTAGATGTTGCGGCCAAAATTGATCCGACCTCGGTTCATTTTAAATCTTTGTCCGATCCTGCCGATGTTGATCTACTGGAACAGAACTTTGAATATGATTTGGTCGGCACTGAACGACTTTTACAAAAATATATCGACCAGCAGATTGTTACCTCGACAAAAGACGGCCATGTTTTCAAGGGCAAACTGTTAAACACGACCTCGGGGGATGTCATCCTGGAAAATGAGGATGGCTCTGTTGTGGTTGTCAAAGCGGCGGTTTTGCAGAACATTCAGTTTCCCGCGCTGCCCGAAGGACTGCTGACGCGGCCTACGTTAGTTTGGCTTTTAAGCAGCAAAAAAGGAGGAAAGCAAGAATCTGAAATTAGTTATTTAACGCATGGTATAAATTGGCACGCGGAATATGTTGCTGTGGCGAATCAGAGCGATACGGAAATTGAACTAAGCGGCTGGGTGTCTATTGAAAATAGGTCCGGTGCGACATATCAAAATGCAAAAGTGAAACTCGTTGCCGGCGATGTGCACAAGGCAAAAAAAGAGCGCAGGATGTATAACACCTTGCCAAAAGTTGAGGCTTTATCCACAATGGCAGCACCGCCATTTCAGGAAAAAGCATTTTTCGAGTATCATCTGTACACATTGCAGCGGCCGGCAACAATCCGCGATCGCCAGATCAAGCAGCTCTCGCTGTTTGAACCGGCACAGGTTAAGGTGGATAAGATTTTTACTTTTGACGGTCTTGCCAATGACAAAAAGGTGAGCGTCGATTTGGAGTTTAAAAACGATAAAGCCTCCGGTCTCGGCATCCCTCTTCCCAAAGGGAAATTTCGTGTTTACAAACAAGATGAGGATCAATCCAAGGAGTTTATTGGCGAGGACAATATTGATCACACCGCAAAAGATGAAAAAGTTAAAATCACTCTGGGCAATGCTTTTGATCTTGTTGGTGAACGGACGATCCTGAGTGACAAGAAACTGGGCAAAAGAAGCCGTCAGCAAAAAATACAGGTGAAATTGCGGAATCATAAAGACAAGCAAGTTGTGATCCATGTTCTGGAACATTTTTGGGGAGATTGGGAATTCGTCGGCCCAACGCCGCCGATCATAAAAAAAGATGCGGAAAAAGTGGAATTCAGAGCGCTGGTACCCGCAAATGGGGAGAAGAAGCTTGAATTCACTGTCCTGACGAGATGGTAATATTATTGTTCTTTGAAAACGTGGCCAATGTCTGATTCTGCGATAAACAGCTTCATGGATCAGCCTGTTGAACGGCTGCAAAACATCGGCCCGAAGCGGGGCGTTGCTCTGGCAACAGTTGGTATCGGCACTATCGGTGATTTGTTCTATTACTTTCCGCGCCGCTATCTGGACAGATCTACAGTTGTCAAGATCAGTCAGTTGCAGGAGAATCAGGAGGTCACCGTTGTTGCAAAAGTTTTGCGCTTTGGCATTAAGAAAGGGAGGCGAAACCGCTTTCTGCTTATCTGTACGGATGGCAAATCAATTTTGACCTGCGTCTGGTTTTCTAAATTGACCTACTGGCAGAGGATTTTTAAGGTCGGCGAGTGGCTGGCGCTGAGCGGCAAAGTCACCTTTTATGGTGGTTTCCAAATGACACACCCGGAATTCGACCGATTGGGAGATGACGCGGAAGGTGAATTTGTCAACACCGGCAAAATCATTCCGATGTATCCCTCTAATGAAAAGCTGACAAAGGTCGGGCTGGACAGCCGGGGATTTCGCCGCGTCATCAGAAGTCTGTTGAAATCCTATGCGGCAAAAGTGCAGGAAGATATTCCCGATGAAATCATTGAACGCCTCAAGTTGATGCCGATTTCCCAGGCTCTGCAAAACATCCATTTCCCGGAAAATTTTGCCATGCTATCACACGCTCAGCGCCGCTTAAAGTTCGATGAATTGTTTTTTATGGAACTCATGATTGCTTTTCGCAAACAGCGTTTTCGCAGTGAGCGCGGCGGCATAAGTTTTGAAAAGGTCGGTGATCGCGTTCGTACTCTCGTTGATAAACTTCCTTTTGAGCTGACCGACGCCCAGAAAAAAGTTCTTCACGAAATTCGCGCCGATATGAAAAGCGGCCGGTCTATGAACCGTCTTCTCCAGGGCGATGTGGGTTCCGGCAAAACAATCGTCGCCCTCATTACCATGCTGATTGCCGTTGAAAACGGCTTTCAAGCTGCACTCATGGCACCGACTGAAATTTTGGCCGAACAGCATTTTATCACCACACACCATTTGTTGGAAGAGATCGGTGTAAAGACCGTGCTTCTCGTGGGTGGACAAAGCAAGAAAATTCGGCAAGCTGTCCTGGAATCCATTGTCAAAGGCGAGGCGGATATTATCATCGGAACGCACGCGCTCATTCAGGAAAGCGTTGATTTTTCCAATCTCGGCGTCGTTATTATCGACGAGCAGCATCGTTTCGGTGTAATGCAGCGCGCCACGCTGCGCCAGAAAGGTCTCAATCCCGATGTACTGGTCATGACGGCCACGCCAATCCCGCGAACGCTGTCCATGACGGTCTACGGCGATCTGGATGTTTCCGTGCTCGACGAATTGTCGGCAGGCAGGGTGCCGATCAAAACTTATTGGCGCGGACAAAAGCAGCGTTCGAAAATTTACCACTTTGTCAGAGAAAAGGTTGCAGAGGGTGCCCAGGCGTACATTGTTTTTCCTCTTGTGGAGGAAACGGAAAAATCGGATTTGAAAGCCGCCACGGACAGCTATGAAAAAATGCGCTCCGGATTTTTTGCAAATTTCAAGCTCGGGCTTTTGCATGGTCGTATGAAAAGCGATGAAAAAGATGCGGTCATGGCTTCTTTTAAACGTGGCGAAATTCAGATTTTGATCAGTACCACAGTGATTGAAGTCGGCGTTGATGTCCCGAATGCAACTTTGATGCTGGTTGAACATGCGGAGCGTTTCGGCCTGACGCAGTTGCACCAATTGCGCGGGCGTGTCGGCCGTGGTTCAAAACAATCCTATTGTATCCTCATCGCCTACCATCCCATGACAGCGGAAGCGCGGCGTCGGCTGGATACCATGGTAGAGACAATTGACGGATTCAGGATTGCGGAGGTGGATCTGGAATTGCGAGGGCCGGGCGAATATTTCGGCACAAAACAGCACGGTTTGCCGGATCTTAAAATAGCGGATGTGGTAAAGGATTTGAATATTTTAAAAGCAGCGCGGGCAGAAGCCTTTCGTCTTGCACAGGAAGACCCGCAGTTATTGGAACATAAAGATATTGGCGTTCGCCATTATTTTGTCAAAAACTATCGTGATAAATTTGATCTGGCGTGGGTTGGCTAAATGGACTATTTTTAAAAAGTAGGATGCAATCATATTGTCTATTCTTGAGAGATTTGATTCAATGTCTAAAGGTCAGGAATTCCCCCCTTGAGGGGGGACGATGACGACGCAGTCGGCATCTGGGGGATGTTAAGAACTCGACCTTATCTGGTAGTTCGCGTTTTTTTAACATCCCCTTGGTTCCGCGACGGCGAAACCGTCCCGCTTCAACGGGGGAATTTGTAAGCGTTTCGCGCTGAAGCTAGCAGTACTAGGACACACTGACTCAGAAAAAATTCCCTGTGATCGGTTTCAAAAAGTGTAATAGCTCATTTTCTGGTCGAGTTTTAGCAATCTCGTTCTCAATCTCCAGCTTAGGAACGAGACTCTCCACCCAAGAGTGAGATGTTAAGAAAAAATAAAATATCCGCTTGCAAATAGAACAAATGGAGGATAAAATGGTTGACACTCCGAACAAGGAACAATTGCACAGTGCTCTTTTTATGAATCTTGTCCTCACCTTTCATGCTTCGGCAATGCAGCAGATGGGGAAAACAAAAAATCCTTTAACGGACAAGATTGAACGTGATTTGGAACAAGCGAGAATGTCCATCGATATGTTGGATATGCTTGAAAAAAAGACAGCAAATAATTTAACGCATGATGAAAGCGAATTCCTGACTCGAATGATTAACGAGTTAAAATTAAATTTTGTTGATGAAGTGAAAAAAGAAAAAGTCTCCCCGAAAAGTGAGGAGGAAAAATCAGCCGGCGAAGAGAGCGGCAAAGAAGGAAAATAATTTTAGTGGATTTAAAAAGTCGGCACAGCAAAAAAGTTTGGGAGGATTTCTGGCTGGAAAAGCAGGAGATTGAGGAGGTCTATTCCAATTCGGACCGAATCATCAAACAGATTCAGCAGACCGTCGATGTGAACGATAAGCTGATTATGGAGGTTGGCGCCGGATCAGGACGAGACAGTTTCAAGCTGATCGACGCCGGTGCCAAAGTCATTACCCTGGACTATGCCGAGAGTTCTTTGGATGTTATTAAAAAATTAGCACAGAAATACGGCGTTTCGATTTTTCTGATCCGTGGCGACGCATTTCATCTGCCGTTCAAAGATAATGCGCTGGACGTTGTTTTTCATCAGGGCCTGCTGGAGCATTTTGAGAATCCACAGGATATTTTGGCTGAAAATTATCGCGTTATTAAGCCGGGAGGAATTACTCTGGCTGATGTGCCGCAGCGCTATCATCCCTACACTGTTGTGAAACACATGCTGATCTGGATGAACAAATGGTTTGCCGGCTGGGAAACCGAGTTTTCAAAAGGCCAGTTGGAAAAAATGTTTCGAGGCTGCGGGTTCCATATACAGCGGATTTATGGCGAATGGATGCGTCCGAGTTTTTTCTACCGATCCTTTCGCGAAGCATTGAAAAAAGTGGGCGTACGTTTACCGCTTTATCCGAAAGGGATACCGATTTTTAAGAAAATGCGACAGGCTTGCAGGAAAAATCTTGAAAATACCAACATCGCGTATTATACCTGCATGGACATTGGCGTCATTGGCTCGAAAAAAGATCGCGAAAAAATTTGAAACCTCGTTCTTTTAAAATACTCTTAATAAACTGGCAGGATATAACCAATCCCTTTAGCGGTGGCGCTGAAGTGCATTTGCATGAAATTTTTAAGCGGGTTGTTGCTGCCGGGCATGATGTGACTTTGCTCTGTTGCGGTTACAAAGGTGCTCCTGCGGAAGAGGTTATCGATGGAATAAAGGTCGTTCGGCGGGGAAACAGAAGTTTGTTTAATTTTTTCGTTCCCTTGGCCTACAGACGATTGCGCAGGAAGAATCAGTTTGATATCGTCATTGACGATATCAATAAAATTCCGTTTTTTACGCCGTTGTTCGTCAGGGAACCTGTTCTTGCAATCGAACATCATTTTTTCGGCAAAAGCATTTATTTGCAGGCACCGTTTTTGTCCGCCGGCTATGTTTATTATTCGGAGAAACTTGTGCCGCTTGTTTATAGAAAAACGCCTTTTGCTGCTGTTTCGCAAAGCACGCGCAGCGAACTGAGGGAAATGGGCGTTCGATCTCAAATTGATCTTTTACAAAATGCGGTGGACATTGAGCGTTATCAGGTGCTTGCAGACGAAAAAAGTACGACACCGTTGATCGGCTATTTGGGACGATTAAAGAAATACAAGAGCGTTGAACATGTTCTTCGTGCACTGCTTTTGGTTAAAAAACGATTTTCTGAAACAGAATTGTTGATTATTGGTGACGGCGATTATCGTCGTGAATTGGAGCGCAGAGCAGAGGCGTTGGGGCTTCGTGATCGTGTAAAATTTACGGGCTATGTGTCCCACGAAGATAAAGTAAAATTATTGAACCGTGTCTGGCTAATCGTCAATCCATCTCCGAAAGAGGGTTGGGGATTGACTGTTATTGAGGCCAATGCATGTGCCGTTCCCGTTGTTGCTGCTGATTCACCGGGACTGCGTGATTCAGTTGTCGATGGCAAGACAGGCGTTCTGTATCCTTATGGCGATGTTGAAGTCCTGGCAAAAGAAATGATTCAACTTTTAGAAAACGAAACAAAAAGAAATCAATTAGCTCTTCAGGCGAGGAAATGGGCGGAAAAATTCAACTGGGATGAATCCGCCCGTAAAGCGATGAAGATTATCCGTAGAATCACAAGTTCTTGAATTCGGAGAAGGAAATGCAAAATTATAAACTGACTAACCGCATTTTTGCGGGTGTCGCTTTTGTTCTTTCATTAATTGTTTATCTTAAAACCATTGCACCCACGGTGTCCTTTTGGGATTGCGGTGAATTTATCACCTGCTCTTATACCCTTGGCATCCCACATCCGCCGGGTGCACCGCTCTTTCTGCTCATCGGACGTATTTTCACAATGCTTCCCCTGGCAACAGACATTGCTCTGCGCGTCAACATCATTTCTGCCATCGCATCTGCGCTGACGGTGATGTTGACTTATTTGATCATCGTTCGATTCATCAAACAATGGCGAGGTGAACCGCAAAATTCCGACGATGTTCTGATCCTGACGGCGAGCGGTCTTATCGGTGCACTTGCTTATGCTTTTACCGATACTTTCTGGTTCAATGCGGTTGAAGCAGAGGTGTATGCCATCAGTATGTTTTTTACATCAATCATCGTCTGGTTGATTTTGGTCTGGCTTGAAAAAGCTGACGAAAAGGGTTCGGAAAGATACATTTTAATTATCTCCTATCTTGTCGGCTTGGCAATGGGTGTCCACCTTTTGATGATCCTCGCGCTTCCGGCTGTTTTTATGATTGTCTATTTTAAACATCTGGATCAAACGAACCAAAAAATTACTCTAAAAAACTTTACCATTTTTGCAGTCATTTCTGCGGGCATTTTTATCTTAATTTATCCCGGCATTGTTCAATGGGTTCCCAATATTGCCGGTAAACTTGGCGTCTGGTTTATTTTTGCCATTATCATTGCCTTGGCCATTGGGATATATTATGCCGTAAGTGCAAAGCAGAAAATAACGAGTCTGGCTCTCATGTCGGCCCTGCTGGTCGTCATTGGTTATTCAACTTATGCGAGTCTAATGATTCGTTCGAAGTTGAATCCGGCTATTGATGAAAACAATCCGGAGACGATGGAAGGGATGGTGCGCTATTTAAATCGTGAACAATACGGTACGTGGGGAACTTTTCCACGCCGCTATCCCGGGCTTTTGCCTGATTGGCAGTTCCATCAACAATATCCTGGACGCAGTTATGCAACTTTTAATTTGGGCAAACAGTTGAGTTTTATGTGGAACTATCAGATTAAAAAGATGTACTGGCGTTATTTTGGCTGGCAATTTATTGGCAAGGGAAGGAAGCTCGGCCCGGATCATTATATCGCAGCCAACTTTTCTTTGATCGGTCTTCTGGGGCTTCCCTTTCTCATTGGGCTGATTGGCATGGTGCATCATTTTTATCGGCACTGGCGTCATGCTTCCGTTATTTTAACTCTTTTCTTACTTACCGGTCTTGCAATTGTTATTTATTTAAACCAGGAAAACCCCCAACCGCGGGAACGGGATTATGTTTTTGTCGGCTCGTTCTTTGCTTTTGCCCTGTGGATCGGAATGGGCGTCTCCGCAATCCTGGAATGGATTCAGGAAGCATTTCGGGAAAAGAAAGGTTTAAAGAAAGCCTTGTCTTGGATGATCATTGCAGCATTCACAGTTATGGCCCCGATAAATTTGATCGCGCATAACTATCACGAACACAACCGTTCCGGAAATTATGTCGCGTATGATTATTCGTATAATATTTTGCAAACTTGCGAACCGAACGGTATTCTTTTCACCAATGGCGATAATGATACCTTTCCACTCTGGTTTTTGCAGCAAGTATACGGCATCCGCAAGGATGTCCGCGTTGTCAATCTGAGTCTGTTGAATACGCCGTGGTATATTAAACAGCTTAAGCATGAGGAACCCAGAGTACCTATCAGTTTAACGGACGATCAGATTGACCGCATTGAGCTTGCTCCATGGAAAACGCAGACAATAAAAATTCCGGTCCCCAAAAGAATACGCAAAGAGGCGCTGGCCGATGTTGGGGAAAGAAAGGAATTGGAAAAACCGGGTGAAAAGTTTCCATCGGAAATTACTATACAGGTCAAGCCCACGGTCTTTAATCAGGCTATTCGGGTGCAGGACCTGATGATACTGAATATCCTCTACGCCAATCAATGGCGAAAACCAGTCTATTTTGCAGTTACCGTTTCAAAAAGTAACAAGCTTGGTTTGGACAAATATTTGCGCATGGACGGCCAGTGTTTTAAGCTTGTTCCATTTGAAGGAGAGCGTTTATCCGCAGAAAAAATGGAAAAATACCTTTTCGAAATTTACAAGTTCCGGGGACTGGACGATCCGAAAGTTTATTTTAATGACAACATAAAGGGCTTGTTGCAAAATTATCGTGCTGCATTCCTCGGCCTGGCCCAGGATTACCTTGTGTCGAAAAAGTATGATAAAATGGTTCGAGTGCTGGACCGCATGGAAAAAGTGATGCCGTTTGATGTTATTCCCGTTCCTGATGTCCGTTTGCTCCTCCAGGTAGGACAAATGTATGATCTTGCCGGGCGCAAAAAGAAATTTATGGAATATGCTGAAATGGCTATGCAGATGTCTCCCGATAACGCGTACGTTTATGGAACTTTGGTCAGCTTGTATAGCCGAGCGGGACGTCATCAGGATGCTATAGATTTGCTCAATCAGTGGCTGAAAAAGCACCCTGAAGACAAACAGGCTGCATCAAAAATGCAGCAAGAACAGAAATTGCTCAAATCGGCGGATAGCAGTAAGGTTAAGGCGCAAGGTTAATGGGGGAAACGAGCAGGGATTGGATAAAATAAATTCGGATCAACCGGCACGTTCAAAACCGGCAATGCGACAACATATTTTTTCAATAATAAAGTTCTTTGTCAGCGCCGGCCTGATTTTCTGGTTATTGCAGCGAATCGGCATTCAAAATGTCAGTAAACAAATCAGCCACGCCAATTGGAAATGGATTTTGGCTGGCATACTTGCTTTTTCCTCAAGTAATTTGCTTGGTGCTTTTCAATGGTATCTTTTACTTAGGCTCAAAGGAATTCAATTATCCTTCTGGCGGGTTGTCTCTTATTATCACGTAGGATTGTTCTTTAATAATTTTCTTATCGGCTACGTAGGCGGTGATGCCTTTCGGATTTATGATGTGCGGCGGAGCTCCGGCGATACGATGAATGCTTTCTCAACGGTTTTGTTTGATCGCTTTGTTGGCTTTTTTACTTTGACAATGCTGGCGATGGTTGTTTCGCTTGGTTGGATTAATAACTTTACATCGCTGGTTACAATCATCACCATTGTGGCTATTTTTTTCGGCTGGATTCTGGGAATTTTGTTCTTTCTCAATGAAAGTTTTGCGCGAAAGTTTGCATGGCTTTTGACGCGAATTTTGCCGCCTTTTGTTACTGATAAACTGCGCGATCTTTATTTTGAAATCAACAGATTTCGTCATAACAAGAAAATGCTCGTGAAAATATTTGCAATATCGTTGGCCGTTCAAAGCTTGCGAGTTTGTACGCATATTTTGACTGCTCGATCCATTGGCGTACATGTTCATGCTATTTATTTCTTTGTTTTTGTGCCCATTATTGCCATGGCCGCAAGTTTGCCCATTTCCCTCGGCGGCATTGGCGTGCGCGAGCAGAGTGGGGTAACCTTGTTTGCACAAGTAGGCGTCCCGTCAACGGCTGTTGTCGTCTTTGAATTTCTTGCTTACCTTGTCGGCGTGGTTGCAACTATTCCCGGAGGAATTATTTTTGCGCTTCGGAAAGAAAAGTTACATACTCGCGTTGATCAGAAGGAATTGGTGTAGCCGATTTTCGGGCTCGTTGCAATGTTTGCAATCAATAAAAATTCTGCCGGATTAAACCGGCCAAAGTGTTCTCCCTTTTTCAAAATGAATAGGAGGATGGAAAAATGAAAAACAAAACAATCACATTATTACTCGTTGGGATTTTTGCTTGTGCCTTGCTTTTTTCGCCAAGCTGTCAGCGTAAACCGGCAACGATTGGATCTTTTGACAAGATAATTGTTCTCGCTGATTCTTTGCTTTGGCCGCAAGTATAAGACGATGTTCGTGCGGCTTTGGAAGTTGAGACGATGACGCCGCAGCCGGAAGCTATTTTCAAAATTTCGCAGCGTTCACCTGAAGACCTTGGCGATTTGACGCGTTATACCAATCTTTTGCTCATTGGAACATTACAATCGCAGGGGCACACAAAAGAGTTGCTCGACAAGCTTTTGAATGATGAATCCAAAAAGCGTGTGGAGATGGACAGTAGTTTCTTCTTTCAGAAAAAAGATGCCTGGGCACGTGATCAAATGTTGGCTGTGCTCGTCGCCAAAGATGTTCCGACGCTGAAAAAACAAATTCAAACTCATAAAGATCTTATATTCCGCGTTTTTGATGAAAACACGCAGAATATTGTATCTGCTTCTTTATACTACAGCTTTGAGCAAAAGGATATCGAAAAAAAGTTTCTTCAGGAGCACGGTTGGACGGTGCGGGTGCAGCATGATTATATCGTCGCCATTGATTCTTCTGAAGCGCGATTTGTCTGGCTGCGACGCATGGGGCCGCAGCGCTGGTTTTCCGTCTATTGGGAGCCCGTGGCTGACCCCTCGATTCTGAGCAAGGAGTGGATGCTTGCCAAACGCGACAGTCTGGCGAAACAGTTTTACGAGGGCGATTTTGTCTACCAGGATGACGGCCTTAAGGTAACGGAGAAAGATATTGATTTTAACGGCCGTTTTGCTATCCAACTGGATGGGATTTGGCAAAATAAAAAACTGGTTGTCGGCGGACCGTTTCGCAGCATTGGTTTTTACAATAAAAGCGATGGGCGGATTTATTTAATCGATTGTGCCGTTCTTGCCCCCGGTCGAAAAAAGTGGCCGTTTATGCGCCAGTTGATTGCCATGGCCAATACATTTAAGACCGCTGATGAAATTAAAAAGAAAGAAAAATAAAATGCCGAAAGTTGCAATTGTAATGGGAAGCCAGTCCGACGCGCAAGTGATGGCCGAGGCGGAAAAGTTTTTGGATTATTTTGGGATTCAGTTTGAGGTGTTCACCCTCTCAGCGCACCGTACGCCGGAAGCCACTGCACTGTTTGCAAAGTCGGCGGAGGAAAATGGTTTTTCCGCGATCATCGCTGGAGCCGGAATGGCTGCCCATCTGCCCGGCGTTATAGCCAGTTATACAACTCTGCCGGTCATCGGCGTGCCGCTTGCCGGTTCGGCATTGAATGGTGTTGACGCGCTTTATGCCATCGTGCAAATGCCGAAAGGTGTGCCGGTGGCAACTATGTCCATCGGCAAAGCAGGGGCCGGAAATGCTGCCATTTTTGCGGCTGAAATCCTGGCGCCGCAAAATGTGGAGATTAAAAACAAGCTGCTTGAATTCAGAAAAAACGGATGCAAGATTCGAGAAAATTAAAAGGAAACCATTGCGAGTATTAATTACCGGCTGTCATGGCTTATTGGGACAAAAGTTGGTTGCTCTAGTGCCCGACCACGTTGATGTTTTTGGAATCGACTTGCAGGAGGAGAGTCCCATTTTGCCTCAGCCGTCTTTTTCAAAATGTGATATAACCGACCGGCAGCAAGTGCTTGAACATGTGCTCAAGTTGGCGCCGGACTGGATCATCAATGCTGCGGCCTATACGAACGTTGACGGTGCGGAAAAGGAACGCCGGTTATGCTGGAAAGTGAACGTCGAGGCTGTTGAAAACCTGGCTTATGCCGCGAGAAAAGTGCACTCTAAAATTGTTCATATTTCTACGGATTATATTTTTGACGGCAAGGACGGTCCCTATGATGAAAATGCTGTCCCCAATCCATTGGGATATTATGGTCGTTCAAAACTGGCAGGCGAGAATGCACTCCGTGTCTCATCCGTCGAATACATCATTATCAGAACGATGATTCTGTATGGCAAAAATATTTTCGGAAATGCAAATTTTGTTACCTGGCTGATTGAAAAGTTGCGACAAAAACAAAAGGTTACAATTGTAACCGATCAAATCGGTAACACCACGCTGGCCGATGAACTGGCAGGCGGCATTTGGAAGACTATCGGCACCGACTACAGAGGTGTTTTGAATATTGCCGGACGTGAAATTCTCGACCGCCTGACCTTTGCCCGGCAAGTTGCACAGGTTTTTGAACTGGACCAATCACTCATCACCCCAATAACGACCGACGCTCTCAACCAGGCAGCACCGCGTCCACTAAATTCCGGGCTGCTCGTGGACAAGGCGATAAATGAATTCCACCTTGAATTGAGTGATGCAAAAGAGGGTTTAGTTAAACTGAAAGAACAATTCAACTGAGAAATCTCGAATGAATAGGAAAACAGATGCGTTAAAATATTCCTGCCACATTGAACATTTCGGAGCATACCTTGAAAATTCTGGTCATCATTCCTACGTATAATGAAAGCCAAAATATTAGAAATATTCTTGTCGCGATTTTCAACCAAAACATCGAGAATTTGCATGTTCTTGTTGTGGATGATAATTCACCCGACGGAACCGGCGATATTGTTGCAGAAATGCAGGAAAAAAATCAGCGTATTCATCTTTTGCAACGGAATGAAAAGGCGGGACTGGGTACCGCTTATGTTGCGGGCTTTAAATATGCGCTTGAAAACGGCTATGATCTAATTTTGGAAATGGATGCGGATTTTTCTCACGATCCCGGTGAATTAAGAAATTTGATTCGTGCGGCTGACAAATATGATGTCGTTTTGGGTTCCAGGTATGTGGATGGGATAAATGTCGTTCACTGGCCATTGGTGAGACTGCTGTTAAGCATCGGCGCCAGCAAGTACACGCGGCTCATCACCGGTCTGCCCGTACGCGATTGTACCAGTGGTTTTAAATGTTTCCGCCGAAAAGTGCTGGAAAGCATCGACCTTGGCAGAATTCATTCTGACGGTTACTCGTTCCAAATTGAGATGAATTTCAAAGCGTGGAAAAAAGGCTTCAGTATTGGCGAAATCCCGATTATTTTTATTGATCGTGCTGCCGGTTCTTCCAAAATGTCGAAAAAAATCGTCCGTGAAGCCATCTGGATGGTGTGGAAATTAAAGTGGCTGAGTATTGTTGGGAGATTGTAAAAGCGTGCGTTGACCAACATCCCCCTGATTTCGCCTTCGGCGAAATCGTCCCCCTTCAAAGGGGGAATGAATACGTCTATGCAAAGGAAATTAGTGATTCAAATCCCCCTTCAAAGGGAGAACGAATATGTCCATGTAAAGGAAATTGGTGATTCAAGTCCTCCTTTGAAGGGGGATTTAAACGGCGAGAAAAGATTTGTTTTGCAAAATGGATCCAGGTTGTAATTCACTTAAAATTGATAAACACAAGTCCCCCTTTGAAGGGGGATTTAGGGGGATGTTAATTTGTCTTTATGGATTCAAAAAGTCATTGAAATGACCCGAAACAAAATAATACCCTATAATCCAAAGTT
>Ga0114931_10003580_pt1 | contig 19611 bp, 19 predicted proteins | sample 2SBtaG_FD_89579 | JGI IMG/M metagenome (GOLD analysis project Ga0114931, IMG submission 89579) | Deep subsurface microbial communities from Kolumbo volcano to uncover new lineages of life (NeLLi) - 2SBTROV14_V59a metaG | ecosystem: Environmental > Aquatic > Marine > Volcanic | place: Kolumbo...
CCGAGGGATGGTGTTACCCGCTGCTGCATGTACAGGCACCCGATCGTCCTCGGAATAGCCACGTTCGTACTACTCGGCGGCATCGTCACTTGCGGGTCGGACAACCACGGTACCACAGGCGCTCCGCAACCGTACGGAAATTTCGTGAGCGCCCAGTATGCCGATGGCCAGAACTGGCTGTGTCATCCTTTGGCGGATCGCAACTACTGTAACGATGACCTCAGCACGACCGTCGTATTCGCCGATGGGTCTACCGAGATCGAGCCTCACATCCCCGCAGAAAACCCTACAATCGACTGCTTCTACGTCTACCCAACTTGGAGCCTCGACAACGCCGGCAACTCGGACCTCGTCGCACAGGACGACGAAGAGGGATTCGTCGTAAAGAACCAGGCCGCGCGATTGAACAGCGTGTGCAGAGTGTTCGCCCCGATCTACCGCCAGGTTACGGTCCCCGCCCTGTTCCAGCCAGATCTCAACGGCGACAGCGAGCTTGCCCAGAGGGACGTCGTCGACTCGTTCAAGCACTACATCGCCAACGACAACGACGGTCGCGGTTTTGTCCTGATCGGACACTCCCAAGGCGCCAGCAGGCTTCGATCACTGATCCAAAGTGAAGTCGAACCCAATCCCTTCTTGAGCGCCCGGCTGGTCTCCGCGATCTTGCTCGGATCGACCGTCGCGGTCCCCGACGGCGAGGAGGTCGGAGGATCCTTCGAGTCCTTCCCGCCATGCAAAACTCCTTCCCAGACCGGGTGCATCATTTCGTACGTAAGCTACCGTTCGACCGCGCCGGCAAAGGCGGGGGACATCTTCGGAAACGCAGGCGACGGATTCGAGGCGGTCTGCACCAATCCGGTCGGGCTGGATGACGGGCCGCGATTCTCGCAGCCGTACTTCCCCACGGCACCGGCGGGACTGATCCTGGCAGGCGGACCACTGCAAGGCCCTTATGCCGATCCAACGCGAATCTCCGAGATCACGACACCGTTCTACACGATGCCGGACTTCATCCAGCTCGAGTGCGCGAGCACTCCGGGCTACGAGTTCCTCCGGGTGACGATCGTCGGAGATCCAAGCGACCCGCGGGCCGACGACATCAACGGAACGCTCGAGAGCATCCTTCCGGGTTGGGGATTGCACATCGTCGACGCATCGGTGGCGATGGGCGACCTGGTCGACCTCGTCGGGCAACAGGCGGAGGCATACTCTCGCTAGCTGTCCCTTCCTCAGCCTCTGACTGAGCCTGAGCGAAGTGAGTTTCGGCCCGATCGTCTCGAAATTCACAACTAGATCGGGCTAAGTTGCTGCTGGCACAGTCGTCGCCAGGTCGCCACGTCGCAGCCACGAGGGGTTCATGACCGATCTGCTTACCGTACACAATTTCGCCAACCTGGGCGTGCTGCTGTTTCTGCAGGCCGTCCTGGGGTTCGACAACCTGCTGTACATCTCGATCGAGTCGCAGCGCGCGCCGGAACACCAGCAACATTCGGTTCGGCGCAACGCCATCCTCATCGCCGTCGTCCTGCGTATCGCGCTCCTATTCGTGATGGTCCACCTCATCGAGATGTTCACCGAGCCGTTCTTTCACCTCCGGCTATCGGGCGTCGTCGAGGGTTCCTTCAATTTTTCGGTACTGGTCTTTCTTCTCGGCGGCGTCTTCATCATGTACACCGCCATCAAAGAAATCGGCCACATGCTGTCGATCGACGAATTACAAACCGACGTCGAGCGCAAGCCATCGAAGAACGCGACCCAGGTCATGCTGATCATCGTCGTGATGAACGTCGTGTTCTCCTTCGACTCGATCTTGTCCGCGCTTGCCATCACCGACGTCTTCGTCGTGCTCGCGCTGGCCATCGCCGGATCGGGTGTGGCGATGCTGTTCATGGCCGACCACGTCTCGGAGTTCCTCGAGCGCAATCGCAAGTACGAAGTTCTCGGCCTGTTCATCCTGCTGATGGTCGGCGTCGTCCTGCTCGGCGAGGGCGGCCATGCCGCCGACCTGCACCTTTTCGGCCACCCGGTTGAACCCATGTCCAAGGCGACCTTCTACTTCTCGATCGCCGTCCTGGTCATCGTCGATATCCTGCAGAGCAAGTACCAGCGCAAACTCCAGGTGAACCGCGCATCGGCGTAGCGCCGCGGCGCGGAATTCAGAATTGCTGCGAAGAGGTCGCGACACGGCGCGCAGGTCGCCACGACCCGCCAGGAGCTTCCAGATCGCGGTCCGTCACCGCAGATCTTGACCTTCGATTCTGAACGGGTAAGGAAATATCGATGACCAATCGTGATGGGTTTCGCACCGGGCGCCGCTTGATCGTGGCGCTGCTGCTTACCGCCGCCCTCGCCAGCGGCGGGTGCTCGTTCTCCTACAGCTCGAAGAGCTCTTCGGACTCGTCGAAAAGCAGCTCCGAGTCGTCGAGCAGCCCGTTCGACTCCAGTTCCGCATCCAGCTCGTCGGACCGTGCGGCTAAGCAGAGCTACCAACAGGACATCGCCGACTACACCAAGGCGTACGTCATCTCGGGAGGCGCCGACAGCGGCTTCCCAAACGGAATCGGCGATATCGCGCGCAAGCACGGTGTATCCGACTGGGAGTCCGACCAATCGACGTGGGAGGGGGTCGGTGCCGGGCTCGCCGCCGCCAACGTCAAACCGGACCAGCTAGACACGTACAAGAACAACTGGGGAGCCGGCGATCCCGAGGCGATGAAATCCATCCAGCGGGGCTACGACCGGGCGCGTTGACACCGGCCAGGTCCCACCCATGGCGCCGAGTACAGTCGCTGTAGCGATTCTCGCCGTGCTCGCGACACCTGTGGCCGGCAGCACCTTCGACTACCTTCACATCGAGGCCAACGAAGGCAACTCGAGTGGTGGACACGTCGCGATCCGTTTCGCGGATCGCGTCTATCATTTTCAGCACGACCACGGCCTCGTGCGATTGCGGCGCGACTCGTGGAAGCACTTCGAGTACCTCTACCGCACGCTGAAGAATCGCGGCATCTCGGTCTCGCGGGTCGAGATCTCACCAGAAACGTACGAGAACCTGCGCAGCGCGTTCCAACGCCGTTTCATCGTCGGCGAGCGCGAGATCGGCCTTGGCGACGACCTGCATCGCGATACGGTGCTCCTCGAGGATCTACTAGCCAGCCGCGGCGGCGCGACGGCAGCCCGGCTCCGCGTACCTGGAGCTGGCTTTTTCGAGCCGACTTCACTGCCGGCCGACTCGGTCGACGGCCGCATCCTCGCAACGATGCGGCGACAGGTGCTGGCCCGACACGGCGCCACATTTCTCGGAGAACGACGGCGCGACGTCGAACGGCACCTCGCCGATCTGGAACCGACCTCGCCCCACATGCCGCCGCCGAGCACAACACGCTATCCGTCCACCGAACCGCTCTTCGCGCGGCGAACCACTGATCTGTTGGCCGCCGCCACCGCCCTCGACCTTCTGGCGACACCGCATCGACTGCGTACCGACCGGCTCGTTACCGCATCGGCGAGGCGTCCGTTGAGCACCAGAGAGCGCGCCAGGCTGCGCGACGCGGCGGACACTCTCGCCGAATCTCTCACCCGCTTGATCGCCAGTCGTCGGCCGGACTGGGGCTATCCGTTCCTGCTCGGCACGGCCCGGCTGGTAGCGCTCGAGCGCAGCCTTCAGCGCGGTCGTTGGATTCTGCTCGACGCACTACCGAGCGACGCGCAGGCTCTCCGCCTTGATTCGCGGCGCCGCCACGCCCTTCCCGGGCTTCTCGCCGACGCGGAAGTTGATCGAGACGCGGCTGTCCAAAAAGTGCTCGCCGGAGACGGATTCGCGGAATCGGAATGGAGCGAGTTGGAGACCGCCGTCACCCATGTCGCCGAGCTGCGCCGCGTTCGTGCCGGCGCATCCACTCTGCGAGTCCGGCACGGGATCCTGCTGCCGCGCGGCGAAGCCCCGGTGAGTCTGGCCACCACACCGCGTTTCCACCCAGCCCAGATCACCAGATGGCTGCGCGCCGCGCGCCAGCGCGAGGCCGACTACACAGCGGCGTTGCGCGAGGCTCACGGCTACAACCTGCTTCTGCGCAACTGTGTATCGGAGATCTTCCGCACCATCGATACGGCGCTGCTGGAAAGCGGTGCCGAACCGGAGAACCTGCGCGACGCCTCGACCGAGCGACTCGGCGGCTACATCGCACCGCTCGCCGGACTCAACTTCATCCCCTTCGTCTCGGCGCAGCGGGTCCGCTCGACCTACTCCGTCGCCGCCAACGTCGAGCTACCCTCCTACCGCGACTACCATGTCGAGCGCATGCGAGCGAGCGAGCCGAGCCTGCGGGTCGCCCTGCGCGAGTCGAACGTCTGGACCTCGACCCTGTACACGCCGAGCGCGGAAGACGGATTCTTCGTGTTCTTCACCGACCGAAGGCTCCTCCTGCGCCCCGTTCTCGGCGCCGTCAACCTCTTGGCGAGCACGGCAGAGAGCGGTTTCGGTGTCGCGATGCTGCCGATCGACCGAGGTCGATCGTTGCACGCCGGCCTCTCCGGCGCACTCTTCAGCCTACCCGAGCTACTCTTCGTCAACCTCCGCAAGGGGTCCAACGACTACGTCCCAACCGACATGCGCCCGCCAGGCACCCCCTGATCCACGACGAGGCGGACCAACCCTGCCGCAGTAGTTTGTTCGTACGTATAGTTGCTAAATAGACGTACGCCTGGTAATCATCGCACCATGAAACGATTGACGCCCTCGGGGCTGCGGGCTGACATCTATCGCATTCTCGATCGGGTACTCGAGACCGGAATGCCGGTCGAGATCACTCGCGGTGAGCGACGACTGCGAATCGTCCGGGTCGAGAAGACCGGATCGAAGCTCGACCGCCTGCAAGCACACCCGAACGCAATCGTCGGCGATCCGGAGGAGCTCGCCGAGATCGACTGGAGTGGCGAATGGCGTCCGTAGTTCACCTCGATACCCACGTCGCCGCATGGCTCTACGCGGGGGACACGGCCCTGCTGAGCGCACCGGCGAAGCGGGCGATCGAAGACTGCGACTGCGCAATCTCGCCGATGGCCGTGCTCGAGCTGAGATTTCTGACCGAAATCGGGCGTCTACTCGACGACGCCGACGCTGTCATCCGGAGCCTCGCAACGACCATCGGGTTGCATGTCGCCGATGAGCCCTTTGGCCAGATCGTCGAGAACGCGTACGATCTCGACTGGACGCGCGATCCGTTCGACCGCCTCATCACCGCCCAGGCGCGAGTTGCGGGCGCACCCCTCATCACCCGAGATCCCTCCATCCGCGCTCACTACGGGCGAGCAGTCTGGTAAAGAGAACTCGACCCACCCATTCACCCGCGCACGAAAGGAACTCTCCATGTCGGAAGCACCGGTCGATGTTCTCATCATCGGCGCTGGCGCGTCGGGCGCAGCGATCGCCTGGAGTCTGGCCGAGACCAGGATGAACATTCTCTGCCTCGAGCAGGGAGACTGGGTGAAGTCGACCGACTATCCCGGCATCGGCGGCGATTGGGAGACCCGGCAGTTCGGCGATTTCGCGCTGAGCCCGAACGGACGCGGGCGGCCCGAGGACTACCCGGTGAACGACGACGAGTCCCCCATCCAGGCCTCGATGTTCAACGCCGTCGGCGGCAGCACGATTCTCTACGCGGGCCACTTCCCGCGTTTCCATCCCTCCGACTTCCGGGTGCGCTCGCTCGACGGCGTCGCCGACGACTGGCCGCTCGACTACCAGCGACTGGCGCCCTACTACGCGGAGAACGAACGGATGATGGGCGTGTCCGGACTTGCCGGCGACCCCGCCTACCCGGCTCAGCCGGCGAAACAACCGCCACTTCCGCCGCTTCCCCTGGGCAAACTCGGCGACACGCTGGCCGCTGGTTTCAACCAGCTGGGATGGCACTGGTGGCCGTCCGACAGCGCCATCGCCAGCCAGCCCTACCAAGGCCGCGACGGCTGCATCAACGCCGGGACCTGCCTGGTCGGCTGTCCACAGGGGGCGAAGGCGAGCACCGACATCACGTACTGGCCACTCGCCATCCGCCAGGGTGTCCACATTAAACCGCGCTGCCGGGTTCGCGAGATCACAGTCGGCGAGAACGGCATGGCCGACGGCGTCATCTACTACGACGAGGAGGGCGTGGAGCGAAAACAGCGCGCCGAGATCGTCATCGTCGCCTGTAACGGCATCGGCACCCCGCGGCTGCTGCTCAACTCGAAGTCGAAGCAGTATCCGGACGGGCTCGCCAACCGCAGCGGCCTGGTCGGAAAGAACTTGATGTTCCACCCCTACGGCCTCGCCCGCGGCGTCTTCCCCGAGCGACTCGAAGGGTACAAGGGCGCCACCGGCTGCGTCATCATGAGTCAGGAGTTCTACGAAACCGACGCCGATCGCGATTTCGTCCGCGGCTATTCCTTTGAGATGCTGCGCGGCATGGGCCCGGTGTTCACCGCTCTCTCGGGCATGTCCAGCGGCCACATCAGCTGGGGTGAAAAGCACCACCAGACCTACGACGAGCTCTTCGATCGCACCGCCGGGATGGTAGTGATCTGCGAAGATCTGCCCGAGCCGCGCAACGCGGTCACGCTCGATCCCGAGCGCACCGATTCCAACGGGATACCGGCCGCGAAGATCAACTACCGGCTCAGCGAAAACAGCGAGAAGATGCTCGCGCACAGCGTCGCGCGCGCCACCCAAGTGCTCGAGGCGGCGGGCGCCTCCAGCGTGATCACCGAATCGCCGCTACAGGTCGCCGGCTGGCACCTGATGGGCACCGCGCGCATGGGCACCGACCCGGCAACATCGGTGGTCAACGAGTGGGGGCGCGCCCACGACGTTCGCAATCTCTTCATCGTCGACGGCAGCGTCTTCGTCACCGCCGCCGCGGTGAACCCCACCAACACCATCCAAGCCCTGGCTCTCTACGTCGCCGACACGATGAAGAAGAACCTGGCCAACCTCTTCGACTGAGGCAGACGATGACCGACTCGCCACCGACCGACGATCGACGAAACCTACTGGCCCTGGTCCTCGACGCGATCATCCCGCCGAGCGCCGATGGAACCAGGCCGGGAGCGGGAGAGATCGGGCTGACCGAGCACATCGAGACCCTCATGCGGGACGCCCCAGCCACGGCCGCCGTCGTCCAAGCGGGACTGGCGAAGATCGAGGAGCTCGCGCCGCCAACTCCCTTCCCGGACCGCGACGCAGCGTCGCGGGAACGGCTGCTGCGCGATGTCGACGCCGCGGTGCCGGGTTTCATCGCGCTGCTGACCTTCCAACTCTACATCGCCTACTACCAGGATCGTCGCGTCCTCGAGTCGCTCGGCCTCGAGCCCCGCCCACCACACCCAATCGGCTACGAGATGGAACCCTTCGACGAATCTCTGCTCGCCCCGGTGCGCACGCGGTCCAAACTCTATCGCGATGCCTGAACCCGCGAGTGAGTTCTCCTGCGAATCGGTGATACGTGATGTATATACATCACATGGCTCGAATGGTGCGGAAGCAGGTTTACCTGCTCAGTGGAGCAGAACGCGCGGCTTCGCCGATGCGCGGCGCGCATCGGCAAAGCCGCCAAGCGTTGACCGCTCACCGCGCCGGCCGGCCGCCGCCGCTGCCGGACCGGGTCGGCTGTCCCTGCAGTGTGTCGAAGGCGCGCCGCATGGCCCACGCCTTCTGGCCGGCCCCCGAGTCCGCTTCCGCCCTGGCGAGGCCGGCTCGCAGTACCGCCGCGGCGTCGGGGCAGGTGTCGCCCAGTTGGTAGAGGATCTTATAGGCCGCGCCCTCGTAGATTCGATAGCAGCCGAGCGGCGATCCGGCATTGAAGATCGGCGCGCCGATCGAGATCGCCGCCTCGATCGCCTGGTCCATGACCACCACCTGCGGGCAGGACTCGGTCAGGCGTGCGCGAAACTCGGCGCGATCGTCGAGCGCGCGGGCGAGCACGCGAACGTCGCTCTCCGGCGTCCGCACCGAGGCACAACCCAGGGCACACGCGAACGCCGCCATCGCAACCATCCACCGAAGCATCGATCTCTCCCCTATTGACCGGCACCCCCGCCGTGAGGGTCACGGACTGCAATTCTCTCGTTCCGGTTCGGTCTTTGCAACCGAGCCGCGACCGTGCACTCACAGGCATTTCGTTGGCCATCTCGAGCCTTGCGGGATAACAGATGAGGCGATGCACACCGTCGCCGACTGGGTGGTCCGCAGGCCGCGCACCACGATCGCCATCTTTGGCGCGCTCACCCTGTTGCTCACCTCGTTCGCGAGCCAGCTCCGCATCGAGAGCTCCATCGAGAGCACTCTGCCGTCGAACAGCCCCGACGTCAGGTTCTACGAGAGGATCCGCGGCATCTTCGGCAGCGACGAGATCGGTGTCGTCGGTGTCCGCGCCGAAGATCTCTTCGCCGAGACAACCCTGCGCAAGATTCAGCGCATCACCTCGGCACTGCAGCGAATCGAGGGAGTCGACAAGGTCCTCAGCATCACCAACGCGGTCGACCCATCCCGCGACGCGTTCAGCCCACCACCGCTGATCCTCCAGATTCCCCCGTCACCGCAACAGAGGGCAGAGCTCGAGCGTGAATTGCGCGAGACTCCGCTGTTCTCGATCAACCTGGTGTCACCGGACCTGCGCGGCGCGGCTATCAACATCTTCTTTGCCGACCTCTCCGACGCCGAGTACGCCGACCTCGCCATCGACGAACAGATCGCCGCCATCATCGCGAACGAGGAAGGCCCGGAAGAGATCTTCTACACCGGCGCCTCCCACATCAAGCGTGAAGCCACCGCGAGTATGCGGCACGATCTCTTTGCCTTCACCCCCTTGGCCCTGGCGCTGGTCCTCGGCACGCTGTGGTTGTCCTTCCGGCGCGTGCGCGCCGTTGTCGCGCCGATGGTCACGGTCCTGATTGCGCTCGCCTGGACGCTCGGGTTCATGGCGATCTGCGGCAAATCGATCAACCTGGGCACCTTCATCCTGCCGCCACTACTACTCGTGATCGGCAGCTCGTATACCATCCACGTCCTGGCGCACTACTACGAGCAGCTAGCGCTGGAAGCCTCGCACGAGGAGGTCGTGCGGCGCACGCTGCTGCGTGTCTGGGAGCCGCTGGCCATCTCGGCCGGCACCACCATGGTCGGTTTCGGTGCTCTGGCGATCAACCGCATTCCCGCCATCCGCGAGCTCGGCGAATTCGCCGTCGTCGGCATCCTGTGTCTCACCGTCTCCTGTCTCGCGATCCTGCCGGCGATCCTGGTGGTGTGGGGACGGTCGCCGAGCGCCAGCGCCGATGCGCCAGGCGGCGCCAGCCGACTGCCCGCGATCCTCTCCAAGCTGGGGGGCTATGCTTACGACGCGCGCCGCACCGTTCTCGCCGCCGCCTTCGTCACGGCGGCGATCGCCCTTTTCGGGCTCCTCCGCATCCGCGTCGACTCGGACTTCCTCGGCTACTTCGACCCCGGCTCCGAAGTGCGCCTCGACAACGAAGCCATCAACCGGACCATCGTCGCCAGCAACCCCTTCTACATCGTCGTCGAAGGCGGCAGCGCGGGCGCGGTCGGCGACTGGGACACGCTGCGGCGAATCCGCGACCTGCAAACGTTTCTCGCCACCCTGCCCGGCGTGAGCGGTAGCGTCTCCCTGGTCGACTACCTCGAGCTCATCGAGCGCGGAATGATGACCGGCGAAGAGGACTTCACCATCGACGAGGACGGCAACCTGGTCCCCTTCGAGAAGCCCAAACCGTTCTGGCAAGATCCCGCCAGCCTGACTCCGTTGCTGACGCTGGTTCGCAAGAACACCGCATCCTTCGCCAACGTCGTCACAGCGGATCTGTCGACCGCGAACATCCTCGTGCGCACTTCCCTCAGTGGATCCCGGGCGACCGAGGCCGTGCTCGCTCGCGTTCGCGGCTACATCCACAGCCACTTTCCCGGCAGTATGCGCGTTACGGCCACCGGAACACTGGTCCTGATGACCGGAACGACCTCCGAGATCCTGATCGGTCAGATCCGCAGTCTGTCCCTCGCACTGGTCGTCATCTTCGCCGTCATGTCGCTGATGTTCCTCTCGCTGCGGGTTGGGGTCCTGGCGATCCTGCCCAACGCGATCGCAATCGCGGTGTTCTACGGCCTCCTCGGCTGGCTCGGTATCTTCCTCAACCTCGGCACCAGTCTGATCGCGACGATCGCACTTGGCATCGCGGTCGACTCGACCATCCACTTCATGGCCCGCTTCGCCGGCAACGTCCGCGGCGACCCGGATCAGCGCCGCGCCCTCGAAAAAACCATGCGCGAGGTCGGAGTACCGATCGTATTCACTACCGTGGCCCTGCTGCTCGGCTTTCTCACCTTCGCCGCCTCGAGCTTCGTGCCGATCCGCTCCTTCGGTCAGCTCACCGCGCTGACCCTCGCCGCGGCACTGGTCGGCAACCTTTTCGTCCTCCCCGCCCTGCTAGCGACGACACGGATCATCACCCTGTGGGACCTGGTCGGGCTGCGACTGGGAGACGACCCCGCCCACACCATCCCCCTTCTCGCCGGTCTGCGTCCGGCGCAGGCTCGCGTCGTCATTCTGATGGGCAAGCTACGGCGATTCACGGCCGGCGAGGCGATCGTTCGCCAGGGCGAGGCCGGATACGAAATGTACGTGATGATCCAAGGGGAAGCCGATGTCTTCGCCGCCGACGGCCAGCAGAGGCGCGAGTTGGCTCGGATGCATCGCGGCGACGTCTTCGGCGAGATGGCGCTGGTGCGCAACGTACAGCGAACCGCCGACGTAATCGCCATCGGCGATGTCGAGGTACTCGTCATCGACGAACGCTTCGTCGAGCGCCTGCGACGCCGCTATCCCCGCATCGCCTCGCGCGTTCTCGCCAACATGACGAAAATCCTCAGCGACCGACTGCAGAGAATGACCGAGCGCTACGTGGCGACACAGTAGATCCGGCGGGCTAGTGGCCACACGTGCGGCCGCAGCTCCCCCGCCCGACGTAGCGACTGGCAGCCCGGTCATCGCTTCAGCAGGAGATGAAAAAGGAAGCCCAGAATGCTCCAGGGGAGACTCGACGACGCCGCTTCTCCGAGATCGCTGAGCTGGGGCGCTGCTTCCTCGACCTCGTACGTGGCACCATCGAGTTCTCCCACCTGAGCCCAGTCGGCCTGGTTTCCGTACTTCTCGACCAAGTAGCGCAACTCCGCGTCTTCGACCGGCTTCGGATGCGCGTTCTCCAACGCCCTGCGCTTGACCACGGCGAGCTGTCCCCGCTGCAGCCACATCCCCTCGCAAACACGACAACGAGCGACCCGCGCATCGGCGGGAAGGTTGGCATCCACGAACCGGCTCAATTCGACATCGCAACGCGGGCAGCGCCCGAGATCGCCATCGGCGACCGCCTTGTCCAACGATTCGGTGTCAACCGAATCGAGACGCGCCACTTCGTCCAGGCGCAGCGGAAAGAGCTCCCAGCGATCGAACCAGATTCCACCACAGCTGCGACACTGGTCGAGTGCGATCAGGTACCCCGTGCGCGCCCGCGCCTGCACCGGCCGCATCGGCTTGTGACAGTCGGGACATAGGACGGCATCCGTCATACGGCACGGCCTTCGAGGAGCGCGATGCGATAGTCGAGCGGCGGATGCGTAGCGAACCGATCGGCCCAGCGCGCAGGGTTCTCATCGACCCGGCGGCGCAGCGGGTTGACAATGAACAGATGGGCTGTCCCGCGGCTTGCGCCACGCAGAGGAGAGCGGGTCTTGGCGATCTTGCGCAGGGCACTCGACAGCCCGGCCGGGTTGCGGGTCAGCTCCACCGCACCCGCATCGGCGTGGAGCTCGCGCTGGCGAGCTACCGTCATCGCCAGGAGCCGCGACAGCGCTGGGCTGATGACGACCAAGAGCAACAGCGGTGCGGCGAAGAGGATCGTCGCGAGTGTCGGGATCCTCGCGAAGTAGAGCATCCGCTTGGACCAATCGGCGAGCATCACGACGCTGCCGAAGAGAACGCTGACCACCATCATCACCGCAGTATCGCCGGCCGCGATGTGCGCCATCTCGTGTGCCACGACCCCCTGCGTTTCTTCACGATCCAAGAGCACCAACGCACCGCTGGTCAGTGCCAGACTCGCGTGCTCAGGGTCGCGCCCGGTCGCCAGCGCGTTGGGTGCCTTGTCCGGGATCACGTAGACCGCTGGCGGTGGCAATCCGGCAGCCAGCGCGATCTCACGGACGACGTTCCCGAGTTGTCGGTGCTCTCGATCGTCTTCGTTCAGTGGGCGAGCGAGAAGGCTCCGCAGCAGCGCACGGTCGCCACGATAGAAAGCGAACCAGCTCATCACCAGCGACAGTGTGACGGCGACAGCGGTGACCACGGGAAATCCCGGCCCGCTCGAAGGAAACCCGAGAAACAACGCGTCGACACCGAGTCCGAGCACCAAGAACGCCCCGGCATGGGCCGCGATGAGAAGAATCGTGCGGCGGCGGTTGGCTTCCTTTCGTTCGTAGAAGTTCACTCGCTGCGAGCGCTCGCGGTTGCCCAGCCGCTCACGCTTGCGAGCGGAGCGAGAGATCGACCACCGGCGCGACCCGGTCGGCAGGGTCGGCAGAGAAGAACTCCGCCTGCTCGAACCCAAACATCCCCGCGATCAAATTGGCAGGAAACACTTCCTGCCGCGTGTTGAAGCGCATCGCGACGTCGTTGTAGTGCTGTCGCGCGAAACCGATCTGATTCTCCGTAGTCGTCAGCTCCTCTTGTAGCGCGGCGACGTTCTCGGTGGCACTCAGCTCCGGATAGTTCTCGACCACCGCGACCAGCTGCCGCAGTGCCTGGCTCAGTGCCGATTCGGCGGGCGCCGACTGCGCGACACCGCGAGCACGCATCGCCGCCGTCCGTGCCTGCGCTACTTTGTCGAAGGTATCCTGCTCGAACTCGAGCGCGCCCTTCACCGCGGCGACCAGCCCGGGGATGAGATCGTGCCGGCGGCGGAGCTGGACGTCGATCTGTTTCCAACCGTTCCTCACCTGGTTGCGGTAACGAACCAAACGATTGTAGCTGGCGACGCTCCACACCAGCCCGACCACCAAGACCAATAGGAATGCGGCACCCATGCGCGACAGGATACACGCGGAATGGCGCCGCCTCTATCGCAAATTCGCCGGGCCCAGAATCGGCACGGCCGAGCTCGCCACGGGTGTCAAAAAGGGCTGCAACGAGCACCCCCTCGGGCACCGCGCCATGCGAGCCGCAGACGAGCCAGACGCATCCACCTACGGTCAGGACGCCGGCTCGCCGGCGGCATCGTCGGCCGCACCCTCCGACCACAGCGCCAGCGCGCCACCGAGCATTCCCGCGGGTAGCTGTAACAACCACCCCATCGTCTCGAACCAGGAGAGACCGCCGGACAGGTCCCCGGGGTACAGTACGAACACCACGGTGACCGATACCGCGGCAATCCAGGCGCCGTGGCGCACATGGTGAGCACCGGCGTAGCGGGCGCCGATAAACCCGGCCAGCACGGTGCAAATGAGCCCGCCAAGTAGAGCCGACACAAGGTAATCCGTGGATCCGGCGAGCGCCTGGAAGGCCGCCGCCACCACGGTCTCATCGCCGGAGAGCAGATCCTCGCCACCGAGGATGGTTACCAGCAGGGTGGCGAAGACCATCGTCGCCACGTGGTCGACGACGACACCGAGAGCCACCGCGCGGAACCGGATCCCGTGCAAGGGACCTTGCGGACGCACCGGGTCGACCTCTCGTGGATGAAAACCGCTCGCTCCCATGTTCACGCAGCGCCGCTTCGGGGTTCTCACAAGGTCCGCAGCCGGGAGACGAAAAACTCGTGGAAGCGGCCGGCGTCGACGTCGACGGCGCACCGCATCGGAAACGAAGCCGGTGTCGGAGTCGAACGCTCCAGCGTCCGGAAGATCCCGTCGACCATACATGGTTCGACATTCAAATCCTCGAAGTCGCAAAACGACTCGTCGAACACCGAGGCGAGCGCCAACGGATCGTGCAGGAATGCGACGTTGGCATCGTTCGAAATGGACTCACCAGCACCGAACAAGCCGCGCATGATCGGCGTCCACTCGCGCACCGCCGCCACCAGCGCCGCGCGCAAGGCGCTGGCCCCGTCCGAAATCTCGCTCAACCCGCGCGCGGTCAGCCAGGTCCCGAGGGTCACGTCACCCGTCACCAGCCTGATCGGCGCCGCGCGGCTGAGAACCTCGATCGACGCCTCGCCGTCCGAGCACAGGTTGTAGTCCACTCCCGCCGGGAACACGCGGCCACCGTACGATATCTCGCGCAGGTGGCCGCCCATGATCGTCAGCCGCGCGATGCGGCCAACCACCTCCGGGCTCTTGCGGAACGCAGCCGCCAGGTTCGTCATCGGCCCAACGGCTACGACTTCGAGGCCTTCTTCTTCCGAGAGGAGGCGGATCAACGCATCGACCGCGTCCTCTCGCTCGACCTCACCTTGGTCGGCGTGGTCGAGGATGCCCTTGCCCTCGTTGCCAAACCAAACGAACCTCCCCGGATCCGCCGACAGGGGATCGCTGCGCCCGGCGAATACCGGGATGTCCGAGCGGCCCGCCAGATCGAGCAGCTTGCGCGAGATGCACGCGCGCAACGTCGTGTCGCCGCTGACGTGGGTTACGCCGACCAGATCGATCTCGGGCGAGGCGATGGCCAACGCCAGACAGAGAGCATCGTCCACGTCCGAACCCATATCGGTATCGAGCACAATTCGTCGCGGCATGATCCGCCCACGCTGTCACGAAGCTCTCGCGCCGCGCAATACCGCCGCACCAAATCAGCGACCGATCAGGTGCGATTCTCCGTCGAGGACGGCTTGCGCCATATCGAGACATGCCACAGCCGCGCCGGTGTCCCGCATCGGTTCGACGCGTGCCGCCCCGATCGTTCGCCGCATCATCTCGATCGCGGAATAGGCCTCGACTGCCGCCAGATCCGTCAGTGGTTCTGCGATGGCTTCGCAATACCCGTCCCAGATGCGTCGCGCGCTGAGCCGCGCACGCTCGATCTCGGAGCGACCGATCGCCGGAAGAAAGACGTGCGTGAGCAGCGTCGCGATGTCGAATGCCGGGTCGCCGACATGGGCAATTTCGCCGTCGAGCAACACCGGCCCGGCGTCGGAGATCAACACATTCGAGCTCTGGACGTCCGCGTGCACCAACCCGCCGCGAGGCTCCAGGTAGCGCCGGTATTGCCGGTCGATCATCGCCACCAGATCACCGCGCGACCAGATCTCTTCGGCACGACGGCGCAGCGGTGGCTCGAGCGGGAAATCGTTGGGCCGAAACGGCAGGTGGAAAATGTGGTCGCCGTGCAACCGGCGCATCTGATCGTTGGCAAAACGCGACGGCAGGCTCGCATCGTTCGCAGTCGCCCTGTGGACCCGGCCGAGAAACGCTGCCAGCTGCACCAATTCCGCATCGATATCGCCACCCGCTGCGAGAGTCTCGCCCATGCGGGGGACGTCACCGATGTCCTGCAGGACCAGCACGTGATTGACCGCGTCGAAATGCAGAACCTCGGGCAAAACGCCCGCCGTGTCACACGGCCGAGCGACCTCGAGATAGCGGGCCTCGAAGAGCAAGCGCACGGGGTCGGCTTCGTACTCCGGGAACTTTTCGAGATGTGCGCGCGCCTGCTTGACGATCCACGATCGCCCGTCGGCGGCGGCGACGCGACGCACCCAGTTGATGTTGCCATCGCCCGCCGGCGATACCGCGAGACCCTCCGCCGACCGCACCAGGCCGGTATCGCGGAGATAGCCCGCGACATCGTTATCGTCCAGGCGGATGGGAACCTTCATCGTGCGTCGCCGTGCCTCTTCTGCGGGCAACCGCCCGAGCCGACCGGCCTCAGCTTCCGGACACCAGTTTGCAGCGCTCCAGATAGGTGTTCCTCACCAGATCGACGTCTTTGAGAAAAAGATCGACTTCGTCGAAGAGCAACGCCTGCGGACCATCGCACAGAGCCTCGTCGGGCTTCGGGTGGACGTCCACCAAGATCATGTTGGCGCCGGCGACGACCCCCTGCGCCGTGGCGTGGTGGATATCGAGCAATCCGTCGGGCGCCGCGACCTTCTTGCCCACCGAATGTGAAGGATCGATACAAACCGGAAGGCGGGTCAAGCGGTGCAGCACCGGCACGTGACAGAAATCGACGAAGTTGCGATGCGGATCGCCGAAATTGCTCTTCATGCCGCGCAGGCAGATGACGATCTTGTTGTTGCCGCCCGAGGCGATGTACTCACACGCGTTGAGAGACTCGTCGAGCGTAATTCCCATGCCGCGCTTGAACAGAACCGGATAGTCGGTCTGCGATCCGACGACCTTGAGGAGCTCGAAATTCTGCGCATTGCGGGTACCGATCTGCAACATCACGCCGGTCGGATTGCCCGCCTCCTCGAGCGCCTGGTGGATCTCCTCGACGTGCCCTTCGCTGGTGACCTCCATTGCGATCACGGCGATGTCGTACTTGCCCGCCAGTTCGAAGACGTAGGGGAGGCACTTCTTTCCGTAGCCCTGGAAATCGTACGGACTGGTGCGCGGTTTGTACGCGCCGGCCCGAGTCGTCGTGATGCCGTGCTCCTTTAGCAGACGAAACATCAATTCGACGTTCTCTGCCGTGTCGACAGCACACAGACCGGGAAAGACGTGGAAGGTTTCCTGACTGAACTCGATGCCGCGGTATTCAAAGCCGACCTCGTCCGACTGGCCCTCGTGGCGGCCGATCGACCGGTAGCGTTCGCGAATACGAATCGCCTTTTCGACGGTCGGAAACTCCTGGAAGGGTTCGATCGGAATCGTCGCGGTCGAGCCGAGGAGGTAGATTTCGGTCAGCGAACGCGTCGCTCCCTGGATCTTGCGTACCTCGACCCGGACGTCCGGATAGCGCTCGGCCATGCGGACGACCTGTTGCACCTCCGCCGATTCGGCCTTCGCGTCGGCTTTCATGACGATGATCATTACTTCCTCCTGGAACTTGCTCTTCCACCGCTTCTCGATCGCCCGCGAGGCGCCGCGCACACCATCACCGCGCCAAGCATCGAGCCGTCGCGAGCCGTAGCGAGCGATATCTCACAGCATCTAGGCTTGGGCATCGCACGGTACCGCGTAATTCCGGACAGATCTATTGGGTATTCTCGGTTGCAGCCAAGCTCGCCAGGCGGCCGGGGGTCGATCGTGATCAATCGCGATGTCTCCCGTGATAGCCCTGGCATCCGGGACGCACGCCTCGAGCTGGCACTGCGGAGCTCGTCGGGGGTGATGGAAAAATAGGCGGTCACGCACTCGGCGACCTCCTCGAGCGTATCGCCCGCCCCGTTCACAACCGATAATCGCGTCTTCGATCCTGTCGTCCGCCTTTGCAGCTATCCCGCACACGGCAGGCAGGATCGAGCCGATCATCCAGCCCAGGGCCATCACAACTCGGGCAGTCGGGAACACTCCCTTCCCCTTCCCCTCAGCTCTCAGGAAGAAGCCGAAACCCTTCGCGCGATGCGGCCTCGCACAACCGGCGATCGGCACACACGAAGTCATGGCCAAGGGGCCGATCCGAAACGCCCACCAGCGCAGCGGCAAGCTGCATCGCATCAGCAGCCCGCAGCGGGTGCATCGCCAGCAATCTCACCGCGCGTTCGCACACCGGTGCGATAGATTGTATTTCCGTCCACGCGCCCGCCAGTTCGCCGAGAGCCGTGAGTGCTTGGAGCCTGGCGTCGGCCGGCAGGATCCCGTCGCGGCTGCGCCTTTCGATGGCCGACGCGATCTCAACCTGGGATGCAGCCCAGGTGACGATGCCATGCTTCACCAGCCGTCGAAGCGTCACAGTACCCTCCTCATCCACGCAAAGAGGGACCAACGCCGACGCATCCCAGTAGAGCATGGTCAGAACCGGTCCTCGCGATCCTCGACTAGCGCTTCCCCGACGTGCCCGGTGGGCAGCGAACGCCTGAGAAAGTCTGATGGCAGAGGCGCAATCGGCGGCCTTGCAAGCCCGGAGGCTACCAACGAAGCGGTCTCCTCGGAGCCCGCTTCGACCCTGCTCAGGCGCGCTATGGGCTTGCCATGGTCAGTGACCGTGACGCTTTCGCCCCGGGCAACCAGCCGCAGGTAGTGACTCAGGCGATTCTTGAGATCCGTAACCGGCGCAGTTTTCATGCGGCCACAGTGGCCAACTGAATTACGCTAGTCAAGCTCGAATACGACGCGCGGTAGAGTCGAGATGTGGCGCGGTGGTTCAGGCTGATGTTTGGTTCGCTGTTGGCTCGCCCCGCTGCCTTTAAGTACGTGCTCGCCGTCTCGCGACGTACTCCTATCGCCTCTTCGATCTGCCGCAGCGACCAATCCAGTCGCCCAAGTGCCAGAACCTGCTGTCGTTTCTCTTCGCTCAAGACGTTGCCCATCCCGGCGCAGGGTCATTCCCCTGCGCTCTCGTCAACGTCTCGCGACCCTTACTCCAACTGGCCGCTTTTGGGCGATCCCTGAGGCAACCGCCTTCCCAGTTATCATAAATCATGCCGGCAGTCAGACTTTTTCAACGGGCTGACTAGGCTTCTATATACTCCGCCCTACCCCTTCAACTCACTGGTTCTGGCGTAGGTACAGGGCGTCCGTCCACTGTAGCGAAGATGCTGATGATGTAGGCAGTGTGGCCTGCGGACGCTGAACCCCTAGTGTTTCGAAGCCCCACGCCTCGAAACAACGGCGGCTCCGAATCAAGGATAACAGGCAGGTTCCGCCCTTCCAAAGAACCTCGAAACATCTCCTCTGCAGCCCCGTTTACCGAAACGGCTACATCAGCTTCGATACCCTTAATACGGTCCACCTCAATCGTTCCACCCGAGCTCGTCGAAACTTCATAAAGGTCGTCCTCGACGCTTGTTAATCGCATCGACTCCACCTCGAAAACGATGTGGTCGGCATTCCGCTCCTTAACCACCACCTCCATCTCACCGGCAAGAGTTCGTTCGTCCCGAGGACGCCCGAAATCAATCGTCCGACTCATTTTGCTCTCATCGGTAAGGATGTAGCGCAAGCGACTTCCCTCGCCAACGGCATCGCTGCCGCTGCCTCCACAACCGGCCACCCACAGTAAGAGGACTAGCCCACTCCATCCAAAGTAGGAGAAATACTTTTTCATCTCTGTTGCTCCATAGCGCTTATTCATGCCTCAGCAGCCTCCAACGACGGCCGAATAGACATCAAAGTCGCCGCCGGTTGCTGAGCGAGAGTCCGCCCAACCCGGGTGTCGTTCCAATCTCGTATCGATGCCGATGTAGTCCCCAATCTTGAACTGATTGAGCGGGTCAATTGATTCGGCGTCGTTAATCTTCGTCGATGCGGACCAAGTGTTCCCACCATCACCCGAAAAAATCTAGGGGGCGCTTTCGGGACGTAGAGGGCGAATCGGGCGAAGCTCCTGCGCGAAGGCTGGCAGGGGAGGGGTCGCTATTCGGCGAGCAAGTTGTGGATGTCGGCGACAGGGTAGCCTGTGGTATCAAAACGCATGATCGCCCGACCAACACTTCTCGGCGATATTCGTAAGCCCCGGGCTACTTCAGCTA
>Ga0114931_10003581_pt1 | contig 19610 bp, 15 predicted proteins | sample 2SBtaG_FD_89579 | JGI IMG/M metagenome (GOLD analysis project Ga0114931, IMG submission 89579) | Deep subsurface microbial communities from Kolumbo volcano to uncover new lineages of life (NeLLi) - 2SBTROV14_V59a metaG | ecosystem: Environmental > Aquatic > Marine > Volcanic | place: Kolumbo...
GCTGGCGTTGGTCGTCGCCGGCGTGATCGGTTACTGGTGGATGTCGCGCTCGCGCGGCGGTCATTCGGGCGAGCAGGCCAGGGCGGGCGATTCCGCGCACGGGTCGGCGACAGCGCCGGGACACGCCACCAGCGGCCCGCCAGCGCCTGCGACGCTGACCGGTATGGTCATCGACGGCAGCTCCAAGCAGCCCATCGCCGGCGCCGTGGTGCACGCCGCCACCGGCGAGAGCGACGACGGCTACGCCGTGCGCGCGGGCGCCGACGGCAGCTTCACCCTGGCCGACATCGACGCCGGCGACTATGTGGTCTCGGCCAGCGCGCCCGGGCACGCGCCGTCGGTCGGCACCCACGTCCATCTCGATCCGGGTGGGAGCGGTCGGGTCACGCTGACGCTGGCGCCCGGCGCCAACGCCGTGACCGGAACCGTCTCCGACGTCAGCGGCGGACCGGTAGCCGGCGCCATCGTTCGCTTCGTTCCGATCCACGGCGTGTTGGGCGCGCGCGCCGCCGACAGCTTTGCGGCGCTGACCGGCGACGACGGCGGCTTCTCGTTGGGCGTGCCGGACGGTCTCTACCGCGCCGCGGTCACCCATCCGGACTACGTGTCGCAGCGCCGTCGGGTCGAGCTGCGCGGCGGCGCCCGCCAGGTCGACTTCGCCCTGGCGCCGGGCGGCGCGGTCGAGGGCCGGGTCGTTCGCGCCGCCGACGGAGCGCCGGTGCCGTTTGCCACCGTCGCCTACGTGCGCGATACCGTCACTACCATCCCCGGCGTCGGCGCCATCAGCGGCGCCGGGCGGCGCGGCGCGACCGCAGCCGACGCCGACGGCCGGTTCCGCATCGGCGGCCTCGAATCCGGTGCTCTGCGCCTGACCGCCCGCGGTGGCGGCGGCGCGACCTCGGGCGACACCGTGGTGCGCCTGGCCATCGGCGAGCAGGTGTCCGGCGTCGAGCTGGTGGTCGACAGCGCGCGCACCGTTCGCGGGCGCGCGGTCGACGCCGCCACCAACCAGCCGGTCGCGGGCGTGCAGGTCGTCGCCAGCAACGCCGAGGGCACGGCGGTGCCGGCGACCGCGGCCACCGGTGCCGACGGCGCCTTCGTCATCGAGGGTCTCGCCCCCGGCGGCTACAGCCTGGAGGCCGACAGCGATACCCACCTGCCGGCCGGCTTGCCCACCCGGGTGATGGTCGGCGGCACCGACGTCGACGACGCGGTGGTCAAGCTGCGACGTGGCTACTTCGTCAGCGGCCGCGTCGAGCCGGCGACGGTCGCCGACGTCGGGCTTCGTCTCGACACCGAGCACGGCCTGGGCCGCGGGGTCTTCTCGCTGGGCAACGCGCGCACCGGCGACGGCGGCCGGTTCCGCCTGGGGCCGCTGGCCGCCGGTCAGCACGTCCTGGAAGCGACCGCCGCCGACGGCCGCACCGGCAGCGCCACCGTCGCCGTGAAGAACGCCGACGTCGGCGACGTCGTCATCTCGCTGCAGGACGGCGCCAGCCTGGTCGGCCGCGTCGTCGATCAGCACGGCAAGCCGGTGGCGGACGCGACCGTGGCGCTGCGCACCCACTCCAACAGCGGCAATAGCGTGACCATGATCGTCAACGGCCGGGACGTCGGCGCCAAGCAGTCGCCGACCCACGAGGACGGCTCGTTCGAGATCCTCGGGCTCGAGGCCGGCGACTACGAGCTGAGCGTCAAGGACGACGCGCTCAACGCGCTGGCGTGGTCCGACGGCAGCACGACGCCGCGCTCGGTGAAGCTGGCCGAGGGGCAGCGCAAGGAGATGACCCTGAAGGTGCAGGGGCGCGACGGCGTGATCCGCGGCGTCGCGCTGGGCCCCGACGGCAAGCCGTTGCCGGATGCGTGGGTCAGCGCGACGCCGGCGATGACGGCGATGTCGATGGGCGGGCCACCGCCGCGCGGGCCGCCGCCGGGAGCGGGTCCGGGAGGTGGCGACGACGGTGATGGCCAGCCCCGGCAGGTCACCTCGCAGGCGATGATGGTGGTTACCGACGGCGGCGACGGCGGGGGCGGCCTGGGCCTGGGCATGTCGGCGAGGTCGGTGCTGACCGATGCGGACGGCCGCTTCGAGATTCGCGATCTTCGCCGCGGCAAGTACGAGCTGGTCGGCGAGGGGGTGCGCGGCGCCGCGCGCGGGTTCCTCCACGCCGTCGACACCGGCAGCGACGTCACCCTGCGCCTGGTCAGCCTGGCGCGCATCGAGGGGACGGTCACCCGCGGCGGCGCTCCGGTCGAGCAGTTCCGCGTGGAGCTGACCGGCCCCAGCCGCCGGTCGAAGATGGTGCGCGACCGGAACGGCGCGTTCCAGGTGCGCTTCGTCGATCCGGGGCACTATCAGCTGCGAGTCACCGGCGGCGACGCCACGGCCGAGGTCGGCGTCGACGTCGAGGCGGGCAAGCCGGCGGAGGTCCAGGTCGACTTGCACGAGCAGCTGCGCGTGCGCGGCAAGGTGGCCGACGCCAGCGGCGCTCCGGTGGTCGGCGCGATGGTCATCGCCAGCGTCGACCATGGCGACGGCCGGGTGGAGGTCAACATCATGGGCGACGACGCCCCGCCGACCACCGGTCCCGACGGACGCTTCGAGATCGGTGTCGACCCGGGCAAGTATCGGGTGCTGGTGATCGGTCAGGACTCGCCGCAGCCGCTGGCGATGAAGCCGGTCGAGGTGACCGCCGATGTCGACCTGGGGACGATCACTGTGAACACGCCGCCGGCGCAGTAGCTCAGCCGAGCACGCGCCGGCGAATGAACAGGCCCAGGCCAACGCTGCCGCCGAACGCCAGGCTCCACCAGAGGATTCGGCCCCAGCCCGAGTCGATGCGGGCGGCGTCCTTCAGCCGCGTGGACTCGCGCTGCCACTGCGCCCGGGTCTGGGCGATGTCGCCGTCGCGGCAGTACATCGCCATGCCTTCCAGCAGGTGCGCCGCATCGTTGGCCACCGGCGCCAGGTTTCCGCGGGTGTCGGCGCTCCAGTCGTTGACCGCCAAGGAGGTCTGCTGCAGCATGGCGCAGGCGGATTCGATGTCGCCCGACTGGAACGCCACGTCGGTGGCGTGCATGCGGGTCAGGATGTCGTCGGTCAGAAACGTTCCGTCGCCGCCGCAAGCGGCCAGCGACACCAGTACGAACGCCACGAGTGCTCCCCCACGCGTTTCCATGGGCCGATCATAGCGAAAGCGGCGCTGCTGCTCAGCTGGAAACCGACGGGGCCGCCGAGGTGCGCTCGGGGCGGGCGTTCACGCGCGGGCGCAACGTTGCGCCGAAGTGGCGCAGCGCCGCCGGCTGGTCGGTGATCTCGAGCGGCCCGATCGCCGCGCGTGCCCGGTGAAGGTCTGCCAGCGCGTCGGCGACGAAGCCGAGCTGCCGCGAGGTGTAGACGCGCCGGGGAATCGCCAGACGGAGGAGGTCGTGCTCGACCGGCACCTCGACGTCGCCGGGGCCGGGGCGACCGTTCATCAGCTGCCCGACCTCGACCGAGCGTACGCCGGCGTGCAGGTACAGCGCGCACGACAGTGCCTGCGCCGGGTAGTCGAGCGGATCGAGGTGGGGCAAGAACGCGCGTCCATCGATGTAGACGGCGTGGCCGCCGGGCGGGCGGACGATCGGCACCCCGGCCGCGGTCAGCGTGTCGCCCAGGGTGCGCACCTGGTTGATCCGGTCGGCCAGGTAGGCCGGATCGAGCACCTCTTCCAGGCCGCTGGCCATCGCCTCCAGATCGCGTCCGGCCAGGCCGCCGTAGGTCGGGAAGCCTTCGCCCAACACCATCAGTCGGCGCACGTCTTCGGCCACGGCGTCGTCACGCACCGCGAGGAACCCACCGATGTTGACCAGGCCGTCTTTCTTGGCGCTGACCAGGCAGCCGTCGGCCAGGTCGAACATGGCCCGGGCGATTTCCAGGGGCGGGCGGCCGTGCCACTCCGCTTCGCGTTCGCGGATCAGCCACGAGTTCTCGGCGAAGCGGGCACCGTCGAGGAACAGCGGTACGCCGTGGGCGTGGCACAGCGCGCTGGCCGCTTCGAGGTTGGCCATCGACACCGGCTGGCCCCCGGCGCTGTTGTTGGTCACCGTGATGATCACCAGCGGCACGCGCGCATCGCCGGTGAGCAGGTCTTCCAGCGCTTCCAGGTCGATGTCGCCCTTGAACGGGTGCTCGGCGGCGTGATCGTGAGTGGCCGGCGACGGCAGGTCGATCGCGGTGGTGCCGCGCGCCTCGATGTTGGCGTGGGTGGTGTCGAAGTGGGTATTGCCGGGGACGGTCTCTCCCGGGGACAGCATCACCTGGAACAGCAGCCGTTCGGCGGCGCGGCCCTGGTGAGTCGGGATCACGTGAGGCATGCCGGTGATACTGCGCACCACCGATTCGAAGCGAGCAAAGCTGCGCGAGCCCGCGTAGGCCTCGTCGCCGTCGAGCAGCGCACCCCACTGCCGGGCGCTCATGGCGGTGACGCCGCTGTCGGTGAGCAGGTCGATGGCCACCAGGTCAGCCGGAATGCGGAACAGGTTGTAGCCGGAGCGCTCCAGCGCATCGCGGCGCTCTTCCGGCGTGGTCAGCCGGATCGGCTCGACGGCCTTGACCTTGTACGGCTCGAAGGCGGGGTTTGGCGCGGGAGGAAGTGCATCGGCGAACGATCGCATCATGGACGCATGGTGACCGAACGGCCGGCGCGTGAGTTGATACTGGTCAACTAAAACAATGACGCATTGACAATGCGTCATTGGGAAAAGCAACAATGGTAGAGAACAACCGCGCACGCCTGGAAAGCAGTCGGTTTTTCCGCCCTCACCCACGAGGGGCGGCGAAATTTGGCTCCCGATCCAGGCGTGTGTGTTTAGCGCCAGTTGAGATCGGCGATCATCCGCGCCACTTCTTCCAGGTGGCGCGCGTCGATCTCGTCGAAGGCAGCCGGCTGGTAGCTGTCGACGTCGAGCACGCCGAGCACGCGGTTGCCGCGGAGGATCGGCACGACGATCTCACTGCGGGTTCCGGCGTCGCACGCAATGTGGCCGGGGAAGAGATTGACGTCCGGCACCACTTGAATCGTGTGGCTGGACGCCGCCGTGCCGCACACCCCGCGGCCGAACGCGACCCGGGTGCACGCGACCTTGCCCTGGAATGGACCCAGCACCAGCTCGCCGCCGCGGGCGATGTAGACGCCGACCCACGACGCGGCGGTGACCGCCTCGGCCAGCGCGGCGGTAATGTTGGCCAGGTTGGCGATGAGGTCCGGCTCGTCCTCGACCAGCGCGGCGAGCTGGGGACCGAGCTCGCGGTAGCGGGCTTCCTTATCGGCCTGGGAGATCTCGACGGTGTGCACGGGCGAAGCATAGCGTCAGCGCTCCGCAGCGTCCCAGTCGACGATCCACTCGATGACCATCAGCGCGTCGCTGGCGGGCATCCCTTCGTGGCCCTGCTCACAGTATTGAGCGAGAAGGGACGTTGCGTCCCCGGGCAGGATGTTGGGAATGTTGTCGGTGCCGAAGCCGAAGGCGCCGCCGTAGCTCTCCACCGAGTAGGCGCCTGACGAGCCGTGGCAACGGGTGCAGCGCGCGCGCATGATCGGAGAGACGTCGCGCTCCCATGTGAGCCCGGCCGCCGGTGTGGCATCGACCTCGGCGGTGCCGGCGTCGGGCGCGCTGGCGCCGCCGTCGGCACCGCTGTCTTCGCGGTAGGGCGAGCCCGCTTCGATCCAGGCGCGCAACCGCGTGAGCTCGGGGTCGCCCTCGGAAAGCGCGGCGAGGTGTCCGCCAGCGCCGGTCGCCTTGTCGATGAGCAGGCTGGAGGCGGCCGTGCCAGTGCGCGCTTTCACTTGATCGTAGTTGGCTCGCCAGTCGTCCTCGGTCGTCGGTGCCGTCGCCAGCGGCATCGGCGCGACAGTGCCCCCGTGACAGGCGCCGTCGGTCGTGCAGCCCGAGGCTTCCAGGTCGGCCTGGATCGTCGGGCGAAAGACCAGCGCCGTCGACGAGCCCCCGTCGGCGTGGCCCCCCGGCCCGCCGTGTGCGCCGCCGAGCGACAGCTCGCCGCTACAAGAGGATAGGAGCAGGAGACCGAGCAATCGGAACGTCATCGCCGGGCCAGCATTGCAGCGCGCGTGCCGGTCGCCCCCAGCGTGCGCAACTCGCGCAAGTCGCGGGGATGCGTACCGTCGCAGGTTGCCCGCGAGGCCAGCTCGCCGCACCTCGACACCCCAGGAACTGGGGCCAGCGGGGGCGAGAGCCCGGGGCTGGCGCGGCGCGTGATCGCGTTTCTGGGGAGATGCGGCTGGCACGCGCTTCGCTTGAGAGAGCGCCGAAGGAGATGACGATGAAGCAGCGCTCTCTGACCATTCCTACTGCCGTGCTCGCGATCGCGCTGGGTATCAGCGCGCAAGTGTCGGCCGGAGGCGACCAACCGGAGCGCCTCGACGATCTGATCCGCGCATACCTGTCCAGTCGCGGCGCCGAGGTTCAGATCGCGCCGGCATCCGAGTTGGCGCGACGCTACGCCCTCGACTTGACCGGCGTCGTTCCCGGCGAGGAAGACCTGACAGCCACCGCGTCGATGTCGCCGCCGGAGATGTTCGACTACTTCGCGTCGCGCCCGCCGATGGACCACACCGGTGGCGAGCGGCCGTACGTCTGGACGCAGCTGCTCCTGGACGCCGACGACTTCCTGTTCTCCAACTCCAACCAGTTCTCCCAGGTCGGCCACATCCGCGAGTTGCGCGACCAGCTGCGCCGGGTCTACGCCGAAGGCTGGAGCTATCAGGAGCTGGCCCGCTGGCTGCTGCAATCGCAGGACTTCCTCAATCGCTTCCCGTCGGCGGCGGACCGGGCCAACGCCGCGTTCTTCTTGTTTCTCGGCCGCGACTCGTTTGCCAGCGAGGTGCCGATCGGAAACATGTGGAACGGCTATGCGCTGCGCGATCCGAACATCCCGGCCTCGCAGGCCGAGACCAACCCCGACTACCACGTCCACGACTACGATCCGGCTCGCTGTTCGAGCGGCGCGGCGCTGTGCCAGGCGGAGATCTGGAACACCAGCGGCAGCACACCGGCCGAAGCGATCGAGATCATCGTGAGCTCGCCGCTGTTCGCCGAGGCGACCGTGGACCGCTACTGGAAGCGGCTGATCGGAACCCCGCTGCCCGGGGTCGACTTCCCCGAAATCCGCCGCGCGCTGGTGCGCGGTTTCGTCGACGCTGGCTACGACGTCAACTGGCTCATCCGCGAGATCGCGACGAGCGCTGCCTACACCCAGGAGATGATGTTCCGATGAGACGCTCGGCGCTGTGCGTGGTGGCTTTGGTCTGTTTGGGCACCGGGTGTCATGGGCTGGCCGGTGGAGGCGGCGGGGCTGGCGGCGGCACCGATCCGGGGGATCCCGGCGGCGGTGGAGACCGCTCGCTCTACTTCTACTACGGGCCGCAAAAGCTGATGTACGCCGAGTCGATCCTCTACTCCATCGCGCGGATCACCGGCCACGACTTCGGCAGTTGGGACTTCACCACGCCGGATCCGGGCACGCAGGCGTTCGCCAACGCCGGCAACAACGCGGGCAGCTTCTATCCCCACTGCCGCCTCCTGGGTGGCTGCATGGAGCACCGAATCCCTCTGGGACGGACGTCGTTCGTCGGCACGGCCTATGTGCTGCAGCTGGAGAAGGCGGTAACCGAGGCGTGCTACGACCGCGCGGCCTTCGGCATGTTCCCCGGCGACGTGTCGCCGTCGGCGGACGAGCCGGTGGTCGACGTCATCCAGCACCAGTACCGGCGCATCTTCGGGGTCAAGGCGGACGCGGCGGAGCTCGAGCGGTCGATCGCCTACTTCGACGCCCACATCGCCGCACCGGAGATGGCCGACGTATCGGCCCTGGAGAGTGCGGGGCGCGGTCACTGCCGGGCGCTGCTGACGACCAACCGTTTTCTCTTCTACTGAGTCGAGGCCACCGATGATTTCACGCAGAGATTTCTTTCGCATTGCCGGGTTGGGCGCGGGTATGGCACTCGCCAGCGGCGCGGTGCCGACCTTCTTCCGCAGACGCCGGGCGCTGGCCGCGCCCACCGGCGACGCCACGCTGTCGGCAGGCGCCATCTTCATCGTGCTCAACGGTGGCGCGCGCACGCAGTGCGTCTTCAACGGCGCCGTCGGCCTGGGGACCAACCCGTTCGGGCAGCTCACCGGCTTGCCGGTGCCCCTTTCTGCGCTGATGAGTGGCACCGGGCTGGACGATCCGGAGATCAATGGCCGGGTCAACCTGCTGACGACCTGCCAGCACCACAACCGCACCGGCAACCACGGGACCGGCCGCGTCGTGGCTTGCACCGGTTACGAGCCGCAGGAGGACAAGCCGGGCGTGCTCAGCCTGATCAACTACTCGTTCTCGTTCCGCGACATTCCCTGCGTCAACATTGGCAACGATACGCCGACCACCAACATCGGCTGCGAGATCTCGAGCACCTTTGCGCCGATCAAGATCTCGTCGCCGCTCAACGTGCAGGATATCGTCGCGGCGCTCGAGTCCACGCAGGTGTCGCCGGAGGAGGCTTCGCGCCTGGACGAGCTGCGCTACGGGTTGGAGGACCAGTTCCTGCGCGGGACCAAGTACACCGCGCCGGCCGACATCCCGTTCTTTCAGCGCAAAGCGGCCGAGATCGCCGGCCAGCTGTCCAACGATGCGCTGGACCTGCGCACCAACGCCGACATGGGCAACGACGTGGATGGCGCGCCGGTGAACAACAGCGACCTGCGGGCATCGTTCGGCGTCAACGCCAATGGTGGCGGAAACGCCATGGGGGCCAAGGCGATGCTTGCGTTGCGCTTGCGCCAGCTCGGCTGTGCCGGCATCACGCTGTCGTCGGATCAGAACTGGGACCTCCACTCCAACGAGGAAAACGGCCTGCCGCCGCGCGCGGCCGGGGTGGGGCAGGCGATCGCCGGGCTGATCCGCAACCTGTCGCGCATCCCCGACACCCGGTCGCCCGGGCGGACGCTGCTCGACACCACGGTCATCACCGTGCTGACCGACTTCAACCGCGGCAACTGGGGCGTGGGCACCGGCTTCAACGGCAACCAGGGATCGGATCACCGGACCGGTGAGGACAAGACCGCGATGCAGTGCATCCCGATCATCGGCGGAGGTCTTCCCGGGGGCAAGGTGCTGGGCGAGGTCACCGGCGACGGCTCGCCGGCCGGCTCCTCGCCGGTGTACGAGACCCGACAGGTGCTGGCGACGGTCCTCGATCTGCTGGGGATCCCGTCCGAGGGGTTCCTGCCCGGCATCTCGCCGGTCACCGCGGAGCTGTTGGCGTGAGGATCGGTTGGCCCTCGATGGTGTGCGGCCTGGCGCTGGCGCTGCCGCCGGCGTGTAGCGGCGAGCTGGACAGCGGCGCGCCGGGGTCGCCGGGCGTGGACGCGGGTAGCTCGGAGCTGCCACCCGGCGATCTCGACGTCGACCGCGCGCAGGCGCGTTTCGCCACCACCACAGATCTGGTGCGCCAGTTGTTTGCGCCCGGATGTGCCGCAGAGAACAACGAGTGTCACAACAACGAAGACTTTCCCGACCTGTCCAGCGAGGGGAATCTGTTCAACCTGATCGATCTGCCGTGCAATCTGGGGGTCGGCGATCGCAGCACGGTCGAGGGGTTCTGCGAGGCGCTGGGGGACGAGCTGCGGGTGACCTCGGGGGCGGCCAGCGGATTTTCCTCAGCCATCGGCAGCATCCACGTCGTCACCGACGACGCCGGCACGTTCTCGCACTATGAGATTGCCCTGGCCGATCCGCTGCCGCAGGCGGTGGATGGCGGCAGCTTCGAGATCGCCCGCGACGGGCAGGCCCAGACCGCGCTGGGCGGCGGATCGTCGCTGTCCGGGCAGGCCGGAGATCGGGTGGTGTGGGTCAACGACGCGACGGATCTGCCTGCGCCCGACGCGATCAAACAGGGCGACGAGAACGGCGACGGCGTCTTCGGAGCCGGCACCGGGCTCCTGGTTCACGCCGGCTCGGCCGCCAACAGCTATCTCGTGCGCCGGCTGCTCGGCTACGACAGCGATCGGGTGCGCATGCCGCTCAACACCAACGCCGACAATCCGACCGAGGCAAACGGACTGCTCACCCGCGACGAGATGTACGCGGTCATGAGCTGGGTCAACTGCCTGCAGCTGGAGGACGGACCGTATGCGCCGATCCACTACGACTGTGCCGCCAACGCCGGCAACGACGGGACGGTGCGATGAGGGCGCCGGCCACGCTGCTGCGGGGCCTGGTGCCGGCGGGCCTGCTGGGGCTACTGGGTTGCGTGGGCCACGTCGGCGACACGGGGGGCGGCGATCTGTCCGCCTTCGAGCGCGACGTCGTGCCGGTGATCGAGCGCGACTGTGGTACCGACTCGTGTCATGCGGCGCCCGGCGATCGCTTTGACAGCCTCGACCCGTCCTACTTCGTCTTCCCGGTGGATGACGAGGGGAAGATCAGCGGCCACGACCGGATCGAGCGCGCCTACGAGCGGGCGCGGGAGAAGCTGTCGGGCGCCGGCGCCGAGTTCTCGGATCTGGTGCGCAAGCCGCTCGACGTGTCGCTGGGCGGGTTGGCCCACCGCGGCGGCAGCCAGTTCCGCACCATGGACGATCCGTCGCTGGTCGCGCTGATGCGCTGGGCGCAGGCAGCGCGCCCGTCCGAGGAGACGGCGCTGACCCCGCTGGAGCAGCGCTTTGCCGACGAGATTCAGCCGGTGCTGGCGGAGAAGCGGTGCATGTTGTCGAGCTGCCACGGCGCCAGCGCGTCCAACCTGCTCAAGTTCGATCCCGGCGTGCTCGGTCGCTTCGACAACATCGCGACCAAGCGCAACTACGCCAGCTTCAACCTGCACCTCAACCTCGAGACCCCGGACCCGATGCTGTCGCGCGCGCTGCGCAAGACCATCCCCCCGGCACAGGGGGGCATCTTCCACCGCGGCGGCAACGCCTTCTTCGACGTGGATGCCGATGCCGAGCTGTTGGCGCGGTTCACCTCGTTCGTCACCGACGCCCGCGACCAGCTCGGCGTCGCCGATACCGGCAAGATGACCGGCATCGTGTTCGCCGCCACCGATCCCACGCCGCGGAAGCTGTTCGACATCGGCACGTGGCAGCCGGGCGGCGACCTGTACGCGCTGATCCCGCCCGAGCCGGGCGGCACGCTGACCAACCTGACCGCCACGCTACACGGTGATCCGGCAGACATTCGCGACCCGGCAGTCTCCTACGACGGCAAGCGGGTGGCCTTTGCCATGCGCCGGAACCAGGATGACTGTCTGAACCTGTACATCCTCGATCTGGACACCGCCGCGCTGACCCAGGTCACGCACGACACCGGGGTCCTCGCCAACGGCATCAAGGTCGCCAACGTCGAGCCGCTGTGGGGGCCGGACGACCGAATCTACTTCGTGTCGACGCGGCCAGGTGTGATCAGTGCCCAGGGAACCGTGCCGCAGGCCAATCTGTACCGCATCGACCCCGACGGCCAGAACTTGCTGCGCATGACCTACAGCGCCGGAGTCGAGCTGGCGCCCCAGTGGCGTCTGTTCCCGGCCAAGGGGGCGCTGGGCCCGGAGGACAGGACCCTCGACCTGACCTTTACCGCGACTCGCAAGGTCGGCGCCGACCTGTTCGCGCCGCTGATGCGGGTGCCGCCGGACTTCCGCTCCGACTACCACCCGCACTACGGGACGCAGAACCCGCGCTACCAGATCTTCACCCAGATCAGCCAGCTGCCCGACCTGCGCGAGCCGCTCTTGCTCATGGACGACAGCACTGTATGGGAGGGCGGGGCGCTGGCGCTGATCGATCGCAACCTGGGGCCGGTGATCAGTGACGGACTCGATCCGTCGGTGGTCAACTACGTCGAGCCGCTGCAGAAGCTGGGGACGATCGGCGAGGACGTGCGCCATCGCGGCTACTCGCCCGGCGGCTATTACCGCGATCCGCACGCGGCCCCCGACGGCTCGCTGCTGGTCGTCTACTCGCCGGCACCGATCGATCTGTCGGACCCGAACGCGGCGCCGGACCCGGCGCTGTATCGGGTGCAGATCGCCGATCTGCCCGGCAATCAGTCGTACCTGTCCAGCCGAGATCTGTTGGTCGACGTGCCCGGCAAGGTCGAGATGGATCCGCGTCCGATCTACCGCCGCCGCCGGGAGGAGATCGGCGACGCCGGCGAGCACCTGCGCAACGACGTCGACTGGGGTGACATGCTCAATTTCGACCTGTCGGTGGCGCTGACCATCGCCCGCCAGGACAGCCCGTCCGGGGTCAAGTCGTTCGACCAGATGGCCGACGACATTCGCTATGTCCGGCTGGTCGAAGAGGTACCGGGCACGGCGGCCGACGGGGTCGGTCGCGGCGGCCACGGCATCCGCCGCATCCTCGCCGAGGTTCCGGCCACGCGCGACCGGTCGCTGTACCTGCGATTGCCGGCCGGGGTGCCGTTCTACATTCAGGCGCTCGATGACAGCGGTGCGGCCACCGCGACCTTCAACGAGTGGTTCTCGGTGTTGCCGGGCGAGAAGCTCACGCAGGTCACGCGGCGCGAGGTGTGGAATACCCGCTGCGGCGCGTGCCACGGCTCGGTCACCGGTCAGGCCGGGGATACCGTCGCCACGCCCGACGTCTTGACCCAGGCGTCGCGCGTGGAGGCCAACTATGACGCCACCACACGCACCGACCTGCCGCCGGTCGAGGAAGGGCTGGATCCAACCGGCCGGCCGGAGATCGACTTCGAGCGCGACGTCCAACCGATCCTCACCGCGCGCTGTGCCACCGCTGGTTGTCACGCAGCCGGGGCGCGCACCCCGGATCTGTCGGCGCGCGCCGGGACCGCGGGCTTCTCCGGCGCCTACGAGGCCTTGACGGCGAGTGGCGGCGATTCGGGCCACGGCTTCGCCTATGTCGATCCCGCGAGCTCGAGCGCCCGCACGAGCTACCTGGCCGAGGTGCTGATGGGCAAGGACCTGGACGCGCCGAGGGGGTTCGACTCCGGTGGCTGCGGCGCCGGGGACGACATCACGCTGAGCGAGTTGAAGACACTGATGCGGTGGATGGATCTGGGAGCTGCCTACGTCGGCGTTGGTCCCAAGACTCGCCCCGAGCTGCCAACCTATTGAGGAGAGAGATGTCGCGCACCTGTTGGATCCTCGGGCTCGCCCTCCTGGCCTCGTGCACGGTCGACGCCGCGTCCGGCGGCGGTGGTGGCGGCACCTGGGACAACCTGACGCCGGTCGCCAACCCCAACGACGAGGCGCCGCGGCAGCCCCTGCGGGCCAATCCGTTCGCGGTGGCGATGACCGCCGACGGCCAGCGCGCGCTGGTCACCCTGCGCGGCAACGAGCTCGAGCCCGACGACCGGGTGGTGGTGATCGACGTCCCCGGGCGGCGGGTCTCCGGGGAGATCGAGGTGGGATCACGCCCGCACGCCGTCGCGCTGCGCCCGCAGGGAGACTACGCGGTGGTGCTGTGTCAGTTCTCGCGCTTCGCCGCGGTCATCGACGTGCACCAGGGGAAGCTCGCCGGCCGCATCGAGCTGGGCTACTACGCCAGCGACCTGGTCTTCACCGCCGACGGCGGCAAGATGTACGTCAGCAACCGGGCCACCGACGCCGTCGACGAGGTGACCATCGGCGTCGTCGCCGGCAGCTTGCAGGCGACCCCGGGACGCTCGCTGCCCGCGGGCAGCAATCCGGGCTCCCTGGCGCTGTCTCCGGACGAGCAGCAGCTCTACGTGGCCGACGCAGGCGGCCTGGGGGTACGGGTCATCGACACGGCGTCGATGACCGAGCTCGGGTTCATTCCCCTGGAAGCGCCGGTGCAGGATCTGGCCACCATGGGGCCGTGGATCGCCGTGGCCACGCTCAACGACACCCTCGGGCTGCCGTGCGAGGAGGACGGCGACTTCATCGGCACCCAGGGCGACGGCATCTTCCCGATCGTCACCGACCGGACCTGCGCGCGCGGCTTCGCCGACATTCAGAACGAGATCGCGTTCATCGATCCCAGCGCTCCGATCGACGAGGCGGTGGTGGTGCGCTACACCTCGGACAGCGCCGAGGCGTCGGAGGCCGACCGCGAGGGTGACCACGACCCGGCGCTGATGCGCGTGCGGCGCGCTGCCGCAGACCATCGCGGTCGCTCGCGATACCCGCGCCTACGTGGTCATGAGCGCGTCCAACGAGCTGGTGGAGATGTCGATCGACGGCGGCCAACCGCCCGACATGACGATGCCGCGGTCGTGGCCGACCGGGTTCGCACCACAGGGCGGCGCGGTCGACGCCGACGCGACGGTGGCGGTGGTGGCCAACCAGCTGGGAGAGACGGCGTCGATCATCGACCTGGAGTCCGGGGATGTCGTGACCTTGCCGGTGGGGCGAACGTCGCCCGCGTTCCCGGCCACGCAGGCCGAGCTCGGCGAGCTGTTCTTCCACACCGCGCTGTACTCGACAGACGGCGACCAGTCGTGCACCCACTGTCACCCCGACGCTGCCAACGACGGCAAGACCTGGGGGGTGGACATCGTCCGCGCGTTCGGTCGCCGGGCGACGCTGCCGCTGCGCAACCTGGCGGCGACCAAGCCGCTCCTGGTCGAGGGCGTCTTCGACGAGCACGACTTCAACCTGGAGATGGAGGGTATCTCGTTCCGCCCCGACTTCCACGACAGCTCGTACACGCTGCAGGTGCAGCGGCGCGACGCGTTCTACCGGCAGACCTCGTACGACCTGTTCGGCCGCGCGGTCGGCTTCGACGAGATGGTGCAGGCGGTGGGCGCGTTCCTGGTGGTCGAGCCGCGGCTCTTGCCCAGCCCGTTCCCCGATGACACGCCCCAGGTCGAGCGCGGGCGCGCGTTGTTCTTCCGCCCGGATGTCGGCTGCGGCGCGTGTCACCCGGAGCCGAGCTTCGCCAGCCCGCAGCTGTTCGCCGGCGTCACCACCCTGGGTCGCTACGATCTCCCGCGGCGGGACCTCGACCCGAACGTGTCGATCAAGTACATCGAGAACGCGCGCGACGGCTTCTTCAACGCCAACTCACTGCGCGGGCTGTGGGATCGGCCGGGGGCGCTGTTCCACGACGGCCGGGCGCGGACCATCCGCGAGACCCTGCTCACGCCGGGGCACCGGTGCGCGCACGACGGCGAGCGGGCGTTCAACGAGTTCGACGGCCAGGTGGACACCAACGGAGGGATCTCCCAGCTGACGTGCGACCAGATCGACGATCTGGTCGCCTATTTGCGCACGATCAACTGAGGCGGCACGGGATTCGCATGGGAAACCCCCGTGACCGGACCCAAGCGCGGCCCTTCGCTCAGCTGTCTCGAGTGTCCCGTGGGGCGCGCCTCCGGCGTCGGAACCGGCGGTTTTTGCCCGTTTGTCGACCGCGAGCGCAAGGCTGGCGAGCTGATCTACGTCGAGGGCGAGCCGGCTCAGCACGCCTGGTTCATCAAGCGCGGGACGGTGGTGCTGTCCCGCGAGCGCGGGGAGGATGAGGGCGAGGGTGGGGTGCGCGCAGTCCGCTTCACCGGCAGCTTCGTCGGGTTGGAGGTGTTGATCAGCGACAGCTACCACGACTCGGCGCGTGCCGTGACCGACGTGACTCTGTGCGGCGCCACGCGTGAGGGGATGGATCAATGGGTGGGGCCCGACGGGAGCCCGGCGCGTACGGCGCTGGAGCTGACGCTGCGCGCCAGTCAGGCGGACCGGCGGCGCAGCGCCCAGCGGGACGGCACCGCGGTGCAGCGGGTCGCCGAATGGTTGCGCGACGAGGGGCCGCGGGGGATGGCGCTCACCCTGCCGCGGCAGGTCATCGCCGATGTGCTGGGGATGCGCCCGGAGACGCTGTCCCGGGCGATCGCCGACCTGCGCAAGCAGGGGGCGATCGACGCCACCCGAACCAGCCTGGAGATCGTCGACGAAGAGCTGTTGGAGGTAGCGGCGCGCGGCCACTGAGAGGGCGCGAGTTTTTCGCGGACCCACGGGCCGGGCGCAATATTTGCGCCAGGTGGCGCCTCAGTAACGCCAGGGAAAGCGGGAGTAGTCGCGCGGCCGCTTCTCGAGGAAGGCGTCGCGCCCCTCGCGCGCCTCGTCGGTGCCGTAGGCCAGGCGGGTCGCCTCGCCGGCGAACAGCTGCTGGCCGACCATCCCGTCGTCCGGCAGGTTGAAGCCGAACTTGAGCATGCGCATGGCGGTGGGGCTCTTGGAGTTGATCACCTCGCCCCATTCCAGGGCGGTCTTCTCCAGCTCCTCGTGCGGCACCACCGCGTTGACCATGCCCATGGCGTGGGCCTCCTCGGCCGAGTAGTCGAAGCCGAGGAAGAAGATCTCGCGGGCGCGCTTCTGTCCAATCTGGCGGGCGAGCAGTGCCGAGCCGTAGCCGCTATCGAAGCTGGCGACGTCCGCGTCGGTCTGCTTGAACACGCCGTGCTCGCGGCTGGCCAGGGTCAGGTCGCAGACCACGTGCAAGCTGTGACCGCCTCCGACCGCCCAGCCGGGGACGACCGCGATGACCACCTTGGGCATGAAGCGGATCAGCCGCTGTACCTCGAGGATGTGTAGTCGACCCAGGCGCGCCGGGTCGGGAGCGCCGCCGTCGGCGTCTTCGTACTTGTAGCCGTCGTCGCCGCGGATCCGCTGGTCGCCGCCGGAGCAAAACGCCCAGCCACCGTCCTTTTTCGACGGGCCGTTGCCGGTGATCAGCACACAGCCGACGTCGCTGGTCTGCCGCGCGTGGTCGAGGGCGGTGTACAGCTCGTCGACCGTGCGGGGGCGGAAGGCGTTGCGCACCTCGGGGCGGTGGAACGCGATCCGCACCGTGCCCTGGTCGACGGCGCGGTGGTAGGTGATGTCGGTGAAGGCAAAGCCGGGGACCGGCTGCCAGTGGGCGGGATCGAAGATCTGAGAAACCACGGCGGGCGGACCGTAGCGCCCGCCCGCCGAGCGGTCAATTGGAGGTTCTGGTCACTTCTTTCTAAAAGCGTTCTGATTCCGACCTGTTGGAGGGTAGGAACGTTACCCCGGTCAGTTGACGACGATGGTCTTGAGGTCGAGGCCGCCGGCAAACAGGTACGAGACCGCGTCGTCGTAGCCGTAGACCTCGATGCCGCAGCCGCCGGGGCAGGTGATCTTGTGCTGCCCGGGCTGAACCGAGATCCGCGCGGCCTTGAAGCCGCCGCTGCCGAAGGTGGCCAGCTGGCTGGTGACGTCGCCGGTGTCGAGCTGGACGCTGGTGCTCGCGCCGGCGACCACCGAGACGTACTGCTGGGCGTACTCGTTGGGCACCAGGAAGGTGTAGCTCTCGCGGAACTGCTCGGTCGGCACGGCCAGCGCCAGCGCCGGGTCGCCAAGATCGCCGGACGCTTCGATGACCGACATCAGGTAGTGGCCGACGAGGATCGGCTTGTCGCCGCTGACCTCGGTGTCGCCCTGGATGCGCACCTCGCAGAAGTCGCCGGCATTGAGCGTCGAGCAGCTGCCGGCCGACGGCGCGGGGTTGAAGTTGACGGTGGTGCCGTCCTACTGGGCCATGATCCGCAGGACGTCCGGCTCGCCCTTGCCGCGGCTCTGGCTGCGGGCGACGGCGTAGTCTTTGCCCCAGGTCGACGCGGGGAACATCATCTCCTCGATGTGGTCGGCGCAGCAGCTGGTGGCGGTGTTCTGGATGACGATCGCCTCGTGGCCGCCGAAGACGCCGAAGCTCTTGTCGTTCAGCCCTTCGATCAGCGTGCCGGTGAGATCCTGCTCCGGCGCCGCGGTGGTGTTGTCGGCCTCGGGCTCGAGGACGTCGAAGGCGTTGAGGGTGAAGTCGGTCGGCGTGCCGGCGGCGATGGCGTCCATCGTCTCGCCCTGGCGGATGTTGCCCTTGGGCGTGACGCGGATCTGCGTGTCGTCCTGCCAGGCGACGACCACCAGGTAGCCGTTGTAGTCGTTCTTAGGCGGGGCCGGCGCCATGACGTTGCGCCGGTTGAGGGTCGGCCAGGTCAGGCCGTAGTACTTCTTGTCGAACGTGGTCCGCGGGATCAGCAGCGAGCCGTCGTTGGAGAACACGTTGGCGTTGTCGAGCGGGTTGAACTGATAGGCGACGATCGGCGCCGTCGACGTGATCTCGTACGCCTTGGCCGCCTGCTCCGTCTCGTCGGTCGACTGGTCGGCGAAGCCGGACATCTGCGGGAAGATCTTCGACACCTGGCCGGCGGGCACGCTGACCGTGCTGGTGGTGCCGGCGCCGTTGCTGATGGTCACGTCGACGTCGAAGGTCTGCGGGTTGGACACCACCACCGCGAACGGCGAGTGCTGGGCGTCGAGGCCGCAGACGTCCATGGTCTGGCAGGTGAAGCCGCCGCTGGTGCAGGTGTCGCGCGGATCGCACAGACCCTCGAGGGTGCCCGAGCCGTTGGCGCAGACCTTGACGTTCTTCACCTGAACGCCGCCGTACAGCAGCGTGCAGCTGAGCGCGTCGTACGGCGCCAGCACCTCGACCGCGTTGTCGAGATCGACCGCCCAGTACTCGCAGCCGATGTAGCTGTTGTTGGCCGCGGCGTCGGCACACAGGTCACGGCAGACGCCGTCACCGCACTGCTTGCCGTCGGTGCACTGCTCGACCAGTCCACCCTTGGTGCCGTCGGCGTTGCACATGTAGACGTCGTTGCCGTCGCAGTAGGTGGTGTCGGGGAAGCACTCGATGCAACCGCTGGTGGCGTTGCAGAAGGTCGGCGGCGTGCAGCTCTGGCTGGTCACCCACTGGCCGTTCTGGCAGGTCTGGAAGTTCTGCGCCGTGCACTGGTTAGTGCCTTCAGTGCAGCCGCCGCCGCCGTCGCCACCACCACCGCCGCCACCATCCGGGGTGGCGCCGCTGGACGGGCCGCAGGCCGCGGCGGCGGAGAAGAACACCAGCGCGAGCGCACGAACGGCGCCGCGCATATCGATCCGAACCAGGCTAGACGACATACCAGAGACCTCCCTCGAAAGCGCGGGCACCCTAGCACGCGGGGGGCCGCGGTTCGCCTCACCGATCCTGGCAGCGCGGGCGGTCCACAGGGCCGAAATCGGCTGTCAGGAGACCCGACGCCCGGCGCCCGCCATCGCCGGCTGGTGACCGGGGTGGGTGTCCATCCGCGGGCCGGCGGCCAGCCAGTGGCGAGCCGCGTTGCGCCCGGCCTCGAACATCTCCCGCAGCGCTCCCGGGGAGAAGTAGAGGTAGGAGCCGGCATCGAACATTTCGCTCGACTCGGGGCGGATCGCCTCGAGCAGCTCGACCACCGCCAGGCCCAGCTCCGGGCTGTGGGCGGCCAGGCGGTTGCGCTCGAGCAACAGCTTGCGGTCGGCGTTGTAGGCGTTCTCGAGGAAGGCGTCGGCCAGACGCTCGATCCCGGTGCCGAAGTGCATCGGCTCCCCGGGCTTGCGCTCGGACCGGCCACTGGTCACCAGCACCGGGATGATCCGGCGGGCGCCGAGGGCGACCGCGGGAGCGATCGGGGTGTTGACCAGGAGGCCCCCGTCCCACAGCTCTGTGCCATCGATCGCGACGGTGTCGAACAACAGTGGGATCGAGGCGCTGGCCAGGATCATGTCCACCGTGATGTGTGGCTCGTAGCGGTA
>Ga0114931_10003582_pt1 | contig 19609 bp, 14 predicted proteins | sample 2SBtaG_FD_89579 | JGI IMG/M metagenome (GOLD analysis project Ga0114931, IMG submission 89579) | Deep subsurface microbial communities from Kolumbo volcano to uncover new lineages of life (NeLLi) - 2SBTROV14_V59a metaG | ecosystem: Environmental > Aquatic > Marine > Volcanic | place: Kolumbo...
GTCCTGCATCGCCCACTGTTGAAGTCACCACGCAGCGCGGCTACCGCCCTGCGCTCGGGCCATGCCCATGGCCCGTGCTCGGTTGCTGGTTCAAGTCCTGCATCGCCCACTGTTGAAGTCACCACGCAGCGCGGCTACCGCCCTGCGCTCGGGCCATGCCCATGGCCCGTGCTCGGTTGCTGGTTCAAGTCCTGCATTCATCGCATGGCGTTTTATTGCGGCATTATGCCGGCTGAGCCGATTGAATCAGTTCCGCCGGGGAGAAGTTTTTTACGCACTTTTCCCGATTTGCCCTGTCTGACGCCGCCGGCAATCACGTCGCGATCATTTCGCTTTGCGGGGGTTTGATTGCGCGTCCAGAGCCAGATAAGATTCAATTAGAGACGTTGGCTGGTAGACCTTGCGCGCAAGCGCGAACCGAACAACCTTCAGAGGTGATCCCATGTATCGCGCCGCCGGCTTGGTTGCTTTATGCTTTTCCTGTTTGGTGGCTTCAGAGGCGAGGGGGCAGGTCGTTGTTTACGATCCGGTGGTTGTTCCCGCGGCGCCGACCGTTGTTTATCGGCCAGCCGCTGTCCCCGTAGCTGGCACCAACGAGGTGATCACTTACTCACCGGCGGTGGCAGGGGCTCCGGTCGTCTCGTCGACGGTGACTTATCCGGCACCGGTGGTCACTTATCGCCCGGTCACGCCGGTGGTGGCTTATAGTCCGTTTTCCGCCTTTAGCCCAGTGGTCAACAGCCCGGTCGTGACTTACAGCCCCTTGGTGACTTACAGCCCGGTGGTCACGACGGCGGCGGTTCCGGTCGTGGCCGGCCGTCCGGCGGTTGTGCGATCCAAGGTCTATTACCCCGGGCAACCGATTCGCAATTTCTTCCGCGCGATTACGCCCTGAATTCCCTCGGCATTGATCCTCCGGAAATCGAGGGGATCCTCCGGCAATACTAGGGGATCATCCGGCAATACGAGGGCGTTGGCTTGAATCCAACCCGAGCCACACCGCCGGGGGCTTGCACGGGACGAGCCCCATAAGCCGACCTTGATCGGGCCGCGTCGCGCAAGCTGGGTTCGTCGGTCACTTGCCCGACGCGTTTCACCAAGCGGCACGGGCACTTTGTGGTTCAAATCGCTTACTCCAACCGAAACCGTGGTCACCGGTCATGGAAGTTCATCGTGAAACGGCATCGGTCGCCCAGTTAGAGGCCGATGCCTTGGTCGTGGGCGTTTTTTCCGATAGTCACCTCGAAGGACCGGTTGCCGCAATCAACCAGTCAAGCGGCGGGCTCATCGGCCGCTTGATCGACCAGGGCGAGATCAGCGGCAAGGCAGACGACGTCACGATGCTTTGGTCGGTAAGCGGCGTCGCGGCGCCACTCTGCGTGGTGGTTGGCTTGGGCCAGCGCGCGGCATGGGGGCGTGGTGCCTGTTTTCGGGCGGCCGCGACAGCCGCCGGAAAGCTTGCCGCCCGACCACGCGATCGCGTGTCGTTCTATTTGGCCGATGCACTTACGCCGGAGGTAGTCGCCGCCGGTGTGGCGGGGGCCATGGTCGGATGCCGTGGCCAAGATTTATATCGGGCCCAAGCCAAGCGGCACCCGTTCGCGCAAATTGGCTGGTTGGCCGACGACGGGCCGGCGCTGGAAAGCGGCGCCATTCTCGGCCGGGCCGTCAATCTCACGCGGCGACTGGTCAATGAGCCGCCCCAGTCGATCTATACCGCATCGTTCGCGGCCGAGGCCGAAAAGATCGCGCACGATGTCGGGCTCGAGTGTGAAATCTGGGACGAGAAACGTTTGCAAGATGAGCGGATGGGCGCCTTGACCGCGGTCGGCCGCGGATCGAGCCGTCCGCCGCGATTGGTGCTGCTGCGCCACCGCGGCGGTCCGCAAAACGCCGCCCCGCTGGTGCTGGTTGGCAAGGGGATCACGTTCGATTCGGGCGGCCTGTCGATCAAAAGCAACGACTCGATGAAGACCATGAAGTGCGACATGGCCGGCGCGGCCACGGTGCTCGGCGCGCTGCAAGCCATCGCACGGCTCAAACTTCCGCTCAACGTGGTCGGCATGATGGGGCTCGCGGAAAACATGCCGGGCAGCGCGGCCATGAAGTTGGGGGACGTGCTCACGGCGCGCAACGGCCGCACGATCGAGGTCTTGAATACCGATGCCGAGGGGCGGCTCGTCCTGGCCGATGTCTTGTCGCTGGCCGTCGACCAAGGCGCGGCGGCGATTGTTGATTTGGCCACGCTGACCGGCGCCTGCCTGGTTGCCTTGGGAACCGACGTCGCCGGACTGATGACAAGCGATCAAGACTGGTGCGATCAGGTGCGAACCGCGGCCGACATTTGCGGCGAACGCTGTTGGCAGTTGCCGATGTTCGCCGAATATGACGAACTGATCCGTAGCGACGTGGCCGATATCAAAAACTCAACCGGCATTCGCTGGGGCGGAGCGATCACGGCGGCGAAGTTCCTGGCCCAGTTCGTCGGCGACGTGCCGTGGACGCACATTGACATCGCCGGCCCCGCGTTTCTCGACCACGAAAAACCCTGGATCGACGGTGGCGCGAGCGGTTGTTTCGTTCGCACGTTGGTCGAAATCGCCCGCCGCTACACGCCACGCCAGGACCACTGACTTCCCGGGCGACGCTCGAAGGTGAACTTTTCGGGCGCGCCGGCGCGTCTCCCTTCACGCTTCCGGTTTAGCTTGTCGCCCGATTGCGATAGAGCTTCGGGTCGATCGTCGCCAACATCGGTTCCAGCTCGAGGCCGTCGAGAAACCGGCTGACCTGCTCGACCGCCGACCGCGGGTCATTGAGCACCTGGTTATAGTCGACCTCGAGAAGTTTGAAGTTTTCCGCGTGCTGCGCCAGGTATTCTTCGACCTTTTTGATCTGCGACAGATAAATTTGTTTCAAGCGTTCGGCTGGCAGGGCGCCTTGGTCGTCTCCCTTGCGCTCGAGCATGATGTTCTGGGATTGAACCACTTCGTCCAGATGACGGCGCATGAAAACCACGCGATACTGCTGGTCGAGCGGCAGATCGAGCAACAGCAGATGAACCATCTTGACCACCTTGCCAACCGCGCCGGGAACCCACGATGCGTCTTCCTTGGTCTTCTTGACCGGCTCGAATTCGTAGTAGCCTTTCGGGTTGTCTTCGTCCGCTGTGCGAACCTGGTCGGTCAGCGCCGGGATGCCGCCTTGGTCGAGCATCTTCATCATCATCGACGTTCCCGAGCGGGGTAAACCGGAAACGATCGTAACGTAGGGTCGTTCTGCCATGGACTTCGCCGGGGGCTCGTGGGTTGCTGTGGTTGAAGGTCGAGACAAAAACAAGCGTCGCCCGCCCACTATGTTTCCGGCGGGACTACACATTATGCTGGCCGACGGCCATCCTGCAACTGTCCTGGGGGCGAGATGACGAACCCGATTGTCTGTGAGCATCGCGGGGGTCATCGCATCTCCGCCTGGGCCGGTTCCGAGGCGGTGCCGCGGCCGTGCGGGCGTTTCCGGCGATGCGGCGGCACCAACCGTCGGAATACGTAACGTAAGCCACGGAGGTAATTTGTCGCCCGAAAACGCAACGGGCGAAAGTAGCCATCGAACGACTCTGCCTGCGCCAACCGCCGTGGCTGGTCGGTGCTACGAATCAGCGGCAGACCCCAATAAAGCAGTTGCAGACGGGGCGCGCGAAGAAACAGCGCCGACAACCCTTCCAACATCCTGTCACGCACGGTCGGTCGACGAGTCCGCCGGTTGACGATCCGCAAATATCCGGAGATCCGCCGCGGAAGCATCGCCAGCCATCGCGACCAGAAGAAGTACACGTCTTGCTGGGTTTCAAAGGGCGGCGTGTGAACCATCTGCTCGATATGTTCGTGGAAATCGACCAGGCGGCGGATGATCGATTCGTAATAAACCCCCAGCCTTGCCGGTTCGTCGATCAGCCGCGGAGCCAGCCCCGCCGCGGCGGTCGAAGTCCAAACGCCGGCCGAACTGGGAAACCAAATCTGGGCAAAGGCGCCTCCGACGAGCAACCAGTTGGCGCCGAACGCGCGGTCACGGATGAAGTACCGATGCGTCAGCTCCTGCACTTTGCCGCGCTCGGGCCACGATGCACGCAAGTCGATTCCACGGCGAGCGTAAGCCGCGACCAAACTCTCAATGAGCCGGTTCTTGTCCGTGGCCGTCGTGTTGTCTTCGGCATCCACGCTGATCCCCAACGAAAGGGTGTTGCCCAAGGGAATCAGCCAGGCAATCCCATCCACGCCGTCAAACGCTTGTTCGAGCCGCAACAGGTTGGTGCCCAGCGTCCACCACCATCGCGGCGTTTCGACCGAGCCGCGGTGCCGGAAGTGGGTCCATGCGACTCGCTGCAAAGAGGAAATCTCTTGCTTTTCCACGCCCACGGCCGCGGCCACAAGACTTCGCGCCCCGGTAGCGTCGAACACGTACGACGGCCGTTCGATCCGCGTGCCATCCGCCATGATCACGCCAATGATGCGGTCGCTTGCACGATCGTATTCCAGGCGGGTTACCTGTTGCTCGACGAAGCGGCACGCCGAGCGAGAACGAACCCTGTGGTAAAGCCGGCGGTCGAACTCGATGCGATCCACGTGGATCAGTACGTTGCGCGGAAAAGGAAAACGGACCTTGTCGCCGCGAAACATCGAACGAGCCGCCCTTTCGAGGGTCGAGTTCGGATTGGCCAAATGTACCTGCGTGGCGAAGCGTCCGTTGAGCAGGCTGATGTGGTTCTTGGCATGGAAACAGTCGCGAAAGTCGGCGTGATAAAGCCGCCAAAGCTCCGGTCCCGCGCATTCGTTCATCGACTCGCCAAGCCGAGGCACGGCGGCCGGTTGGCCACCGCCGATGAGTGTGTGCTCGATCCCCGCGCGAGAAAGGGCATCGCTTACCAATAGCCCGGAAAGCGAGGAACCGATGATCAGCGGGCCGCCGTGCGAGAAAGCCGGTTGCGAAGCATTCGTCATACAAGAAACATCGTCCGCCGGCCGCTGCCGGCTTTGCCGCGGCCCGGTTTCATGCGAAGCGGGCAAGTCCGCGAGTTCCAATTCCGCGGGTCGTTATGTCTTTATCACCTTGGAAGGCGCTTTCTTGGACCCAGGCGAACCTCGCCCCTTTCCCGCAACCGCGAGTGCTGAAAATTACCACTCCGAAAAACGTCTCGTTTCCGCACACTGGGCATTCGTCTCTTCATCCCCGGGGCCGATAAAGCCCGGGGGAGAAACGGCGGAAGGCGAAGCCGGCAGCAAGCCCGATAGCCACTGAATGCCTACCGGCCGCGGCGAACCGCGAGGTTCTCGTCGGCACGCACCATGGTGAAGTAGCCAACCATCATTTCTTCCCACGATTGCAGACCGAAGCGGACGGTTCGATCGGGATCGGGATTGAGCGGATTGTCTTCCGAGTTGTCAAAGTGCGCAATGCAGCGCAGTCGGGTTCCCTTGGGCATCAACTTAGGTTCGGCCAGGTCGTACCGCAACTGCCAATTGAAGTCATACTTCGGCACGTCGAGCAACACCTCCTCGGTGCCATCGGGATATTGGGCCACGAAGCGAAACGACTTGCCGCGGTAGTGCATGTGCGGGAACAGGCTCAACAACAGCGTATCCCGATGAAACCTTGTCGAAGCGAGCACCTCGTGATCGTTGTCATGCGGCGGGATCGAGAAGCGGAAGTCCAACGCCATGCCGGTGCGAACCCGCTTGTGGACTTTGGCCGGATCGGCAAACGTCACGCCAACGTAGCTTTGATCCGTCTGCTCGGTGCCGTTGGGCGTATAGTGCATTTGCACCACGAGCTTCGAGCCGGCACGAACGCGCATGGCCGTGCCTTCAGGATACCTCCACGGCGGCATCCCGGGGGCATAGATCGCCAACATCTGACCGAAGACCCCCCCGCCGCCGCGCCCATCGTTTTGCACCTCGACGCCCGGAGGCGTGGCATAAAGCACGATGTGATGCACCACGGCCGAGTTGCCCGGCCGTGCCTCGGCCGACTGGATCCACACGTCCTGCTTCAGCCCGGGATCGATCATGAAGTATTGATAATCGACCACGCCTTCGGCCGGCACGGCGAATGGCTTGGGCATGCGGTAAACCGCGTCTGGCTCGCGGATTCGCCATCCGGTGGTGAACGAGGGAGGCGCCGGCAATTTGGAGCGGTCGCCTTCGGGCGTGCCGTTGTCGACCCACTGATTGATAAGCCGGATTTCCTCGGCACGCATGCTCACATTATTGGCGAAGTGGCCGAACTCGTTGGCGGCGAACCACGGCGGCATGCGGCCCTGGTTGATAACCTCGCGAATCGTCTCGGCCCAACCGACCACTTCTTCGTACGTGGTCAACGCAAAGGGCGCCAGCTCTTTGTCGCGATGACACTCGACGCAGTGCCGATTGAAGATCCGCGAGACTTGGTTCGTGTAGGTGATGTCGCCCTTCGGCTCGATGCGACGTACCCGCCCGATCAGGCAACCCGGCGCATCGGTTTCCGGCCGGCTGACCGCCTTGCCGCCGAGCAGCTCGCCGAGTGCCACGGCAAGGTCTTCTCGGCCGACTTTTGGTTTCGAGTAACCGACGCCGTATTGATCGTCAACGCGACCGTGATAACGCACGATGCGGTCGGCATCGAGCACGAACACTTCCGGCGTACGCCGTGCTCCAAGCCGGTCGGCGATCCGGTTGCCGGGATCTTTCAAGATCGGAAAGTTGACGCCATAGCGCTCGGCATGCGCGAGCATCTCGGTGGGCGTATCTTGGTAATTTGAGTTGAGCCCCAAAAAGGCGACCCCACGGTCACGAAACTTTTCACTTAACGCCACAAGCCGTGGCGTGTAGAGCTTGACCAACGGACACTCGATGCCCATCACGGCAATCACGACCAACGTCCGGTCGTCGTACTGGGAAAGTGAGTGCTTTTTGCCGCGGAAATCACGCAGGGTAAAGTCATCAACCCGGCGTCCAATCAGCGAGGGCTTCTTCGCCGCAGCCGGCGAGACAAGCAACCCCACCGCAGCGCAGACGGTTCCAACCAGCGGCAACAAGCGGTTTAGCATGAGTCTTATTCCTCAGCCAACTTCCAATTTTTTGGAAAGGCGCCCAACTTTTTGGAAAGGTGTAGTCTGCACTGAAGCGAAGCCCGGGCAAGAGGCTGCCCCCGCAGCGCAGCGACGAAGGCCGCGCACTCTTGCCCGGGACTTGCAGGGTTCTACTACCGTTCTCCTGGGTGAGTTTCGACCTTTTGCCGCGGCGATGAATTTTTTTCTTGCGCACCGCGAGCCGACGGTCGAAAATCCTGGGGGTCGCGGACCCTTTGCATCGCGTGGTTTTCCCGCTCCAGAGGGTGAAAGTCGATCGCTGGTCAAGTACACTTGGTCGACAACTATTAAATGCCCGTCCGCGTCTCCCCCCCGCCGAACGCTCCTGGGCTTGGGGCATCGCGTCGAGTGGGAGCATTTGCGGCTCGTGGCCTTATCGATTTTTTCATCTTTTGGAAGGGAACCGCATGAACCGCTTGTTTTCATGCCGCTTTGGATTCTTGGCTTGTTCGCTGCTCGTGCTCAACTCGATGTCGCCCGCCACGGTTCGCCGCGCCATGGGAGCCGCACCAACGACATCCGCCACGGCAACCCCGGCGGAATTGGCCGCTAGCGTGACGATCTATCGCGACGAACGCGGCGTTCCGCACATCGTCGGGCCAACCGACGAATCGGTCGTCTTCGGCTTTGCTTACTGCCAGGCCGAGGATTACTTCTGGCAGCTTGAGGATTCGTTCATCATGGGCTTGGGCCGTTACGCCGAAGTGCACGGCAGCCGGGACTTGAAACGCGACCTGCTGAATCGTGCGTTCGAGATTCCCCAGCGTTCGAAATCCGACTTTGAGAAACTCGACCCCGATACCAAGAGCATCTGCCGAGCCTTCACCGCCGGCATTAACTACTATCTGGAAAAACATCCGCAGACCAAACCGCGGATGATCACCCACTTTGAGCCGTGGCACGTTTTGGCCGTCGGCCGCGCCATCACGCTCGAAATGGGGTTCAGCCACACGGGCGTCGGCCCGCAACTGCCCGTCAAGTTCGACGACAAGCTCAAGGCCTCGGTCGGTTCCAATGCCTGGGCCATTTCACCGACCAAGACCCACGACGGCAATGCGATGCTGTTCATCAATCCGCACCAGCCGCACTTCGGCTTCGGGCAGTTTTACGAGGGCCATTTGATCAGCGGCGAAGGGTGGAATTTCAGCGGAGCCACTTTTTTCACCAGCCCCTTTCCAACCTTGGGCCACAACGAATACCTCGGCTGGTCGTTTACCGTGAATCAACCGAACACCTCGGATGCCTGGATCGAGGTGTTCGACGACCCCAAGCATCCGCTGAACTATCGCTACGGCGACGGTTACCGCACGGCTGTTGAATGGCAGGACACGATCAAATTGAAGCGCGGTCGTAAAATCAAGGAGACCACGTACACGTTTCGCAAAACGCACCGCGGCCCGATCATCAAGAAGCTCGACGAGAAGCGCCAGATTTCCGTGCGCATCGGCAAGTTCTACGACGCGTTTTTGGTTCGTCAGAACAGAAAGATGGTGCGGGCAAAAAATCTGGACGAATTTCGTCAGGCGATGGGGATGCTGGATCTGGCGATCTTCAACACGGCCTACGCGGATCGCGACGGTAACATCATGTATTACTACAATGGCATCGTGCCGCGGCGGAATCTGGGCTACGACTACGAAAAGCCGCTCGACGGGACCGATCCCAAGACCGATTGGATCGGCGGTTATCACAGCTTTTACGAGCTTCCCCAGGTGGTCAACCCGCCCTCGGGCTTCGTGCAGACGTGCAATACCTCGCCGTTTACCACGACCGACGACGGCAACCCCGCGATCGGGGATTATCCAGACTATATGTGTCGCGATCGATACGCCGCAAACGGCCGCGCCAAGGTGTCGCGGCTGATCCTTCGCGACCTGCATGACGTGACGTTCGACCGCTGGCAAACGCTGGCCTTCGACACACGGGTTTATTGGGCCATGACTCAGTTGCCGCGTTACAAGCGTGCCTTTGAGCGGTTGAAAAAATCCAACCCCGAACTGGCCGCCAAGGTCGAACCGTATCTGAACCACCTGCTCGACTGGGACGATGTCTGCCGCCCGGAAGATACGCGAACGCAACTTTGCCAAGCGTGGCACGAGGAGCTTTATGGATTCGGCTATCCGGCCGATCGTCTGAAGCCGAAGTACCTGAAGAACCCCGACCTTCGATTCCAGGCGCTCGTCGATGCGGCCCAAAAGCTCGATAAGACATTCGGTGATTGGAAGGTTGCTTGGGGCGAAGCGAACCGCATTCAGCGTCATGCGGACGTGGCCGATTTCTACAAGATTCCCTTTTCCGACAAACTACCGAGCCTGCCGGCGGCCGGCTTGCAGGGAACGCTCGGCGTCGTGTTCAACATGTATTTTACGCCCAGCATCAACCTGCCGCCGCTGCGCGTTCACAAAAGGCATTATGCCGTGGTCGGTGACAGCTACGTGGCCACGATTCAGTTCGGCGACCGGATTCGTGCGGGTAGCCTGCTGCAATTCGGCGAGAGCGGAGACCCCGAGTCACCGCACTTTTTCGATCAGGCCCAACTGCTGTCGCAAAAGAAGTTCAAGCCGCAGTGGTTCTATCTCGACGACGTACGCCTGCACGCCGTGCGCACTTATCGCCCCGGTGAAGAGGCGGCCCACGCCACGGCGACCCAAGCCGGCGGTTAACCGCCGGCACTCCGCCTGGGGCCCATAAGTTAGAAAGGCGAAGGCCAGAAGATTGCGCTGCGAGGTTCACGGCTCATAAAGATGGGCCACGAAGTCGGCGTAGCCGTTGTAGCGCTGCGTCTTGAAACGCTGTCCGCTGCCAAGCTCGTGTTCGCTGCCTTGCGGCCAGGGGAGGGCCACGTCGGGGTCGACGTTCGACTGAAACGGATACATCGACGCGTTGGCCGTGTTCCAAAACGTGGCCGGCTGCCGCGAGATAAAATCAATACGCACGATCGACTTGATCGATTTGTAGCCGTATTTCCACGGCACAACCAATCGTACCGGCGCGCCGTGTTGCTTCAGCAGCGGGTGGCCGTACATGCCGGTTACCAAAAGGGTCAGCTCGTTGGTCGCTTCGGCTAGCGTCAGACCTTCGGTATACGGCCACGGAAAGTCGGGCCACTTCGTCACCCCGGCGGCCTCGTGCGGTCGATAAAACGTCTGAAACCGCACGTGGGTCGCCTGCGGCAGCGGGTCGGCCGCCCGAATGATTTCCGCCAGCGGGATCCCGGTCCACGGAACACACATCGCCCACCGCTCGACGCACCGGTGCCGATATTGACGTTCGACAAGATGGCCGCCGAAGCGGCGTAGCAGATCATCCATGTCCATTTGCATCGGGTTTCGGCAACGGCCGCCGATCACCAACCGCCACGGGCTGGCGTGAAACGGCTCGACGTATTTCCATGACCACTTGAAGACCGAGAATTCGTAGAAATTCGTATAGCGGGCGGCCACCGCCTCCCGGGTCTCAGCGCGACCGTAGGCAAACCGCGTGTCGCGCGGGGCCGGATATCGGCGCGTGCTCATCTCGGCGTTGATTTTGCCCGCCGCAAGCACCTCTTGATCCGTGCCACGCCAACGGCGCCACGCCGCATAGCCGGTCAGGCCGGCAGCCGAAATGATGCCCGTGGCCAGCCCGGCCGCGCCAAAAAGCCGACGCCGGCTTAAGACGATCTTCTCCGGGGTTTCCCGGCCACCGATCACGTCAAACTTTCGCCGGCGGTGCAAAACCATGATGCTCGTTTTCGAGTAAGCGGATTCCGCAATCGATTGACTTTGCCCCGCGGAAACCGATCGTCTTCCGCTTTGCGTGCGACGGCCCCTTTCGATTATGAATGATTCTCGTACAATTCATGCGTAACAGGCAAGAGTTTTTCCGCCAACCCTTTGCCGGCGGACGCTTTGCGAATCGCGTCGTAGCGTGTTTTCTGGCGAAGGAGGTCTTGCAGAATTGAGGATCGACAACCAATGGCCACGACCGCGAAAGTTCATGATCCCTTCGGCGCTCGCGACACGATGGCCGCGCCTCAGGGCGACGTCGGCATCTACCGGCTATCGCGGCTTGAAGATCAGGGGCTTTGCCAGGTGGCGAAGCTGCCGTATTCGATCCGCGTTTTGCTCGAGGCCGTGCTGCGAAATGTTGACGGCCACGTGATCGAAGAAGACGCCGTTCGCCACGTGGCCGCCTGGAACGCGACCGCGCCGGCGGCCGTCGAAGTGCCCTTTATGCCGGCCCGGGTCGTGCTGCAAGACTTTACCGGCGTGCCTTCGGTCGTCGATCTAGCCGCCATGCGCAGCGCCATCAAGCGACTCGGCGGTTCGCCCAAGAAGATCAACCCGCTGGTTCCCGTGGATCTGGTGATCGATTATTCCGTGCAGGTGGATTTTTTCGGCACGCCCGACGCGCTGAAGCGCAACGTCGAAATCGAATTTCAGCGCAACGTCGAGCGTTACGAATTCCTCCGCTGGGGCCAAGAGGCGTTTGACAACTTCCGCGTGGTCCCGCCGGCGGTGGGAATCGTCCATCAGGTGAACCTCGAGTTCTTGGCCAAAGGGGTCTTTCTGGGCCAAGACGCCGCCGGCACGGTCGCTTTTCCTGATACGCTGGTCGGAACCGACAGCCATACGACGATGATCAACGGTTTGGGTGTCGTCGGTTGGGGAGTGGGTGGAATCGAGGCCGAAGCGGTCATGCTCGGTCAGCCGATTTATATGCTGTTGCCCGAAGTGGTCGGTTTCGAACTGACCGGCCGCCTGTCGCCCGGCGCGACGGCAACCGACTTGGTGCTGACCGCAACGCAGATGCTTCGCGAGTCAGGCGTGGTGGGCAAGTTTGTCGAATACTTCGGCAGCGGCCTGTCCACCATGTCGCTGCCCGATCGGGCAACGCTGGCCAACATGTCGCCGGAATACGGCGCCACGATGGGGTTCTTCCCGGTCGATTCCGGCACGCTGGACTACTTGCGGCTTACCGGTCGCGGCGAGGATCAGATCGAGCTGGTCGAGCGTTACTGCAAAGAGCAGCAGTTGTTCCGCACCGACGACGCGCCGGTGCCGACGTTCACCAAAACGCTTTCGTTGGACCTTTCAACGGTCGAGCCGAGTCTGGCTGGTCCGAAACGCCCGCAGGACCGGATTCCGCTGGGCCACATGAAGCAGGCCTTTGAGAAATCGCTCAAGGCACCATTCCATCAGCGAGGTTTCAACCTGGATTCCGCGGCGCTAAAACGCACGGCCACGGTAAGCGACGACGGCCACGCCACGGAGATCGGCCACGGCGCGGTGGTCATCGCGGCCATTACAAGTTGCACGAACACGAGCAACCCTTCCGTCTTGATCGCGGCCGGCTTGTTGGCCAAAAAGGCCGTCCAGCGCGGGCTCAAGGTGAAGCCCTATGTGAAAACCAGCCTGGCCCCCGGGTCGCGGGTGGTGACCGACTATCTCGAAAAGGCCGGCCTGACCGCGGCTTTGGATGAGCTTGGTTTCGAAACGGTCGGCTATGGCTGCACCACCTGCATCGGCAACAGTGGACCGCTACCCCAAGCGGTGGCCGAGGCGGTCAACCAGGGCGATCTTGTGGCCGCCGCCGTACTGAGTGGGAACCGCAACTTCGAAGGGCGTATCAACCCCTACGTCAAGGCGAACTATCTGGCCAGTCCACCTTTGGTCGTGGCCTATGCCTTGGCGGGAACCACGGACATCGACCTGACCAGCGAACCGCTTGCTTCGGCAGCCGACGGAGAGCCGGTTTATCTGAAAGACATCTGGCCCACTCAAGACGACGTCAAAGAGCTGGTCGGCCAGGCGGTGTTGCCCGAGATGTTTCGCAGCCGGTACAGCAATGTGTTCCAGTCCAATGAGCGTTGGAACGAGATCGACGTTCCTCGATCGGACCTTTACCCCTGGGACGAGTCGAGCACCTATGTCCAGGAACCGCCTTTCCTGGTCGGCTTGTCGCCCGAACCGGCGGAAATCGCGCCGCTTCGCGGAGCGCGGGTTCTGGTCGCTGTGGGCGATTCGGTGACGACCGACCATATATCCCCGGCCGGTGCAATTGCGGCGGACAGTCCGGCGGGAAAATACCTCATTTCCAAGGGGGTCGAGCCGCGTGGTTTCAACAGCTATGGTTCGCGACGCGGCAACGACCGCGTGATGACGCGCGGTACGTTCGCCAACATCCGCATCCGCAATCTACTCGCTCCCGGAACCGAAGGGGGCGTGACGCGACACCTGCCCGACGGCGACACGATGAGCATTTACGATGCCGCAATCAAGTATGAGCAGGAGAGGGTTCCGCTCGTTGTGCTGGCCGGCGCTGAATACGGCACCGGCAGCAGCCGCGATTGGGCGGCCAAGGGAACCTATCTGCTCGGGGTCCGCGCGGTCTTGGCTTCCAGCTACGAACGGATCCACCGCAGCAATCTTGTCGGCATGGGCGTATTGCCGCTGGAGTTCATCGACGGCCAGACGTGGCAAAGCCTGGGCCTTACGGGCGAGGAGGTCTACGATATCCCCGGACTGGACGACCGTCTGAAGCCGAGGCAAGAGCTAACCGTTCAGGCGACGGCCGAGGATGGATCGGCCAAGACGTTCACGGTCCGCGTGCGCATCGACACGCCGGTCGAGCTGGACTATTACCGCAACGGCGGAATCTTGCAGTTCGTGCTGCGAAAAATTCTGGCCCAAGAGAAAGGCGAGGCGTCTTGAGGACGCATGCCTGGGCAACCTGAGATCACGCCCGCGCGGCGTGATGCGTTGCTTGCCGTGAAGTCGCGACGGTCAAGCCGTCTGGCTCGCGCGGCACGGCAACCGTCATGCGATCGGTTGTGGGGCGACCATTTCGAGTTCGTTTTGATAGAACTCGATCGCGCTGCGAGGATCAAGGTTGAACATCACGCGGCCGCCCGCCGTCCACCGGCCGCCACGATAATGGAAGATGGCCGTTGCGGCCCGAAGATCGCTCACCGCCTCGACGTCTTCCATCAAACCGTCTTCAACGGCCTCAAAGGCGACCGTCACCGCGACAAAAGCGCAGAGCTCTCCGCTGCGACGATGCCGGGCATAATAGACATCGTTCTCGAATTCGCATTCGACCCACCTCAAGTCGCGAGGCTTCCCGCTGCGGGCGGCTCGATGAAAGAAATCGGCTTCGAGCCACTCGCGCCGCAAGCGAAAATCAAGCTGGGCACGCTGCGTGCGTCGCCCGCGAAACAGCAGGCGGATCGGTCGCCAAGCCACGGCGACCGCGGCCACGATCACCAACAACAAGCCCATCGCAATCCACCAAAATAAACTCACCTGGACGGCCCTCCTTCTTGGAAGGACAAGGCAAACAACTCGATCGGTCGAACCCGCGGCCAGGATCGAAGCCGCGACACTCATTTGATTTTATCTCCTTCACCGACGAGTCAGCAAGCCGCCGGCCAGATGGTTTGTCAGCGCACTCGTAGAACCAAGACCAGCGGAGGCAAACGGTCTGGCGCCGGGCGCCACAGGGCTCTGACGGCAGCGGCGGAAAAATGTTACGCTTGGTGCCATGGCGATCCTGGGTGCTCACATGTCCATTGCGGGCGGCTACTATCGCGCGGTCGAGCGCGCGCACGAGGCCGGTTGCGATTGCGTTCAGTTGTTCACCAAGAACAACAACCAGTGGCGTGCCAAAGAGATCAGCGCGGACGATGTGCAGCGGTTTCAGGCGGCGCTCAAGCAACAAAAGATCAGCCACCCCATCGCGCATGATTCCTACTTAATCAATCTGGCGTCGCCCGACGATGCCTTGTGGAAGCGATCCATTGACGCCTTCATCGAGGAGTTGCAGCGGGCCGAACTGCTGGGCATCCCCTATGTCGTCGCGCACCCGGGTTCTTATACCACCAGTAGCGAAGCGGCGGGAATCCAGCGCGTCATCCAAGCGCTCGACGAAGTTCACGCGCAAACGCCCTCCCTTTCGGCACGCGGTCTGCTGGAAACCACGGCCGGCCAGGGAACCAATCTGGGCTGGAAGTTCGAACATTTGGCGGCCATGCTTGATGGTGTCCGCGACACCGATCGGCTGGGCGTTTGCTTTGATACGTGCCACGTTCACGCGGCGGGATATGCCATGCGAACGAAAAAACAGTACCAGACAACGATCAAGGCGTTCAACGCGTTGATCGGCGTCAAACGTTTGAAAGCGTTTCACTTGAACGACAGCAAACGCGAACGAGGTTCCCGGGTCGACCGTCACGCACACATTGGCCAAGGGACCATGGGCATTGCCCCGTTCCGCCATCTTTTGGCCGATCGCCGCTTTCGCCGTGTGCCGATGTACCTGGAAACGCCCAAGAGCGATGCGGATGGCCGGGAAATGGACAAAATCAATCTTGCGCGATTGCGAAAGCTGATTCCTCGGCGATCGGTCCCGTCCACGTCTTAGCAGATGCGCGATGCGGATACTTGGCGAAATCGGAAAAGCACCGTCATTTCCGAATCTGCCGACTTTACCGCAGGTGGACAAAAGGCGGCACCGCATCCGACGACTTGGTCGATTTAACAGGAGATTGCACCATGGGCGGTGCAGTGCGTCATCTTGATCGGGAGAAATTTGACCCTCGGCGACTCCCTGGCTAGGATGAGGCGGCAGGCGATCGGCGAGCGTCATACTTCAAGCGTGCGAAGCCTCGAGCGCAGCGTGGGCTTCGATCCCCCCCCTCTTTCCTGGCAAACGGCCGTCTCAATGGGCCTGACCTACTTCAAGCGGTATCGCATGGAGCTCGACCTTTGCGGTCGTGATTTGCCCGCCGCAAGGCTGCCCGCGGGCTATCACTGGATCGCCTGGGATACGGCCTACCTCGAAGCGCACGCTGAAACGAAGTATGCTAGTTTTCGCACGGAGATCGACGCCAACGTCTTTCCGTGTCTGGGTGAGCTGGACGGTTGCCTGCGGTTGATGAACGAAATCAGCCACAAGTCCGGCTTCCTGCCCGAGGCGACGTGGCTCATTGGCTGCCGCTTTCGCCCGCACCACCCGGTCGAGTACTGTGGCACGATTCAAGGCATTCGCAACCGGGGAGGGCTGGGGGCCATTCAAAACCTGGGCATCGTCCCGGAGCATCGCGGTCGCGGACTGGGAACCGCGCTCTTGATGAAATCTCTGGCGGGATTCCGCCTCGCGCGGCTGCGGCGTTCGCTTTTGGAGGTGACCGCGCAAAACGAGGGAGCGATCCGGCTTTACGAACGGGTGGGGTTCGTCAAAGTACGAACGGTTTACAAAGCGGTCGAAGTCGCCTACTCCTAGACGCCAGCCGGGGGGCTGCTATGATCCCGGCACCCGGTGGGTACGGTCGCCCACTGCCTGCGATGGCAAACTTTCCCCCTCTTTTTTCACCGGCCGTTTCGATCTGCCACAGGAGTCAAGCGTGAGCCAGTCGATCCGTTTTCATACGCTGGACAACGGCCTGGTGCTCGTGGCCGAAGAAATGCGTTGGCTCGAATCCGCGGCTTTTACGCTGCTCGTCCCCGGGGGCTGTGTCTATGACCCTCGGGGACACGAAGGGCTAAGCGGCCTGGTTTGCGAGATGGCGCTTCGCGGTGCCGGACCTCGCAATAGCCGGCAGTTCGTCGAGGCGCTCGACAACTTGGGCGTGCAGCGGGGTGAGTCGGTCAGCGACGCGCACACCAGCTTCAGCGGCGCGACGCTAAGCCGCAGCCTGCCCGAGGCGCTGGAAATCTATGCGGATGTCGTCCGCCGGCCGCATCTGCCCGCCGATCAATTGGAAGCCGGGCGGCAAGTTGCGTTGCAAGAGGTGCAATCGGTCGAAGACGACCCGCACCACAAAGTCATGCTCGAACTGCGTCGCCGGCTTTATCCGCCGCCTTGGGGTCGACCCAGCCAAGGAAGCCGCCAAGGCTTGCAGTCGATCACGCTCGACGACGTCCGCGATCAGCATCGTCGGCTGTATCGCCCGAACGGCATGATCCTCGGCGTGGCAGGCGCGATCGATTGGTCCGCGTTGAAAGATCAGGTCGCCAAACTGTTCGGCGATTGGCAGCCTTCGGAAGATCCCGCGCTAAAGACCCAAAAAGGACCGCCAGCGAAAGCGCATCTGGAACATAAAACCAATCAGACGCACATCGGCGTTGCCTATTCCAGCGTGCCCTATCGCGATCCAAATTACTTCAACGCCTGGGCCGCCGTCGGTGCGCTGAGCGGCGGGATGAGCTCGCGGCTGTTTACCGAAGTCCGCGAGAAACGTGGGCTATGCTACAGCGTCTACGCCAGCTATCACACGCTGCGCGACCAGGCGGGCGTGTTGTGCTATTCCGGAACCAGCGCCGACCGGGCCCAGCAAACACTCGACGTGTTGCTGGCCGAGCTACATCGGCTTTCCAAAGGTGTCGAGCCGTCCGAGCTACAACGCCTGAAGGCCCGCATGAAGAGCTCGATCATGATGCAACAAGAATCCAGTTCCTCGCGTAGCGGGGCCGTGGCACGCGACTGGTATCATTTACAGCGCGTACGCACGTTGGACGAAGTGGGAGCGATCGTCGACGCCCTGACGTGTGAGGGAATCAACGCCTATCTGGCCCAACATCCGCCGGATGATTTTCGCGTCGTGACGCTTGGCCCGGAGCCCTTGGAGGTGCGCGTTGGAGTTTCGTAAGCATACGCTGGACAACGGCTTGGAAATCGTCGCCGAGTGCAACGGCGATGCCCACACCGCGGCACTGGGCTTTTTCGTCAAGACCGGCGCTCGTGACGAGACCGCAAAGCTCCACGGCGTCAGCCATTTTCTCGAACACATGGTGTTCAAGGGAACGCCGAGGCGAACCGCCGAGGACGTGAATCGCGAGTTCGACGAAATGGGGGCGTACTACAATGCCTTCACGAGCGAAGAAAACACGGTCTTCTATGCCGCCGTGCTATCGGATTTCGTGGATCGCGCGCTCCGACTGCTCAGCGATTTGATGCGGCCGAGCCTGCGGTCCGAGGACTTCGAAACCGAGAAAAAGGTGATTGTCGAAGAAATCCGCATGTACGAGGATCAGCCGCCGTTCTGCGCCGATGAAATCTGTAAGCAGCTACTCTTCGACGGCCATGCTCTCGGACGCAGCGTGCTGGGAACGGTCGATTCGGTCGAGGCGCTGAGCGTCGAAGAGATGCGAGACTACTTCCGCCGACGTTACAGCCCCGCCAACCTGACGCTCGTCGGCGCGGGACGGCTCGATTTCGATCAATTCGTTGAGCAGGCCGCAGAGTGCTGCGCGGCGTGGGAGTCGCTCGCCGCGCCGCGCGCGATCGAACCGGCCAAGCCCCACGCCGAATTTCGCCTGGTCCACAAAGAATCAGCCACGCAAGAATATCTGGTCCAGTTGACTCCCGGCCCTTCGGCGACCGACAAGCTGCGATACGCCGCCAAAGTGCTGACCACCGTAATCGGCGATGATTCAGGCAGCCGAATGTATTGGAAGCTGGTCGATTCGGGGCTCGCCGAACATGTCTCGCAAAGCCACCATGAATATCTCGGCGCCGGGCTGTTCATGACTTACATGAGCTGCGACCCGGGGGCCGCGGAAGACAACCTGAATCGCATCGAGGAGATCTATCGCGAGGTCGAGTCACAAAGCGTGACCCCCGCCGAACTGGAACAAGCACGCCGCAAGATCAGCGCCCGCATCGTCTTGGGAAGCGAACGCCCGCGAAACCGCCTTTTCTCGGTCGGCGCCAATTGGGTCCAACGACGTGAGTATCGCGCGGTGCACGATGACCTGAGGGCGATCGAAGCCGTATCGCTGGACGACCTAAACGCCGTGCTATCCCAGTGGCCACTTTCAAGCAATGCGACGGTGCTGATCGGCCCGCTGAGCGAACTGCGCCAACCGCGGGCGTGAAGCAGCCATTGCGCTCGGGAGTCTAACCGCGACCCGTTCGGATGAAGGGTTCCACGGTCAATCATCATGTATCAGCAATTCGTCAACGCGGAAAAAATCGACTGGTCGCCGCTCGATTTTCCGGGCATTGCGATCAAGCTTCTGTTTCGCGACGAACGGACAGGCGCGACAACCGTGATGACGCGCATCAACCCCGGCGCGGAGATCCCGGCGCACTATCACACCGATGCCGATGAAACCGTTTTCGTTCTTGAAGGCCACTTCATCGAGGATGGGAAATCCTATCCACCAGGAAGCTTCTTTACCGGCCACCACGCCCACTCTCGTGGCTTCGCCACGCAAGACAACCCTACGGGCTTGTCTGGGCTACCTAAAATCATCACCCATCCGCGCAGCGTGAAACGCAAAACTGTGGCAAGAAATCCGCGCAGCATCGAGCGTACGCAACCGTTTTGGGAAGGAAAAAAGTTTGGCGCCGCACGCGCGAAGCCGCGCGGGCGGTTGTTCTTGGGGTGATGAGACGGCCGTCTACAGTGTGCCCGCGTCGCCTTCCGCTGCGACGTGCGGCGCCTGGGACAAATCCCGTGCCATGCCCGCGTTCTGGCCCCGATTACACCGCCACATCGGCAGTGCA